>Ga0224559_1000153_pt1 | contig 45017 bp, 36 predicted proteins | sample 714S33034metaG_FD_180676 | JGI IMG/M metagenome (GOLD analysis project Ga0224559, IMG submission 180676) | Peat soil microbial communities from Stordalen Mire, Sweden - 717 S3 30-34 | ecosystem: Environmental > Terrestrial > Soil > Wetlands > Peat | place: Sweden: Norrbotten County, Stordalen... | reverse complement strand
GATTAAATACTGAATGGGCCTGATACGGCCAATCTTCAACTGTAAGTATAGGATTTTTCTGACACCTTTGGAACAGTTCTCCGTGGTCTTCCCAGATCATGTTATCTTCCTCATTCCTTCTGATTTGTTAATGACGTATTCTTAATTCTTTGCAGAGCCCAAGCATCTGCTTCATCACTGACTCTGAGTTGCAATCGTGTACTAAATGCTTTATTTTCATGTTTCTTTAAAGCGTTCAAATTGCAAATAGCGGAAGCCGAAAAATGATGAAGGCAGTCTACTGAGGCTATCCATTCCCTATAGTTTGTCCGTTATGCTTTAAAAGAAGCCGTCTCGCCGCCGACATCAAGAACTTTGCATTATGGAGGCAGACTTTCCAAAGTGAACATGGCATTACATTAGCCTTGTTCCGTCCCCATAGCAACACTTATGTGATTTTAAATTCCCAGGCCATTGTTCTTTCCATCTAGTTTGAATCTGGAATGCTGTAAGTCCAAGATTTCTCTCAAAACCGTGGGTATTCCCTCTACAATATCCTCGGCGATCAATCCAGGACCATGCAGTGAAGCAACCCTCCCGTGTATCCATGCGGAGGCAGCCGCAGCCTGAAAAACCGGCATTTTTTGTGCGACAAGGCCGAGAATCATTCCCGCCAGAACATCCCCTGCGCCTGCCGTTGCAAGCCATGACGGTGCGTTATGGTTAACATGGACGTGACCATCGGGAGAAGCAATAACGGTTTCGGCCCCCTTCAACAAAACAACGCATCCGGCGCGTTGAGCGGCGATAAAGGCCCGCGAAGGTTTATCTCCTTCTATCTTGCCGAACAATCGTGTAAACTCGCCTTCGTGCGGAGTCAGCACGCACTCGACGTGCAGGGCTTGAAATAATATTTCCGGCATATCCGCAAAATTGGTCAAACCATCCGCATCCACTACTGTCGGACGCTTGGCTGCCAGAGCCACCAGAACGTCTGCTTTTTGCGCGGAGCCAAGGCCAAGACCGGGACCGATGAGAAGAGCGGGCTGATGCTCGTTGTCGATCAATGTCTGCCACTCTTGCGTCGTGTCGCAGGGACGAACGATTATGCTTTCCAGCGCCTCGGCGTAGATCGGCAAAGCAGCTGCTGGAGAGGCGAGCATCACGAATCCCGCGCCAACGCGTTGTGCCGCGCGGGCTGCTAAACGCGCCGCTCCTGTCATAACTGCTCCGCCCAGGATTAATGCTGTGCCTCGGCTGTACTTGTGGCTGTCGGCTTGAGGAAAAGGAAAAAGACTTTTCCAAACGTCTGGCGTGTTTTCATCGACACTGCTTGGTGAATGTTTGTTCATTTCTTCTAGTTAGATTCTTCTTCAGCTTTGAGTCTGCCTCATGAAACTGTTTTGTTAAAATGTGTGAACTCAAAAATTATACGAAAAAGTTTCCAATCAATTGAGGAATCAATTTCAGCAATTTTGTCTCCAATTGACTGAAGAAGCTTGTATTCTTCTTTAAGAGCAAAATCAGTAAGAGTTTTCATAAGTAGAAATTGTTGTCAAGAGATTTAAACTCTTCAACACTCAAATGCATAGGAGTTTAGCGAAATTCTCTATAAAAATACAATTAACATCAAATTGCTGTTTGAGTTTAAATGTTTCAAGTGGAAGTTATTGTTATACTGATATTATTATAAATAATCTTTTTAATATTAAATTTGTTAGATTTTAACATTTTCATGCGGACGTAAGTTTTATTTTCTAAAACAGTACCTATTTGCCATTTTAATCAAAATTAATTCTCAAATAAATGCTAGTTTTGGGCATAAATTGACAGATAAATCCCAAAATTAATCCAATTTATTTAATAAAAAAGCCAAATAATACCGAATTAAATCTATTAATTAGCATAAAAAGACTATAAATTAGCTAAAAATCATCAAATAAATCACCACGGCCAACAAATCCACGGAAACCGTCAATGTCGATTTCATGGTCTCTATCACGATCTCTGACATCATCACTACGATCACCAAAAGAATCTGCCAAATATGTGAAACAAATATCTTAGCTCACAAAGCCCATGTAAACCACTTTAACGGTCCTATGGTCAATTTTATGGTGATTAGCGTACAATTGAGCCTTACTTGAAATTGTCCAGTCGGTGTGATTAAGCTGGACTATATATGCGCGGATAATCTTGTATATCGTTCACTACTTCAACGGTAGATTGGCATTCAGCCTTGGTCAAACTAAATTGATGATATGGAAATTTTGAAACAAAATATAATCCGATGTATTGAAGTTGCGAAAAGTTCAAAAAATAGGTATGGATAAAATTTTTATATTGCAAATTTAAGTGGTACGGCTAAAATTTGAATAGATACTAAGAATAGAGAAAAAGGTGCTAGTAAATTTTGAGAACCCAATGAACTTGAACTTTTTCTGGTGACTTGGAGTTCTCATCCCTCGAAAACAAAATGTGATATCAACCAACAACTTTACAGAATGTAAAAAACTAAATATTTATGTTATAATATCCAGATTATTACAGCTCTTTCATACAATTCTCGTGACATCTCTCAGGATCACAGAGGGAATTACATAGTGATTATTTTACGGGAGAAACATTAATCAATTTTCAAGTTATGACAAACTATAGATGTTAACAGCAGAGGTCTTTATAGTAGTTTCGAAGTAACTATATAAATAAACATCAATAATGAATGTGGTGTCCCTAAATAACTGTTTCCAAATATCACATATATTGTGTCGCATTTCGAAAGTGATTTTAAATTACCCGCTCGAAAAGCGAAGAGCCTTATATTAAATAATCCGAGACTCCAAATCACTTTCTTCTGACTTTATTAAGTCAGGTGATTTATTAGATGATTAGTTTCCATATTTGATTTACACTAGCCTGAAGAGTTTCCTCTCTTAATTTTCAGCTCATATACAATGGATCTACTTTCATATACTCCCTGAGTAAGGTTGTTGCATAACTTCCCTTAGGTAACATGAACTCAAGCACTACCTTTGATTTTGCTGCATTCAGCTCGTCTACTGCAACCTCAACTTTTGGCTCCACTTGCAGAAGTATTTCCCTTCGGATGCCTTTTGAACTCATTTCAGGAATTTCGTCTACATGGAAACCTTTTAGAGGAACTTTTAGTTCTTGAATCACCTCTTGCTCGATTTCTCCTGGAATACCTGAAGCGAACTCTGTTTTATAGCCTGGTAGGAGAGCGGTTATAAAGGCACGTTTCCTTTTTATCAAGCGATTCATGGCATCCATGATCTCGGCTGTAACTTCTTCGGTCTTTGAAGAATCTGGAAGTCCGGCGTTGTTTTTGAAGCAGACAATATCACCTTCTATAGCCTGATTTAAAGGAAGGCTTCTTTCGATTCTGCGACAGAGTATCTTATTGTAAATATATGATTGGTAGCCGTGTACAAACAGTGTGTATAAATTTTTTGGAAGAACTCGAAAAGCGCCTGCAAAATCATTCTGGTTTGCGATCAGGTGGTTCATCATGGCTCTTTCATGACCAAGGCGGAGGGGATAGGATTTAAGGCCTTCCCTAAAATCACGTGTCTCTTTAACTAGCTGACGAGCTTTTTTTATTTCAGCTGGTTCATCAGGAAAGGGCTCGGCAATATAGAGCAGGGCAGCTTTTTCAAAATCTCCTTCCACAATGGCTTTTCCTACCAGATGGGTCACAGGTCGGATAGAACCGAAACGCTGTATTCCAAAGAAATTGGGGATCCCACTCTGGAACAGGATTTCATTTGTAGTTTTTTCAAGAAGCTTTTTTGCTTCCCTAGGAAAACTTGGTATGTCCCTTATTGTAATTATGAAGTCATTCCCCCATAGATTTCCAATTTCTATTGATTTTCGGGAGCGCCCCAGGACATTTAGCTTTACATCTTTCAAATGGATATTTTCAATTATGGAAGCATCGATATCAAAGATGCTGATTTTTTGCGTAGTGAGTGCGCGTTTGTCTTTTGTGCCTGCAATGCTAATCCTCTTCTGGCTAATCTGCAGTATTTTTGCGAGAGTTCGAGTTAGGTGGTGTGTATCCCAGTTTCGTTTTATGAGCTCGAGAATCAGATACTTACCCTCCTGTCCTTCTTCTCTGTTAGTGATCTCTTTAACAATAAAATCCTCCACTTCCTGGCGAAGCTTCCCTCCAAGGCCTTCGGTATCTGTGGAGTATAGACTGATTCCAATATTTTTTTCGATTTCTGGAACTTCCATAAATTGCAAATACTCCTCTATGGTAGCACTGAGTGTAGATTAAAAGTACGAAATATTTACTGCGATTAGACAACTGGAACGATAAGATTCAAATGTAGGTACTGATTCTCAGCTTATGTTTAATAATACACTTCACGGGATTGATATCGAAAACTTCCAAGTAGATAGTTTTTGTAAAGGTTCAGCATCTGAATGGTTTTTCCCAGCAGCCTGAATTTTTGCCCTATCATTAGTCGTATCCATCTACATAAAATATCGAATTCGGGTCAAGCAGCACCAGTAACCATATTTATCGGTTAGGTTTTTTATATCGACTGCTTATATATAAGGTGAGAATTTGCAGATCTTCCAGTCTTCAGCTATTAGCCTCAACGTAACATTGGCAAGCTTACATACGTAGTTACCCCTTAGGTCACTGACAATTCGATTCTTTCTTTAGCCATGTCAAAGGTGCATATACCTTATATAGACAATAGGCTCCAGGTTGTAAGTGAACAGTTGAGCTACTTATTCCTTACTTCTGTTTTGCGGGCTCCAACAGTATATTTAAGGTTTTAAAATAATAAACCGGATTGTTCTGTACCTTTGAGCAACTTTTGTGGGTATGATTTATCAGATCTGCAGTGAATTCGCTCATGTTATAGGATTCATATTCGTACCATTTATCTTTCCAAGTAGAAGCAAGCATCTAGAAGACTATTTTAAAACCTGCTTTGTCTTAATCATACACCTGATCTGAGATTAATACAAGATTTGTCTCTTCGTCTTGTGAAAGTAAAGCTCTGCAGTTTCCGGAATAAATTTGATATTTGTAAGTGTTAGCAGAAACATAATACCTGTAAATAAAAATTTTTTCCGGATTTTTATTCTTGATTCTATGAAGGATTTCTATAAGAATCTGACTTTCATGAATTATTTATGTGCTATTTAAAATATATGACTAAATTTAAGGATTCATCGAAATCCTATATAATCAACTCAAAAGTTAATCACACTTTTTATTTTTTCAGCGAATATTTTCATCCAAATCTTTGCAAATGAATTTTGATTTAGCTAATTCTGTATATTCACTCAGATCAACTCTATAAGTCCCGTAACTTATTCAACTCGTTTTGTGAAATCTACTTTCATTTATATTTTTTCAGATAAATTCAAGTGAATTTAGGAAAGATAAATATGGTTGGATGAATACCAATATCATACCCAATTGTTCTTTTTTGGCATAAATTTTTTGTAATGTATTTTTGAGTTGGACAGTAAAATATGTTACAATAATTTTTTTCCTTAGTTTATTCTTTTTAAACACTAATTTGATAGTTTGATTTTTATGTTGAAAGTATATTTTCATATTTAGGGGAATGAAGAAGTTATATTATATTCAACGAATTTTGGACCCATTATTAAACTCTATTAAATATTTGTTTATTCATCTTTTGAGATATATAATTTATAATTTTTGATCAAAGTTTCGATGTAGAATTTTTATTCTTAAACTATGTTTATGCATAAAGTGCAAAAAGGTTATCTCAAGAAGTTCCACTCTTCGGTTTTAATTCCCTTATTTATGCACTAGGCATCTATGGTTCCATAACATAGGATATCATTGAAGTCAATAGTAATGTCTTTAACCTTGGTTTTAAGATCCATCATCTTAAAAACTTCACAATTTATCTCAGTCGAATACCCCAAAGCTGCATAGGGATGGAAACTTCGGGGATTCGACTGGAATAAAGGATCTTTTCTCTTTTAATCTGTTTTTGTGAATCCCAAATTTTATACCTAGTAACTTTTTTATAGCCGGTTACTGATTTATATTTAGGATTCATTCACCTACATTTTTTTAAGTTTCCGAAACTTAAGGCTTATCAAGGAAAGATACTCTCTTACATAATGTCAACAAAGTGTGAGTTATATTTTTATTCAATCTCAAAAACTTAATAGGACGATTTTCATATGGTACTGGAAAAACTCGGAGACTCCTTACAAGGAGCTCTTAAGAAACTGATTGGTGCGGGGAGAATTGATGAGCGTACGGTCAACGAAGTAATAAAGGATATCCAGAGAGCTCTTCTGCAGGCCGATGTAAACGTAAAGCTTGTTATGGAAATGTCCACGAAAATCAAGGAGCGTGCTATGAAGGAAGATCCTTCTGCAGGAATAAACCCTAGAGAGCACGTAGTCCGCATTGTTTACCAAGAACTGATGGAAATAATCGGGAAGGGAGCAGATATCCAGCTCAAGCCCCAGACAATAATGATGGTGGGGTTGCAGGGGAGTGGGAAAACCACAAGTACTGCAAAGCTTGCACGCTACTTCCAGCGAAAAGGACTCAAAGCAGGAGTTATTGCCGCAGATACCTTCCGTCCCGGAGCCTACCACCAACTTAAAACTCTCTGTGAAAATCTCAATGTCGCTTTCTACGGGGAAGAAGGAAACCCAGATGCAGTGACGATTACAAAAAACGGGCTTAAAGCCATTGAAAAATATGACATAAAAATCGTAGACACTGCAGGTAGGCATGCTCTTGAAGCCGAACTGATAGAGGAAATGGAAAGAATCAATGCCGTTGCAAAGCCAAATCACAAATTCATGGTTATGGACGCAGGTATAGGACAGCTGGCAAGCCAGCAAGCCCATGCCTTTAATGATTCAATAGGAATTACAGGCGTAATAATAACAAAACTTGATGGTACAGCAAAAGGAGGTGGGGCTCTTTCAGCTGTTTCCGAAACAAAATCTCCTATAGCCTTCATTGGTGTTGGAGAAACAGCTGAAGATTTAGAAAAATTTGAATCCGATAGATTCATTTCAAGACTTCTTGGCATGGGCGACCTCAAAAGCCTAATGGAAAAAGCTGAGGAAACATTGAGTGAAGAAGATCTGAATGTTGAAGGCATGATGCAGGGGCGCTTCACTCTAAAAGATATGTACAAACAACTTGAAGCAATGAACAAAATAGGACCTCTCAAACAAATTATGTCCATGCTACCCATGGGACTGGGAGGCATGAAGCTTTCAGACGAAATGTTCCAGGCTACAAGTGATAAAATGAGGAATTATAGGATAATCATGGATTCAATGACAGAAGACGAAATGAAGGATCCAAAGATCATAGGGGGTTCACGGATCAAAAGAATTTCGAGAGGTTCTGGATGTAGTCCTGAAGATGTAAGGGAGTTACTAAAATATCACAAGACCATGCAAATGACTCTAAAAGGTTTCAAAGGAGGAAAATTCAATATTCAGAAGATAATGAAAAAAAAAATGGGGATGTGATCAGCTCTGACTTTTTTTGTCTACAGTGTTATAGCCTATCTGCAAATTTAAATTTACTTGTTACAATCCACCAGTTATTCTATCAATAAGGTCATACCGGACCCTTGAGGTCTCAGTACTGATCACAAACTTCAAAAAAATTCATGAACATTTGTTCTCCTTGGTTTGTATGGGAAACTTCAGGATGCCACTGGATACCATAAATAGGTTTTATAGAGTGACGCATAGCTTCGATCTCGCAGATATCTGAGCGGGCAAGGTGGATAAAACCTTCCGGAATAGTGGCAACCTCATCAGCATGTGACGCCCATACAGTGATTTTTGGGCCAAGTCCCCGAAGGATATCGTCTTCTTCGATCACTTCTACATCAACATCTGCATACCCACCTTTTTTCCCAGCACGGACATGCCCTCCATGAGCCAGGGCAATTACCTGGTGGCCAAGGCAGATTCCAAGGATAGGAAGGTCAATTTCCCGGACGTAATCACAACATAAACCTGCTCGATCAATTTCCGGTCCTCCACTCAGGATCAGTCCATCTGGCTCTTCTGCAAGGATATCCTCGATAGACATTGTATTTGAAATGATCTTCGTATCCATATCAAGATCCCGGGCAGCCCGGTAAATAAGGTGGCAGAATTGTCCATAGTTATTAACAGCAAGAATTTTTATTTTTCTCATAATTCTTTCCTTTTCTTTTTTAGTAGATGCTATTGTTCTGAAGCTCTGAATTTATTCCATTAGCCAATCTAATCCTATTTTAATTCTCGTATCTTTTCTAAGTTCAAAATCTGCGATTCTGTTAGTAGGCAAAAGGCTTTGAATCTAGAATTTATTATTATTAATGTATATTTTTACTTTTAGACTCTTTGTCGATATGTGGAAAGAATTCTGAGAAACCTCTATGTTCAAGAAATATTAGATATTCATGTGAAAACCCAGCCAAATTTGAAGTTTTTCAAAATTCTCTATAAAATCTAAATCATCTATTGTGATCATCGCTATAAATCAACACAGGAAATGTCAAGAATATTCCTTTTGATTTGAAAGCGTAACTGACTTTATAATTTAACAAGATACCTTTAAATAGATGAACATGATAGTATGCAACACGCTAGCATACTACATACTAGCATACTCTTATAATTAATAATAAAGATAGACAAAATAAATAGATAACAAAATTACTGATGAAGTAAATAAATCCAAAACTTAGGTGAATCAAGATGTCAGAAATTGGTAAGAAAATACGGATAGAAAGACTGATGAACCGGGAGAGCAGAAACATTGTCATTATTCCCCTGGACCACGGGATCTCAGATGGACCTATTGAAGGATTAATTAATGTAACTGATACAGTTAATAAGGTTGCCGAAGGAGGCGCAAACGCGGTCCTTATGCAAAAAGGAATGGTAAAATATGGACATAGAGGATATGGTCATGATATAGGACTCATCGTGCATATAAGCGCTTCGTCCATCCTGAGTCCTGATCCAAATGCCAAGGTTCAGGTATGCACAGTGGAGGAGGTAATTAAAATTGGAGCAGATGCTGTTTCTATGCATATTAACGTCGGATCAGAAACAGAAGCAGACCAGCTTGAGCAGTTCGGAAAAATCTCTAGAGACTGTACTGAATGGGGCATGCCTCTTCTTGCTATGATGTACCCCAGAGGCAAAAAAATAGTCGATCCGCATGATCCTGTAAATGTAGCACATGCTGCAAGGATCGGAGCTGAGATTGGAGCTGATGTTGTAAAAACCGTATATACTGGAGATCCTGATAGTTTCAGAGATGTGATAAGGGGCTGTCCTGTGCCTGTAATTATTGCAGGAGGACCTAAAACTTCAACAGACCTGGAGCTTCTGCAAATGATTGATGGAGCAATGGAAGCCGGAGCTAGAGGAGCTGCAATCGGAAGAAATGTTTTCCAGCACAAAGATCCTGTCAGACTTACCCAAGCTATCTGCGAAATCGTTCACCATAGAAGACCTGCTGAAGAAGCTCTGGAGCAGCTGAAATGATAGGAAGATATTGAATAGCAAGATAATTATCAGAAAATAAAAACTGAAAAGAAAAAGGAAGGCCGGAGTGAAAATAAGAAGTTACCGGAGTTGAAGCCTTTGAAAAAGAACAGTGTCTGGATAAAAGCCGATGAAGGTGAATGGGAAGAACAGAAAGAAAGAATCACTACAGGCCTTGAATCAGGAGCTGACTGTGTTCTTGTAAACACAGGTGATGTAGAAAGGGTCCGAGAACTGGGAAACATTACAATAGCAACGTTTGCCCATGACAATAAATTTGGGGCTGAAATTGTGGTTATTGGAAAAAGGGGAGAGGGGGATGGGACAAAACCCCTGCCCCTTGAAATTTCGGGTTCTATCGATATAAATACAGCAACTCTTCTCATGGACAAAGGAAGCTTAGTGGGTGGATATGTGGTCATAAGGGACAAACTTTATGAGCATTTTGCAGCTGAAATGGGAAAAATCTGCGATTACCTACTTGTAACAGGCACGGATTGGAAAATTATCCCTCTTGAAAACCTGATTGCTGAACTCCAGAATCATAAAGTAAAGATTATCTACGGAGTAAAGAGTGCAGAAGAAGCAAAACTAGCTTTTCAGATTCTTGAGATCGGAGTGGATGGCGTTCTTCTTGACAGTGGGGACCCTCAGGAGATAAAAGATACAATCAAGGCTGCTAGAGATTTGGAAAATGAAATCATCGAACTTGAGTCTGCGATTGTGAGCAGAGTTGAAACTCTCGGAATGGGGGATAGAGTCTGCGTAGATACATGCAACCTCATGCAACGAGGAGAAGGCATGCTCATAGGTTCTCAAGCAAAAGGAATGTTCCTAGTAAACTCCGAATCTGATGAGAGTCCTTACGTTACAGCTCGCCCTTTTAGAGTAAATGCAGGGGCAGTTCATTCCTACATTAAAATAGGCAAAAAAACCCACTATCTTTCGGAGCTCCAGGCAGGAGATACAGTAACTATTGTGGATTCAAAAGGAAAACAACGAGAAGGTATTGTAGGCAGAGTCAAGATAGAAAGTCGTCCTCTTATGCTTATTGAAGCAAAAGCCAGAGACAGGACTCTTACCGCAATCTTGCAAAATGCAGAGACCATAAAACTAGTAGGAAAAGATGGAAATCCAATCTCAGTTGCTAAACTCAAGAAAGGAGATGAAGTTCTGGTTCGAATGGAAGAGGGAGCCAGACATTTCGGCAAAAGTATTGAAGAAACGATCGTAGAAAAGTAACCTCCAATAAGAGAAATAATCTGTCATTGCAAACGGAAATCTGGAGATAGTAATGACTCATATTGGTCCCCTTGACCTTAAGAAAAAAGCTGCAGTTATTGCAGTTATCCTTGAAAAACCGCTTGAAACTTCAAAAAAAGCAGCTGAAAATGGAGCTGATATCCTAGAAATAAGGCTGGATTTGCTAGGAATCAGAGATCTGGATATAGCAGCAGAAACCATCAGGAAAGTAAAATCCGAAACAGGCCTTCCAATAATTATCACAAACCGTTCATACAAAGAAGGAGGAAAATGGGATGGACAAGAGGCAGAAAGAATTGGGCTTATTAAAGACCTTCTATCCCTTGGAGACGGACCTGATGCAGTTGACATTGAACTCTCTATAGATGAAGACGAGAGAGATAGAGCAGTAGAAGCGGCAAAAAACAATGGTAAAACTGTAATCATTTCTTCTCATGATTTTTCAAAAACTCCTTCTTTTACGGAAATGAAAGCAACACTTGAAGATGCATTTATAGCAGGAGCAGATATTGCTAAACTTGCTGTGATGCCACAATCGATGAAAAATGTAATGGAGCTGCTAAGAGTTACACTGGATGTTGGGGGAGCAGGAAGGGCAATATGTACTATTGCGATGGGCGATCTCGGAAAACATACAAGAGTAATTGCTCCTTTTTACGGTTCAGTCCTGACCTATGCATCTGTTGAAAATACAATATTAACCCCTCTTGGGCAACTTCCTGTAGACAAATTAAAGAAAATAATGGAGCTGCTCGAATGAAGCGAATTTTTGGCGTATTTGGAGACCCAATAAGCCATTCAGTTTCACCAACAATGCATAACGCAGTTTTTTCAGCTCTTGGGATGGACTGTATCTACCATGCATTTAATGTCAAATCAGAACAGCTGGAAAAGGCAATTCTTGGAGCAAATGCTATGGGATTTGGAGGGCTCAACCTTACAGTACCCTTGAAAGAACGAGCTTTGAAACTAGATTGCATTAAACCTGACCCACTAGCAGGGAGTATAGGAGCAATAAATACTGTTGTTTTCGAGAAAGCCGGAGAAATAACTGGATATAATACTGATGGTTTGGGAGCAAAAAAGGCGCTTTTAGATGCTGCAGTAGAAATAAAGGGGTCTAAAATAGTGGTTGTGGGGGCAGGAGGAGCATCAAGAGCTATTATATTTCAGCTTGCAGCTGATGGAGCAGATATCACAGTAATAAACCGGACCGAAGAAAAGGCAATCGAACTTGCAAGGGATATCTCGGGTGCAGCCCTCCAAGGGAAAATAAAGGGATCTGGGCTCTTAGGGTTAAAAGATCTTCTGAAGGAGGCAGATGTTCTGATTAACACCACAACTCTGGGAATGCACCCTAACACAGAAAATTCTATTGCAACAGCAGAAGAACTTCACCCTGAACTTACTGTTTTTGACATCGTTTATAACCCCCTGGAAACCAAGCTTTTGAAAGAAGCAAAATCTATAGGTGCAAAAACAGTAAGCGGAAGCTTAGTGCTCGTTTACCAGGGAGCTGAGGCTTTCAGGCTCTGGACAGGAATTGAACCTCCAGTGGAAATCATGAAAAAAGCCGTTTTGGAAGCTTTAGAGGCATAAATACGTACATGGAGACAAAATGGATGAAGATAGAAGAATCTAAGTGCCATTTTCAGAGAAATAATACAAAAAATCATGCATATAAAGTACCTCAACAGAAAGAGAATTCCGAAAAAACTAAAGTGTTGATTCTGGGAGGAACCGGAGAGATGGGCCAGTGGTTTACCCATTTTTTCAAAGAAAAAGGTTATGAAGTTACAGTTTGGGGAAAAGGCAGCAAAATTGAAATTGCCAGAAAATTGGAAGTTCCTTTTGCCTTGGATCTTGAATCAACGATTTCTGAAAGTGATATCTTAATAGTTTCTGTGCCTATCAACGTAACTGAAGATATTATTGCAAAAATTGCTCCAAAAATGAAGTCGGGAAGCCTCCTTATGGATTTTACTTCTGTTAAAGTAAAGCCAGTAGAAGCCATGAGGAAATTTGTCCCTATGGATGTTGAAATTCTGGGAACTCACCCAATGTTCGGTCCAACTATTCACACTATCAGAGGGCAGACTGTAATCCTTGTTCCCGTTACAGGACGCTCGGAAAAATGGTTCCCAGTAATAAGAAAACTTTTTGAAGAAAGTGGAGCAAATGTTGAAATCACCACTGCTGCTGAACACGACATGCTTGTCTCGGTTGTTCAGGGGCTCACCCATTTTGCCTATATCAGCATAGGGACAACCATTGACAGGTTGGACTTTGATGTAAAAAAATCTAGGAAATTCGTAAGTCCGGTTTATGATATAATGCTGGATTTCGTAGGCCGAATTCTTGGTCAGAATCCCTATCTATATGCTCTCATCCAGATGGAAAATCCCGGAGTCCTGGAAGTCCATAAGACCTTCATCAAAGAGTGTGAAGAGATATCTAGCCTGGTAAGGGCCCACGATGAAGAGGGATTTGCAAGAAAAATGAAGGCTGCTGCTCGAAAGTACGGAGATACTGCTCAAGCCCTGAGCAAGTCGGATAAGTTGATCAATTCCAAAATAGCTGAATATGAGACTATACTAAAATCCGTAGGGAAAGTCTGTGGCTTTTCCCACTTTTATTCTGGAAAAACTCATGTAGGTACTCTTGAAAAGTTTAGCCAGAATGAGATCGTTCTCAAAAAACTAATGTCAAAAGGCACTGCTCCTCAAATAAAAAACCAATTCATAAAACTCAAGCTTGAAAATCTTCGACTCCTTTCAGAATCCGAACTAAGACAATGGAGAAAAGAAAATCTTAAGCATTCGACTAGAGACATCTCAGTTCTTATTCCCAATGGCGCTGACCCTGAAATAATCCTTAAAGCTATAAGTACAAACAAAAATCTTGCGGCTTGTGAAATTAGTGATGTCTACAGTGGATCTAATGTGGTAGAAAACTACATAGAGAATAAATGGATCGAAATGCTAGCTGTGTCTTATAGGATAACTGTTTTTGGGGATTGTGATGCAAATTTTGTCGAAAATGATGTCACAGCCTTTCTGTGTGGGATCGGATGCTGTATAAGAAAGACAAACTTCAGGCTGAAAGAACAAAAATAACTATATTTTAGGAATCTTCATTGATAAACAAAGAAAATGATTTTAGCAATAAAATAATATCTAAATATAAATACAAAATTTCGATGACAAGTTTCTCTTCTATTAACTGTTATTACTCTTAGTATATTAATTTCTGTTCTTTCAAGTAGTGATGGAATGATGGTAGCCAATGGGAAATCAAACATACCCAAATACAGCCAAGGTTTAAAAAGGAACAAGTACTCGGGATCTATAAATAAACTGTAAACAAGATCATGAAAAAAAAATTAAATGTATCAGCAAAACTTAGAAAACTCGGGAAGCCTACAGCCAGCACTATGATTAAAAAAGATTAACCACATAAATTTTTAAAAATAAATGTAACTATTCCTCCCACAAAAATCCGCTGATTGAGATCTATTTTGATGAAACCGAAAAGTCTGATTACTAACTGATGAGGAATAAAAAAAATGAAATCAATAGCCTACAATTGCATAAAAAAAATTTACGGAAATTTGCCCACTACATCTTAATAAGAATTTGATTGATGTTTTTTGTCTGGGCTGAATATCTACAAATAAACCTAAATATTCATTTTATGAACATTTTTAGCATCACAAATCGTTTCTTATAAAAAGACCACAAAAAGAAGCGGAAGCAAAATCATTAATATATAAATTGGCCACTCTGGAAATCTGCGAAACGGAATTCTTAATAGAACTACCACTTTAAAAAATTTAGTGCTGAGTGCTCTATCTCTAATCAATTTTTAAAGTGCTTCTCACATTTCATGTTTATTGACATTGTTTTACTTTGTAGCCTGTCATCCTATGATCAACCCCAACCAAATCGAATTCTTATAATACCTTTATAGTATTGCTATTCTCATGAAACCTTCACGAATTCTTAGCATCATTATCTGATTATTATTGTTGATTGTTGCAGCTGGATGTAGTGATTCGAAAACGAATACTCAAGAAAAAGTGTCTACAGAAAAAACAGCAGCTTCCGAACAACCAACACAGTCAACTGAACAACCCATGCCTGCACCTACAGCGAAACAGACAAATCCTACAATAATAAGTCAAAATAAAGAGCTCCCATCTGCAGGAGGGAACCTTACTGTTCACTTCCTCGACGTTGGGCAGGGAGATTCTATTTTACTCGAACACGGTGATGATGGTATGCTTATTTATTCTGGTGAAATCGGCAAAGGGGACGATGTAGCCACATATATAAAGAATGAAGGTATCATGTCGCTTGATTACGTTATAGCTACGCACCCTCACAGCGACCACATTGGGGGGATGTCTGTTATTCTTAATGATTTCCCAATAGGGCATTTCGTAGATAGCGGCTACGCTTATTCCTCCAAAACCTATGAGAATATGCTGAAGGCAATCGATAAGAAGAATATTCCATTTGAGACTCCAAAGAGGGGTGATAAAATCAACTTCACATCTGGTATCGATGTCTATGTTCTGAACCCAGGGAGTACATACTTTACCGATGACGTCAACCAGAACTCGGTTGTGCTAAAAGTTACTGACGGAAAAGTGACTTTCTTATTGATGGGTGACGCGGGGATTCAAGCAGAAAATGAGATAATGAAAGATGGCTACAATGTTGATGCTGATATCCTGAAAGTCGGACACCATGGCAGCAGGACAGCAAGCGGGACTCCTTTTATTAGTGCAGTGAGTCCTGAGATAAGCGTTATCGAAGTTGGTGCGGGAAATGACTACGGACATCCGCATCAAGAGACTCTCGATAGATTGCAGAAGGTTTCCAAGGTATATCGAACCGACTTGGACGGCACAATCACTGTAACGACAGATGGATCTTCCTATTCAGTGAGTACGGAGAAGTGATGGCATGGAAAGCTTCAAAGTTACTCTCGATAGAATTGAAGAGAATATTGCAGTATTGCTTGTAAGGGATGAAGAAAAATTTAAAATCAATATCCCCATCATTTTATTTCCTTCTGGAAGCAAGGAAGGTGACATTCTAGATATTGCCATCACTAGGGATGTGCAAGGGTACAGATGCTACAAAAAAAAGAGTTTCAGCACTGCTTGAGAAGCTTAAAAACAAGAATTGAGAATAATGAAAGTTAAGGGTGGAAGACCACCACACGGACTTGAGATGAGGGACAGAAATAACCAAACAGCCCACAAACTTAGTGCAGACACAGAGACCAAAGAGTTGCATAAACAAGTAAGATCAAGTACTATATAAAAATTATAACAATTACCGACCCTGATCTTTTACCTAGCAACTTACGACTAAACAATTTTCCAAGGCATAATAATCAAATCGCTGAAAAAGCCTCTCTAAAAGGTATGCAGGTTATAAAAACATATACTTACAAGCTTTAGAAAATTGGGATAATAAGATTATGTAAAAGGTGCAGGTTTAAACTATCTTTAGCTTTGGTAGATATACCGTTATAAAATAATATCAAATTTAATCTCAAAATTGCCGCAACTAAGACATTTGAGGAGATATAATCTGTATTTTTCGGTTTTGAATTTTCTCTTAATAAACTTGCTAACTGAAACTTAAATATCTAAAAGTATAACTAAAAAATTTAGTCATTTATCGGCTTTTGGGTATGTTTTTACATACCGATAAAATCTATCTGCACTAAAAATGTTACATGCTTGAGGCACTCAAATTCCGCTTCTTATGAGTTTTGAGTCATTAAACTTCAATTTCTAATTTATTTTCAATTTCAAGTCACCGATTTCAATCTATAAGTATCTATTTCTATTCTAATTCTTGAAAAAGGGAAATTAACCAAATATTTAATAAAGTTGGAAGTTCAAATGGTAAGGATAAGAGGAATATAGTGTTAAAAAATAGATTAAGATATAACAAAATTGGAAATTGTTTACAAAAACAGAGGATTATGTCCCTATCCTTTTAGATACATATAAGAGGTTTTCTTATTGCTTTGCCAGTCAAAGAGTTTTGCGAAGCACGAAATTGAGTATAGTATGATCAAAAATCGACTGAATTCAAAATATTGAGATAACATAAAATTGTATCTGTTTCTGGCTCAATGCACAGATTTTTTATGCACTGGAATGTGGAATATTGTGATCAAGAATTTAAAAATTCTCAAAAGATGTCAGTTTGTAGTAGTCTCTATACTTTTATTATCAAGTATATATAAAAAAATGGATCCCTATATTAAATTCCAGATAAATTATAGATCTATAAGAAAAAATACAACGCAAAATCGACTTTTTATTTCTTGACTCATGATTCTGTGAATGGAGATTTTACCGTAATAATTGAAGTACTGGATGAAATTGGTTATATTTTAGGTGATGGATAGGAAGTAGAATTCACGACAGGTATGGGGAAATAACAACCCAATGAAAATCAAAAGGAAAAAATAAAAGCTAGAAAAAGTGCTCAACAAAATATTCGTTATATAAATCATTATTTGCAATTTAAAGATCCAAAAACCTGTGAACTGCTGGCAAGAGCAGGCTTTAGTTATGATTCTACTTCCAGTTATCATGATTTTTCAGGATTCAGGAATGGAATCACCAACATTTCAGTTCATATAAACTTAACACAGGAGAAGAAATTGATATCTCTAAATCCCTCTAAACATGATGGATACAAGTCTTTTCAGCCAGATATATCTAGACTTCAAGCAATCATGGGAACTTACAGAAAAGCTGATCTTTACAGTTGAAAGTCACAGAATAGTGCTTACCATCATCTGACATAACACATCTATGTAGGAGACCGCTGGGAGTGGATATCACAATTTTGCAATATTTTGGCCAAAGGGTGTGCCTGGAAGGCATCTGAAATTCGGACCTGACTCTAATGGAAGAAAAATTATGAATACTACAGACATAAGAGTTAAAAGAATAGTTCAAGGAAAAAGTATAATCTGCAATAAAGATAATCTGCCTTAAAAAGAAAACTATTAAATTAGCAAGCAATTTGTATATGAAATGTAGGATTATGTGGGGATGTATGGGAACTGTCAAAAAATATTCAGAAAAATTTACTCAAAACTTTGACGTAATTCTCAGTTTTATAGGGATTGGTTTAGGATTATTGATTGTTTCCCTATATTATCTAGTTAAGTTAAACCAAAAAGATATTGGACTTGCCATTTTATATTCCTGTTTAATTTATACTCTATTTAGGAAGAAATTTAAAAATGATGCTTCAATATATTTAGGAAAAGGCAGACTAAACAATGTTCTGAATCTGTTATTTTATATCATTTTCCTTATATGCATATTAATATACAGCATGAATATGTATTATAGGCCTATATCTTATTTTATACTGATATGCATCCTAGCAGGCATTATAGCCTCCGAGATTCTTTACGTTAGAGAGGGAGATAGGGTAAGCTCTATATTGTTGCAGATATTGTTGCTTTCAATCCTCATAAGAGCCGGGATTTTTTATAATTTTCCGAGCCTCATGGGTTATGATGCCTATTTTCATGCAAATATGGCACGTATAATTACTAATACTGGATTTATTGCCCCTTTTCAAATCAGTGATAAGTATTTCTATTACCCTCTTGCTCATATCTTCATTTCAGCTACTCAGATAATAGGCAAAGTAGATATAAAAGACGCATTTTTTTATTCCATAGGATTTGCCAATATTTTCATTACAGCAGGCATTTACCTAATAGGAAAGAAACTTGAAGGCCCCCAAATGGGTTTGCTGGCAGCTTTACTAATAAACTTAAATAACCAAAATATTGTTGCAGGAATTGCAAACATAACTCCAGGTTCCCTAGTTCTCTGCTATTTTATATTTGTTATATATGCAATTTACAGCGAGAAACAAGAATTGAAGTATACAGGATTCATACTATTAATTACTATTTTGATGATTTTGACTCACCAATTGACTACCTTTGTGGTACTTTTAGTTTTGGTCACAATATATCTGGGCAAATACCTCCATAACCACCTGTATAAGAATTCCCCTTCAGGGATAATCGGTTTTAATTATATTCTTTTTTTTGTAGTAAGTATGCAAACTTTCTGGATGTTTACATACGTCAGCCCGAATACCTCTTTTTTTGAGATGATTTTGAAGCCTCTCATGGAAGTATTTCATGCAGGAACAAATTACTCAAGAGATGAACTAATTTTAGGCTCCATAACCAACCAAGGAACACTGGAAGCTCTTCTACTCCACATAAGTTACCTAATTTTACCTTTTTTTGCAATTGGAGGGGTCTTAGCATGGTTTTCTCGAGAAAATGCCAAAAAAATTAACAAATTTTCAGTTGCTTTAGTGGTTGTAGTTCTGTATAGTTTCGCTTACGGGATTCCCTTACTTGGGATGAGGAATCTTCTGACAAGCCGATGGTTTCCTTTGATATCAGTATTTCTGGTGTTCGTAGCTGCCTCATATATACTTAAATTGGTTAGCCTTTTTAACCTTAGAAAATCAAGGATTTTCTCAATCTTCATAATAGTTCTATTGTTTTCATTTTTTATGGTCACAACACCAGGCATCAATAAAGACAATCCTCTTGTAGCAAAGGATACGACCATAAGAAATCAATTCAAAGATATTGAAATCCAGGCTATTAAAACAGTATCCAAAACCTACTCTGGGAAAATATTAATGGATTCTCCTTATGACAGTTGCATTTTTTACAGTGATTCTGGATATAATCCAAGTAACGCAACCTATTTTAACATTCATAATATACAGACCAAAGAAATTGATGGGAATTCGATGGTCCTGCTGAGAAAATCAACTATAGATGAACCAATTTCCATCAACGATCCAAACCGTTATGGGGTAAATTTTATCCAGACACTGCCAATAGAATTTTTCAAAAGGTTTGAAGCACGGGATTATGCGTTGGTATATGATAATGAAGAGGTATTTGCCTATTTAAAAGAAAAAAATAGAAGCTAGATATTAAATCCATCGAAAACTCTGTTTACTTATTGATTATCTGAATGAAAAAACATGCTCAAAATTTTTATTTATATTCTAAGGTTGTAAATTACATGTTAGAACCTAACAAGGCGTCAAATTTTATCGCCAACGTATTAAAACTCGTATCTGGGAGTGTTACTGCACAGATAATGGGTATACTCCTTGTACCTTTAATTACCCGGATTTATAGCCCGGAAGATTTAGGAATTTTTCAGCTTTTTCTCTCAATATCAGGTATATTGATAATCTTTTCTACTTTTTCATATCAGTTTGCTATAATGTTACCAAAAACAGAGGAAGACTCTGCAAACGTTGCTTTTCTCTGTGCAATATTGGTAACTCTTACTTCTTTACTCTCAGCTGTAGCAGTGTTATTCCTTCCAAAAGATGTTGAGCACATGCTCAATGCTCCAGGAATTTCAAAATATTTAATTTACATCCCAGCAATAACATTCTTTAACGGTATTTTTTTCGTGCAGAATTACTGGCTTTCAAGAAAGATCCGTTTTGGCGTTATAGCAGGATCCAGAATATTAAATACAGTGTCAACCAAAGCGTTTCAGTTAGTTATCCCAATCTGGAATGTATCCCCCTTGGGTCTAATAGCAGGATACGTGGCTGGATATGGATTTGCAGACTTATTCATGCTTAAAGGCGTAAAAAATGACTTAGGGGTTTTCAAGAGAATATCATTTAAAAAAATGAAAGAGATGGCCATTAAATATAAAAATTTTCCTTTGTTTAGTTCTTGGTCTACACTTGCAAACTCGATTTCGCCACAAGTACCTACCTTTTTGCTTGCATATTATTATGGAACGAGCGTGGTAGGGTACTTTTCACTTGCTAATCAGGTAGTAAATATGCCCATGGGACTTCTAGGGACCGCTATACAACAGGTTTTTTTTCAGAAAATAAGTGAAATTAAAAATGGAAACGACCCTGGAAACATGAAAGTAATAATTAGTGAAGTTTACAAAAAGCTAATTCTAATAGGAGTATTCCCGATGATACTCTTGCTGATTCTTGGAGGTGAGATATTTACATTTGCTTTCGGAAAAAGCTGGTATACATCGGGTATATATATAAAGATCCTTGTGCCATGGATATTCCTCGTCTTTCTTTCCTCGCCTATTTCAACTCTTTATAGTGTATTCGATAAACAGGGGGTTTGGCTAACCTTCAGTATATTTCTCTTAATCTCAAGAGTCGTGGCATTGGTTATAGGTGGAACTTACGGAAGTGCTGAATTTTCCCTTGGCCTTTTTAGTTTTACAGGAATTTTATTCTGGCTCTGGAACAATGCATATTTACTGAACCTTGCAGGGATTAGTAAAATGGAAAGTGTAAAGATACTTTGTAAATATACAGCAATCGGCATGGTCGTTTCGATCCCGTTAATTTTACTGGAAGTACTCTCTGCTAATTTTTATGTTCTCCTCCTTGCAGCAGTGACCATAACACCTATATACTATGTTATAACCTTGCACGATGACCCAACATTCAAGAAAATATTCTCGGCTTTCCTTGTGAACGTAAAGAAAAAAAAAATGGGAAGATTATAAACTTTGTAGAGATCTTATAAAATAGACTTCAGAGTTTCAGTTCGAAAAAAAATAATAAAATAATAATTGAATAAATTATTTTTAGAAAAATCCAAATTTTTATATTTTTAAAAATAGTTGTTATTCTATTATTCAGTTCCCGCATGAGTACTTTTGTATAGTGTTTTAAGTATTGAACACTTTTTACTATCTAGGGTTACACTGTAATAAGGTACTACTTCAGGAGAAAAACCCATGATAAAGTCAGCAAATCTGGAAACGTTTCCTGCCATGACGTTCATGTATTCAAAATTTATGGATTGCAAGTCCAGAAATTCATTATAATATAGAAGAGTATTAGCGCCCATTCGGCTAAAGGATGGGTTAAGGGCAGAAGACCAGGTAACAGTGCATTTCTTTCCGTAGAGGTTTAAATGTGCTGCGACTGCCTCTCCGTTTGGAGTCTCGGAAACAAACATGTAACCAACAGATTTTTCCCGAATCAGATTGAAAATTCTATCGAAAAACTCCCTGGGAACTGGAGGTTCCATTTTCTGTTTTTCATAGACCATCGAAAGTAGACCATAATAGATTTCAGAATCATTTCTTATCCTTGTCTTTAGTCCAGCATCAGTTGCAGATTTAAGTTCTCTCCGAATTTTTCTTGAAATATTATTATCAACATTTTCTTTCAGATTTAGATGATTAGTATAGTGAACCTTTGAATCCCATCCATTCCATGTAAATGGTCTGATGTCCCCAAGACCTGGAGAAAACACTAAGTGAATACTATCAAAACCCTGTCCACATAAAAATTCCCGAAGAGCGTTAAAAATTTCATGAGTTTCCTGTACTCTTTTGCTTTTTTTGGAAATCACACTCTCCTTAATAAGGGGTCCACAATAATCAGTCATATTGCAGGTAGAAGATCCTACTTTCAGTATCCCTTTGAGGTTCTTAACAAAGAGAGGGCATCCTCCAACAAGCTCATCATTTCTGAAACAACCATAAATCCTAAGATCTCTGAAAAGAACGTCCCTGCAGATTTCAAGCCATTGACTTGTGTGAAAGATTGTGCCAGGTTGAGCTTTTTCTACAAGCATATCCCATTCTTTGTATTCGGGTGGTGCTAATTCTCTAACTTCAATTTTTTCCATTATAAACCCCGTTAATAGATGTTTGCCATTATCTATATTAATTTATATAGTACCTGTGCGATTTAACTAAAAAACTAGTGAGACGATTTCAAAATAAATCCTTTGTTTAGGAGGAAATTCATTGATATGGGACATATTCCAAAGCCAGGCTTGTGAACGTAATTTGGAATCGCATTACTAGCATCAGGGCAATTTAATTATAGAGCATAATAATTGTATAACTTCTAATCAGCGTGAAGAGATCAATTGCTTATTTGAATGATGAATAATCAAATAATACTCCGATAGTTTTCCATTAGCATGATTAATTAGAAACTTCCAGTTTATATTTGTATAGTTGTTTATTCTATTTGTCCATGCAATAACTTCATGTGTAAATGTCTCCCCATGTTACCCATCTATCAGTACATTCAATATACATCACTTTGATTTCGAGTTCATTGCCATGTAGATCTTGGAGTGAAATGAAATTAAATTTTGCCCAAAATCTGTTTTGCTCCACATTCGCTGAATATCTCGTAAAATGACTTCTCTTTGTAGATATAAATTATACATAATCAACTGGGTAGAGTATTATTTATAATATTTTATTATAGTGATAATTTTCAAGAATTGTGTAAAATCCATAATGTGATTCTTTTGGTGACCGGCATAATCTGTTTTCCTGCTTTGAATTTTATTACCATGAATATATTTGCTGTTCATATCTGGCCGATTTATAATCACATTTTTCTGAGTTCTCAGGCTTTATGTGGATAATCATTCTCTCATCCATGCATTTGATTTGTTTTTAGTCAAGACATTTATAAGTTTATTTGGGTCCTTAATACTTTTCTTACATATTAAGAATTTCCTAAATCTTGTCTCCATATTCAAAATCTGTTATTTGAATGTACCTCATCCCTCTCAACCATGGTTTAATTTTGCTTTATTTAGAATCAGCCTTATGCTCTCTTTATTTATTGCTTCAAATTTATTTTTTCCTCAGTTCTTCAGGAAACAATTTAAGCGATTGCCTCTTGCTTGTATCTTGAGAATTATAGGGCTTCGTTACATTGATTGAAACAATAGCTGATGTTATATTATAGCCAACAAAATAAGGTGGTGTGGACAAAACATTCAACATTATGGAACTACACTCAATACAGTTCTTGATGATTGAATATAGATAAAGGTTTAAGGTACCGAAGTAGTTACAACTGTTATGTAGAGTTTAAGATGTAATATGCAAAAGATCTTATAATTCGTAATATCTAATTATAGCAGATTTCGATAAATCTATAAATCACGTCATGTGCTTATAAATATTATATAAATGGCTCGTGAAAATTAATTTTTATCGAAATTTCCTATGTAGATAGCAATTTGTAGCTATTTTTCAGCATTAATATCTGAACGAACATCGAGAGAATGAAAATGAACGAAACTAAATATGGTAAAGTAAGTAAAAAGCATACAATCCTAACGGTTTTAGGAATCGCCGCACTGGCGTTTTTGATCCTAGTGAGTACCGCAGGTGCAGCACAAATTGTAGATATTCCGAACTCCAGCAGCAACAATGTCTCTGATTTAAATAAAGCAATTGAAAATGACATAAAAACGCAGGATAAAGCAATTGAAATTAACCCACATAATTCAACGGCTTGGAATATTAAAGGAATTGATTTAGGCCTATCAGGCAAATCAGATGAAGCGATAAAAGCATTTGACAAAGCAATTGAAATTAGCCCAAAGGATTCAGAAGCTTGGAAAAATAAAGGAGTGGTTCTGAATTATTTAAATAAGTCAGATGAAGCAATAAAAGCATATGACAAAGCAATTGAAATTAATCCAAAGGATGCAATTTCTTGGGACAATAAAGGATACGCTCTAGGGAATTTAGGCAAAGCAGATGAAGCAATAAAAGCATTTGACAAGGCAATTGAAATCAACCCGCAGGATTCAATGGCTTGGACAGGCAAAGGCATTGCTCTAAATGATTTAAATAAATCTGATGAGGCAATAAAAGCATATGATAAAGCAATTGAAATTAGCCCACAGAATTCAATGGCTTGGTATAATAAAGGAGATTCTCTAGGTAGATTGAATAAATCTGATGAAGCAAAACAAGCATATGACAAAGCGATTGAAATTAACCCGCAACTCAAAAGCTTGGCACAATAAAAGAACTTTATTTAAATAGATTAAATAAATCCAGTTTGTGGGAACAGGGTAAAGGAAGTTCTGTAAAATATGACTGTTTTCGTATCCTTTTCTTTCACTGCAAAAAGTAGGATGCAGAGCCAATAGTTTCACTGACAAAACTTATGTTTAGATTGTTTTCACTGATGCATAGGTTTAAAGTAAGAGCTTAGGTAAATTTGAGAGGTTTGTTTATCAAAATTCCCACAAATTGGAGCTTTAAGAGCAAAATAAGCTTAATAGCACGAATAATAGTTGGATTGTAGTAAGTAAAGGTAAATATTTATTGCGCAAGTTATTGACACAGGGGGTTACCTATCGGTAATTATCTGAAGATTAAAAGATTTCTTTGAGTTAACCGTTTGATGTCCTATATCCCTATAGATCCAATCTGTAAATTTTAATTGATTCTATATTTCATGATTATAATACAGGATACCCACTGTTTCAGATGTAGATACTCTACCTGATATAAATGCAATCAAAGGGTAATCCAGCGATAGGCTCAAGGTAAGGTTCTTACTCGATGGCAATAATTTTGATAGCCCCTACAAAAGTGATCGTATCGTCTCTAAAATGAATTATGTGGGTTTTGTAGACTAACTGTTTTTGGTGACCGTTGTGACTATGTTAGAAATAGTGATAGAGATCATGACATAGACAATGATGACTTTTGTGGATTTGTTTGCCATAGCGATTTATTTGATGATTCTTCGAGAATTACAGCCTTTTATGCGAATTAATCGATTTAATTCTGTATTATTTGGTACTTTTATTGAACAAATTGAATCAATTTTGGGATTTACTTATCAATTTATGCCTAAAATTAGCAATAATTTGAGAATTAATTTTGACGAAAAAGGTATATTAGTACTGTTTTTAATATGCGTTTATCCACAGTACTTCCGAAAAATACAATAATTTATCGCTATTAACATTTGTTTATATAATCCTAAGTAATATTATCGTATAGGGCACCTGAGATAGACTCTTTTTTTACGAAATTGGAATCCTCACTCAGTCTGCCGCATGTGGAGATTTCTCCATTTTCGCAATCTTTGGTGTCCGTTATTGTAGCTTTAAGTATATACGTAGGAAGCTTCTCGTGGTTGTCTTGCTTCCCGCACCTATACTAAAAGTTAATTTTTTTTCTTTCAGCATTTTTGAGTTATTCGATTTGTCTATTTCAGAATATTATCCAGCATATAAATTCTGGAAACAATAATAAGTACTTCTGAAGACTTAAAAAAGAAATATGGCAATACAGACGACCTTAAGGAATGTCCTGATTGCCCTAAAAATTAGGTGACCAACCCTTTATACTTTATGCATGGAGTTTGCATTTACCAACATGAAGTTAACATCAATAAAATATTGTTTGTGTAGTTGGTGAGATGATCAACCAGATACTTTTAAGCTTATTTTTCCATAACTGTTTAACTCGTGTTGCAAATAGACTGAGCAATTTCTGTTTTTAGGCTTCGACATGAATGACTTCAAATAATCACTACTTATCGAACATGATTGCTTAAGCTTGAATTATAGCATTTGCTGAATTAATAAGTAGCTGACCTTCAGTTTGTGAAAGTATAACAATGTCAATGTAAATATCTACTTCAATATTAAAAATTTTTAATTTAGTAGTTGCTTGACTTGTTTGGCCAGAATTCAGACTGTTCTCCGCAGCGGTTAGTTCAGATAACAATGGACGACCGGTTCCACTAGATAATTTGCCCGAAGTGATTTAATTTTGTATCGAAGTGGTCATTTGATTGATTTCCTGCACAGGAGTTATGGCATTGATTGAAGCAGTCGCGGATGCTGTAGTATAATCTATGGTATCTGTTGGCTTGAAACTAGTAGTCAATGTATGAGTACCTACACTCAATACAGTTCCTAAGGGTGGATTATAAGAACAAATTCCAGATACTGAAGAAATTGCATTTAGTTGACTGCTGCTCAATTTTGTTCCATAGACCAGGTCAGTAGGGTTTTTCCAGGTAATGGCAGGAGTTGCTTGTGTTACATTTATCAAAACAGTCGCATTTGCTTGAGTATAATTAACATTGTCATTCGGTGTGAACGTGGTATTCAATTGCTGGTTCTGACCTGCACTTAATACAGTTCCTGATGGTGGATTATATGTAAAACTTCCAGGTATTGAAGAAGTTGCATCTAGCTGAGTGTTACTCAATGCTGTTCCATAGACGATGTCAATCGGATTATTCCAGGTAATGGCAGGTGCTGTTTTCCCTATAAACTGGCCTAAGGATTGTGGTGCATTTCCTACATTTACCGTAGCTGTAACAGTGTTAGTTGCTGTATCGATTACAGAGACAGAATTGTCATCATGGTTTGTCGTATATACTTTTGTTCCATCCGGGATGATTGTAAAATCCAAAGGATCTTGTCCTACCGACACAGTGGCTGTGACAGTGTTTGTTGATGTGTCAATTACTGAAACGTTTTCCGTACTCAATACATATACCTTTTTTCCATCCGAGTCGATTGTAATTGCCATAGGATATAGTCCAACAGACATCGTGGCTACAACTGTGTTTTTTGCTACGTTAATTACAGAAACACTGTTACTGCCACTGTTTAAAACATAAACTTTTGTTCCATCCGAGCTGATAACAACTCCAGTCGGATTTTCTCCTACACTTATCGTAGCTGTAATGGTGTTATTGACTAGATAGGGTAGAGAAACCATTTTATTGCTGTTGTTCTCAATGTGCGCAAATGGCGCAGCGCATGCGGTACTCAACAGCATCAAAACCATAGCTGCTGAAATGAAAGCTAAAAAACACGATTTTTGTTTATTTGTCAAGTATTTCAATCCCGTTCATGCTATTATTCATTTTAACAATTCTAATATTATTTCATCCAATTGGGAATATTCATCAATTTGTTTTGAGTGTTATTTCCATATTTAATTTTTTAAATAAGTTACTACAATCGTGTACTTATACTTTTTAGCTTCTTAATCACCGATTCATTTCTGATCAAAATCCGATGTTATAGTCCTGAATATAAACAATGTATCAGCCACTGCCATGCTCTTCGTAGTGTTCTCATTCAATGTAATGGGGAAAAATAAGCGAGCTTCGAAAAATTGATCTTAGAGTCTCTAAAGTGGTTTCCGTGGGCTTGTGGGCGACGGGGGTTTTGATGACCATAGAAGAGATTGTAGTAGAGAGCTTGATCATAATAGAGACCATAACAAAGAATAGGATGGTTTCCATGAAATGTTGGGCTTTGCGATTTGGTTGTGAAAAACCCACATGGGATTATTTTTAATTTAGGAACTATTTTTCGTATAATTGATTTAATATAACCATGGAGATAATTGTAAATTGGTTCCAATCCTAAAAACGGTAGCAATCCTTTATAAAAAAGGAGTGAATTGAATGTCGAAACAACAAGTTAGTATAATAAAAAAGGTACTGACTATTTTGCTGACAGCCTTATTTACAGTACCATTGACTGCAGCAGCTGCATCAAATGCGGATTTTTACAAAAACATAAGCAAAATAGACGGTTATACTACCATAGTGAGCTTAAATGTCGGTTCTGCGAAGATCTTTGAAATGTACACAAATGACTACAGAAACAATTATACTCAGCATATCGAAGATTTAAATGAAACCGTGGGCGGTAAGAAAGTGGATTTAGTGGAAGACATAAAAGTAATTAACGGGGTGGTGAATGATACTATAAAAATAAACGGGGAGCAGGTAAGTCCGGGTAATCCATTGGCCGATATTAGAAAAGTAGCTAACAATACAATTGCAAAGTACAAATCCGTCGTCGAGTACATCAAGAACATCTATGAAAAGAAGCTCAAAACCCAGGACGAAGCACTTCAAATTAATCAGCATAACTCGACGGCTTGGATAGAAAAAGGATTTGCTTTAGATATGTTAGACAGACATGATGAAGCCATAACAGCATATGACAAAGCAATTGAGATTAACCCACAGGATTCAGATGCTTGGAAGCAGAAAGGAACTGTTCTTGCTAATCTAAAAAGATACGATGAAGCAATCGCAGCATATGACAAAGCTATTGAAATTAATCCACAGGATTCAGAAGCTTGGAAGATAAAAGGATATGCTCTAGATAAATTAGGTAAGTCTGCTGAATCAGTAAAAGTATTGAACAAAGCATTTGAACTAGAAAACAGCAACCTTGAATCTGATCGTAAGGAAGCACTTGAAAATCACATAAAAACCCTGGACGAAGTACTTCAAATTAATCCTCAGAATTCAACGGTTTGGATTGATAAAGGACTTGCTCTAGAAGATCTAAATAGATGTGATGAAGCAGTACACGTATTTGATAAAGCAAATGAGATTAACCCACAGGATTCACTAGCTTGGAGCAGCAAAGGGGATGCTCTTACTTGCCTAAATAAATCCGAAGCAATTGCAGCGTATGACAAAGCTATTGAAATTAACCCACAGTATTTACTATGGGACAGCAAAGGACAGGCTCTAGTTCTATTGGGCAAGCCAGATGAAGCAGTAAAGGCTTATGATAAAGCAATTGAAATTAACCCACAAAATTCTGTAAGTTGGGTTTATAAAGGCCAGGCTCTAGATAAATTAGGTAAGTCTGATGAAGCACAAAAGGCTTATGACAAAGCATTTAGAAGAAGTTGAAAGCGTTTGACCAAGCTCTTGCAATTAACTCACAGAATTCAGAAGCTTGGAACTATAAAGGACGTGTTCTTCGTAACTCAAAGAAGTATGAAGAAGCGATAAAAGCATTTGACAAAGTAATTGAAATTAATCCAAAGGATTCATTAGTTTGGATGATAAAGGAGACCTTCTAGAAAGATTAGGCAAATACAATGAAGCAATGAAGATGTATGACAAAGCGATAGAAATTAACCCACCGGATCCATTAATTCGATATAAAAAGGGAGATTTATCTAAACAGATTAAATGAATCCGATGTCAGATGCTCGGTACAATAAAGGGACATATAAATAAAGTAATAAGCTACTGTTAGGCTCAATTTAAGGTTAGCATTCGATGGCAATGTGATATACTCGCCATCTATGCACTATACTAAATTTATTCCAGATCTACGCTATTAAACTTAACTCACAAACTTAAAAGTATAATGCAGGATATCCAGCTTTAGATGTGGATACCCTATCTAAAAGTCCAACTATTTTTTATCTACTTCAATTCTAAGTGATTTTTCCCTGTTTTATGGTGTTTTGAGTGATTTTTATGTTTATGTTTGCTTAAATGGGCTTTAGCCTTGTGGCTGGTAGATTCTGAATTTGGTGTTTCTATTGTTCCATAAGGTTCACTGCTATACCCATAAGGTTCACTACCCATCCACTAGGCACCCTGTCGTATTTAGGGTTGCTATACATAGGGTTGCTAATAAGGGCTGTTATAGATCATCGGTACAGGGACGACAGGGACTGCAACACCGCCATAACCACCATTGTTAAATCCGCCATTGTGAGCTATGTCATTGGTTGGCTGCTTATAGCGAACCGTCACAATATTTTGGGGTGAAGTTATTGTCTGTCCACTGAATGAACCTGCTGCATACACTGCATTGGCCACAGAACCTGTATTAATATCGGCATCTGTTATTTTGTAGGTGGCTGTTCCTGTAACGCTTGAACATGGACTAAGGATACCCCGCTGCTTTGTATAGATACTGTGCCAGCCTTGTCGTCTGTAACAGTGATAGGTGCGGAGATATTCTTATTCCCAGAATTAGTTACGTTATAGGTATATGTGATAGTCTGTCCTACAGAGTCATAACTTGTTGAATATGCTGATTTTGTTATTGTCAGAGATACACCCTGCTGCACAGCTGGTATTACATTAATCAAAGCGGTTGCATATGCTGTAGTATAGTCTATACCATATATTATGTCAGCAGGATTATTCCAGTTAATAGTAGGAGTTGCCTGTGATACATTGATCGAAACACTCTGTGAAGCTGTAGTATAGTTTACCATATCAGTTGGCGTGAAATTAGTACTCAATGTATGCAAACCTACACTTAATACAGTTCCTGCTGTTGGAGTATAGGCAAAGTTTCCAGGTACTGAAGCGTTTGCATCCAGCTGAGTGCCACTCAATGCTGTTCCATATATTATGTCAGCAGGATTATTCCAAGTAATGGTAGGAGTTGCCTGTATTACATTTATTGAAACCGTATCTGTTGCTGTTGTATAATTTGCAGTATCATTTGGCTTGAAACTAGTAGTCAATGTATGAGTACCTACACTCAATACAGTTCCTAATTGTGGAGTGTAGGAAAAATTTCCAGGTACTGCAGCAGATGCATTTAGCTGAGTGCTGCTCAATGCTGTCCCATATACTATATCAGCAGGATTACTCCATGTAATTAAAGAAGTAGTTATAAACTGCTGTCCGTACCAACCCGGTCCTCCTCCTACTCCTACCGTGGTTATAACATTGTTGTTTGTTGTGTCAATTACAGAGACATCGTTGTCTTCAGCGCTATTACATATAATTCCGTTCCATCGGGTGTGACTGCAACTCCATAAGGCCCTCTACCTATGGAAAATGAAGTAACTTGGTTTGTGGCGTTAATTATAGCGACAGAGTTGTTACGCAAATTTGTAACATATACTTTTTTGCTATCTGGGGTTGCTGCAATTGCAAAAGGTTGTTTAAATCCAATTACATTAGTAACAGCGTATGTGGGTGTCAATGACAGAAACGGTATTGTCGTTTTCGTTTGCCACATATATTTTTGTTCCATCCTGGCTGACTGCAACTCCTTGTGGCTGGGTTCCTACAGGCACAGTGTCTCCAACTGTATTTGTTGCTGTTTCAATTACAGAGACAGTGTCATTACCATAATTAGTAACATATGCCTTTGTGGTGGTAGCTGCAGCTGCATAAGGAGATCTAAATCCATTCACTGTGGCTGTAATATTATTATTGGTTGTATTAATTACAGAGACACTATTGCTATCTGTCTTTGCAATATATGCAAATGGATAAGCACCTGCTATACTTATCAGCACTAAAAGAATTGCTGCCGACATTAAAGCTATTGAAAATAACTTTGGTTTACTTATCATGTATTTTTCCCTTTTTATACTACAAATAATAAAAAATTAGAATGTGTTCTATTCCGTATTGAATAAGTCAATCTGCTTCGTAGTATTGTTGCCCCCCAACTCTTGAGATCAAATCAATTAGTATTGGTTGGAATTCTAGTGACTCTGCTTACGAATATAACACTTAATAAAGAGAACATGGAAAAATATTCTAGTAAAAATATGCTATTTTGGATTTAAAAGTTTAAACAATTGGTGACTCATTTCGTTCTCCAAACAGAGAAAGTTTCTCAATAATTGTTTTTCTTAGTATATCTGCGTCATTGACTGCTATCTCAACCGTCTCATCGTGGTTCTCCGAAACAGCATTCATTTTTCTATATACTCGCCTTCCAAATTCGTCCGGAAACCGCCGTTCTAAAATCCACATGCAAACCGAGCAGTTTCCAGCTTTGGCCGAATCATTCAGTCGTTCAAGAAGAGCTTTTGCCGCATCAGCGTTCCGTTTTTGAATGTGTTGATAAAACTGATAATATTTCCCAGATTTCTCTGTCTTCCCCTTGTTCATCCAGTCATTAAAGGTTTGATATGTGATTCCTGCGGATTCAGCAGCAAGAGCATATGGAAGTCCCAAAGCAATATTGTCCTCAATTCGCTTGGTTATATTAGTAGTTAGTTTTGAAGGGCGTGCCATGATAATACCGTTTTTACTTCTTATAATTAATATAAGTGAATCTTATACTTAATATTTATTTAGTTTTCTTCTGTACGACGTCGGGATTTATAATACTTAAATCAAAAATGAGCCATTCTCAGACGTTTTAAGACACTTTTATAGGTGGGGCGATGGAAAATCACAGTGCCTTAGACAAAAGTCTCCCTAGTAACCCCAGAATAAGTAATTGTTTAGACAAAACTAAATCCTCATGATGAAAGACTGGGACAAAACTAAACAATTCAGCATCAAAAATGTCCCAGTATATTTATCAATCTGGAAAAAACATAAAATTTACACAAGTGAACAAAGGCCAACCAAGAAAGAGCTAGAAAAAAGATAAGAGAAAAGGAAACAAGAAGAAACAGAAAAAACATTGAAACCAATAACAAATGAAATAAAACAGATATCGAAATCATAACAAAAGAAACAGAATCGAATTAACAGAAAAAACACAAATAAACGGTTCGTATACAGCTAATCTCGCTAGGACAGGAACCTTTTAATTGTTCATGTGGAGAAGTTTTATTATAAAAAATCCATTTATTTCTCAGTTTCAGCTGAAAGCAGTAATATTTTTACTTTAATTTAAATAAGTCATATCACAATTTTTATAAAAAGGTATATTTGATTTTTTTACTTATAAAGCAGGTGCCAAAAGCATGAATCTCCACCTCACCACCAATAATTCATAGAAGATTTCATCACCAATAACATTTATTAAAAAAATCAAACAAAAATATCCCTAAATGTTTTCTTGATATTCCTGATATTCACATAGATGACTTACAAAACATAATTTCAGAATGAATATCATAAAGAACTTAGCAATACCAATAAAACCAATTTATAGAGCAAAAAATTAGTTATAGAGCAACAAAAAAATTATAGAAAATTCCGATAAATTGTAATTTTATGATGGTTGTTTATAAAGTTTATAAACTTATTTAAAGCAAATGTAAATCGGAATTTCCAATAATATATATTACTTATACTATAATATTAATTGGTGGGTAGTAAGGGTAGAACGGGTAGTTCATGCCAAGTCCGCAAGGATATCCACATCCCATGCCATAGCCCATGCCATAGCCCATGCCATAGCCCATGCCACAGCCGCCAAATCCTCCATAGCCCATCATACCATAGCCCATACCAAAGCCACCATAGCCGCCGCCATAGCCGCCGCCGCCCCAGCCGCCGCCGCCATAGCCGCCGCCGCCCCAGCCGCCGCCACGGTCATAGCCACTATTGCCACCGTGACTACGTGCACTCGCTGCCGCTGCAGTCAACGATACTACAAAAAGGCCTGCCAGCAAAACAACTAGCATCTTTTTCATTTCAAGTTTCAACATTTGTTTACACTCCCATTTATTTAATTTGATACAATCTAAATCAGTTCGAACTTACGTCGTTGAACAGCAAAATAAGTAGCTATTAAATGTGTAAGTTCTGAAATATCAATAAACCACCAAATTTTATCACATGGTTATAACTGGTTTACATACAACTAGTGACAAATCAGAAGTTTATCAAAATCCTCTCTATTTTCATAGAACATGCCTGCTCAGCTCCAAAATTTAGTGATCTACGTAAAATCAAAATCATTCGGTTTTGCAATTTGCTACAACCCTTATAATTATACTTCTGGATTGAAGCTTCTAAATATCGAATGTTAATTTTGATCGGAGGCTGAATTCTTTTTATGAATTAAGATTTTCGATCAAAAAATTTAAAAATCACTCAATTTTTGGATTAGCTGGATATGCCAATGAAAAGTGATTTCAAGTTGTATCAACCATATATTATTATTCAAGGAATATAAAACAAAGAGAATTATAAATTCGAAACTTATATTTAATAAAACTTGACGACAAATATCCCATTTTTCAAATCAAATTTTATATGGCGCTCTAAATATAAAAGAACTATTCAAAATCAAATATTTTCATTTGCTTCATATGCTTCACTTGCAGTAATGAATCCACATATCCTTTTTGGAAATTACCCATGTAGCATATGTCTCGCATAAAAAAATCTTTTTTGATATTAACATTTGACTTTTCACTTTTTTTATCCAAAAAGAAAAAGGATACAGAGTCAATCAGATTTTACAAAACTTTCGCTGCACTGCTGATTTAATGTACAAAAACTGAAAAAAATAATCGTTTTTGTTAAAACCCATGTATAACAAAGTTACATATCAGCATAGTGATTATTCTTTCAACATGCTTTTTGTTGACGAGAGCATCCCAAAATTGATGGCAATTATAATCTAGTGAATAAAATACTTAAGTTCAACAATCGCTAAATTTGTATATCCCTGAATCAGATCTCCCATTGTATCATGTAGTTTAGAGAACAATTCAACACCAGATTGACGATTCAACTCACCTGAAGTTACTAAACCGTATACAAAAGTAATCATTTGCTGGATTTTCTGCACAGGAGTCAGTACATTGATTGTAACATTCGCTGATGCTGTAGTATAATTTATAGCATCATCGGGTGTAAAATTAACATGCAGTGTTTGATAACCTTCACTCAATACGGTTCCTAAGGGAGGATTATAAATGAATGTTCCATTTACTGAAGAATTTGCATCTAGCTGAACATTGCTCACTGGTGTTCCATAGACTATGTCAGCAGGATTGCTCCAGATAATTGCAGAAGCTGCTGGTGTTACATTGATCAAAGCAGTTGCATATGTTTGGGTATAGTTGACAGTATCGATTGGTATGAAGGTGATACTCAATATCTGCTGCTGACCTGCACTCAATACAGTGCCGTTGGATGGAGTATATATAAAATTTCCATTTACTGAAGCATATGCATCTAGCTGAGTGTTGTTCAATGCTGTTCCATAGGTTATATTAGTAGGGTTATTCCAATAAATTGTAGGTGCTAATTTTCCAATAAACTGCCCGAGTGTATAAGGATTCACTCCTAAATCCATCGTGGCTATAACAGTATTATTCCCTGCGTTAATTACAGAGACATTTTTTTCTAATCTGTTCACCGCATATACTTTTGTTTCATATGGAGTGAGTGAAACTCCAATAGGATATTTTCCTGCATTTAACATCGCTGTAATAGTGTTTGTGGCAGTGTTAATCACAGAGATATTTTTGTTGCCGTCGGTTGTCACATATACTTTTGACCCATCAGGAGCGAGTGCAACTTTCCAAAGATCGTTCCCTATATTCATCGCGGCTATGGCATTGTTGGTTGCGGTATCAATTAAAGAGTCAGGGTTGCTGCCCGTCGTAATATCTGTAAATGGAGCCGCGTCTGCTATACTCACCAGCAATGAAATCATAGCTACTGACACTAGAGCTATTGAATACAAATTAATTTTATTTAGCATTTAGTCCCCTTATTTTTAATAAGGTAGTTTAATTATATTCAGACAAATATAGTTATATGTGGTAATTTTTTGATATTTAGCGACCTTTATTGCTTTACATACACAAAGGATGGTTTTAGTATATATATTACTCTACAGGGTTCCGTTGCAAAAAATATGGCTCCCTTGCAAAATCAGAAAAAACCTTCACAATAAGGAAAGTTAATCATTTTCATTAGAAAGACAATGACACATAAAGGTGAAAATTATAGTGTAAAAATGCAGAACTATTTTTTTTGCAACGGAACCTAAATTACTCTGTTCTTAATGAAGTCAAATACATTAATCATTTGTTTAGTATAGTTTTATAATGTTGGTATATTTCCCTCAGATCTTTCGACTTTTTTTTATACTTATAGATTTACATGCTTATTCTGAAGTTTTTGCAACGGAACCAAGTAGAAGAAGATCGATTGTGGGGTTACTTAAGGCATTTTCTTGAGCTCTTCTTTCGATAGTTGCATAGATTTTGTTCATGAACCGATGTTTTTGGCCTCTTGAATGTTTTTTTCCTTCAAAGCTTGCTTTATCGGAGGGGTAATAAGGGGCTTTTCTTTGATCAATCCATCGGGTTTGTAGTAGAGTATCATCAGCATTACCATTCCAAACAGTATATATTCAAGCCAGGTGGCTTCAAAAGGTAGCTGGAGTATACTCCGGATATCAAATTTATATACAGTTAGGGAGACCTTTGTGAGGACAAAAAAGAGTACTCCCAGTGCTACACCTTTATTATTCCCCCTGCCTCCTAAAATAACCATGAGGAATGGGAAAAATGTCCATTCAACCCTGGAGAAAGTGGAAGCTATGACATTCATGCTGTAAAAGGAATACAGTGCTCCGGCTAGTGCTGCTATGCTCGAACCCAGAGCTGCAGTCTTCATTCTGAGAACAAGAGTATCCTTGCCAAAAGCCTGAACGACGTCTTCGTTTTCCCTCATTGCCTTCAAAAGCCTGCCGTAGGGTGATGTGAGAATTTTGTCTACAAAAAGATAAACTATTAGCGCTGTACCAAAGCTGAGGAGTGTAACATAAATGATCCGCCACTCTCCTGGTATCCATGCTAATACATTAGGAACGCTTACGCCATAATAGCCCCCTATTATGGAGGTATTGTAATTTGAGACTTGATATAGAACCTCACTCATTGCAAGTAGAGCAATTGAAAGGTACTCATTTTTTAGTTTTGCGCTCGGAAGGATGAAAAGAATACCCGCCATAGCGCCTATAAAAGCAGCTAACAGAAGAGAGAGTACCAGAATGCACATTCCCAAAAACGGATTGTGGAAAATCATCGTGTTCATGGTGCTCTTAACAATTCCACTTGCTTCTACAATTTCTCAATCTATGCCCAAAAGGAGCATGAGAATATGATTCATAACATACCCAACAGTTATGGCTCCGATAAGAACAGCCATAGCTCTACCAAAATTGGGAATGCCAGCGTAACCATACTCAACATTAAGGCTGAGTGCAACTATGAGGTATATGGAGAACCATAGTACTATATCTAAGAAGAAGTATTCCAGCTCCACTTTTTATTCCTCCATATACTCAGCCCTGCAATTCCCATTGGAGCGATTATTAAAACTATCACGAGCATAATAAGGGAAACCACTTTGCTATACACCAGAATACCAGATCCGAAAAAAGTTGATAGATAAAAAGTTACAAGCGATTCCGACATTCCTATAATATACCCTCCGGCCAAGGCACCGTAGATGCTACTCAAACCGCCCACGACGCTTGCCGCGAAAATGGAGACTATTATTATTGTTCCAGTTAAAGGTTCTATCTCTTGACGGAAAGGCAACATGCTTCCCGCAACGGCGGCTAAGGAGCCGGAGAGGAACCAGGAAAACAGGCGGGTATGCTCTACATTCACTCCCATTATTTCAGCCAGAGTTGGATTTTCCATAGAGGCCCGCAAAGCTATGCCGAATTTCGTTCTGTAAAGGAGCAAAAACAAGGCTAGAAGGAGCAAGAAAATCATAAAACTTGAAATAACAAGTACTGCTTCGATACCAAATATTTTGAAATCCATGGACGTGAAAATGAACTTGGTCGTTGGCATCCGAGTGGTGCTACTCAATGTTTCAGAATATGCACCAAGTATGCCGATAAATATTATATCTACAGCCAGGGTGGCAATCATAAGCATGACCACCGTCGCCTCTTTTCTTATCATTGGTTTGAGAATCAGTACGTAGATCCCCACTCCAATCGCACCTCCAAAAATGAAGGAGAGAGGAAGGGAGTAATAAGGATGCACACCTAATATACGCCACAAAGTTAAGGAGATATATGACCCGAATACGGCCATACTTCCTTGTGCAAAATTTGGTATGCCTGTGGTGATATAAGTGATCGTTAAACCTATGCTCAAAAGAACTAGAAGGTTTGAGTAAACAACTGCTCCTTCTAAAACGGTCATGTTATCCCTCACACATTAAAGTATATAAAATTGTCTTATGGTTTAGAAAATAAATATTTGCACTTCATTAATCTTTTCGTTTATAGTAAATTCACAAATTAATTCATTTATATTCGATTAAGACATAAAATACTAAAAATGTTATTTTTATGCTAAGTATATCTACCATTCAAGTTGGAAAATAACCACACTTGGTATTCAAAATTGTGCATAAAATTCATTAACCTCTGATAAATGCAAATCAATTACACTTTTGAGCAACATATCTGGCATATAACTTGATTTATAAAGTGAAAAGATTTTTTGTGCTTACCATGAATATGAGAAATTTAGTTATGAGGCTATAGATATAAAGAAATAAAGTATAAAAAAAGTGAGGAGGTATAGACTATGAGAGGGTGGTTTAAGTTTGTTGCAGCGGTGATCGCTACTGTACTCATCGCCGGTTGTGTGCAGCCGGGTGAAAAAGCTCTTGCGAAAGCTGAGGTCGAGGTTCCACTTGGTGTACTGATGGATCTTTCTGGACCGCTGACTACACATGGTGAGGACATTAAAAACACGGTTACAATTGCAGCTGAAGATATAAATAACAAATTTGAAAAGGATGGAAAACCGTACAGGGTCAAGCTTTATGTTGAGGATACAAAAGCTGATCCAAAAATAGCTCTGGATACGATCATGGCGTTGCAGACACAGGGTGTGAAGCTCATCGTTGGACCACAGAGCAGTGGGGAAGTAAAGAATATTATCGGATATGTCGGATCGAACAAGATAATTGTAGCTTCTCCCTCCTCAACTGCAGAAACGAAGTATCTAGGTGTGACAGCGCCAGATGAGAAGAAGTATGTTTTCAGGTTCGTACCTACAGACTCTTTCCAGACTAAAGCTATAGCAAAGCTTGCTCATGAACTGAGTGTTAAGGCGGTAGTTATAACTTACATTAGCAACGCCTGGGGCAAAGGTCTGGAGGAATTCGGTAAGGCGGAATTTCAAAAGCAAGGAATCGAGGTAAAGAACTCAGTAGGATATCCCGATCCTACACCTGCGGACTTCACACCATATATAGCAACGATTGAAGGAAATGTAAATGATCTAATGAAAAACTACACCAAAGATCAGATTGCAGTTGTGGCTTTCAGCTACGAAGAAATTGCTACTATGCTTGCTCAGATGCAAGATAACTCAGTGCTACTAAACGTCAAGTGGATAGGGTGCGATGGAATAACGAAAAGCAGCAAGATTGTGGCTGATGTTCCTGGGAAAGCGAACAAGATTAAACTTTACAGCACAGTCTCGGAAACAAGGGGTACAAAAGAATTCGATGCCCTGAACAGTACTTACCATCAGCGTATTGGCAGTTCGCCCATGAGCTACGGTTTGAATGCTTATGATACAACATGGATACTGGCTCTATCCTTTGCGCAGGTATACGATAAACAGGGTAAGTATAATGATGATGCTATAGCAGAGGCTGTGCCGAAAGTGGCGGGTGAATATAGTGCGGGCAAGTATGGCATATATCCTGTGAGTGGCGAGGTAAAATTAAATGAATATAAAGATAGGATTGGCTTGGAGTATAAAATCTATGCCGTTTCTAATGGAAGCTGGAACGAACGTGGAGCATGGAAGTTTGCTACGAATGAAATAAAGTGGAGTTGATGGAAGCTGGAACGGATATATAGTATGGAAACGCACTCGGAACTAAATAAAGTCGAATTAACAACTCAAAAACTCACAAAACGTTTCGGCGAACTTCAAGCTCTCGATGAGGTGAGTATAGAGATTAAAAATTGCATAACGTTAATAATCGGGCCTAACGGAGGTGGAAAGACCACACTTATAAACACGGTTACCGGTTTCCTCAGTGCGGATGAAGGTGAAGTTTTTTTCAAGAAGAGGGAGATAACAAATCTTTCTCCTCACGAAATTTTTAAACGTGGCATAGTAAGAACCTTCCAGACCCCCAAGCCACTTCTAAAACTTACAGTTATTGAGAATCTGCTTATAGCGGAAGCAAATTATGGGGAAAGCATAATTCAGAGCTTAGGTAGAAGCTGGCTTGCGAAAGAAGAGATGCTTGTAAAAAAAGCTTTTTCAGTTCTGGATTTCTTAGGTTTAGAGCACATGTGGAATGAGTTTGCAATGAACCTGAGTGGAGGGCAGCTAAGGCTTCTTGAGATAGGTAGAGCGCTCATGTGTCAGACGAAGCTTATTATTATGGATGAGCCTATTGCAGGCATAGCCCCTGACTTGTCCCATGCTATTCTTAAGAAGTTCAGAAAACTTTCAGAGATGGGGATTTCTTTTCTCATAGTGGAGCATCGGTTGGATATAGTTCTTGAATACGTTGACCATATTTACGTCATGGCAGGAGGGAGAATTATTGCTGAGGGTAGAAGTAAGGATATATTAGAAAATCCGGAGGTTATAGAGGTGTATTTGGGTGCTCAGAGTTGAAAACTTTTTTGCAGGTTATAAGGAACTGCGCATTCTCTTTGATATAAATGCCTTAGTGGAGGAAGGAAAGATTACTACAATTGCAGGACCGAATGGCAGTGGAAAAAGTACGTTTTTAAAGTCTGTTTTTGGCCTTGTTACCATCCAGTCGGGCAGAGTTCTTTATAAAAGTAAGGATATAACCATAATTCCGCCACACAAAAAGACCATGATAGGTATAGCTTACCTTCCACAGGTAGAGAACATTTTTACTAATCTAACAGTTGAAGAAAACCTCAGAATTGCTGGCTATACTCTTAAAAATGAGGAATACAAGGAGCGGCTGAATTTAGTAAAAGAGATATTTCCTGAGCTAAAAATGAGGTTAAAACAAAATGGAGGGGCATTAAGTGGTGGCGAGAGACAATTTCTTGCAATAGCCTCAGCTCTTATAAAAAAGGCAGAACTTCTCATGCTTGATGAACCCACAGCAATGCTTTCGCCGAGACTTGCAAGTGATACCTTCAATAAAATTTTGGAGATAAAAAAACACAATTAAATACAGTATAACAAACATACAGCATAACAAAAACTTAACTCGGACTATTAATTTTAATTTTAAATCGATGATCTAAGAATATATTGGCAGTGTGTGCAATTTTATGTAAAATTGCAACTCTCAAGAAAATATTTGAAATAAAATTCCATATTTGAAGAACAAAATTACATACTATATGCAAAAATTTTATTTTAAACAAATTCAATATATGGCTAATTTTCTGAATTATCTGTCAATTTGAAAACGCATCATAAGAAAGTATGAGATTTTGCCTATGTTTTTTGTATATTTTTTTGCATTTACTGGTACCCAAGCAATAATAATTGTATTATGATATCAAATTGAATAATTGAGTTTACAGACACATAGTCCAAAATTCTGATATTTCATTTTTGCAGTGAAACGTATTTTCTTAGAATTTAGGGCTCGTCACAAAATAAAAGTTTCTGTGACTTTACTGTCATTGAGAGAATGGCGGAAACCGTAAGTACTAAAGAGTATAAATAGAGAAAAACGTGGGACTCAAGACCTAATACGCAGACACTATTGATGATATATGAAGTAAGAAAGTAAAGTCCGAGAAATATACTCCTCTGTAGACATTATCGCAAAACGAATAGTTTTCAGGAAAATATTTTTTCACCTGAGTTGCTTCGCACAAATAGAAGCCGAATACTCACCATTTGAGAAACTAGCATCACTTTTAGGTACCTACATGGAATTTTGCAAATCTGAGCGGTAAATTTTAGATTTTCTCAAAACTTAAGTGAGGATTGAGATGATAAAATATATTCACAATACCTATTTAGAAAAACCAGGTATCGAACATGTTGTCAGAATGATTTATGATTGCCTATTTGACTTATACGGCCCTCAGGGCTGGTGGCCTTTAATTGACCTCCATGAAACTAGCTGGGAGACACATTCAAAAAAAAATTATACCAAAGGATATCATCCTGGAAACTATAAATATCCACAAACCAGCGATCAGCAATTTGAGATTATAGCTGGAGCCTTGCTTACTCAGAATACTAGCTGGATTCAGGTTGAAAAAACTCTTTTAAACCTGAAACAGCTGGATGCACTCTCCCCTGAAATCATTATACCCCTTAACTTGGAAGCTTTAAAAGAAGCGATCAAACCAGCAGGCTATTATAACCAAAAGGCAATATGCCTCAAGAACCTTGCCATCTTGTTTCTGGAACTTAAGCATAGAGTCCCCACACGTGAAGAACTACTCTCTTTAAAAGGAATTGGCCCCGAAACTGCAGATTCGATCCTGCTGTACGCCTTCAAACAACCTTTTTTTGTTATTGATGCCTATACAAGACGAATAGTAACAAACCTCAGACTTGTTGATGAAAAGGCAAATTACGATGAAATAAAAGCGCTTTTTGAAGGAAACTTGCCTCATAATCCGGTGATTTATCAGGAATACCATGCCCTGATGGTGGAGCATGCCAAAAGATATTATCGAAAAAAAGTTAGCTGTACAACAAAATGTCCACTTTTGAAGATTGTTCCAGATTAAAAGAGTTTAAGGGAAAAAGAGATCATCTACTGGCAAAATTTGGGATGAAATCTTCATTGTATATCTCTTAATATCCCATTTTAACACATGTCTCAATGACCGAGATGGGGACTTAATTAAGTGACTGAAAATTCAATCAGTTCTTAGATACCTATTCTGACCCATTATTTCTCAGTTCAATCTCTGTTTCGTCATGCATTAGTCTATGCTTTCAAATTTTTCCTGAAATATCTGCTGGAAATGTACAATATTCTTATAAGAGCTTTATTTCATACCAATCGGAAAGTTCTGCGTCGAGAACCCCTTCGTGAACCATCTTCTCTATCTCGTTTTCAACTTGTCCATAAGTAAAATGGTAGTCATACGAGATTGCGGAAATTACATCCTGACTATGGCAGAACCTGTTCGGAAATGCTTCGTTGAAAATCGCTACATTTTCGATAATCAGATCTCTAATTTTTTCCATTTTTATCACCTGTTTAAAGTTTTTTTTTATTTTTTTTAATTTATTTTTTATTGTCTCTTAATCAATATACTCTATTTGTAAGCCGATATATAAGTATTTTCATTGAATTTAATATAGTTTTTAATTTTAAATATATATAATGATAAATATTGATAAATTTAAGTTATATAGTTAGAAAATATAGAACTCGAGTCATAACCATAAAATAGTATTAAAGAATTGAAGAAACTAAGGTGTTCCCTTATTAATCATTGATATTTTTGAGAAAATTGCAATTTATTGTCAACTTATCTATTAATTACAATTTTAATTTTTTTATCAAAAATTTTAATCCAATTCTTAGCAAATGATTTTTAGTTATCTGACTCTATATAAATATCTATAACAAATTTCTGAATTTTGTGATTGAGTCAATGAAGTTTTTTGAAATATTTTTCTGTGAATTTTACAGATAAATTAAGAGAATCTCTATTAGACTCCGATTTATAAAATATATGATATGAGCTCTATAAATAACAAGCCAAAAATTTAAGTTAATCGAAATCTGTTATGTAGGATTCCGATTAACTTCTTATTTTTTTTCAGTGTGAATCCTGTCCAAATCTTTACCTATAATTTCTGTATTTGACTTCATTTTTTCTGTTATTGATAGAGATTATAACAAAAAGCAGTACACAAAATCTTTAGATTCATTCTTTGAATTGTAGTGACAAGAATTTTTCCTACTTTGAATATCTTTTAAGTTACTGAATAAACTCGGCCCTATTGAGCTATTTTGAGCTGTTCCTCTTGTTTCTTGATACAACACTCATTCCTATATATTTTATTTTACTGCTCTTTTCATTGTTGAATCATAACCTTTGATTTTGCTCCGAAGTACCCTCTGTCTCTGTAAATCCCTTCATTTTTTTTCTGATAAATTTACTTGAGAATTACGAAGTTATGAGTTGTTGTTTTGAAGCTTCTGATCAGCTCATAATCTCTATCTATTATTCTATGAACTTTATATCCAAAGTGTGGCTTACTAACATTTTTTATTCTGATTCCGTCTCTACTTCTCCTTTTTTGCTCCATTCTCTCGAAGTTTATCGGCTTTTGCATGTCCGGTATCTTAATGGATAAAAGTAGCTTCTCGAATCATTCCAGACTCTATTTTCAAACCAAGGAATGACATTGGTTTTGCAACTGTCCCTATATTTACTCCTCTTTGCAGCTATTAATAATCCTTATTCTGAATAATCAGACTGTGGTGCTGTCTGGCATGTACTAGGAAAACCAAGAAATTTCCTGAAAAAAATTCGATCAATACATTGTTTCCCAAGTTCGAAATCGGAAAGATCATGCTATTACTGGAAAACAAATATTTAAAATATCACTATTACTTCAACTTCCTGTCCACCTTAAGGAAAGTTTTGTTAAAATATATTGACTCAAAAATTACACAAAATATTTCCAAGCAATTAAAAGGAATCAAGTCCATTAAGTATATCTCCAGTGACTAAAGACTTACACATTTTTTTTAATAACAAAATTAGTAAGAATTTTAATGAATCGAAGATATTGTTAAGATATTTAAACTCTCCAATACTCAAATGCATAGGAGTTAGTTTAAATAATTTAATATATATATATATATATATATATATATATATATTAACAGTTATATATA
>Ga0224559_1000152_pt1 | contig 45327 bp, 35 predicted proteins | sample 714S33034metaG_FD_180676 | JGI IMG/M metagenome (GOLD analysis project Ga0224559, IMG submission 180676) | Peat soil microbial communities from Stordalen Mire, Sweden - 717 S3 30-34 | ecosystem: Environmental > Terrestrial > Soil > Wetlands > Peat | place: Sweden: Norrbotten County, Stordalen... | reverse complement strand
CTGCAAGCTGGCGCTGACCGAAGATTGGCCTACGATCAGCCCTTACAACGAGAAGGCCTGGGCGAATCTTGCGGACGGGCGCGCTCTGCCCATCGACAGCTCGCTGGCGATGGTGACGGCGATTCAGGAGCGCTGGACGACGCTGCTGGAGTCGCTCAGCGAAGCTGATTTCCGCAGGGGCTACAACCATCCTGAGCGCGGCCGGGAGATGGTGGTTAAAATGCTGGCGATGTACGACTGGCACTCGCGCCATCACGTTGCGCATATCACCGCTCTGCGCGCGCGGCAGGGCTGGTAGAGGCAGATGGCTGCCGTCGCCGAGGCTGCGTCGCCGCAAAAGCTGGCTCAGGCAATCGAAGAGTATTTGGCTGATCACCCGGCGGTGGCGCTGCTGGAGGATGGGCGTGCGCTCTTTGACATGCGCTCGGCCCGCTACGCGGTGAGCGAGCAGCACGGGCGCTGCCTGCTGCAACTGTGGAGCGAAGAGCGCAACCTGATCCGCACAGTGGTTGGCGTGCAAGAGCGGGCGCAATGCCTGCGCGTGGCTACGCGGCGCATGGGCGCGGCCAAGCCGCAGACGCTGGAGCTGGTTCCCACCAGCGACCGCCGCACCCCCACGGCACGCGATGCGGCACGGCGCAATTATCAGCGGCTGCTGGAACGCGTGCTGACCCGGCAATTCATTGGTTCCAAAGTGGATGGGCTGCGCTCGGCGATGGACCTGGAGCACAGCTTTGGTCCAGCCTATGTACGCGGACGGCTGCTGCATGGCTCGGCGGCCGAGGCGGTGATTGGCGTCGGCGAGGCGGAATCGGCGGCGATGGTGGACGGCGTACTGACGCTGGGGATTCTCTGGCTGGACCATTGCCGCCAGAAGGGCGACGGGCGGCGGCACTTCGGCGGGCTGAAGGTTATTTTGCCTGCCGGAGCGTGGCGGACGACGGCCGAGCGGATGGCCTGGCTGAATCACGCAGCCGCTGATTTTCAGCTTTTTATGCTGGATGAGCGCAGCGAAGAGCTGACGGCGGTGGATTTTCGCGACACGGGCAATCTGGATTCGCGGCTGGTTCATGCCTTTTCGGCGGCGTCGGCGATGGAGCGCAATCAGGCGGGGATCGACCGGCTGCTGGCGCTGGTTCCGGCGGCGGCTCGATCCAGAGTTGAAGTGAAGGCCAGCTCGCCGACCGAGGTCGGCCTGCTGCTGCATGGGCTGGAGTTTGCGCGGGTGCGGCAGGGCTTTGCGGCCAACACCTTTGCCCGCGAGGACGAGATCAGCTTCGGCGCGGGCGCCAACGAGACGCCGCTGACGGCCGAGACGGAGGCGCTCTGCCGCGATCTCTTTGCCCGCCTGTTTTTGAGCCGTCACGGCGACGGCGCGTACACCGATCCGCTCTTTCGGATGCAGCCGGAACGCTGGCTGGAGGCGCGGCTGCGGGCAGAGATCGTCGAACTGCTTCCGGGGTTGCGTGGCGATCTGCTTTATTCGCAGGTGCCTGCACTTTCGACCGGCGACCGTGGCTTGCTGGACCTGCTGACGCTCGACCGCACTGGACGGCTGACGGTGATTGAGTTGAAGGCCGACGAGGACTTGCATCTGCCGTTGCAGGCGCTGGACTATTGGATTCGCGTGCGGGCGCTAAATGACGACCGGCAGCCGGCGGCGGGCAGCGAAGGGGGCAGGCCGCTGTCGGCCTTCGAGCGGCAGGGCTACTTTGCCGGAGCGGAGGTCTCGCCGCTGGCACCCAGGCTGCTGCTGGCTGCCCCGGCGCTGCGCATTCATCCGGCCAACGAGCCGGTGCTGCGCTACTTTTCGCCGCTGGTCGATTGGGAGCTGATTGCCCTCACCGAGCACTGGCGGCGCGAGCTGAAGGTGGTCTTCCGCAAGCGGAGCGGAGAGGCGCGGAGCTACTGAGAGAATTTCTACACCGTTTCCAGCAGACCGCTAAGGAGATTTTTCGGAACAGCCTGATTTGCCGCTGCAAGTTGCGCCCGGAATGAACTGCCGCCAACTCGTTAACTCGCCATTTCCGCGAAGCTGAAGCTAACTTGCTGTTTTAGTTCCATATACGGTCCTTCGGCGCCGCTTCTGTTAAAGTTGTGGTAGCCCCAAGGCGCAAAACACACTCCGCAAGAAGTTTTTGCGCAAATCATTTGGGAATTGAAGATAACCCTTATGCCTCACGATTTACCCAAAGCTTACGATCCCGCGGGCCTGGAGGATCACTGGGCCGAATACTGGGTGCGCGAAAAGCTCTTTGCGCAGCCGACGCCTGCTCTACCTGACAACGTCAAAGATCAAGGCCTGGACGGCCAGTCCTTTACCATTCTGCTGCCGCCGCCCAATGTGACCGGTCGGCTGCACATGGGCCATATGCTCAACCAGGCGGAGATGGACATTCTCATGCGCTGGCGGCGCATGAGCGGACGGCGGGCGCTGTGGCTTCCGGGGACTGATCACGCGGGCATCGCCACGCAGATGATGGTCGAACGGCAACTTACCGCCGAGGGAAGCTCGCGCCAGAAGTTAGGCCGGGAGGCCTTTGTCGAGCGCGTCTGGGAGTGGAAGCGGCACTACGGCGGCGCAATTCTCGATCAGATGAAGCGTCTGGGCGCGTCGGTGGATTGGGATCGCGAATACTTCACGATGGACGAGAACTTATCGGTAGCGGTGCGGGAGGCCTTCGTCCGCCTTTATGAGCAGAATCTAATTTATCGCGGCGCATATATTGTGAACTGGTGTCCGCGCTGTCAAACAGCGATAAGTGACTTGGAAGTGTTCCACGAGGAACAAAAAGGTCACTTATGGGAGATAAAATACCCTGTTATTGATGCGGATGGAAAAGATACAGGAGAGTTTCTAACTGTTGCAACCACGCGGCCGGAAACCATGCTCGGCGACGTGGCCGTTGCTATTCATCCGGAAGACGCGCGCTATCTGCACCTGCATGGAAAGAAACTTCGGCTGCCATTGGTGGGCCGCGAGATTCCTGTCATTCTTGATGAGTGGGTAAGCCGCGAATTCGGCACCGGCGCGGTGAAAGTAACTCCGGCGCATGACCCGAACGACTTTGCCCTCGGCGAACGCCATCATCTGCCGTCGATCAACATCATGGACTCGGAAGGCCGCATTAACGCCGAGGGCGGCGCTTACGCGGGACTTGACCGATATGCGGCGCGTAAGAAAGTCCTCGCCGACTTGGAGGCGCTTGGACTGTTAGCCAGCATCAAAGACCACACGAATAACGTAGGCCACTGCGACCGCTGCAAGACTACTGTCGAGCCGCGCCTCTCCACGCAATGGTTTGTTGCCGTCAATAAGTCACCCAACAAAGGCGGCCCGTCGATGGCGGATCTCGCCCGCAAGGTCGTCCAGCCCAATGCCGACGGCAAAAAGGCTATCACCTTTACGCCGGAGATGTACGAAAAGACCTATCTCGGCTGGATGGAGAACATCCACGACTGGTGCATCAGCCGCCAGCTCTGGTGGGGCCATCGCATTCCGGCATGGCATTGCTCGGAGTGCTACAAGATCACTGTTGCCCGCGTCGATCCTACGGCCTGCGCTCATTGCGGCTCCGCAAAGATTACGCAGGAAACCGACGTTCTGGATACTTGGTTCTCGTCGGGATTGCTGCCGGTCTCCGTTTTCGGCTGGCCGAAGATAACTCCAGAAAACCGCGCGGACTTTGACGCTTTTTATCCGACGAGTTTGTTAGTGACCGGCTTCGACATTCTCTTCTTCTGGGTGGCGCGCATGATTATGCTCGGCTGCTGGTTTGCCGCCGACGTTCCCATGCCCGATGGAAGCCCGCGCTCGCTGGCGAATTCCGTGCCGTTCCGCGAGGTTTACATTCATGCCCTGGTCCGCGATGCCAACCGCGAAAAAATGTCCAAGACCAAGGGCAATGTGGTTGATCCTATCGAAATCGTCAAGCAATACGGGACGGACGCAGTTAGGTTCACGCTAGCTTCGATGGCCTCGCCGGGGACCGACATTGCCTTCAATGTGGCCCGCACCGAGGGCTACCGCGCCTTCGCCAACAAGATTTGGAATGCCGCCCGCTTCCTCTTCATGAACGTGGACCGCGCCGCCGAGATCGGCATTACAGTCGATCCGAAGACTCTGGGCGGAATGCCGATAGCTGCTGAAAACGCGCCCCTCGAAGATCGTTGGATCGTTGCGGAGTTACACGCAACTACAGCCAAGGTCAACGCTTCACTCGAAAACTATCGTTACGATGACGCGGCGAACGCGATTTATCAGTTCTTCTGGGGCAGCTTCTGTGACTGGTATCTGGAAATAGTCAAACTACGACTTGATTTTTCAGAGACTGCGGACAAGGCACAAACCAAGGCGGCGCTGTCTACGCTGGTATCTGTCTTTGAATCATCTTTGCGCCTTCTATCTCCCTTCATGCCGTTTATCACCGAAGAAATCTGGCACGCACTTTACAATGGAAATCCACCGGCAAAGTCCATTGCGTTGACGAGTTATCCGCAGGCCAACCATATTCTTCTCGCGCAGCTCATTCCGAATGGAATGGTGCAGGTCCAAAATCTAGTTATCGACATTCGATCATTGCGAAAGGATCGCAATATTCCCGAGAAAGAAAGAGTACCGATTGTTTTGTTTCTTTCAGATCGATCCAACAAGGTTTTTCAACAAAACATCGGCATTATTCAACACCTTGCCAAAATTACTGAAGTGATTCCTCAGTCATTCGAATTCATGGCGAACCGCTCAGGCAAACGGAGAGGGGTCGCTTGGGATATTGATGTGATTTATGAAGCCACAATCGACGTCTCCACCGAGCAGGAGCGTTTGACAAAAGAGATTGCGAAGTATGAGAAAGGTCTAATCTCCGCTGAGCGGCAGTTAGGGAATGAAGGCTTTCTGGCTAAAGCTCCGGCGAAAGTAGTTGAAGGGTTGAAGAAGCAAGAGGCGGAGACGCGGCTGCTGCTGGAAAAGGCGCGCGCCGCGCTGGATGCTTTGCCGAAAGAGTGAGTCAACGAGCGAAGAGCAACCGCAGGTCCTTCGACTTCGCTGCGCTTCGCTCAGGATGACAGATTATTGGACTTGGTTATTTGTTCACCGGGAAGGAGTAGAAGATGTCCTGCGAATGTGGTCAATGCCGTCAGCATTTTCGTACGCTTGGAATCGCCTACGGTGTGCCCTCGGAATCCGAAATTCAAGATGCCTACAACGAAGCGGTCAAGCAATGGCATCCAGATCTTTATGAAAATTACGCCAGCCTGCGGGCGGAGGCGGAGGAGCGCTTCAAGCAGATTCAGGTTGCCTTTCGGGAACTGAAGGAGCACAACGCGCCCGGGTATACGCCTCCGGTCAAAGCCTCTTCTGTTCAATATGAACAATCTGCTTCCTATGCTTCGCCCGCCGAATCCGCTCCTCCAGCACAAACCGCCGCCGCGCCGGAGCTTTCATTTGATGGCGCGCCCGGCTGCCTGGTTGCCTCGCAGTTCACCTCGGACGTGAAAGAGTTGATCGCCGGCCATCTGGGAAAACAGGAGACGGCTCTGGCAATTGTTGATCTGAGCGGCAGCCGCTCGCGCTTCCCCAGCTTCGCTCAATTTTTACTTATCGGCGGTCGCGGAATCATGGTGCGCAATGCACGCGGCATAGTCTCCCTGCTTTGGTACAAGGACATGGGAGAGCTTCGTTGGATTGAAGGGCAAAGCGGGAGCAAATCCGGTTCCTGGCATAAAATCATTGGGAGTCTCTCTGGCGGCCACGGTGGCTGCCAGCTAGCCATCCATCGCGGTGATGGCGCTCTTTTTCTTTCCCTGACCGATCAGGCGGAGGACAGCGTCAAAAGAGCTTTATACGACTTTTTCCTAGGCAAGAAGGCGCAGGTCTGATTCCGGCCACGCGCAGAGGAATTATGGACTGGAAGAACAGCCAAATCGACGCATTGCTAGAAGGAGCGCTGGCCGAGGACAAAGCCGCCGGCGACACCACGACCAGTCTGACCATCGACTCCGGCCTGCGCGCCACCGCTTCGATTGTCGCGCGGCAGGAGATGGTGGTCTGCGGGCTGGGCGCGGTGCCGCGTTTTCTGGAGATTTTTGCACGGCTCGACCGGCGCGCTCCGGCGCAGACTCACTTCGAGGTGGTCAGTCATCCAGAAATCTTTGACGGCGTGCGGGTACACGATGGCCAGCTGCTGGCCGTGATTCGGCACAACGCGCGCGCGCTGCTCAGTTGCGAGCGGGTGATTCTGAATCTGATGCAGCATTTGAGCGGCATCGCTACGCTGACCCGGAAGTTTGTGGACGCGATTGACCGCACCGGCACGCGCATTCTGGACACGCGCAAAACGGTTCCCGGCCTGCGCACGCTGGAAAAGTACGCCGTGCTGTGCGGCGGGGGAACTAATCACCGGCTTGACCTGGCCAGCGGAATTCTAATTAAAAACAATCACATTTCGCTGGGCGGCGGGGTGCCGACGGTGCTGTCGCGGGCGCTCGAATATAGGCAAGCTGGCCAGCGTGTGCAGGTGGAGGCGCGCTCAGCGCAGGAGCTGGAAGAGGCGCTCGCATTCGGCGCGGAGGCCATTCTGCTGGACAATATGACGCCGGAGCAGGTGCGGCAGTCGGTCGAGCGCATTCGCCAATTCACGGCGTCCAAGGCCGGGAGCGCGATTTCCATCGAGGCTTCCGGCGGCATGAATCTCGACACCGTCCGCGCCTACGCCGAAACCGGCGTGGACTTTATCAGTGTCGGCGCGCTGACGCACTCAGCCAAAGCCGCGGATATTTCCATGCGCATCGCCGCGGAGACGGATTAGTGTTCGACCTGGCTGCTCTGGAGGCCGCGCTCGCAGGGTCGATCTTTGCGGGCAAGCTGCATTTTTCCACGGTGACGGATTCAACGAACTTCGACGCGCGGGAGGCGGCTCGTAGCGGGGCGCCGCATGGGTCGGTCTACTTTGCCGATGAGCAACGGGCTGGCCGGGGGCGGGGCGATCATGATTGGCGCTCGGAGGCTGGGGCTGGGCTTTATGTCAGCGTGCTTCTGCGTCCGCGGGTTCCTCTTCTCCGCCTGCCGCTGCTTCCGCTGGCCGCTGGACTGGCCGCTGCCGAGGCGATTCACGCCGTTGCCGGCCTCGCCGCCGATTTGCGCTGGCCCAACGATCTGCTGATCGGCCCCCGCAAGGTTTGCGGAATTCTGGTCGAGGCAAAGAGTGCGCGTGGTTCGGTGGATTATGCCGTGGTGGGACTGGGCATCAACGTCCATCAACGCAGCTTTGATTCGGATCTGGCGGCGATTGCGACTTCGCTGGATTTGGAGACTGGCTGGCGAATTTCGCGTCAGGATTTGCTCATCGCTCTGCTAGAATCGCTGGAGCGTGAGGCGCAGGGGTTGGCCGATCCGGCGGCGGGCGTCACCATTCCGGCGCGGGTCGAGCAGGCTTCGACGTGGATCAGCGGGCGGAAGGTCGAGGTGCATGGTCCGCAGGCCTGCACGGGAGTTACGGCGGGGTTGGATGAGAATGGCTTTTTGTTGGTGCGGACCGAAAATGGATTGGTAACCGTTCAGACTGGCGGAATTCGCGCGGCTGGTTGAGGTTCGTGGTTTCCCACCCATCGCAAAAAACGCGATGGATGGGGCACGGAGCTTTTATAAAGATAGGCCGGAAAAACCAATGCTTTTAGCAATTGATGTAGGCAATACGAATACGGTGCTGGGACTCTACCGGCTGGATGGCGAGAAGCCTGAATTGGTCGCGAATTGGCGCGTCTCGACACACCGCTCGCAGACTGCCGACGAGTACGGCGTACTCTTCGTCAACCTATTTGAAATGAATGGTTTCTCGACAAATCAGGCGCATCACATCATCATCTCATCGGTGGTGCCGCCGGTGGACAGCACACTGCGCGAGGTCTGCCAGAGCTACTTTCATACCGAGCCGTTCTTTGTGGAGCCGGGAATCAAGACCGGGATGCCGGTGCTGGTGGATAATCCCGCCGAGTTAGGCGCGGACCGGCTGGTTAATGGCATCGCCGCCTTTGAGCGCTACGGCGGGCCGTGCGTGGTGGTGGACTTCGGCACGGCGACGACCTTTGACGTGATCTCCGCCAAGGGCGAGTATCTGGGCGGGGCGATTGCGCCGGGCCTAGGCATCAGCGCCGAAGCGCTTTTTTCACGCGCCGCGCGCCTCAGCCGCATCGACATCAAGCGGCCCGCCAAGGTCATCAGCACCAACACGGTTACCTGTTTGCAGAGCGGCCTCTACTATGGCTATATCGGCCTGGTGGACGGCATTCTGGAGCGCATTATCGCTGAGCTGGGCGCACCGGCGCGGGTGATCGCCACCGGCGGCCTGGCGCGGCAAATCTCCGAGGACTCGCGCTTCATCGCCGAGATCGACGATTTTCTCACCCTCGATGGCCTGCTGATTCTCTTCGAGCGCAACCGCGCCCCGCGCCCCCGCAGCCGGTCGCATTGAAAAGCGCCGCGCCAGGTAGCCGAGCCAGAGTGCCTTGCATGGCGATTGGCTCGGTTACGCGGCGCGGCGCTTTTCACATTACCTGCTTTCCCTATCTATCACAACCACCACCACCTTGGTGGCCGCCACCACCCTGCTGGTCATCACTGAGCTTATATTCCCAGAGGTCATTGAGAATTTGCTCACCGTTGTTGGCTGAGATGCCCAGACCGCCAAAGAGCCAGAGGTTGCCGCTCTGGTCGGTCCAGCCCACAGAGGCCGAGTGGCCTCCAGGGGTGTTTGTGGCGGCTGGCACTCCCAGTTTGCCGTAGACGGGAGCATCGGATTCCGCTGACGAACTTCCGTCCACCCATGTCCATTCGCCATTTCGACCCCGCGAGGGATCGAACTTCCAGATGTCATTGAGTTCGCCTGAATTGCCGTTGGCATCGAGTCCGTAGCCACCAAAGAGCCATAGGTTGCCGTTATCGTCGGTCCAGCTCACGGGGTTTATACGGCCTCCGGGGATGTTTGCTGAAGCTGGCACTCCTAAGGCACCATAGATACCGGGCTGGCCAATACTGTTGCCAATCGTGTTGCTTCCACCCATCCAGACCCATTCGCCATACTGTCCCTGCGAGCGATGGGAATCACAGGGGTAGCCATCTTGTCCCTGCGGGGGAACGAACTCCCAGAGGTCGTTGAGCATGCCCCAATTGCCGTCGGCATCGACCCCGTAGCCGCCAAAGAGCCAGAAGTTGCCATTACTGTCGGTCCAGCTCACCAAGTCCGCACGGCCTCCGGGAATGTTTGCGGCGGCTGGCACTTTCAATGTGCCATAGATACCGGACTGGCCGCCATTGTTGCCAACCGTGTTGCTTCCACCCATCCAGACCCACTCGCCTGAGTGTCCCCATCCCCGCGAGAGATCGAACTCCCAGAGGTCGTTGAGAGAGCCCTGATTGCCAACGGCATCGATGCCGTTGCCGCCAAAGAGCCAGAGATTGCCATTCTCGTCGGTCCAGGTCACAGCCTCCTCGCGCCATCCGGGGATGTTTGTGGCGGCTGGCTTTCCCAATGTGCCATAGGTAGCTGGCTGGCCTCCATTGTTGCTTCCACTCATCCATGCCCATTCGCCATATTTTCCCAGCGAAGGATCGAAGACCCAGAGGTCGTTGAGATCCTCTGAATTTCCGTTGGCAACAACGCCATAGCCGCCAAAGAGCCATAATCTGCCATCATGATCGGTCCAGGTCATGCTGAACCCCCGTGCTCCGGGGTTGTTTGCTGCGGCAGGCTCACCCAAGGCGCCATAGACGGGCAATTGGCCATTCAGCGTGCTTCCGCTCACCCAAGTCCATTCTCCGTTTTTACCGAGCGAAGGATCAAACATCCAAAGGTCGCTCAGCAAGCCGAATTGGCCGTTGGCATCGTAACCATCGCCGCCATAAAGCCAGAGATTGCCTTTTTTGTCGGTCCAACGTTGATTGTCTTTGCTATCGCGCCAGCGTTGATTGTCTTTGCTGCCGCGCCAGCAGGAATTGCCGTTGCTGTCGGTCCAACTCTGTGAGTAATATCGGGATCCGGGGACGTTTGTGGCGGCAGGCACGCCCTGTGTGCCGTAGACGCTAGGATTGTATAACTGTGGGCCGACGGTGTTGCCTCCGCCCATCCAGATCCAACTGTTTGAGGTGTGGTTGTTTTGGTTGCAGGCTACGGCTGGCGCAGAACAGAGGGCCAGTGGTAGGAGGGCGTAAAGCAGAGTGAATGGGCGGACGCTGAGTTTGAACATGGCGACTATATCCTCTCTGTGTGTGGTATGTGGGGAACCATTCTCCACTTTGATTGAGCGGCAGAGTGCATCGCAGTTGCCGAGGGCGAACCTGTGGTTAACAAGAGAATCCCTATGCTCAAAACCGGCGAGCATCGAATATTCTCACTCAGGGGAATTTCTAACGAATTGTACCACAATGCAACACGGGAGTGAGAAAAAATTATGTAAACCAGTAAATAACCTAAAAAACGTATCTCGTTAGCTACTCTACTCGCGACTTTTTGCTCAGGGCCTCGTTCATCCAGTCTTCAGGGCGCGAGGAACTCGTCGAACTCGAACCACGTTGGTCAGATTTATCCGCATATTTCTCGCACATCGGGGACTCTCTCGTATCCTTAATATGGATGTGGAATATGGATGTGGCAATTGGGGACTCCCTGACACCGTGCTCAACTACTTCAACTACTTTACGGAGATCGAGGACCGCTTCCAGCAGCGGCGCGAGGCGCTTTTGCTGCTCTCGACGCTGGATTGGGCGCTGATTGAGACCTGGCGCGAGGCGGGGATTCCGCTGGAGGCGGCGCTGCGCGGGATCGATGGGGCCTTCGACAAGTACGAGGCGCGGCAGAAGCGCGGACGAATGCGGAAGATCAACGGCCTGGCGTGGTGTGCACAGGCGGTGATGGAAGCCGCCGAAGAGTTGCGCGAGGCTGCCGCTGGCACGGCTCCCGCAACCTCCGAGCCGCGTGAATCGGGCTTTGAGCGGGAGCGCGTGGCTGCTCACCTGGAAGCCGCTGCCGTTGCGCTGGATGCGGCGACGGTTGCGCCGGAGGCCTGTGCGGCAACTGCTACCCGATTGCGCGAGCTGTGCAGTGAGCACGGAGAAGGCAGCGCCACGCCTGACCTGGAAGCGCTGGAACGTGTTCTCACCGTTCTCGAAGAGAAGCTCTTTGCAGCCCTGACCGCAGCGGCACCTGAAGCGTTGCTGGTAGGGCTGAAGGAGCACGCGGCGCGGGAGCTGGCGCCGTATCGCAGCCGCATGGGAGCGGTGCAACTGCGCCAGGTGGAACGGCAGTTCGTGCAAAAGCAGCTTTTGGTCCACTACAACCTCCCGCGCCTCAGCCTTTTTTACATGAGCCAGCAATGACGTCCAGAAAACAAATCACGTCGCAGCGCAGGGCCAAACAGGCCGCGAAGAAGCATTCTGCCGGGAGAAAAACCTCCGGGGCTAAAGCCCCCGCTCCTATCGCTACCGATATACCGCCCAAGAGACAATCCGCAAAACCTCGGAGTGAGAAGTCCGCAGTCTCCCACCCTAGCCACAAAAACAAGAACGTGGCGAGGGTGGGGCACCCACAGATCCACCAACACCCACCTGTTCCTCAGTTAGTCGAAATCGAGAAGCCTGTCTACGGCGGCGCTTTTCTGGCACGACTGGAGGGCAAGGCTGTCTTTGTGCCGCTTACGCTGCCGGGTGAGCAGGCTCGGGTGCGCATCACGCAGAGCAAATCCGCCTACGCGACGGCTGAAGCGGATGAAATTCTGCGCGCCGCGCCGGAGCGGATTCAGCCAGCTTGCCCGCACTTTGGCGCTTGCGGGGGCTGCCACTACCAGCACGCGGATTACGCCAGCCAGCTGGCCTTCAAGCAAGCGATTCTGCGCGAAACTCTCCTGCGCGGCGGCGTGGACGCGCCCGAAGAGATCGGCGTACTCTCAGGCGAACAATGGGGTTACCGCAATCGCATCCGGCTGGCCCTGGATGCGGCGGGAAATCCAGGCTATCGCGGCCGCCGCTCGCACGCTGTCGTTCCCCTCAGGGAATGCCCCATCGCCGCGCCGCTGCTGGTGGAGGCCGCGCAGGCCTTTGCCGAGGTTGCGCGTGGCTTTGCCCCCACGCTACGCCCTACCGAGCTTTCGCTCTTTTGCAATCCAGACGAGACGGCGCTGCTGCTGACGGTCTTTACAAAAAGCTCGCCAAAATTGCGATTTAATGGTTTTGCGCAAGCTCTAGCCGAGCGCATTCCCGCGCTTATCGGTGCGGAGCTAGAGGTTGAGGTTGAACGGGGTTTGAAACTTCAGCCCCAGCCCATCGCTCGCTGGGGCGCAAGTTCGCTCGACTACCGCGCCGCCGGCTTCGATTACCGCGTGGATCACGGAGCATTTTTCCAGGTCAATCGCTGGCTGGTGGATTCTTTGGTAGAGAGCGTCGTAGCCGAAGCCCAAGGCAAACTGGCTTGGGACTTGTTCGCCGGCGTTGGCCTTTTTGCGCGGCAGCTTGCGGCGCGCTTTGACGGAGTGGTCGCCGTTGAGTCCGCTCCAGCCTCCACCTATGCGCTGGCGGCCAACCTTGAAGGCACAACCAGCCTTCCGATCAGCGCCGAAACTTTGCATTTTCTGCGTTTTCAAGCAACCCGTTGCGCCAATGGCGCGTCCACTCCCGACCTGATCGTCCTGGACCCGCCGCGCACCGGCCTGGGCGCGGAGACCTGCGCGCTGCTCGCCCAGATCGCTGCGCCAGCGCTGGTCTGCGTCTCCTGCGACCCCGCCACGCTGGCCCGCGACCTGCGCGCGCTCGTTGCTTCCGGCTACAGAATCCAGTCCATCACCCTCGCCGACCTCTTTCCGCAGACCTTTCACCTGGAAACAGTGGTCCAGTTGCGCCGCGCCTGATAGGCTTGAGGGCCAGAAGAGCTTTTCTGCGTTTACGCGCAATGCAAACGGACGCTTCCATCTTCGAGCAAATCGACTCAGCTCCAGCTACGGGCTTGGAGGCTGCACAGCCATCTGCGCCTCTTTTTTCCTCAGCCGTACTTTTTGCCGTTGGAATCGCCATCGCGCAGCCGCTGGCGCTTTATCTACGGCCTAGCCTGATGCTGGTGGCGCTTGTGCCGCTGGCCGTGCTCTGCGGATTGGCGGCTTTCCGCGCCTTGCGAATCGCTTGGCTGCCGCTGGCCGTTTTATGGCTGCTGCTGGGAGCATGGTGCGCGCAGATGGAACCGCATCCGGCCCCCGCGCCCGCGCTGGCCCAGCTCTCCGATGGCCTGCTGCGCACGGTGGAAGGAACGGTCGTTGATGCAGGGCCGGTTCGTGGCGAAGCGGAGCAAGACCTGGACGCTCCCAACGCGGAGCAGAAGCCCGCGCAAAGTGTAGACCTGCATGTTTCCAGCCTGGAGGTAGTCACCGATGCAGAAGACGCGCAGGAGCCGGTCAGCGGCGGCGTGCGCCTGACCGTTCAATGGCCGCTGAACCAGGCCGGCCAGCCCTTCTACTGCGGCGAGCGCGTCCGCGCCGTGGTCCGCCTACTGCGGCCTCAGGTCTACCGCGATCCCGGCGTCTGGAGCCGTGAAGAGTTTCTGCTCGACCAAGGCATTACATCGACGGCGACGGTCTCCTTTGACCGCGTGGAGCGCATGGGCCAGACTGCACCCTCATTACTTTGCCGGATCAGCGCTTTGCAGCACATTACGAGCAGCCGACTTCTGGCCCTGCCCGCCTCAATGCGCCGTCTGCCGGCCCCGCTGCGCCTCTCCGCAGACGACGCCGTCATGCTGGCCGCGATGATCACCGGCGACCGCACCTATCTGACGCATTCCCTGCGGGTGGGCTTTGAGCGCACCGGCTCCTTTCACATGCTTGTCGTCTCCGGCTTTCATCTGGCGATTGTGGCTGGCTGCCTCTTCTGGCTGGCGAAGCGGCTGCGGCTGCCCCGCGTCCCGGCCACGCTGGTTACGATTCTCGCCTCCTTCGGCTACGCGCTCTTCACCGGCTTCGCCACGCCGGTCCAGCGCTCGCTGTGGATGGTTACCCTTTACCTGATTGGCCGCCTTTTCTACCGCGAGCGCAACCCGCTGAATACTATCGGCTTTGCCGCGCTTTGCCTGCTCGCCTACAGTCCGCGCAGCCTCCTCGACTCCAGCTTTCAGATGACGCTGCTGGCCGTGGTGGTCATCGGCGGTGTGGCCGCTCCGCTGCTCGAAAGTTCGGTGCACCCTTATCTGACGGCCACGCGCGACCTGCGCCAGATCGCTCTGGACATTAAATTGCCTCCTCGGCAGGCCCAGTTCCGGGTGCTTCTGCGTAGCTTGGCAGCGGCGTTGCGGAAGGCGATCGCTGGACGCGCCCAATCTGAATCCAAGGACAGAGCCAGCAAACCGGATGCGCAACTCGCCCTCTTTCACGAAACGTGGAGAGATTCACTCGCACAACGGCTTTCTGTTCTTCGTGTCCGAATGTCTTCGTCCTTCGCATGGCGTATCTTTCCTGCGTCGGTCCGCTGGCTGATTCGCGCCTACGAGCTGCTGGTTGTCTCCTGCATCGTCGAGTTGGCCATGGCTCTGCCGATGGCGCTCTACTTCCATCGCATCACGGTCTTCGCTCTGCCGGTGAATGTTTTTATTCTGCCGCTGCTGGCGGTTCTCATGCCCGCTGCACTGATTACCTTGCTCATGGCTCTGATCGGTCCGGCCTATGCCGTTCTCCCAGCGATGATTGTGGCCTTCTTTCTTCACATCGGGATTGGGCTGGTTCGCATCTTCGGCTCGCTGGCTTGGGGCGATTTCCGCATCCCCGCGCCGCTGCTCTGGCAGTCGCTTGTCTTTTGCGTATTGCTGGCGGCGGCTATCGTACTATCCCACCCTAGCCGCAAATCACAAAACGCGGGTCCTTCGACTACGCTCAGGACGGCGAGGGTGGGGCACCCACTTCCTGACTCCGAAGCGCGCTGGCGGCGGCGCGCTGCCTGGACCGCGCTGCTGCTGGCCGCTTTGGCCGCCGTTTTGCCCCGCCCCGTTGATCATCCGCGCGACGCATTGCTGATGGAGGCCATCGACGTCGGTCAGGGCGACTCCCTGCTGCTGATTACGCCCGACGGCAAGACGCTGCTCGTCGATGGCGGCGGACACGGTGGCGGCCCGCACCAGGCGCCGCAGGATTATGACATTGGCGAGGAGGTGGTCAGCGAGGTTCTCTGGTCGCGCGGCATTCGCCGTTTGGATGTGGTGGCCCTCACCCACGCTCACTCCGACCACATGGGCGGCCTGCCCGCCGTGCTACGCAACTTCCATCCCGCCGAATTTTGGGTGGGCAATAATCCGCGCTTCGGCGCTTACAACGATCTTCTCGACGAGGCCGCCAGCCTCCACGTGAAGGTGCGCAGCCTGCGCGCCGGCGACGCATTCCCTTTCGGCTCAACGCAGGTCAATGTTCTTGCGCCCTTCCGCGACCATCAGCCCGGACTGGAGCCCACCAACAACGACTCGATGGTGATGCGCGTGGCCTACGGCGCGACTTCCGTCCTGCTCGAAGGTGACGCCGAGGCGCCGGTCGAAGAAGCGATGCTGGCCGAGCCGAATCTAGCCAGCACGCTGCTCAAGGTCGGCCATCATGGCAGCATTACCTCGACGCGCCCCGCCTTCCTGGCCCGCGTACACCCGCAGTGGTCCGTTATCTCCTGCGGATTACGTAACCGCTACGGCCATCCGCGGCATGAGGTTCTGGAGGAGCTGGAAGAGACCCACATCCGCACCTTCTCCACCGACATCAACGGCGCCACCTGCTTCCGCCTGGACGGCAAGGCCACTACGCCGGATTATGGCTGTGGCTGGCGAACGACGCCGTGAGCACAAAATAGACTCCTCTCCGAGCCACTTGCAATCTCGATGGAATTTTGCAAGTAGCACGGATCACTGGTTAATTCTTCCCGGTATCCCGTCCTACCCTCCCAGGGCCTGCATTCCCAAAAGTGAATGGATTTCCATTTTCATTCCCGGAAAACCCCTTCCGACAAACTGTGACTGCAATCACTCGACACTGTTACTTCCGGGTGATAGCCTTCGGATGACCCTTCTTCTGGAGAATTGACGCCGCGTTTTCCAGATTCCATTTGGTTTCAACCATCAAATTTTCCGTTTGGAGGAATTGTGACTGCACAGTATTGGGTGTGTTTCTTTCTGGCCATCAGCGGGCTTTCGCTCGCCGCGGCCTTCAAAACAAGCGCTGTAAAAATCTTGAACCGTCCGTGCCGGAGCGTGGCGGCCCTTTTGGGCCTGCTGTTGCTTCCCGCATTCGCCGGCGCGCAGGAAGCTACGGGCGGCGAGGCCAGCCTGACACTGCCGGATTTGTCGGTGGTCAATCATTTCGGCTTGAGTGGACCCGCTCTGTTGATGATCGGTCTGCTTTTCTGCTTCGCCGGTCTGCTATTTGGCCTGGGTATCCTCGTGCAGTTGAAGAACCTGCCGGTTCATAAATCCATGCGCGAGATGTCCGAGTTGATCTATGAGACCTGCAAAACCTATCTGATCACGCAGGGCAAGTTCATCATGCTGCTCTGGGTTTTCATCGCGGTCATTATCTCGCTGTACTTCGGCTGGCTGTCGCCGGTGGGAAATGTCGCGGTTACCCTGCCCATCATTCTGGGCTTCAGCCTGGTCGGCATTGCGGGCAGCTATGGCGTGGCGTGGTTTGGCATTCGCGTCAACACCTATGCAAACTCCCGCGTGGCATTCGCTGGCCTGAAGGGCAAGCCCTATCCGCTTTTTGCGATTCCGCTGAAGGCGGGCATGAGCGTCGGCATGATGCTGATCTCGGTTGAACTGCTCATCATGCTCTTCATCCTGCTCTTCGTTCCGGCCACATACGCCGGTCCCTGCTTCATCGGCTTCGCCATCGGCGAATCCCTCGGCGCGGCGGCTCTGCGTATCGCCGGCGGCATCTTCACCAAAATCGCCGACATCGGCTCCGATCTGATGAAGATCGTCTTCAAGATCAAAGAAGACGATGCCCGCAACCCTGGCGTCATCGCCGACTGCACGGGCGACAACGCGGGCGACTCGGTTGGACCCAGCGCCGACGGCTTTGAAACCTATGGCGTCACCGGCGTGGCCCTGATCACCTTCATCCTGCTGGCCGTCAAGAGCCCCGTGACGCAGGCGGAACTGCTGATCTGGATCTTCGTCATGCGCGTGGCCATGCTGCTGTCCAGCTCCGGCGCCTACTTCCTCAATGGCTTTATCGCCAAGATGAAATACGCCAACTCCGACGATATGGACTTCGAGGCACCCTTGACCTCGCTGGTCTGGATCACGTCCATCGTATCCATCGCCCTGACCTACGTCGTCACTTACTTGATGCTCCCCAACCTCGCCAATGACCCAACACTGTGGTGGAAGCTGGCTTCCATCATCTCGTGCGGAACCCTGGCCGGCGCGCTCATCCCCGAATTGGTCAAGGTCTTCACCTCCACCAACTCGGCCCACGTGCAGGAAGTCGTCACCTCGGCAAAAGAAGGCGGAGCTTCGCTGGGCATTTTGTCAGGCCTCGTGGCCGGCAATTTCTCGGCCTACTGGCTGGGATTGAGCATGGTCGCTCTCATGGGACTGGGCTACTACTTCAGCATGATCGGCGGGTCGATGGATCTCATCATGCTCGCTCCCGCCGTCTTCGCCTTTGGCTTGGTTGCCTTCGGCTTCCTGGGCATGGGACCGGTCACGATTGCCGTGGACTCTTACGGCCCGGTCACCGACAATGCGCAGTCCGTCTATGAGCTGTCGCTGATCGAAACCATTCCTGGAATCGAAGCCGAGTTGAAGAAGGACTTCGGCATCGACGCCAAGTTCGAGCGCGCCAAGTACCTGCTGGAAGCCAACGATGGAGCCGGCAACACCTTCAAGGCTACGGCCAAGCCGGTGCTGATCGGAACCGCCGTCGTCGGCGCCACCACGATGACCTTCTCGATCATCATGGCCCTGACCAACGGTCTGAAAGATAACGTTGACAAGCTCTCGCTGCTGCACGCGCCCTTCATGCTCGGTTTGATCTGCGGCGGCGCGGTGATCTTCTGGTTCGCCGGCGCTTCCATGCAGGCCGTCACCACCGGCGCATACCGCGCGGTCGAGTTCATCAAGAAGAACATCAAGCTGGAAGGCGCGGAGAAGGCTTCCGTCGAAGACAGCAAGAAGGTGGTCGAGATCTGCACCAAGTACGCGCAGAAGGGTATGTTCAATATCTTCCTGGCCGTCTTTTTCGCCACTCTTTCCTTCGCGTTCATGGAGCCGTTCCTGTTTGTCGGCTACCTGTTCTCGATTGCCATCTTCGGCCTCTATCAGGCGATCTTCATGGCCAATGCCGGCGGCGCCTGGGACAATGCCAAGAAGGTTGTCGAGGTTGATCTGAAGCAGAAGGGTACGCCGCTGCATGATGCATGCGTCATCGGCGACACGGTTGGCGATCCGTTCAAAGACACGTCGTCCGTGGCCATGAACCCGATCATCAAGTTCACCACCCTGTTCGGATTGCTGGCTGTCGAACTGGCCGTCAAGATGACTGTCAGCAACCCGCTGCTGGTTCACGTGCTGACCGTCGTATTCTTCCTGGTGTCGGCGTTCTTCGTACACAAATCCTTCTATGGCATGAGGATTGAAACCCAGGAAAGCAACTGATTCCAATTTCGTAAACCGATGCACACCAGCGGCCCCGCGCAATCCATTGCGTGGGGCCGCTCTTTTAGGTAACCCTTCATGCGGTACGGATGGTAGGATGATGGACGACAACCAAAAGCCGATTTTTCGGCTTCATCTTTTGGAAAACTTGCGCGGAACTCCGCGCGGATGAGGAAAAATCATGCGTATTCGTCTTTTCGTAGGCGCAGCTCTGGCGGTTGCGGCTTTGTCCCTGCCGCTGGCCGGCACGGCTCAGAAGTTTCAGGACCCCACAAAAGAAGAGCTGCAGATGACCTCGGACCCGAAGGCTCCGGGCGCGGAAGCGGTTTTTCTCTATCGCCAGGTGGAAGCCGACAACCGCAACCATTACAAAGCCGAATACGCGCGCATCAAGGTGCTGACCGAGAAGGGCAAAGAGTGGGCCACCGTGCAGGTTCCCTACATCCCTGGGTACTCCGATCCGCCTTTCATCGAGGGCCGCACCATCCATGCCGACGGCACCGTGATTCCGCTGACCGGCAAGGTCGCCGATCTGCTGGTTGAGAAGACCACTAACTACCACGTGAAAGTCTCGGTCTTCAATCTGCCCAGCGTCGAGGTGGGCAGCATTTTGGAGTACAAGTGGAGCGTCCCGCTGACCGGCGGAAAGGTCTCCGGCACTCAATTGGATGATGAGGATTACTATTCCTCCCTTCTGGCCGGTTCAATTCCCGATTGGGAGGTGCAGCAGCCGATCTTCATTCACAAGGAACATTTTTATTGGAATCCATACTCTGATATTGAGTCTGGAGTTACACACTTCACTGGTGATGGGGAGCAAGCCACTCACCTGCTCACCTCGCAACGCCTTCCCGCCGGATTCACGACAACCCGCAGCCCCAAGGGTGACTTCACGCTGGACATTCAGGATGTGCCTGCTTTCGTTGGCGAGGCCGACGCTCCGCCGGAAAACGCCATGCGTTACAGCGTGCATTTTTATTGGTCGCCGTATATTTCCGGGGATGTCTTTTGGCAGAACGAGATCGAGCGCTGGTCGAAGCGGTTGAATGAATTTTCCAAAGGGGGTTCGGCGGCCGGTGATCAAGTCGCCCTGATCCTCGCTGGAGCGGCCACCCCCGAAGCCAAAGCGCGCAAGCTCTATGATGCGGTGCAAGCCCTCGACAATACCGAGTTCTCGCACTCCAAGACAGAGGACGAACGCAAGGCTCTCCATCTCAGGAAAGAGGTGAAAAAGGCGATGGAGGTCTGGGATGAGAAGAGCGGTTCTTCCAATGAAATCGCCGCTCTCTACCTGGAGATGGCTCGCGTAGCGGGACTGAATGCGGACGGGCTGCAAGTGGCAGATCGCGACAAGCGGCTCTTCGATCCGGCATATTTCTCACTTTCTCAACTCGATTCGCTGCTAGTCGTCCTGCACCTTGACGGCAAGGACATCTATCTTGATCCCGGCTCAAAGTCCTGCCCCTTCGGCCAGTTGGCATGGAATCACATGATGGCCGGCGGCATTCAGCAGGGCGTCAAGGGACCGGTCTACACGCCGCCGAACGTCACCAAGGACGCCATCACCGCGCACAAAGCCGATCTGACCGTCGATGCGCAGGGAGGGATCACCGGAACTGTCGCCATCATCATGAACGGCCCCGAAGCCCTCCATTACCGCCAGCTCAACCTCACCGCCAGCACGGATGAGGTCAAAAAGCAGCTCAACGAATCCCTGACCAGTCTGCTGCCGCAAGGAATCGCCGGCGAAGTCCTCCAGATCCAGGGACTCGACAAACCGGCGGACTACCTCTCTGTTGCCGTGAAGGTCAGCGGACAGTTGGGCGCCACGACCGGCAAGCGCTTGCTGCTGCCCGGCTTCTTCTTCTCCACCGGCGCGCGCCCGCAGTTCGTCGCCGAGGAAAAGCGCATCTCGGCCGTCGATTTGCACTACGCTGAGCAGGTGATTGACGACGCGGTAATCCATCTGCCGGCCGGCTACACCGTCGAGAGTGCTCCGCAGCCGGCTAGTTTGCCCTGGGAGGGCCACGCTCAACTGGTGGTTAAGACCACCCCCGGCGCGGGAACCATCGAGATCAAGCACATCTTTGCCCGCGCCTTTGTGCTGCTTGACCCCAAGGAGTACTCGGCTCTGCGCGACTACTACCAGAAGCTCGCCGCCACCGATCAGCAGCAGTTGGTGCTGGTCAAGGCAGCCGGAGCAACCGGAAACTAAAGCATTTTTACTTTTTCTGTAGATTCTTGTGTACTGTAGAGTTCCGTACCCCACTCTTTTCACGTTCTTTGTGAAAAGGGTGGGATACATGGATGCCCAAACTTCAGATGTACCGCCCGCAATGGCATTCGACAAGTACCTAATTGACCGTCCCTTAGTCCCTAGTCCCTGCCGTTATCCCGGCGGCCAGTTCATCGGGCGACCGCCAAGCAGATGAACGTGGAGATGATCCACGGTCTGGCCACCGTCCTCGCCGGTGTTGATGACCACGCGGTAGCCCTTTCCAAGACCCTTCGCGCGGGCAATCTGCGCCGCAGCCCACAGTAAGTGGCCGAACAGCGCGCGATCCCCTTCAATGCCATCGTCCAGCGAAGCGATATGCTCGCGCGGCGTCACCAGCATATGCACCGGCGCTTGCGGATGAAGGTCCGCGAAGGCGTAGCACTGCTCGTCCTGATAGACGGCGGTGGAGGGGATGCTTCCATCAATAATCTTGCAAAAGATGCAGCTCATAGCGCTTACAGTGTACAGGAACAGGACAGTCTTTGGCGCAATTTGCACAAGACGCTCTGGGCGCACACAACTTTATTCGCTGTTTCCTGCGTTTACCCCTTGGCCACGGCAAAGCGCCGGTTGATCTCGTGCCAGTTGACCACATTCCACCAGGCGGCCAGATAATCCGGCCGGCGGTTCTGGTACTTCAGATAGTAGGCGTGCTCCCAGATGTCGTTGAAAAGAATCGGAAAGAGGCCCTGCGTCAGCGGCGAATCCTGGTTGGCCGTCGAGATCACCTTGAGCTTGCCGCCGGTGAAGACCAGCCAGCCCCAACCGGAGCCGAACTGCTTGGCGGTGGTCTCGTTGAAGAGCTTCTTGAAGGCCTCGAAGTCGCCAAAGTCGGCGGCGATCTGCGCGGCAATGGGGCCAGTCGGCGCGCCGCCGACGCCCGCCGAGCCAACTGCGCCCATCAGCGTCCAAAAGGCGGTGTGGTTGGCGTGGCCGCCGGCGTTGTTCTTGACCGCGGTGCGAATCTCTTCGGGAACCTGCGCCAGATCGCGGATCAGGTCGTCGATGGGCTTGGCCGCCAGTTCGGGGTGGCTGGCCAGCAGCGCATTGGTGTTGTTGACGTACGCTTGGTGGTGCTTGTCGTGGTGGACGTGCATCGTCTCGGTGTCGATAAACGGCTCGAGAGCGGCATAGTCGTATGGAAGCGGGGCGAGTTCGTATGCCATCGGGGAAATCTCCTTCGTCGTGCGTCTTTCGTGCCTGTTACGTGTTTTGCAGCGTTGGGGGTCGTGCCGTATCCACAGCGGCAGGACGGAAGCGGCGGGTCAGGCCGCGCTTGACCATTCTCGGCATGGTCGTACGTTTTAAGGATGCTGGAGCCGACGCTAAGTTGCGGGAAAGTTGGTGGGTTTGGATGAACTAGCTAGGAAAAACTCGATGATTGTCCGAGAAGTGTCAGGGCACGACTTTAGCAGTGCCGCAAATACCTGATAATAAAGGCTCGAAATCCGGCCCTTGCGAGATGTTCTGCCCAGTGGAGGGGCTCTGCGAAATTCGCTCGGCCTAAAAGATTGTCGATGTGTGATCGGCTCTCTGTTCTATACTGTGTCAATCTGGGAAAAAATGAATGAAGATTCCTGGCAAGGAGAGCGTATGTTATTGCGTAATCTTGGTTTTGGCCTGTTGCTTGTTCTTCCTTTTGGCCTCTGCAAGGCCCAAACCGCCCCCACCAAGCCGGTTGAACCCACGGCCATCGGCGTCGTCTATCGTCTTGACCCCACAACTCAGGAGCTGAAGAAACTTCCAGACGAACCGTGGAAGCAGGTACTTGGGCGCAATATGTTGGACGTCGATATACAAATATCTGGAGCGAGTTCGTCCTTCCGCATGAAGGCGGGCGAAAAGTCCGAATTCGTATTCAAGACCGGAAATCCAGAGAAGGTGAGTCTATACAGTCTTGTACAGAGGAAGAACAAACGCGAATTCCAAGTTGAAAAGCAACCTTCCAGGTTCAGTCCAGCAACAGAACCTATCAAAGGTCTACCTATTGAGGTATCCCAATTCGGAGTGTCGTCTTACAAATTGGTCCCCAACTCCCCGCTCCCTCCCGGCGAGTACGCCATCATCATTGCCGGAGAGGTTTACACCTTCGGCGTCGATTGATCGATTCTCTGCTGGGTACACCACCTTCGCGGCGTATTTGTTTTCGCCGCTAGGGTGGGAATCAACGAACCCCAAGCGACCGGATAGCGAGCCTCTGGCCCCACCGCAGGTGCCTACCTTCGTTTTCCGCTCCACTCAAGATAGCTGATATAATCCGGCTGGCCAGGCATTTTCAGTTCGAATTTCCCGCTCAACGCGCCATCGACGAGTTCATAGCTCAGGCGGTATTGCGGGCCAGGCTGCGCCGGATCGGAGACGAAAACCACTGAATTCGGCGCTGGCTTGGTGACGTCATAGTGAATGACGTGGCCTTCATTGTCGAAAAAGATAGCTTGCAGCGCGCCGCCGTTTGCCGCTGGATAAAGGTAGAGCAGGTCGCTGTGCTGGCAATCGAAGTCGTCCGGCGCAAGGCAAGCGCCGCTGCGCGAATGGCGCGCCAGAATATGCTCGCGCAGTTCCAGACGGAAGGAGTATCCGGCGGAAGACTTGGCCTGCACGACGCCGCCTGTCGTCTTCGACTCCCAGGAGCCGACGAGAAAGCGGACTCCAATCCAGGGATCTGGTGAGGTCGAACCCGGCGCCGCGGCAGATGGCGGTTTTTTTGCAGCGGGAGGCACGGCAGCTTGCGGAAATACTCCGCTGGAAATCAAGAGAATCAGAAGTGGCAGCAGTGCAAAGCGGTATTTCATGCCCAAAGTCTACTCTCTTGAAATAGTTCCGGCCTCAAAATGATGGGGTCATCGAAGGCGTTTTTCCCGCTTTTGAACGCCGATTACAATAGTGTCAGATGCTGCATTTTTCCGCGCTTCCCCAATTCATGGACTGGCACTGGCTTTGGCTCACCGTGGCTGCCTTTCTGGCTGGGGTGCTGAATGCCGTCGCTGGCGGCGGCTCGTTTCTTTCCTTTCCGGCCATGCTGGGGATGAAGATTCTGCCGATTCAGGCCAACGCCACAAACACAGTGGCCGTCTGGCCGGGACAGCTCACATCCGTGGCTGCTTACCGCGGCGATCTTCTCAAAAATCCCCGCTTTGCCCTGCTGATGGCCGCGGCCGGACTGGTGGGCGGCACCGCCGGCGCGTTTGTGCTGCTGAATACGCCGCAGATGACCTTTCTGCATCTGGTGCCCTGGCTGCTGCTTTCAGCGGCTTCGATCTTCGCCGTCAGCGGTCCTGTCTCCCGCTGGCTGGAGGCTCGCAAATCGGAAGGCGCCGGGCAAACGCTCCCAGCGCAAGGGCTGTCCGTCTTTCTGGCGACTACGGCGATCTGCTTTTACATCGGCTACTTCGGCGCGGGAGCCGGATTCCTGATCATTACGCTGCTTTCCCTCTTCGGCCACCAGGATCTGCACGAGATCAACGCCTTCAAGGTGGCCGCCACCACTCCCGCCAACGGCATCGCCTGCATCATCTTCGCCGTCAGCGGCCAGGTGGTCTGGTGTTACTGCTTGCTGGCGATGATTGCCTGCGCCATCGGCGGCTACGCTTCCGCCAGGCTGGCGCGGCGGGTTCCTCAATCGGTTTTGCGTGGCCTGGTCGTTTTCATTGGACTTTCGATGGCCGCATGGTTTTTCTGGAGAAACAGCTGATGATGGTCCTCTTGCAAGCAACGCCCCGCTGGGTCTTTGACTGGATCGGCTCGACCGCGGCCACCTGTACGACCATCTCTTTTCTGCCCCAACTGATTCGCGTCTGGCGGCGCAAGAGCGCGAAGGATATTTCGCTGGCGATGTTTCTGCTCTTCAGCTTTGGGTTGGCCTGCTGGCTGGTCTACGGGGTCGGTATCGGGTCTGTGCCTATTATTGTGGCCAACATCATCACGCTGGCGCTGGCTTTGGCGATTCTTGCCTTGAAACTTCGTTACGACCGGCGGCGGTAGGTCCCTAAGCACAAAATTCTTTGTATTCCACCCTAGTCTCAAAAGCAAGTGCGCGGCGAGGGTGGGGCACCCGCAGATAGAATGACTTTATGAGCCACGATGGCATTCGCATCACCCGCAAGGAAGACGAGAGCGAAGAAGCCCGGCCGCTGCCACGCATCAGCATCACTCCGGAGAAGGTACGTGTGCTGTTGACCGAGGGCAAAGGCATGGAGATCGACTGGGTCGACGGACACCGCAGCGCCTGGAGCTTTGCCTGGCTGCGCGATGCCTGCCCTTGCGCCACCTGCGTCGAAGAGCGCAAGCAGGACGGCCGCAAATCCGGCCAGCCGAAAGCAAAGCCAGCCGCGGTCCTTCCGATGTACACCCCGCCCGCCAAACCGGCCAGCGCGCACGCCGTCGGAAGGTACGCAATTCAGTTCAACTGGCAGGACGGCCATTCCGGTGGAATTTACTCTTGGGAATATCTGCGCCGGTCATGCCAGTGTCCCGAATGCACATTCGATGATGAGGCACCAACTGGAGCACCCAACTAGAGTTTCGGGAATGTTGTTGTCAGTCAGTTATTGTCACTCTTTTAGAAGGACCATCAAATGTAATTTTCCAATGCCGCATAATGTCCCGTCCGATCAGACATGAAAAGTGAGGCTCTCGTATGAAATCGCCAGATACGATACGGATAGTCTCGGTCGGATGCAAATCTGTATTGGCGAAAGTGATAGTTCCAGCGTGTTCGCCGCACCTATGCAATGCTCCCAATGCTTTAATATAACTTTCGCCAGTTTGTAGCAGCTTGCAATGCCTTGCAAAAACCTTGCTGATAATTGTGACTGCCGCACCAGTATCCAGAAGGGCTTTCATCTTCACCGGTGGAGGACATTCTAAACCTGCGGCTTGCCAAGCTTCAAACACATCTGGTGAGTTCATCACTACAACATCTATTAACGGACCCGAATCGTTCGGGTCGGAAGCGTCCCATGTGAAAGAAAAATGGCCCATATCAGGAAATACAGTAGATGGGTTCGGTTATCCATACCTGCTTTACAAGAAACCCTTTATGGACCCCAAATTTCTTTAGGCCCGCTTTGAGGGCTTCCGCGTAGTTGCCGAAGAATCCGTCTGCAATTTCGTTGCCCTGAATCACAACGAACTCGCCTGGATGCGTGAGCGCCCATTCTTGACGGCACCGTTCAAACAACTTCAATTCCTCCGAAAACTGGCCAGTGGGAACCATTTGAGTCACCTCCAAAATCATACTGCGAAATTACACGGCATCAAAGAGCAAAGTACTGGGTATTGTGAGCTTTGATGTCTAAAATACTTGACAATCTAATTTATTAGACTTTTTCACGAATGTCAAGTAAAATCGACCGATGGCTCGCTCCACCCTAAACCGTGAATTTCTCGCCGAGATCGCACATCAGTTGCGTGAAGGACTTCTTAGACGGGATCAACTTGCTCGAAAGGAAGGAAAGCGGTATACCCGCGTAGACGCGGCAAATGATTTGAATGTCTCCAGAGCCTCGCTTCAATTTTATTTGGCGGGAACCCATATGCCTTCAAGCGATGTGCTCCGCCGAGCGATGGAGCTTTGGGGGATTGAGCTTACTTATCGAGATCGAAAACTCTCAGTCCTTGATCTTCAATCGACAATAAAAGTAGACAATCCCCCAGTCATTCAACCAGTCCAGCTTTTACTGTGGGACTCGATCAAAGGGTTGGAGAACGACGCACTGTCTATAAAGGTTGAAAAGAAAGGCCCTCAATCGATTACGCTTCAAGTCGAAATCGGATTCAGGGCCGGGTTGAGGTCAGCTTCCTGAGATTGAACAAATACATTTTCAATACTCAGGTAGGTAAAGAGATGCAAGAGTGTGAAGCGCAAGTCACCAAATCTCAACTCAAATGCGCATCGGCATCAGAACGTAGCGATACTTGTACTCGGCGTCGGGGTCTTCGGGGCGCATTTGGCCAGCGGACTGGGAGTCCTTGAACTCCAGGCGAACCTCACCTTCATTATTCAGCGCCTTCAGGAAGTCGAGAATATAGACGGAGTTAAAGCCAACCGAGATCGGATCGCTGGCGTAGGGAGTGTCGATGGTGTCTTCGCTCTCACCGGACTCGGCGGAGTTGGAGCTGATCTTAAGCTCATTGCTCTCCAGCCGAAGCCGGATGGCGCCGGAGCGTTCATCGGCAAACTGGGCGACTCGCTGGATGGCGGAGGCCAGCTCGCTGGAACGAACGACGGCGAATTTTGTGTTGTCGCGCGGCATAACGGCCTCGAAGTTGGGAAATTGGCCGGAGAGTTTGCGGGTGCTGAGCGTGCGATGACCGACGCGGAAGAAGAGGGTGTGCTCGTCATCGGCAAATTCGACCTTTTCAGCTTCCGTATTGGAGAGAAGTTGCTGCAACTCGGAGAGAGCCTTGCGGGGAATGAGAACCCGCTTTTCACCGCTGATGCCTTCAAGAATCTCGTTGGGCTTCTCGACAAACGAGAGTCGGTGGCCGTCGGTGGCGACCATGGCCAGCGACTCTGCCTTGATGACCAGCAGCGCGCCGTTGAGCGTGTAGCGCGATTCCTCATTGGAAATGGCGAAGATGGTTCGATTGATGAGCGTCTTTAGGGCCACAGCGGAGATGCTGGTGGCGGCGACGGCGGGAAATTCGGGAACCTGGGGATAATTGGCGCGGGCCATGCCGACCATCTTGGTGACCGAGCGGCCGGAGCGAATCTGGACCCAGTGGTTGTCGAGCAGCTTGATCGAAATCTCACCATCGGGCAGCAACTTGACGTAGTCGTAAAGCTTGCGGGCAGGTATCGTGCAGGCTCCGGACTTTTTAACTTTGGCCGGCGCACTGGTTCGGATCGCCTGATCGAGATCCGTGGCGGTGATATTCAAACGCTCGCCATCGGCTTCAATCAGGAAGTTCGAAAGAATGGGAATGGTGGTCTTGCGCTCGACGACGCTTTGGGTTGCGGTGAGTTCCTTGACCAGGTCCTGACGGGTTACGGTAATTTCCATGGCAGCCCCCGGCGCGTCCGGCTTCTCGATTTCATTTTCCAAATTCGGCATGAACAGATCCTCGTTGTGCTACGGAGAGAAAAAGGTTAAGAAGCAGAATCCGCGCTGGCCACACTTTACAACATCTAGCTGCCAGACGGAAGCGGTTTCTTTTCTTCTTCTTGATTGTATTCATCTTTTCAGGGAAGTGTGCGTGGAAAACAAGGTTGCATCTCTGGATTATCCGGTTGATTCAGCGATGATTGCCTACGATACTGCGTGGAAGGATGCCAAGAGAAGCGATTACGAAAACAACGCTGAGGATGTGTGAAGGAGACGGGAGAGGAAAACGGTATGAAGATAAAGAAAAAGAAAGTAACCGTAACCGTTCCGACAGGAAAAGTGGAAATATAGCCGAAGATGATGAAATATAAGGGGTTAATCGGGAGTCTAGATTTCTAAATCAAGGCTGTGGATTTGAGGGCTTTTGGATAATCAGGCGGGCAAGCGGTCGGGCAGTCCCATCTTTTCCACGGCTGTCACAGGACGAGCCAAACGGGCTGTGTAAAGGAGGCAGGTTGTGTGAAAAGCCGGTCGAAAGATGCGAATGACACGGGGAAAATGAGGACCGGAGATGCACATTGGATGAGGAGTCCCTTTTCGAAGAGTGGATTGAATGAGGAGACGAAAGAGTCAATGAGAAATGGAGGAATGGAGGGAAGGGCGAATTCCCGGCTCGGCTGAAAAATTGTAAAAGTTCCCAATTCAGTAATTTACATACGAGTGAGAGAGATTATCTGTGGTTTTCGTGAGCAGTGAAACTAAACTTTTGTTTAGGGAGTGCGAATATGGGGATCGACATCGGACGATTGGAGGATCAACTGATGCAGATGTCGGCCGAGGGTGCACCGGGACAGGAGTTTTGTGAGGCGATCTCGGAGTTGGCTCGCACAGGGCGATTTTCTCAACTGAAAGATGTGCTTCCGAGCATCGTTTACGAAGAATTGTGGGCTAGGTATCAGCAGGATGAGGTGGCTTTTATTGGCGGATGGAAGAGGTTGGCGCAGGAGATGCGTCAGGGGTTCATTCAGCACGCAAGGCAGAGGTTGACCAATTTGACTCGGCTGCAACAGGCCGGAAATGGAGGTGCTACGCCGGCGTGGCAGGGGATTCAGAGAGCTTTGGACGGGCAGCAGAACGAACTGTTACGAACAGCTTTTGCACTGGAGTTGCTGGAACTGGTGGAACCGGCTGTACAGCGCGCAACTCATCTGCGGGAGTGTGTCGTAGCTGCTCCGAGTTCCGAGGAAGCGGATCGGTATCTGGATGAGGCGACACGCTGCTATTTTTTGGGAATGTTTACCGCCTGTGCGGTGATGTGCCGTTCCGTTCTCGAAGAAGCTATCAAGCAAAAGATTCCATCTGGCTTGACACATCAGGTGCGCACTCGGTACAGGAACACCGCGACGCTGGGCAACCTCTTGCACGAAGTGAATAATAATATGAAGATGACAGGGTTTGATCCGGGCTTTCCACACGTGGCCAACCAGGTGAACGATATAGGAAAAAAGGCAGTTCATCAGGGTCTTTTGTCGGAAGATGAAGCCCGCAGTTGCCTGCAAAGTGCACGCGAGGCGCTGCAATTGCTGCTGAAAAGATGATCGTTTGGCCAGTGCAGAGATCAGGCTCTTATACTAGACATTCGATGTCTTATCAAACAGCCATAAAAATACTGAGCGGGATGACCCAGGAGTTGCAAGCCAATCCGGGTCAGCCGAGGAGAAAATTCTCGCTGGACGAGTTTCGCGCCTTATTGGCTGCGCTGGGAGACCCGCAGAATCGATTTCCTTCGGTGCTGGTCGCAGGAACCAATGGCAAAGGCTCGACCGCGTGTACTCTGGCTTCCATTGCGAATGCATCCGGGTTGCGGGTTGGCCTATATACCTCGCCACATCTGGAGCGCGTCAACGAGCGCATTCGGGTTGGTGAGGCGGAGATCGGCGACGATGATTTTGGCACTCTCTTTTTTCGCGTAGGTGAGACGGCGAAAAAGCTGCTTCAAAAAGGTGTTTTGCCGCAACTTCCCAGCTTTTTTGAGGTTTTGACCGCCCAGGCGATGCTCTATTTTGCCGAACAGAAGGTGGAGTTGGCGGTACTTGAAGTTGGGATGGGAGGAAGGCTGGACGCTACAAATGTCGTGGAACCAATGATTTCGGTCATCACGGACATTTCTTTGGATCATACAGAATGGCTTGGATCGACCCTTGCCGCAATCACGCGAGAAAAGGCCGGAATCTTGCGGCCCAGAGGGACGCTGATCTCGCTGCCGCAAAATCTGGAAGTGCAGCGGACGCTCGATGAGATTGCCGGCGAGCTTGGGGTGAAGGCGATCAACGCGGTCGAGTATCTGCCGCCGGTGAGCCATCAGGACGGCAATTTTTATTCCGTTGAGGTGAATGGAATTGGAGTCGAGGTTGGTTCGCCGTTGCATGGCGCACATCAGCAACGGAATGTTGCACTTGCGATTTCCGCATCTGTGGAGTTGGCGACCGCGCATGGATTTCCTATCTCCGCCGCGGCGATCAGCGAAGGGATTCGCAAGACTTGCTGGCCAGGGCGGCTGGAGCGCTTTGAATCGGGCGGCGTGGAATGGATTCTGGATGTGGCGCATAACCCAGCGGGAGCAGAGGCTTTGCACTCTGGGTTAGCCGGTTTTTTGGGGGAAGGGAAGCCGCGGCTCCTGATCTTCAGTTGCTTGCGCGACAAGCCACTGATGGAGCTGGCGAGGATTATCTTTCCATTATTCGATGAAGTGATCTTCGCGCCCATTCACTCCGCACGGGCTACGGCGATGGAGGATTTGGAGGCTGCGGGCAGAGCGACGGGAAAGCCGGCGAGGAGTGTTGAGTCAGTTCGAGAGGCGCTGCAATGGGCGACGGACCGTGCGCAGGGTGGGGCTGTGGTCGTCTCTGGTTCCGTTTATTTGGTTGGAGAGGCACGATCGCTGCTGCTGGGCGGGAGGGTGGTATGAGGAGAGAACGCCCGAATCCAATGCCGTGGATCTATCGCTGGCGAACAAACCTGATTCAAGCTCCGCTCTTCGGTCTGATTACGGCGATTTACGGAAGCCTGTCGATGGCGGTTTCACTGGTGGACAAGAAAGGGAACGCGCAGCATCGGATTGCGAGGATCTGGGCGCGTGGCTGCGTGTGGGCCTCAGGCTCGAAACTGCGCGTACGCGGCGCGGAGAATCTGCATAAATGTAAAGTTGCAGTTTACGCTTCCAACCATACATCTTACATGGATACGCCGGTTATTTTCAATGCTCTGCCCTTCCAGTTTCGCATTCTTGCACGCAGTGTATTGTGGCCTATCCCATTCATAGGATGGTACTTGAATCGATCAGGACAGATTCCGATCAACACCAATAATCCGCGCGCTACGCTCTCCAGCCTGGCGGCCGGCGTAAAGGCGCTACGCGGCGGGATGGCCCTGTTTGTCTTCCCTGAAGGCAGACGTACACTCGACGGCGCATTGCAGATCTTTCTCTCTGGAGCCGCGTATCTGGCTATTCGTGCACAGATCCCGCTGGTGCCGATGGCCTTGAGTGGAGTGTATGAGTTGCTGCCGATTCATACAAGGCACTTCTTCCCCGGTGAACTGACGCTCAATGTCGGTGAGCCGATTGAGACTGCGGGAATGAGCTTGCGGCAGATGGATGAACTGACGGCGCAACTGAGAGAGGCCATCGAAAATCTGCGGGAACCGGAGTACCGGTCGGCTTCGAGCGAGGTCGAGGTTGATGTTGCAGGTACTGTGGTTTGAATCTGGAATTCAGCCCACTATCGCAATTGCCGCCTCTATGATTACACTGTTGCTGCTATGTGTGTTCATATTGCAATCCCCGAGCCTACCGGCAGCGACCAGGAATACAATCAGCGGTCACTGCCTACCTATCTTGCCGCTTTGCGCTCCGCGGGAGCCACGCCGATCCTTGTTCCTCTCCACGAACGCCAGGACCGCGTGGCTCGGCTGCTTTCTGGGGTGCAGGGAATCCTGCTGCCCGGAAGCCGGTTCGACATTGACCCGCAGAGGTATGGCGAAGATCCAATCCCAGAATGTGGAGAGGCTGATCCTTCTCGGACAGCAGTGGACGAACTGCTGCTTCAAGACGCTTTCAACCTGTACAAGCCGATCTTGGCGATCTGCAACGGAACGCAGAGCCTGAATGTGTGGCTGAATGGGTCGCTGATCCAGGATCTGAAGACAGAAGTGAATCACCGTCCTGGACGGGAGGTCGTTGAGGCGCATCCGATACTGATAGCGCCCGGATCTCGGCTCTCCGGGCTGATTCCTCGTGGAGTGGAGTTGGACCCGTTCGTCAATTCAAGCCACCATCAGGCAATTCGCCTTCCCGGCGACGGCCTCACGGTGAGCGCTGTCTCTTCGGGCGACGGGGTCATCGAGGCGGTGGAACTGGATTCCCGCGAGCAATTTGTGTTGGGCGTGCAGTGGCATCCCGAGCGAACCTACACGCAGAGCGCATTTTCCCGCGCGATCTTCGCCGCTTTTGTGCAGGCAGCGACGGTTTGGCAGCCAAGGCGGATTGCCGAGTCGGTAGGTTTAGCGTGATAGATAGGGACGAAAACCACGGCATCCGGCTTGATCAGCTTTTACAAGAGCTTGATCTTGAGTCGCTAGATCATATTCAATCTAAAGGTTTTGATCTGTATCTCTCGCTTTTGCTTCGCTGGAATGGCCGCGTCAATTTAACAACGATCCGCGACGAAGAAGGAATTCTGCGCCGTCACTTTGTCGAATCAATTTTCTGTGCGCGCTCTCTGCCTGCTGGGATTGCATCGTTGCTGGATTTCGGGTCGGGCGCGGGCTTCCCCGGAATCCCTATCGTACTTTGCCGACCGGAGATCGCCGTGACCCTGGCCGAGTCGCAGGGCAAAAAGGCCGCGTTTCTGAGCGAGGCCGTCCGTGTGCTGGGAATCAGTGCAAGGGTTCATTCCGGTCGGGCGGAAGCGCTTCGTACTGTCTTTGATTGTGTGACTTTGCGGGCGGTCGACAAGATGGGCGAGGCCGTGCAGGCAGCCGCTCAGCTAGTTCGCCACGGCGGTTGGCTGGCATTGATGACTACGGGAAAGGAATTGGTAACGCTCAAGTCAGTCGTCGGAGAAGAATTCACATGGCCAGAAGTCTTTCCGTTGCCTAGCAGCAAAGATCGTATCCTAGCTTTGGGAGTCCGAAAGATAAGTTTACCAGCTTGATAAGGGCCAACTTGCGAATTTCGACCAGGTCTTCGGCAGATTCAACCATCAATTTACGGCTTTGAGCTCGATAAAGTCCGAGAATCTGAAGATAGAAGTTCAAAAGGCGGATGGAACCGATGTTGAGTTGAAAGTTTCGATAAGGGTCACTGGATAATTCGGGCCAACAAATTGTGCTGTCCAGAGGCGCGGAGGCATCCCTGCAATTTCAATCTCCCGCCAACTGCTCCAGCAGCAGATCGAAATCTTCCAGTTGCGCGTATTCAATGATGACTTTGCCGCGACCGTTGTTGTCCTCGATGTACACCTTGAGTCCGAGGGCGCGCTGCAACCGCTCCTGGACGGCGCGGACATTGGGATCGATGGGCACTTCCGGCTTGAGATCCTTTTTGGCGGCACGCTCGGGGTGAATCAGACCCTGGACGTAGCTCTCTGTCTGGCGAACAGAGAGCGAGAGAGCAACAACCCGTTGCGCAGCCTTTTCCATTTCCTCAGCGTGTTCGAAGGCGAGCAGCGCGCGGGCATGACCGAAGCTCAGTTCGCCGGACTCAACACGGGCCTGCACGGAAGGAGGTAACTTCAATAGACGCAAGAAGTTAGCGACGGTTGCGCGGTCCTTGCCGGTGCGCACAGCCATCTGCTCCTGGGTCATGTGAAACTCGCGCGAAAGGCGCTCGAAGGCCCGCGCCTGCTCCATCGCATTCAGATCGGCGCGCTGCAGGTTCTCGACGATGGTGATCTCCAAAGCCTGTTCGTCGGAGACTTGGCGCAGAATCGCCGGGATCGTGGCCTTCTTCGCTAGCTCCGAGGCCTTCCACCGCCGCTCACCGGCAATCAGTTGGAAGCGACCGTTGGGGAGCGGGCGGACCAGGATCGGCTGCACTACGCCGTTCGCGCTGATCGACGCGGCCAGTTCCCCCAACTGCTCCTCGTTCATGTGGGAGCGGGTTTGGAAGGGATTGCGATCAATTTGATCGAGGGGAAGCTCCATCGGCTTGCCCCCCTCCGAGTCAGCGGAGGGTTGAGCGGCAGCGGCTGGAACCCGCGGTAAAAGCGAATCAAGCCCTTTTCCCAGGGCGCGGCGTTTCGTATCGGTAGGGGCGATCATCATGATTCAAAATCCTTTAACACAAGAAAATGGTCGGTTTCATCTGATCTGGGTTGGCTGGATCAACAGATTGATTTGAGCTAAGTCTTGCAGTAGAACGGGCGGTCAGGAACTCGATAAGTCGTTGGCCGCTACCTCTTTCTCGCCGGCGATGCGTCCCTTCCTGGGAGGAAGCTCAATCTGATTGCGCGCCAGGAACTCGCCGGCCAACTCGAAGTAGGCCTCCGTTCCGCGCGAGCGGGCATCATAAAGCGCTACCGGCTTGCCATGGCTAGGCGCCTCCGCCAGCCTTACATTCCGCGGGATCACCGTGTGGAAGAGGCGATCCTTGAAATACTCGCGCAGGGTCTGGGTCACCTGCTGAGCCAGGTTGGTGCGGTCGTCGTACATGGTCAGCAGAACGCCCTCGATGGTCAGCGTCGGATTGAATGCGGCGCGCACCCGTTCGAGGGTGGAAATCAGCTCCGAGATACCTTCCAAGGCGAAGTATTCCGCCTGCATCGGCACGATCAGCGTATCCGCCGCAGCCAGAACATTGAGCGTAAGCAGGTCAAGCGCCGGCGGGCAATCCAAGATAATCAGCTCAAAGTTGTCCTGAATCGGCCTGAGCGCATGGCGGAGGCGCACTGCGCGGTCGTCGGCAGCGGCCAGTTCGATATTTGCGCCTGTCAGGTTCTTCGATCCGGGCAGAAGCGAGAGCAGATCAATCTCCGTGGCCAGAATCACCTGCTCCGCCGGGGAATCACCCATAAGAACGTCATAGATGGAGCGCCGGTTATCGTCGCGCTGAAAGCCGAGTCCAGACGAGCAGTTCGCCTGCGGGTCGCAGTCCACTAACAACACGTTGAGGCCTTCCAGCGCAAGACAGGAAGCGAGATTGATAGCGGTGGTAGTTTTGCCGACTCCGCCTTTTTGATTGACTACTCCAAGTATCTTGCCCATGACTTTTAAGACTATAGGTAGGAGCTGTTTTGGGGGTAGGAGCTTGCGTTGTGGAGAACTTCTCCCCGCTGTGGAAAGCCGTCCCGGCGGCGGGCGAAAGGAGGCTGGCAAACAATAGCAGCGCAAGGGTTTCAGCGCAGTGCGGCAAGAACCGATTTCAGCGGAGTCGGATCGGCGAATCGGTGGAAAAATGCCCCATATTTTCCCAAGATTCGCGCTGTGAGATTGGCGATTTGATTTCGCGCTCCAGTTTGAAATAACGCCCGTTTTGGGCTATGAGAGATTTGTTTCACGTGGAACTTTTCCAGCTTCGTGCGACTTCCCAAAATGTTTCACGTGGAACAAAGCAGGCCTCCGCCGCGCTCTCCTTCACCGATTACAATCTCATTCAGTACTTAAAAATAATTTCTTCTCTTCTGTCACTCGAGGCTGTCCAAACTGTCTTATTGAGTAGGAGAACATCTATGCAACTTGCAAGCGAATCAATTCAAAACCCCTTCGACGAATCCTTCTCCGTTGAGCGGGATCAAGAACTGCTGAAAAAAGCTAAAGACGGAAGCCGAGAGGCTCTAGAGACTTTGCTCACCCCCCATCTTTCCTGGATCTTCAACCTCTCTCTGCGCATGTTGCATCGCCGCGCCGATGCGGAGGATGCCACCCAGGAGATCCTCTTGAAAGTCGTCCATGCGCTCCTGGAGTTTCGCGGCGACGCCAAATTCTCCACCTGGCTCTATCGCATCGCCGTCAATCTTCTACTCAATGTGAAGAAGTCCAAGTGGGCCGCTGCTGACTCTATCTGCTCTTTTTCTGTTGCCTCTGCCGGATTGCGCCAAGTTCCCGATCTCGACCTGCCAGACCCTCGCACCGTGCCAGTCCCCGTGGAAATTCTCGTCGAAGAGACAAAGAGCAACTGCATGATTGGTACTTTGCTTTGTCTGGACGGCCGTCAGAGGCTTATCTTCATCCTGGGTGAAATCTTTCAGGTCAGCGATGAGGTCGGCGCGGAGATTGCCGAGGTCACACCGGCCAACTTCCGCCAGCTCCTCTCCCGCGCGCGAAAGGATCTCTACGAATACCTACGCGACAATTGCAGCCTGGTCAATCCCGAGAACGAATGCAAATGCGTCCGCAAGACCCGCGCCTTCATTCAGGCTGGCTTTGTCAATCCAGAGAAATTGGAGTTCACACAGGCCCATGTCCGTAGAGTCCGGGAGGTGGCCGCTCAACGAACCCCGGAAATCTTTGAGGCCTACATGGAGGCTGGGGCCAGCGTCTACCGCAATCACCCATTCTATGAGCCTTCAGAACAGGCGAAGATTCTGCGCCGGGTTCTTCCACCGATGACGATATAAACTAATCTCGGGAAAGAAGGAAGTAAGATGGAGAATCCCAATTCATTCATCGGTAAACCATCCGCGCCCGTCACGGAAGAACTCATTTCTGCCCTCGGCCCCGCCGCCGCTGTTTGGCATGAACTTGTCGATTGGTTCGCGGAGCAGAAAGTTGCAGAGCAGGAGTGGAAGTCATCCGGGAAAAAGTACGGTTGGTCTCTTCGACTCAAAGTCAAGAAGAGAAACATTATCTATCTTAGCCCTTGTGACGGCTGCTTTCGCGTCGCTCTCATCTTTGGCCACAAGACGATGGCCGCCGCTCGGCAATCGAATCTCGCGGAGAGCACACTCAAACTGCTGGACGAAGCGCCTCGCTACCCGGAGGGAACCGGGCTGCGACTGACGGTCAAATCTTCAGGAGATTTAGTCGAGATCCGCAAGTTGGCTCTCATCAAGCTGGCAAACTAATCTCTCTGGTTCCCATTGCGAGGATGCGATCCTGGCCACCGGGCAGCGGAATGACTTCCGGCCAGGTAAACTCGCCTCCAGCGGCTGACTTGAGTGCTTCCAATTTTTTTCAATAACTTTGCAGACAATTATTCCCCGTTCGCGCAAACTATGGAAGAGAAGGAGAGCGAAATAAACAGGAGTGAAAAGGGAGAAAGCCGCACCTCGGCAAGATTCTCCCTACCAGAAAAGCCCCTCCCCCTACGATATTTTCAAGCTGTGGAAATCTTCTTCAGAATATGTGTAAAGCGCGAAAAACAATCACTTACGCGACCGATCAAAAACGGGCCTGTCTCATATTGTGAGACAAAAGGCGATCAGCGAGAGCCGACCTCGTATCCCTGTTCCTGCTAAACTCGTACCGTGTCCGAATCCTCCAAACCGCCCGTTTTCCTGCTTGATACGATGAGCTTCATTTTCCGCGCCTACCACGCGATGCAGCGCTCGCGGCCGATGTCTACCCGCGCGGGGCTGCCCACGGCGGCGATTTTTGTCTTCGTCAACATGATCAAAAAGCTGCGCCAGGACTTTCAGCCGCGGCTCTTTGCTGCCGTTTTTGACGTGAGCGGCGAGGTCTTCCGCGACGAGCGCGCCCGCGCCATGAAGCCGCTGCGCAAGTGGAACGGCAAGACGCAGAGCTTTGACGAGGTCAGCTACGAGGGCTACAAGGCCAATCGCGCCGCCATGCCCGAAGACCTGCGCCGCCAGATTCCGTACATCCGCCGCGCGCTGGAGGCGCTGCGCATTCCGATTCTGGAGGCCGAGGGCTTTGAGGCTGACGACGTGATCGGCACGCTGGCCCGTTTGGCCGCCGAGCGCGAGCATGAGGTCTTCATCATCAGCGGCGATAAGGACATGATGCAGTTGGTCACGCCCACCGTCAGAATTCTCAATCCGCAGAAGGACAACCTGATCCTCGATCCGTCGAAAGTCGTTGAAGTGCTTGGAGTTCCGCCGGATAAGGTGGTCGATGTGATGGCTCTGCGCGGCGATTCGGTGGATAACATTCCCGGCGCGCCGGGGATCGGCGATAAAGGCAGCGTTGATCTGATCGTCGAGTTTGGCTCGGTGGAGGCCGTCCTGGAACGCGCCGGTGAGGTCAAGCGGAAGAGCTATCGCGAGTCGCTGGAGCAGAATCGCGACGCCGTGCTGCTCTCTAAAGAGCTGGTCACCATCGACTCGCACGTTCCGCTGGCGCTAGACCTGGCCGCAATGCAGACCCAGCCGCCTGACCTGGAAGCCTGCCGCGAGCTTTTCACCGAGCTGGAATTCACCTCCATGCTCCGCGATCTGGCTCCCTCGGAAACCGCGCCGGTCGTTGAGTTGATCGAAGCGCCGACCGAGGAACAAGCTGCCGCCTTCTACGCTGCCGCTCGGGCGAGCGGCTTTGCCATTGCGTTGGATGCAAAGGCTCCCGCGCCGGAAGCGGAAGACGATGCGCCGCAAAATCTATCGTTGCTCGACCTAGCCGAAGACGCTGAAAAGCAAGCTGTTTTTGCGGTGGGTGTTTGCGCGCAAGCCTCGACAGCTCTGCAACTTCCCGTGACTGAGCGGCTTCGCGCATTGCTGGAAGACGCCGCCGTTTCCAAGAAGACCCATGACTGGAAGAGCGCGCTTCATCTGCTTACCGCGCAGGGCGTTACGCTGCGGGGAATGGTGGACGATTCCATGCTGCTCTCTTACGCGCTCAACCCAACGCACGCGACGCAAACGCTGGCCGACGTGGCAGCGCGCCACTCGCAGGCTGCGCCGTTCTCGCTGGCGGCGGGAGCGGCAGCGATTCGGGCACTGGTTCCGGCACTGAAGGCAGAGGTAGAAAAGGGCGGCCTGGAGCAGGTTTATGAGATGGATTTGCATCTTGCGCCGGTCCTCTTCCGCATGGAGCAGGCCGGGGTGCGCATCGATTTGGGCGTGCTGGACGGGCTTTCCAAGCGCTTTGCGCAGGAGTTGACCCGCGTGGGCGAGCAGATCTTTGAGTTGGCTGGACGGCGCTTCAACATCAACTCTCCCAAGCAGCTTGGCGAGGTGCTCTTCACGGATCTGCACCTGCCCGCCCCGGCCAGCCGAGGCAAGGGAAAGGCTGTCTCCACGGCGCAGGATGTTCTGGAAAATCTGGCGGAAAGCCATGAAGTTCCACGTTTGGTCCTGGAATTCCGGCATTTGTCCAAGCTGAAATCCACTTATATTGACGCGCTGCCTCTCTTGGCCGACGCCGATTCGCGCGTTCACACCACCTTCAACGCGGCCGCCGTCGCCACAGGCCGTCTCTCGTCGGTAAATCCGAACTTGCAAAACATCCCCACCCGCACTGAGCTGGGCCGGGAGATTCGCGCCGCCTTCACCGCCGCGCCGGGGACGCAGCTTCTCTCCGCCGACTACTCGCAGATCGAACTGCGCCTGTTGGCTCACTTCTCCGGCGACCCGCTGCTCACGCGTGCCTACCAGAACAATGAAGACATTCACACGCTGACCGCCAGCGAGGTTTTTGGCGTAGCCGCCGCTGATATGGACAAGCAAACCCGCAACCGCGCCAAGGCCGTGAATTTTGGGATCGTCTACGGCATTTCGCCCTTCGGACTGGCGAATCAGTTGGGGATTCCGATGAGCGAGGCGAAGGCTTACATCGAGCGCTACTTCGCCCGCTACGCCGGAGTGCAGGCGTTTATCGAAAAGACCCTCGAAGAGACGCGCAAGACGGGCAGCGTGCGCACGCTTTTTGGGCGGGTGCGGCCCATCCCCGACATTGAGAGCCGCAACCCCAATCAGCGTGGCTTTGCCGAGCGCACCGCCATCAATACGCCGCTGCAAGGCACTGCCGCCGACCTCATCAAGCTGGCCATGATCTCGCTAGACCGGAAGCTCACCGAGCGTGGATTGAAGACGCGCATGGTGCTGCAAGTCCACGACGAGCTGCTCTTTGAAGTCCCGGCGGACGAGAGCGCCGAAGTGGAAGCCCTGGTCCGCGCGGAGATGGAAGGCGTGGTCAAGCTGAATGTGCCGCTGATTGCCGACTTGAAGCGCGGGAGCAATTGGCGGGACATGAAATAGGCCGCCCTGCCCGGATTTTGTTCCGGTGGTATCATCAAACCGTAGGGGGTTCCATGACTCTCAAGAGCCAGGTTTCAGAGTTCGTGATGGGCGAAAGCGGCTCTCCCGACATGACCTTTACGCTCGTCTTTCGCGAGGTTCCGGAAGAGAAGGTTTTTGTTGCCGAATGCTTGGAGATTCCCGGTTGCGTCTCCGAAGGGGATACGCTGGAGGAGGCGGAAGCCAACATCCGCGACGCAGTGCGCGCCTGCCTGAGCGTGATGTTTGAAGATTGCGTGCGCGATGCGGCCCGGCATCGTCCTGTTTCCACTTCGTATGTCGGCATCTCCTCGCAGCAAACCATCACCGTGAAGCCCGAACTGGAATTGCAGGTAGCGTAACCGATGGGCCTCTCCGATCTGCCGCTCGCCAGCGGAAAAGAGCACCAGAAGACCTTCGAGAAGTTCGGCTGGATTCTGCGCCGCGATGGAAACCACATCGTGATGACCCATCCACATCACGAGAACACGATCTCAATTCCCAACCATAAAGAAGTCAAAAGAACCACGCTTCATACAATCCTGAAACATATAGGGATCACCGACACTCAATACCGGACTTTTTTCGATTCGTAGATGCCAGCGGCTACGCGCCGAGTTCCGCGCGGATTGCGTCGGCGATGGCAGCGGCGTAAACCGCATTGCCGCTTCGCTTTCGGCCTCGATCATCACGCGGGCCAGCGGTTCGGTGCCGCTATAGCGGATGACCACGCGGCCTGAATCCTTCAACGCTTCTTCGGCGGCGCGGATGGCGGCGGCTACTGTGGGGATCGACTCCAGTGGCTTGCGCTCGCGCACTTTTACATTCACGATCACCTGCGGGAAGACCTTCAGGTCGGCGGTCAGCTCGTCGATTGTTTTGCCGCTGCGGGCGATGAGATCGAGGACGACCAGCGCGGTCAGCAGGCCGTCGCCGGTGGTGGCCAGGTGGGGCAGCAGAATGTGGCCAGACTGTTCGCCACCGAGAGCCGCGTTGTGCTGCTGCATCTGCTCCAGCACGTAGCGGTCGCCGACGGGGGCGCGCAGCATCTTGATTCCAGAGCGCTTGAGGGCAGCTTCCAGGCCCATGTTGGACATGGTAGTCGCCACCACCAGATCGCCAGTCAGGAGGCCACGCGCCTTCAGATCGCGCGCCGCAATGAGCAGAATCGCGTCGCCATTAATGACGTTGTTCTTTGCGCCGGCCAACATACAGCGGTCCGCGTCGCCGTCAAAGGTGAGGCCCAGCTCGGCTCCGCGCGCGACCACTTCTCCGGCGACAAAAGCCGGATGCAGCGCGCCGCAGTTCAGGTTGATGTTGCGGCCATCGGGCGCAATGTTCAGCAGCGCAACCTCACCACGAAGCCGCCAGAAAAGCTCCGGCGCAACCGCCGCCGCCGCGCCGTTGGCGCAATCGGCGACGATGCGCAGCCCGGCGAGCGTCAGCCCCGGCACGCAGTCGATGAGGAACTGAATATAGTCGGCCTGGAAGGCGGGGTTGTCTTCGACGGCGGGCAGCGTGGCTGGATCGGGCGCGTCTGAATTGGCCGCGTGGTGGAGAATCTCCTCCTCCATAGCCAGCTCGACGGCGTCGGCCAGCTTGAAGCCGTCCGCTCCGAAGAGCTTGATTCCATTGTCTTGCCAAGGATTGTGCGAGGCGGAGATCACCACTCCCGCCTGAAATCCATGCGACCGGGCGAGGTAGGCGATGGCCGGGGTGGGCACAACGCCAGCGCTTTCGACGCGGACGCCGGTCTCGCGCAATCCGGCGGCGAGGGTGGCGGCGATCCAGGGGCCGGATTCGCGCGTGTCGCGGCCCAGGATGACGCGTGGCTCGGCGGCTGCGTTCCGCAGGGAGTGGCCGAGGGCCAAGCCAGCGGCGTAAATGGTGGCAGCGTCCAGCGGATAGACGCCGGCGACGGCGCGAATGCCGTCGGTTCCGAAGAGTTTGCGTGCTATATTTGCGGTCATAATCTCATTTCTTGGAGGTTGCGGAGGATTCAACGTAGCTGATAAATGCGCCGTCGGAGAGGCGTGTGATGACGCGGTCTCCGGGGCCAATCTGAAGCGTGGAGCGAATTACTTTGTTTTTGCCGTCGAGAACCAGCGCGTAGCCGCGTTCCAGCACAGCCAGCGGGGAGAGGGATTGTAGTTGCGCATCGAGCGCGCTCCAATAAGCGACGGACTCATGCAGCCTGCGCTCCTGAATGCGGTCGAGGCGCGTGCGGCAGGCGGCCAGCTCTTCGCGAGCCTGAGCAAGCTGCTGGCGCGGATCACGGCGCAGAACGGCGGCGGCCAGCTCGGCCAGATATTGCTGACGGCGGCGAATACGGGCGGTAGCCTCGGATTCGAGGCGAAAGCTGAGGTCGTCCAGGCGCTGCGCTAAGCGGTGCAACAGCGTATTCATGCGCCCTTCGGCGCGGCTGATGGGCAGGCGGGTGAGCCGCTGGCGGGCTTGCAAGAGTTGGAAGCGGGCGGCGCGGGCGAGCCGATGCTCCTGCTCGGCAAGGCGCTCGGCGATCTTGTGCTGCGCCTCGGTAATCAACTCGGCGGCGGCGGACGGCGTGGGCGCGCGCAGGTCGGCGACAAAATCGGCGATGGTGAAGTCGGTCTCGTGGCCAACCGCGGAGACTACCGGCAGCCGCGAAGCCGCAATTGCGCGGGCCACGCGCTCGCTGTTGAAAGCTGCCAGGTCTTCCAGCGAGCCACCGCCGCGAGCGACGACGATCAGGTCCGCCAAACCGTCGGCGTTCAATTCGGCCAGCGCCGCTTCAATCTCGGCGGGCGCGGAATCCCCCTGCACGCTGACCGGGCAGAGGAGCACATTCAGGCCGGAGTGACGGCGGGCAACGATGTTGAGAAAATCGCGGATCACCGCGCCGGTGGGCGAAGTGATAATGCCGACGGTACGAGGAAAGGCGGGCAGCGGGCGCTTGCGCTCCTCGTCAAAGAGGCCTTCCGCTTTGAGCCGCGCCTTGAGCTGCTCGAAGGCCAGTTGCAGCGAACCTGCGCCGACTGGTTCCATCGTCTCGGCCACCAACTGCATCTGGCCGCGCTGCTCGTAGACGCTGACCCGACCGCGCACCAGAACGTGCAGGCCGTCTTCGACGCGGAAGCGCAAGAGCATGGCCTGACGGCGGAAGAGCACTACGGGAAGCTGCGCATCGGCGTCCTTCAGCGTGAAGTAAACGTGGCCGCTGGGCGCGGGGCGGAAGTTGGAGATTTCGCCTTCGACCCAGACGTCGCCGAACTCCAGCTCGACCAGTTCGCGCACTTGACCCACCAGCTCGCGCACCGGCCAGACGCGGCGCTCCGGGCGCGGCTCTTCAAAGTGGAGGCCGAACTGTGGGCTGAGGCCATGCCGCGACGCGAATGGGTCTTGCCTGATCATCACTTCAAAGTGTAATTGCGCAAGGCGGGTGTTGTGGTAAACAGAGTTGACGCAACCGGCTTTCCCCGCTAATCTAACACCATGCTGATTCTCTCTCTTCGTGGTTGTTGTCGCTCCCACTCCTAAACTGGTTGAGCCGCAGCAGTGTTTTTCGGAAGAGAATCCGGCGTAATCCCTATCATCGCCAGCACTCCAGTCAGGCTATTTTTCGCAAGCAGCCCTTCCCTAATCGTGTATCGCTAGCCGGGGAAGAAAAACCGCCGCTGGCCTTGGCTTTTCCCCTTTCCAAGGCGAAGGCCGAAGCGGCAGCATCATCCAACCATCAAGGAGAAAACCATGAGTTCTGTTCTCAACGAGGTCTTGTCGGCAAACCAGAAGTACAGTGAAACCTTTGGCGAGAAGGCCAACCTGGCGCTTCCGCCCGCGCGGCGCTTTGCCGTGCTGACCTGCATGGACGCGCGGCTCGATCCGGCCAAATACGCTGGCCTGGCTGAGGGAGACGCCCACGTCATCCGCAACGCCGGCGGGCGCGCCAGCGATGATGCCATCCGTTCGCTGGTCATCAGCTACAAACTGCTGGGTACACGCGAGTTCTTTGTTGTTCATCACACCAACTGCGGCATGGAATTCTTTACCAACGAGGTGATTCGCGGCCTGCTCAACAGCAGCCTGGAAGCCGCCGAACTGACCTCCGCCGGTTTCCGCGATGTCGGTTCGGGACCTGGTTCGCGCGCTGGAGAATTCATCGAATGGCTCACGATCCCGGAACAGAAGCAGTCTGTCCTCGACGATGTGCTCCGCATCCGCACTCACCCGCTGGTTCCGTCCACGATCCCCATCTACGGCTACATTTACGACGTCAAGAGCGGCAAGCTGATCGAAGTCGAAGCGGCCACAAAGGCCGGAGCCGCCCGACATTGATCCGGCTCCACAAGCGGCGTTCACTCTCCCATCCTTTCGCCCGAAATAGCGAAAGGATGGGGGATCCGGCGCTGGGCGGGCCGCAGTCTCAGTTCAGTTGTCGAGCCCTGCTTTGGCCAGCATGGCCAGAAACTGGCGCTCACCGGTCTGGTCGATGGCCACCCCGACCAGCTTGCCCTCGCGGTTGAAGACAAATGTCTTGGGAATGCCGTCCACGTGAAACTGCTTTGCCACTTTACGCCCTGGGTCGAGCAGAACGCGCAAGTGATAGCCGTTTTTGGCGAGGAATGGGCTGACTTTGGCTGAATCCTCATCGGTAATGGAGAGAACAGCCAGTCCCTTCGATTGCAAACGCGTATAGGTGGCGTCCAGGTCAGGCATCTCCATACGGCAGGGCGGGCACCAGGTGGCCCAGAAGTTGACCAGAACCACCTTTCCGCGCAGTTTGGAAAGGGTGACCTCATCGCCTTGTAAATCCTTGAGGGTGAAGTCGGCTTTTTGGACGTCGGCGTCCTCGTCGGCGAGAATCTGACCGGCTTTGACGAAAAGCGGATCGCTCAGCGTTGTCGTGACGTTCATATAGCGAACGATCCTGGCGAGGCTGAAGTAGGGATCGGGGGGACGGTCGCCTTTGGCAGGCACCGGCGACTCGACCAGAGACTTGGTCAGCGTGTCGCCAGCCACTTGCAGGGTTTGCTGGCCGTTATCGCCTTCGGTCACCTCGTTAACGAGCGTGTCGGCCAGCTCGACTTTCTTCGCGCCGGCAGGAAGGGCGCTGATCTCCGCCGCCAGCCGGAGAAAGATCGGAGGGCGCTCGGCAGCGGGGATGGAACGGTAGATTTTGAGCTGCTGAAGGATTTCGGACTCGG
>Ga0224559_1000151_pt1 | contig 45413 bp, 48 predicted proteins | sample 714S33034metaG_FD_180676 | JGI IMG/M metagenome (GOLD analysis project Ga0224559, IMG submission 180676) | Peat soil microbial communities from Stordalen Mire, Sweden - 717 S3 30-34 | ecosystem: Environmental > Terrestrial > Soil > Wetlands > Peat | place: Sweden: Norrbotten County, Stordalen... | reverse complement strand
GGGTCGGCTGGACACATTGCGGGTTGGCAACGAGCGACAATGCGCTTTATACCTTCAGCTTTCTGACGCTGCTCTACTTTGCCGCGTTCTCCATTGTATCGGCAAGGGAGAGACACTGGTTTTGGGCAACGATGCCCAGTAGGACTGTTGTGGCAGCGGTCATAGCAGAAATGCTTGTCGGTACTCTGGTGACTTACGTGGGACTTCCTGGACTCATACCATTGCCCTGGTGGCAGCCAGTCTTGATTCTCGCCTTCGCCATGTTCGCGTGCCTGATCCTCAACGATGCAGTAAAGGTCGTGATGATTAAATGGCGTGTTCCTTCAGCTTCTGCATAGAAGCTCAAGAGTGCAGCGGGAATGATGTCCCCTGCTCAAGCCTGCCAAACTCCAAATCCGGCTTCTCGCAAATCGATCCCCACTTCCACTTCTTTGTCTCGCGCTTCGTCGTAAGACATCGGGTTGAAAGCTTCATAGAGATCGGGCAACAAGCGCAGTCCGTAGTCTTTGACATAACGATTGGATTGAATCCCCGCTTTGTGTTTGTCGAAACGAACATCGGGGTCCAGTCCGGTCATGCCGACGTAGACACATGGCTTGCCTCTAATATAACCGGGGTTGCAGCGCTTAAAACTGCTTTCATACAAAACATCTTGTGATAATTCGATCACATAAACGTGATAGCGGTTGCGTCGTGCCATGGTAATTATTGAGTAAGGCCAAGTCCGGGCCATTCTGCTTTAGCCATCTAAGCAAATCAAGTTTCCAGATATAGTTTGCACATCTAAGCAAAGCGAAATATCTTTGTTCACATGAATATCTTGCCAGCCTAACATCAGCATTACTTTAATTTTGCAGATGGAGAACATCATGGCAGCTTTGGTCGTCGGTGGAGACAACATCGAATCTCTCAGAGATGAATTGCAAGCACAGGGCATCGAACAAATCACGCATTGGACCGGTCGCAAGCACGGCAATAAACATTATGTGATTCCTGGCAATGTTGAATTGATTGTGGTACTGGTCAACTTTGTAAATCATAGCTTATCAACAAAGGTAAAGAAAGAAGCAAAGCGCCTCAATCTGCCTGTCATTTTTAGCAGAAACTCGCGCCATAGCTTATCAATGGGCGGGGTGGCGCACTGAGGTTGAGAAGAAGTTAAGGGATTCCCTAATACCAGAAAGTTAAGCCAATATTTTTATTAATAGTCCGGCTATCGCACACCCGGCGATTACTTGAATCACACTTCTTTTGCAGCGAAACAAAGCAACCGTGGCAGCCAAAGCTAGCAGCGCAGAAACCCAATCAAAATCGCCTGCAAATCCTTGCGGCCACAAAACCTTGTAACCAAAAAATAGCGCCAGATTCAAAATCACGCCGACTACTGCCGCAGTTATAGCCGTGAGCGGTGCCGTAAATTTCATATCGTTATGCGTGCTTTCTACCAAGGGCCCTCCGGCGAGAATAAACAGGAACGAGGGAAGAAAGGTAAACCAGGTCACCAGCGTCGCGGCAACCGCTCCGGCCAAAAATAAATTGTCCGCACCCAATATCGCGTGTGAATAGCCTCCGATAAAACCGACAAATGCCACCACCATAATGAGGGGGCCGGGAGTCGTTTCACCAAGCGCCAAGCCGTCGATCATTTGCGGCGGCGTGAGCCATCCGTAGTGACTGACTGCTCCCTGATAAACATATGGGAGCACCGCATAGGCGCCGCCGAAAGTGAGCAACGCCGCTTTGGTAAAGAACCATCCCATCTGCGTCAAGGTGTGCTCCCAGCCTAATGACAAGGTTAGCAATGCCATTGGTAAAGTCCACAACAATACTCCAAAGCAAATAATGCGAATCAAATTACGCCACTGAAATCGTGCGTGATCAGGTGTCGGCGTGTCATCGTCGATTATTGCTACACCGAATGATTTATTTATTGTGCCATGTCCACCGCCAAGCATAAATTTATCCCTTGCTATACGGCCACCCAGATAACCGGCCAATGCCGCGCCCGCGATAATCGCAGGGAATGGCACGTTAAGCGCAAAAATCGCCACAAAGGCTGCTGCGGCAATTGCCCGCAGCACATTGTTCTTCAACGCGCGCGAACCAATGTTGTAGGTAGCATGCACCACGATGGCGGTGACCGCAGGTTTAATACCATAGAACAATCCGGCCACCAATGGTAAATTCCCGAACACAACATATATCCATGAAAGCGCGATGAGAATCAGCAACGAAGGCAGCACAAAAAATGTGCCCGCAATAATGCCACCCCAAGTTCGATGCATTAACCAGCCAATATAGGTGGCAAGCTGTTGCGCCTCGGGGCCGGGCAGCAGCATGCAAAAGTTAAGTGCGTGCAAAAATCGCTTCTCGGATATCCAGCGTTTACGCTCCACCAGATCTTGATGCATGAGCGAAATCTGCCCGGCTGGTCCGCCGAAACTGATGAAACCGAGTTTGAACCAATACCAGCTTGCCTGCGCCAAAGTCACCCGCTCCGGAGGTTGTGTGCTTCCCGATACATTATGTTGTGGTGGCTCCATGACTCCTCCGGAATTTATCCAAACCAAGTGCAATCCTTGTAAAATAAGCTTAGTATTTCCGTCAAGCCCCGTAATGTAGTGCGTATTCTATTTAATGACAACGCGGCCATTTAATGAATATTTGTAATATCCCAAGCAAATAAATTTTTAGCCTTGTCTCATTACCACTAATATCCAAACAAAATTATTGCCATGACTATCGCCAACCTCTCCCCCACTTACGTAGACCCTTCACACCTTGCTGATGCAGTAAAAAATGATGGTTTTGGAGTATTAAGCCCGACAGGCTTAACAACTCTTCTGGGATTGCCAACGTCCGCACTTCAAGCTATGAAAGAGGACTGGGAAGATCTGCCTCCGGATAATTTTCTTAAAGACGGGGGACGCTACCGTCGTCGCAGGCATTCCTGCTTTATCGTCAACAAGCAAGCTCTGACTCAAGTGGCGCATCGCGCACATTATCAGCCATTGCAATACAATGCGCTGCACGGCGGGATGTTGCGAATGTTTGAACCGGTATCCGACCACACATTGACACAGCCGATCTGGCCGAAGTTACTGCTAGCTGTCGCCAACGAATGTTCCAGAATAAAGGGCGAGCAACCCTGGTATATCGAAGCACACCAGTTTCGCATTGACACCAGCCACGGTATTGGGCGACCAACCCCCGAAGGAGCGCACCGCGACGGTGTAGACTTCGTTGCCATCCTGTTTGTAGCACGCGAGAACATCAGCGGCGGCGAAAGCCGTATATTCGAATTCAACGGACGACATGGACAACGTTTTACCTTGAGCGAACCTTGGACGCTACTGCTGCTTGATGATCAGCGCGTCATTCACGAATCCACTCCCATTCAACCTACGGCCCCCGGCGGACACCGCGACACTTTGGTACTGACAGTTCGTGCCGGCGGCTTCCTGAATCCTCCGGATCAACCCCAAGGAGACTAGCAAATGAAGATCGGCGTTCCCAAAGAAATCAAGACCAATGAGAACCGCGTCGCGCTCGTTCCGGCAGGCGTTGAAGCACTTGTCGCGGCAGGACATTCCATTTTGGTAGAAAGCGGTGCCGGCCTTGGCAGCGGCTTCAGTGACGAGCAATACGCGTCAGTCGGCGCCAACATAGCGCCCGATGCGGACGCCACATGGGCGGCAGCAGAGTTGATTGTCAAGGTCAAAGAGCCTATACGCCCCGAGTGGCATCGCATTCGCTCCGGACAAACACTCTTCACTTATTTTCATTTTGCGGCAGACCGCGAATTAACGCAGGCTCACCTTGCTTCCGGTGCGACTTGCATCGCCTATGAAACTGTTCAATTGCCTTCGGGTGAGTTGCCATTGCTCACCCCGATGTCGGAAGTTGCCGGTCGCCTGGCCGTGCAGGAAGGCGCGAAATACCTGGAGAAACAATACGGGGGGCGCGGTGTTTTACTGGGTGGCGTTCCGGGCGTGCCGGCCGCACATGTCGTTATCCTTGGCGGCGGCGTAGTGGGTAGTCATGCTGCAAAAATGGCTGCCGGTCTGGGTGCGAACGTCGCCATTCTGGATTTGTCTCTGGATCGTTTGCGTTATCTAAGCGAAGTTTTGCCGCCCAATGTGCAGACACTTTTTTCTAATCGCCACAATTTACTCGAACAAATTGCCGTTGCTGATTTAGTCATCGGCGGCGTGCTGATCCCCGGGGCGACAGCACCGAGACTCATCCGTCGCGAAGATTTGAAAACCATGCGCGAAGGTGCTGTCATCGTCGACGTGGCGGTCGATCAGGGTGGCTGTGTGGAAACAACCCGACCAACTACCCATCAGGATCCTGTCTATATTATCGATGGCGTGGTTCACTATGCTGTTGCAAACATGCCGGGAGGAGTTCCCCGAACCTCAACACTGGCGCTTACCAATGCCACCCTTCCCTATCTCAAACAATTGGCAAATAAAGGCTGGAAACAAGCTTTATGCGAAAGCGATTCTTTGCGTCTGGGCCTGAATATAGCCGATGGAAAAATAAGCTATAAAGCTGTGGCCGACGCATTTAATTTGCTCTACACGGCTCCGGAAACATTTCTCTAATCCCTGAAAAAATGGGCATCCAAGGAGGATGCCCAAACAGGAGGAGAGAACATGAAAGTATTTAACTTTCATAACTACATCTTAGTGCGGACTCCGGTGATTTAAAACCAATTAGTTTTGCAATGCTTAGGTAAAAATAGCATATGGCAAAACACAGTTAACTTTCACGGGAAACAATTACGCTCCGGCGTGCACTTACGCGCTCGAACCAAATCAACAGATTTTTATGACTACCGCGCCAGTCGCGTTCTGCCTGACGCAAATCAAGATACAACAACGCGCTCACCAAGGCCAAGTCTGCCAGCGTAATCGCGTCTCCCTCACACCATATTTGCGTCCCCAATAATTGCGATGCGTACTCCAGTGCTTTGCCGATTGCGGTGTTATGCAATTCAAAGATTTCCGGATTCTGTTGTTCAGCCGGACGAATACTTTCATTTCGCACGACGATAGCTGAATCCATAATACCGTCTGCCAGTGATTCCCATCGTTTAACACGAAGACGGGCTATGGCATCGTCCCGGGGAATTAAAATCTGCGAGTCACTTAGCGAATCGACGTATTCCGCAATCACGGTCGAATCGAAAACACAAAAACCATCATCCAGAATCAATGCCGGAATGCGCCCAAGCGGATTCACGTGCAATACCAGACTACCCGGCTCTTGCGGTGGATCAATCACATATTCATGGGGGATACTTTTTTCCAGAAGAACCAAGCGCGCTTTGCGTACATAAGGGCTCGTATTTGATCCCAGCAGTTTCATAATTCTCTCCTTGATTGAGCCAGAGGCTACCTATTTCTGATCCAATATATTAACGCGCGGGACTGTTTATCAGAATGCATTTCCAAATGCGATATTTGCGTGCAAGCGGGCATATTTTACTGCTGACATTGTTATAAAACTACCGATTTAGAGCACTGAACAAAAATGGACCATCATTTGAAAATTACGAGGTAGTCTGGTAGACGCAGTAGTTCAGCCAGTTGGCGAATAGCAGATTGGCATGACTGCGCCAACGCACATTCACCGGTTGGTTCGGGTCGTTGTCGAAGAAATAATTTTCCGGTAAATGGATATCTGCACCCTTGGCCAAATCGCGGGAATATTCGCTAAACAAGGTCAGCGGGTCATATTCAGGATGTCCGGTAACAAAGATATGACGATTGTCCGTACTGCCGACAATATTGACGCCTGCCGCATCGGAACGCGCAAGGATGCGAATATCTTTGACCTTAACCAAATCTTCGAGACGAATTTCTGTATGTCTCGAATGCGGCGCATAAAAATGCTCGTCAAAGCCGCGTAACAATGGAAGCGCAGAATGCAGCGTGCGGTGCTCGAATATGCCGAACATTTTTCGTGGCAAGCGATATTTTGGTATGCCGTAACGATGATACAGCCCCGCCTGCGCCCCCCAGCACAAATACAGGGTAGACTGAACATTACTTTCTGCCCAATCCAAAATCCGCGTTAATTCTTGCCAGTAGTCTACTTCTTCAAATTCCAGCAATTCAACCGGAGCGCCGGTAATAACGAGCCCATCGAAACGCTGCTCGCGTATCTCCTCAAACGTAAGGTAATGCGTCAAAAGGTGTTCGGCGTCAGTGTTTTTCGCCTCATGACTCGCCGTGCGTAACAACACCACTTCCACTTGCAAAGGTGTATTACCCAGCAAACGCAGCAACTGCGTTTCGGTAGCGATCTTGGTTGGCATCAAATTAAGGATGGCGACACGCAGACTGCGAATATCCTGATGCAGTGCGCGCTCGTCGTCAATGACGAACACGTTTTCACTTTGCAGGATCGCGTTTGCGGGTAGTGTTTTTGGAATTTTGATCGGCATAGCGAAACCCCGCTCTTTCTCAAAAAGGGCGGGGCGTCAGCATCAGGCTGCGTTTAGTGCCTGATTCAGATCCCAAAGGATATCTTCAATATCTTCGATGCCCACACTCAGGCGAACGAAGTCGGGGCTGACTCCGGCGCTGACTTGTTGCTCTGGTGTAAGCTGACTATGTGTGGTGCTGGCCGGATGAATGGCCAGGCTCTTGGCATCACCCACATTCGCCACGTGGCTGAAAAGTTGTAGATTATCGATAAACTTTTTACCTGCTTCCGCACCGCCTTTAACACCGAAACCAAGAACTGCGCCCGCTCCCTTGGGGAAATATTTCTTGGCTAGTTCGTAGTCCGGATGGCTCTTCAAGCCCGGGTACTTAACCCAGCCAACCTTGGGATGTTTCTCAAGATACTCGGCTACTGCCTGAGTGTTTTGCACATGACGGTCGAGGCGTACCGAAAGCGTTTCCAGCCCTTGAAGTGTTTGCCAACTATTGAACGGTGATTGCGATGCACCGATGTCGCGCAACACATGCACACGCGCTTTGATAATGAACGGTGGCAGACCGGCAGCCAGCAGGCTGGAGTACACCAAACCATGATAGGAAGGATCGGGTTCGTTAAAGTTTGGGAAGCGACTGCTAGTCCAATCGAAATTATTACCATCAACAATCACACCTCCTATGCTGGTACCGTGTCCACCGATAAACTTGGTGGTGCTTTCCACCACGATATTGGCACCCCATTCAATAGGGCGGAACAGATATGGCGTTGCAAAAGTATTGTCGATCACCAGTGGAATGCCGTGCTTCTTGGCGATAGCCGCAACTTGTTCGATTGGGAACACTGTAATGTCCGGATTGCCGAGCGATTCGCCATAGATGATCTTGGTATTGGGGCGGATAGCTTTCTCGAATGCGGACGGATCGCGCGGATCAACAAAAGTCACTTCAATGCCAAGCTTGGGCAGAGTGTAGGCGAACTGGTTGTAAGTGCCGCCATATAAACGGCTGGATGAGACGATATGATCGCCCGCGTTAGCCAAGGTGAAGATAGCCTGTGCTTGTGCCGCGTGGCCCGAACTGGCGGCCAGACCAGCAGCTCCGCCTTCCAAATCAGCAATTCGCTGTTCCAGCACATCGTTGGTCGGATTATTCAAGCGAGTATAGATATTTCCCAATTCCTTAAGAGCAAAAAGATTAGCAGCATGTTCAGTGTTGCGGAACTGATAGCTGGTAGTTTGATAAATCGGAACTGCGCGACTTCCCGTTGTCGGATCCGGCTTGTATCCGGTATGCAATTGACGTGTAGAGAAACCAAATTTGTGATCAGTGTTGGACACAGCATGCTCCTTGGATGGTTGGGAATGGAAAATATTTTTTATCAGATTCAAGGCAGACTTGATTACACTCATGCAGAACTCCTGAATGAACGATTCGGAGTCGTACTATAAAAAATGGCTGGCATAAAACAAACAAATTTATTTTCAATAGCTAACATGCAAAATGACTAACGATTTATTGTTCTAATCTGCAAGCTTGTCGCGGGTACCTATTGGATCAATTTCTTATTCATTGCCCTCAATTATATTGATGAAACCGCATCTCAAGTCAAGGCAAATAACTAAAATTACTGAACATAGCTATTTTGATCATATTGAAAGCACAATTAATTAGTTCACTTTGCCACGTCCACATCGCAAAATTTAAACAGGAACTTTTTATATATCTATAAATTTCTATAAATCTATAACATAAGGATAAGTGCCCATGTCATTACTTCGCTCGTCTGCTCTGTTGTCATTGGTGTTTGCAAGCTTTTCAGCAACTGCCACCGATGGTTATTTTTCGCACGGCTTTGGCGTTAAATCAGAAGGCATCGGCGGTGTGGGTATCGCACTACCACAAGATGGTCTCGCGGCCGCCACCAACCCGGCAGGGACTGCCTTTGTGCAAGACCGCCTCGATGTGGGGATTAACTATTTTGTGCCTCAACGTAATGCAGAAATCACAGGCAATGGTGCTGGTGCCAATGGCAACTATAACGGTGACGGCAACGCCAGCTCACTGATCCCTGAGTTCGGTTATATCTACAATATCAATCCGTCAGTAACCGCCGGTGTGGCAGTGTATGGTAATGGCGGCATGAATACATCGTATTTAAACAACCCCTTTGCCGCATTCGGCAGCAAAGGTACGGGGGGTATCAACCTTGCGCAACTATTCGTTACCCCTTCGGTAGCCTACAAGTTGAATGAAAATAATGCATTGGGCTTGGGGGTTAATTTTGCCTACCAGCAATTTTCTGCTCAAGGCTTGAGTGCATTTTCCAGCGCATCGGCATCACCGACAAACTTGACTGACAACGGCACGGACACCTCTACCGGCTGGGGGGCTCGCTTAGGCTGGACAGGGAAAATTACCCCCGATCTGACATTAGGCGCAACCTGGGCATCTAAAATTAACGCCAGCAAATTTAGCAAATACAGCGGGTTATTTGAAAACGGCGGGAGCTTTGATATTCCTGAAAACTATGGTGTAGGTCTGGCTTACAAGATTGTTCCTACCTGGACGGTTGCTCTTGATGTTTCAAAGATTCTCTACAGCGGTGTCAACGCCGTTGCCAATCCGCTTTCGAATTTACTTCAGGGCAATGCTTTAGGCTCTGCAAACGGTCCCGGTTTCGGATGGAAAGATATTACAGTCACCAAAATTGGCGTGAGCTATGACTACGCTGCGGATGTTACGCTGCGTGCAGGCTATAATCATTCCGACCAACCCATTCCGAATGATCAAACGTTCTTTAATATTCTTGCTCCTGCGACCGTACAAGATCACCTGTCGCTGGGTGGTACATGGAAGGCAACTTCCGGCAATGAATTGAGCGTTGCTTATACCTACGGATTCAAGCAAACGGTAAATGGCTCGAATTCCATACCTTCAAGCTTTGGTGGTGGCAATGCCAATATTTCACTTTCAGAAAATATTCTCAGCGTTGCCTATGCCTGGAAATTGTAGAATATAATTTATTCATTGGCGGCTTACTCTAAACAAGTGCCGCCGCTTTTTATTTAAGCCGGGATTTCAGTTATGAAAAAAATATTGCTCAACGCTTTCATTGGTATCGGGTTGTCTATATTTTTTTCATTTGCCACATTTGCAGCCGAGCTAAATATCCTGAACGCCTCATACGATGTTTCACGCGAGTTTTACAAAGCCTACAATCCCCTGTTCATCAAGTACTGGAAGCAAAAAAGCGGTGACGATCTGACCATCAACCAGTCTCATGGCGGGTCAAGCAAGCAAACGCGTTCCGTAGTCGACGGATTGGAAGCGGATGTGGTAACCATGAATCAATCGATAGATGTGGACATACTTGCCGATAACAATTTGATCCCCGCTGATTGGGCCAAGCGCTTACCGAACGGCAGTGTGCCATTTACATCGACTTCTGTTTTTCTGGTACGCAAGGGCAACCCGAAAAACATTAAGAACTGGAACGATCTGGCCAAATCCGGGGTTTCTGTCATCATCGCAAATCCCAAGACCTCGGGTAACGGTCGCTATGCCTACCTTGCCGCCTGGGGCTCGGTGATCAAACAAGGCGGAAAGCAGGAACAAGCCAAAAATTTGGTTACCCGGATTTTTGCCAATGTGCCCGTATTGGAAACCGGAGGACGCGGGGCAACGACAACTTTTGTTCAGCGCGAAATAGGGGATGTGCTGATCACCTTTGAAAACGAAATTGGCCTTATCAAACAGGAATACGGTGCGGACAAGTTTGACCTCGTTTATCCGCCGATCAGCATCGTGGCAGATTTGCCGGTAAGTGTAGTTGACAGGGTAGTAGACAAGCGCGGCACACGCAAAGTGGCCGAGGCTTATCTTCAATATCTATATTCGCCGGAGGCGCAGGAAATTGCCGCAAAATTCGATTTGCGCCCCGGCGACGCAAAGATTGCAAAAAAATACACCGGCACGTTTCCACCGCTCACCCTTTTCACAGTTAACGAAATCTTCGGCAGCCTGAAACTCGCGCAGTCCGAGCATTTCAATGACGGCGGGCTATTTGACCAAATTTACACCAGGAAATAGTTTCGTCATGACTTCTCTCCACCGGCTGAATGCCCTGCAAAATGAGTTGCGCAGCACACTCAATTTGAATGATGACTACCAGTTGGAAGTAAACGGCAATGACGTGCGCGCAAAGTTTATCGGCCTGCAATTAAGCAGCGTGTTTCAACCCATTATTGATCTAAACAAGAATGAAGCGCTTGGCTATGAAGCCCTGCTTCGTGCCGTTGATCAGAAGGGTAATGTTATTGCGCCACCGGCCGCGTTTCGCCAAGCCGAGGTGGCAGAGCGGTTGGTAAAATTCGACCGCGTTTGCCGCACACTGCACACCTTGAATTTCCTGAACATGGGCAAAAGCAGCGGCCTGCTCTTCCTTAATGTTCATCCTGAATTATTGGTTGCCGTGAACTCGCATGGCAAAGTATTCGAGCAAGTTTTACATCAACACGATGTGGCAACCAATGAAGTGGTTATCGAAATTCACGAGAGCGCTGTCAGTGCGGAAAAGCTGCTCGCGGACGCGATTGTGAACTATCGTGAACGCGGTTACAAAATTGCCATCGACGATTTTGGCAAAGAGCATTCCAATCTTGATCGTTTGTGGACACTGGCACCGGAATTCGTTAAATTGGACAGCGAAATTATCCGGCGTGCCGAATTCAATCCCCGGCTTCAGCGTATTTTGCCAAAGCTGGTTGAGATTATCATTGAGCTGGATGCGGAAGTAGTTATTGAAGGTATTGAAACCCAGTCACAACTTGATTTGGCGCGACACGCGGGAATACATTTTGCACAAGGTTTTTTATTGGGGCGGCCCGCTCCCGCATCCGAATGGGAAGAACCATTGGCGAATTGCGCCGCCGCTTGATAAGCCGCGTTATCATAAGTAATACTTCCAGCTAATTTTAGGGTGTTTGATATGGCGTTTAGCATCACTACTATTCTACCCTCGCTTATCGGTGGCTTACTCATTGGCTTGGCAGCTACGCTATTGCTTTGGCTTAACGGCAGAATTGCCGGTATCAGCGGAATTTTCTGGCGCCTTTTTTTTCCCAAGTCGGGCGACATCTGGTGGCGTGTGCTGTTTCTACTTGGCGTAGTTGGCGGCGCAGCCCTTTACTATACTTTGTTCGGTAACGCGCCAGTTGCACGACCGACCTTCCCTGTTTGGCTTTTGATCGTCGCCGGATTTCTGGTCGGTTACGGCACTTCACTTGGCAACGGTTGCACCAGCGGTCACGGAGTATGCGGTCTGGGAAGATTATCTATACGCTCGTTGATTGCAACGCTTACATTTCTGGCAATCGCGATTATTACCACTTTTGTGGTGCGTCACGTTTTTGGAGTAGCATGATGAAACGCAATTTGGCGAGTTTATTGGCTGGCTTGGTGTTTGGATTCGGCCTCGCACTTTCCGGTATGACTCATCCGGAAAAAGTATTGGGCTTTCTTGATGTGGCCGGCAAATGGAATGCCGGCTTGCTATTCGTATTAGGTGGTGCCGTTGGCGTTACAGTCGTAACCTTTCGCTTCGTTCTACGCCTCAACAAACCCGTATTTGACAAACAGTTTTTCATCACCCAGGAAACAAAGGTAGACAGGCCGCTTGTTCTGGGTGCAGTTCTGTTCGGTATAGGTTGGGGAATCAGCGGTTATTGCCCCGGACCGGCTGTCGCACTAATCGCTTCGCCAAATTGGGAATTGTTCGCGTTTTTGCCAGCCGCCATTTTGGGCGCGGTGGCAGAAAAATATTTTTCGTTGCGAACCCAAGGGAAGAAAGCCGCATCCGTAACTTCACCAGCACTGGCGGGAGACGACCGGGCTGTTATTGATAGCCCTTCCGAGGGTTCTTGTGGCTGATTTTGGGCTTTATTAGTTGTTGAGATCAGCTTTACAAGTTAGCAGGTCATTGACCACCGCAATATTTGGTTGAGCTATGTCTTCGTTTGCCGCGCTCCGCCGATCTAGATATTTTCTTACTTTCCAACTTCCATGCCGCTGACTTGTTCCACAGTACACACAAGACCGATTGCGGCGTTCAAACCGACTGTAGTAATGCCCAAAAAATAAACAAATTACTTTATCTGCAACATTCATTTCTTAACTCCGTCCAATTCACCATTGATTAACGCATCTGTCCAGACCGGAAGTAGCGTAAACATAACTTTGATGGGATTGTTAAAACCCCTTGATTATAGAATTTTACGCTCAGACTTCTGGGTATGCCTGCTTTCCTTCCAAATTTTACTGCTATAATGTTTTGCAGCAATGGTAGAAACCTATCAATTTTTATAGGCCAATTGTCCTACTAAAATTTCGGGTTTAAACGATCGCCCGGATGAATAGACTTTCTTTCCATTTCGACTAAAACCATCTTTGTCTTATTCCATTTTCTGCTAAGAAAAGCAGAATTAGTCACTTTTCTTGAGCTTGTGATGGCTATAGACTGCATTCACAATAATTTGCATTAGGAATCCCGATGGCGCAATTTCGTGCCCATAGCGTACTCCCCGGCTTTAATCTGGCGCTTGGCTACACAATACTGTATTTATCTTTGATCGTACTAATTCCGCTGTCGGCCTTGTTCATCAAGTCGGCCACGTTGGGGTGGGGCGGTTATTGGGATGTTGTCACAAATGACCGTGTGCTGGCTTCTCTAAGGGTAACTTTCTTAACGTCTTTTGCTGCGGCGATCATCAACGTATTCTTTGGACTGATCGTAGCTTGGGTCTTGGTGCGTTACACATTTCCGGGCAAACGCATTGTTGATGCACTTGTGGATCTTCCGTTTGCGCTGCCCACTGCCGTTGCGGGCATTACCTTGGCAACACTATACGCCCCCAGAGGTTGGCTTGGACAATACTTTTCGGAATATGGCATCAAAGTAGCCTACACTCCGCTGGGTATTGTTGTCGCGCTTACTTTCATCGGGTTACCGTTCGTGGTTCGAACGGTGCAACCGGTTCTGGCAGACGTAGAGTCAGAAGTTGAAGAAGCTGCCGCCAGTCTCGGCGCAGGCCGTTTGGATGTATTTCGCCGGGTAATATTTCCAGCCATTTTTCCGGCATTGCTTACAGGTTTTGCCTTGGCCTTTGCCCGTGCTATCGGTGAATATGGCTCGGTAATTTTTATTGCGGGAAATATGCCTTATATTTCCGAAATTTCTCCGCTGCTCATCGTTTCCAAACTGGAACAATACGATTATGCAGGGGCGACAGCTATCGCGGTTGCAATGCTCCTAATCTCATTTGCTATTCTGTTTTCCATTAACGCATTGCAATGGTGGACTAGTCGACGGAGTGCCCGATAATGTCCGGACGTTCTATACAACGAAAAATATCCACACGCGAATCTGCTGGTGTGACGGTCGTACTAATCGGAGTTGCTTTGCTTTACCTGTTGCTCTTTCTGTGTCTGCCTCTTGTGGCAGTATTTGTGGAAGCTTTTTCCAAGGGGTGGAGCTTATACCTCTCGGCGCTGAATGAACCGGATGCATGGTCTGCGATCAAGTTGACATTCCTCACTGCGGCAATTGCCGTACCCGCCAATTTGGTGTTTGGTATTGCGGCAGCATGGTGCATTGCCAAATTTGAATTCAAGGGCAAAAGCCTGCTCATCACACTGATCGATTTGCCGTTTGCCGTTAGTCCGGTGGTTTCAGGTTTGGTTTACGTGCTGCTATTCGGCGCACAAGGCTGGTTTGGCCATTGGCTGCAAGCACACAATATCAGACTGCTCTTCGCCGTGCCCGGAATCGTGCTTGCGACCATCTTTGTCACCTTCCCCTTCATCGCGCGCGAATTGATTCCATTAATGCAGGCACAGGGTAAAGAAGAAGAGGAGGCATCCATATCTCTGGGTGCATCGGGATGGCAAACTTTCAGACTGGTAACCTTACCCAACATCAAATGGGGACTGCTCTATGGTGTTATTTTGTGCAACGCGCGGGCCATGGGTGAATTTGGCGCGGTATCGGTAGTTTCCGGTCACATCCGGGGAATGACCAACACCTTGCCGTTACACGTTGAAATTTTATATAACGAATATAACTTCGTGGCCGCTTTTGCCGTGGCTTCACTGCTCGCGCTACTGGCGCTTGTCACATTACTGGTTAAAACTGTGGTCGAGTTGCAGGCAAAACGCAGCGGCGAACCTTTGCATGGAGAAACAAAATGAGCATCACCATTGAAAATCTGAATAAATATTTTGGTGCTTACAAAGCGCTCGACAATATCAACCTGGAAGTTAACAATGGCGAATTGCTGGCTTTATTGGGCCCGTCCGGGTGCGGAAAAACCTCGCTATTGCGCATCATCGGCGGCCTGGAAGTAGCCGATACCGGCAGACTGTTATTTCACGGTGAGGATGTCGAGCAGCGCGATGCCCGCGAACGCAACGTCGGTTTCGTATTTCAACATTATGCTTTGTTCCGTCACATGTCTGTGTTCGAGAACGTGGCCTTTGGATTGCGGGTCAAACCCAAGAAACAACGCCATAATGAAACCGAAATCAAACGTCGTGTGCATGAATTATTGGGTCTAGTGCAGCTCGATTGGCTATCAGACCGTTACCCATCCCAGCTATCAGGCGGTCAGCGCCAGCGTATCGCATTGGCACGCGCGCTTGCTGTAGAACCTAAAATTTTGTTACTCGATGAACCATTCGGCGCGCTTGATGCACAAGTTCGCAAGGAATTACGCCGCTGGTTGCGCCGCCTGCACGACGAGTTGCACATTACCAGCATTTTTGTCACGCACGATCAGGAAGAAGCACTGGAAGTAGCCGACCGGGTAGTAGTAATGAACAAAGGCAAGATCGAACAGATCGGCACTCCCGATGAAGTCTACGCGACTCCCGCCACACCTTTCGTCTACCAGTTCATCGGCAACGTAAATCTGTTTCATTCGCGCGAGCATGCTCCGTGGACTCAGCAACATGGCGATGCGGTCGCTTATGTGCGACCACATGACATTGAAATCAGCAAATCCCCGCAAGACAACACTTCGCTTGCGGTTGAGGTTAAACTTGTACGCGCTATCGGTTCGATAGTGCGCGTGGAAGTCGCCGTGGATGGCAGCAGCGAATTCATCGAGATCGAACTTAGTCGCGAACGTTTCGACACCTCCCCGCTCGCAATCGGAGACAAGGCGTTTATCCGCCCGCGCCAATTCCGCGTATTTGAAACAGGGAGCCAAAGTGAACTTTCAGCAGCTTAGAATTATCCGCGAAGCAGTCCGTTGCAACTTCAATCTGACCGAAGTTGGCAACGCATTATTCACCTCGCAATCCGGCGTCTCCAAACACATCAAAGATTTGGAAGATGAGCTTGGTGTTGAGTTATTTGTGCGCAAAGGTAAACGCCTCATGGGTCTGACTGAGCCGGGTCGCGATCTGATCCAGCACGTTAACCGCATTTTGCTGGATGCAAACAACATCAAAAGTCTGGCTGAACAATATAGCAAGCGTGATGAAGGTCATTTGTCTGTGGTAACGACTCATACACAGGCGCGTTATGCACTTCCGCGAGTGATTACCGAATTCAAAAAGAATTACCCCAAGGTTCACCTTAAACTGGATCAGGCCAGTCCGGATGAAATCGTTTCTATGCTTTTGGACGGGCAAGCAGATATCGGAGTGGCGACAGAAGCCCTCTCCACGGTAACAGGGCTGGATGTGTTTCCGTACTACTCCTGGAATCATGCCGTTGTTGTTTCGGCGGGTCACCCATTGGAGAAAGTCAAATCGCTTACGCTGGAACACATTGCCGAATACCCGATTATCACATACCACGATGGCCTAACGGGACGTGCACGCATAGACCAATCTTTTGCCGATGCCGGATTGGAAACCGATATCGTTATGTCCGCTCTCGATGCTGATGTCATCAAAACTTACGTCGAACTTGGTTTGGGAATCGGCATTGTCGCGTCGATGGCAGTCAACCCGGTAAAGGACACCGAGTTACGCTTGTTGGACAGCGCCCATTTGTTCGGTGAGAACACGACTTACATCGCGTTGCGGCAGGGACACTATCTGCGCAGCTTCGCTTATCGCTTCATCGAGCTTTGCTCACCGGCGCTGGACGAAGCAACCGTTCGCGCAGGCTTAAAGCCACTCCACACTGACGACGCCGTTCAGTGAAGGATCGTGTTTTGCCAAGCGCTTCACAGAGAAGCGGGATGGACTTTCCCTCCTTATTCCGTGATATTCAATCCCTTTTTCTTTCACTCTGGCAGGCTCAAATAAATTGAGCCCATCGAAGAGCACAGGTTATATCAACCGGGATTTTCCAATAGCAAACCTATACAACTTCCTCCTTTTTCAAAGGTGCATTATTCTGTATCCATAATTCGTTTTCGAGAATCCGGTATTACATCCTGTTCATGCTGGCTTATTCGCGTTTGAAATTATTTTTGTAATATATTTGGTTTAGCATTATTAAACCTTCAATTTTCGCACATCAAATTATTTTTAAAGTAATTTACATGCAGCATCATCCAGGAACCGCCGCTTTGAAAAAAATTTTAATCGTTACAGATGCCTGGGAACCCCAAGTTAACGGAGTAGTACGCACACTTAAAATGACGCGCCGCGAATTGGAACTCATGGGGCATCAAGTAGGATTCTTGTCACCTTTGGAGTTTCGCTCGTTTCCATGCCCCACGTATCCGGAAATATCTCTTGCCTTTACCACTCAGCGCAACGTGGCAAAACATATTGATGCGTTTGCCCCCGACTGTCTGCATATCGCCACTGAAGGTCCGTTAGGCTGGCTGGCACGAAATATTGCCATCGAACGAGGGTGGGCGTTCACGACGGCTTACCACAGCCGTTTTCCTGAATATCTCCACGCCCGCTTTCGTATACCGACCCGGATTAGCTACTCTTTTCTGCGCAAGTTTCACAACGCGGCGCGCTTTAATCTCACCCCCACGCCCTCTATTGTTGAGGACTTGCGCCAACGTGGTTTTAACAATCCAAGATTGTGGACTCGGGGAGTGGATTTCGATATGTTCAGACCCGACGGCCCCAAAATAGAACGAGGTGAAGGCCCAATCTTCTTGCATGTTGGCAGATTGGCTGTTGAAAAACAGGTCGATGAATTTCTTAAGCTCGACTTGCCGGGCGAAAAATGGGTGGCAGGTGATGGTCCCGAGCGTGAGCGACTGCACAAACAGTATCCCAACGTAAGATGGTTCGGCGTATTGGATGGCGCCAGCCTTGCCAAGCTGTATCGAACTGCCGACGTATTTGTATTTACCAGTATCACCGACACTTTTGGATTGGTGATGCTTGAAGCCATGGCCTGCGGAACACCTGTTGCGGCTTTCCCTGTTGCGGGTCCGATTGATGTGGTCAAACCGCCACAGGCTGGAATTTTGGATAAGGATTTGCGCAGAGCTTGTCTGGCTGCATTGAATACACCACGCGCAGGCGTACTAGAGCATGCCGCCACCTTCAACTGGACACTGGCAAGCCAGCAACTTTTTTCAGCGCTGCAACCTATCAATGGCGCAAAGAGCTAAACCGGGGCAAGCAAAATAGTCCTATGCGCGAGAAAAACGGTAACCGCTACCGCGCACTGTCTGCACCAAAACATCCAATCCTGATGGCTCCAGTGCCTGACGTAAACGGCGGATATGAACATCCACGGTACGCTCTTCCACGAACACGTGGTCACCCCAAACTTGATCCAGTAACTGCGCACGGCTGTACACGCGCTCAATGTGCGTCATAAAGAAGTGCAGCAGACGAAACTCCGTCGGCCCCAAATCGATGTGAACCCCTTTTGCGCTTACACGGTGCGTAACGGGAGAAAGCTCAAGTCCGTCCACACGCACCACTTCGTCAGTCATCTGCGGCGCACGGCGACGCAATACGGCACGAATTCTTGCCATCAATTCTCGCGGTGAAAATGGCTTGGTAATGTAATCATCCGCACCGGATTCCAACCCCAGCACTTTATCGCGCTCGTCTGTACGGGCTGTCAGCATAATGATAGGAATGCTTTGCGTGCGCTGATCTGCGCGCAAGCGTCTTGCCAATTCCACGCCCGATATACCGGGCAACATCCAGTCCAGCAAAATCAGATCCGGCAATGCGCGGTTGATCAACGCCATTGCGCTATCCGCATCGCTCGCCTGAATTGCCCGATAACCGCATTGAGTCACGTTGAATGCAAGCAGTTCTTGAATTGCCGGCTCGTCTTCAACAAGCAGAATATTTGCTGTCATTTATATTTTTCCTAGGCTTAACTTCATCCGGGTAGCGATGTTATGGCAGAATTGTGACAACAACATGACAACTCATTCGGTTTTATGTACTTGTCGCGCTAGCGGTAAATAATTCGGCAACAGGGAACCGACAATCATGCCTGCCATACTCATCAGCAGACCGACTAATTGGGGCGGCCAGATACTGTCAGCATTCAACACTTCGAGCAGTATCCAGGTAGTCAAGCCCATGACAATAGAAACCAAAGCCCCTTGATTGTTGGCACGTTTCCAGTAGAGCCCGAATGCAAGCGGAACGAATGCCGCAACCAAAGTAATTTTGTAGGCATCTTCCACCATTTTGAAAATACTGACTTCAGCATGCATCGCCACAAAAAGCACCAGCAAACCAAAACACACGAGCACGATACGCATGGCGCGCAAGAACTGGCGATCTGTCATGTTTTTCAACATGAAGTGCTTCAATATGTTTTCCGTAAAAGTGACAGACGGGGCGAGCAAGGTAGCCGAGGAGCAGCTCATGATAGCCGACAGCAGCGCACCGAAGAAAATTACCTGTGCGAATACCGGCGTGTGATTCAAAATCAATGTTGGCAGGATAAGTTGCGGGTCTTTATCCAGCAGATCGCTGAATACTTTCGGATCAATTAAGGTAGCTGAATAGGCCAGAAACATTGGCACGAAGGCAAACATAAAATAGAGTGATCCACCCAATACCGAACCGCGCACAGCGGTCTTTTCATTTTTGGCGGAGGTAATGCGCTGAAATACATCCTGCTGCGGAATCGAACCCAACATCATGGTTAGCCAAGCTCCGATAAACGGCACCCACTCGGTGTAATTTCCGTGCGGAAAAAAATCAAGCTTACCCGCTGTCTGTGCATGTGCCACAACTGCCGCCACGCCGCCCGTTTGATCACTAATGAGATAACCAATAAACAACATCCCGGCCATAATTACTGTCATCTGCACGATATCCAACAACGCAACCGACCACATCCCACCGAACATCGTGTAGGTCAACACGATAGCCGCACCAATCATCATGCCGGTTTCACGGCTTACATCCCCGCCCGAAACCACATTGAATACCAATCCCAGCGCCATGATTTGCGCAGAAACCCACCCCAGATAGGAAATCACGATACAGATACTGGTAATCAACTCGACCGAACGACTATAACGCGTCTTGTAGTAATCCCCGATCGTCAGCAGATTCATACGGTATAGCTTGTTGGCAAAAAATAACCCTGCCAAGATCAAACACAAGCTTGCGCCAAAAGGATCTGCAACAACACCGTGCAAGCCTTCTTTTACAAAAGTGGCAGAAATACCAAGAACCGTTTCTGCACCAAACCAGGTCGCAAACACTGTCGCTGTGACCATCGGTAATGGCAAATGTCGCCCCGCAACCGCGAAGTCTTTTGCGTTATGTACCCGCGTCGATGCGTACAAACCAATTGCGACGGAGAAAAGAAGATAAATTACAATGAACCAGATCAGCATAACGAATGACTCGCCAGATTTAGATGTCGGGTAATTGTAAAGCAAGTTATATATTTAGCGAAGAAATGCCGTTTCAAGTTAATCCGCGGCAACTACTTCGAAAACATGAACTCCAAGCGCAAAATCAATTCTGCATTTAACTGAAAATCATTGGCTTTGGGGTAATGCAATTGCGGGTTGATATCAAGAAATACCCAGTCTTGATGCACGCGCCGCCGGTACAATACCATGGCAATATATTCCGCCACTTCAGCCGCAGGGCGACTTACCCCGGTTGCGGATATTTGATAAAGCAATGAAGCCTGTTCATTTAGCGTATCAAAAATCGAAAAATCCTGGTGAAAAGTATAATCCTCGTTTGAGACGAGAAACGTCGCCCCGGTTGTGGCCCGAAAGAGCACCTTGTCAGTGTAATGATGGTCAACATCCAATTGGGTATTTTCACCCACTCCGGTTGTATTAAACCAAAATAAGGATTCCGTCCATTTTAGTTGTACAGATTTCAGCGGCTGCGTATAGCTGGCACTGGAGCGCGCAAACGGATGTACCGAATAACTATAAAACTGTTGCCCACTATCAGCCTTAAGCCCTCCATCAGCACTCAATTGAAAAGGGCTTCCTTCCTTGTTTTCAAAACGTATTGCAGCCCCGTAGCTATCCGGGGTGGCAACCTCTTTAAAGACGGATGCATCTTGCCGCAGAAGTTGTTGCACCAATGTCTGCCCCGGCAAATTTTGATCCGGATTGCTTTCCAATAATAAATGAAGCCGTTTTTGTGCATTCGGCAAATGAAACTTGGCTTTATAGGTTAGTCCAATATTTGGCGCATTCGCTTGCTGCATCACCCGCGTTGCATCAATTTGAAGTACGCTTTTGTTAGTCTCTTGAAAGTTGCGATCATCACCAAAAAAGCTATCTATCTCATTGGCAAGGCTTACAAATTTCTCTGCCACATAATCACGCTGAAAGTCGATAAAACCGGGCTTCGGCGGCAAATCTTCGGGTTGTTGAACAGGTGGATCATCCGCAAGCGATGTCAACGGGAACAACAATGCAAGGCCGAATGCCAAATAGCGCATTCGCCTGACTGTTTGAGTGTCCGGTTTAAGTTTCAGAAAATCCATGTCTTAAGGATATTGTAAATATGCTTAGCCATGTTGAAAACAGAACTCTGCTGCAATGCAAAAGGCTCCGCGAAGGAGCCTTTTGTGTGCTGATTTGCCTGCCCGATTACAGTTCTTTAGCGTGTGAAGCCAAATATTTTGCAACACCTTCAGTTGATGCGTTCATACCAGCCTTACCCTTGCTCCAACCTGCGGGGCAAACTTCGCCATGTTCTTCGGTAAACTGAAGAGCATCGACCATGCGCAACATTTCATCGATATTGCGACCCAATGGCAGATTGTTAACTACTTGATGCTGAACCACGCCATTTTTGTCGATCAGGAAAGAGCCGCGAAATGCAACGCCGCCTTCCGATTCAACATCGTATGCTTTGGCGATTTCGTGCTTAATATCTGCCACCAAAGTGTAGCCTACCTTGCCGATTCCGCCCTTTTCAACCGGGGTATTTTTCCAAGCCAAGTGGCTGAATTGTGAATCAATTGAAACACCCAATACTTCAACGTTACGTTTCTTGAACTCTTCCAGACGATGGTCGAACGCAATCAATTCAGATGGACATACAAAAGTAAAATCCAGCGGATAAAAGAAAACAACGGCGTATTTGCCCTTGGTTACCTTTGAAAACGTGATATTTGTAATTTCATTGTTGCCCAACACTGCGTTAGCAGTGAAGTCTGGTGCTGCTTTGCCTACTAGAACTGCCATGATTATCTCCTATAAGGGGGTTGCTACTTGGTTGACTGAATTGCTAGGGAATGAATTTAACCAGCGAAAGCGAAGATGTCAACTCAATTTCCAGCAAACTTTTCTTTTTCAGCGTCGTGCCACTCGAATTGGATCCGATGAAGTTGGGCATACACGCCGTTATTTGCCAGTAACTCCCGGTGAGTGCCCATTTCAACAATATGGCCTTTTTGCAACACAACAATGCGATCCGCTTTTTCTATGGTGGAAAGCCGGTGCGCAATAACCAATGTCGTACGCCCTTGCATCAGGGTTTCCAAGGCAGCCTGAACATGGCGCTCAGATTCGCTATCCAATGCGGATGTCGCCTCGTCCAAAATCAGCACGGGTGCATTTTTCAGGATGGCACGGGCGATTGCCAAACGTTGGCGCTGGCCTCCGGATAAACGCACCCCTTTTTCACCTACCAGCGTATTCATGCCCTCGGGCAGTTCGTGTATAAATTCCATTGCGTGGGCGGCTTGCGCGGCAGCAACAATTTCTTCATCCGGGACTTCACGCATCTGACCGTAGGAGATGTTGGCAGCAATCGTGTCGTTGAACAAAACCACCTCTTGGCTAACCAATGCAATATTAGCGCGCAGACTGGCCAAAGTCAGATCCGCCAGATCATGCCCATCCAAAGTGATACGTCCGCTGGTTGGCAAGTAAAAGCGTGGTACCAGATTCGCCATCGTGCTTTTGCCGCTACCGGATTGCCCTACTAAGGCCACGGTCTGTCCGGCTGGAATATCAAGACAGATATCATCCAAAGCCATGCGATCATCGGCCAGGTAAGAAAGAGTTACATGCTCGAAAGCAAGATTGCCCTTGGCGCGCACTATGGTCGCAGTACCTGCATCTACCTCGCCCGGCGTATCGACTAATTCAAACACGCTTTCTGCAGCCGCCAATCCGCGTTGCATAAGTTCATTGACGCCGGCGATACGTTTGGCCGGTGCCGTTAACATTAGCATTGCCGCAATGAACGACAAAAATCCACCCACCGTAGATTCATCGGCACGCGCCTGCTGAATGGCAAGGTACATAATCACTGCCAACGACATTGCCGCCACCATCTGCACGATAGGCACATTGGCAGCGCCCGCTACAACCTGTTTCATGGCGTGGCGACGCACCCAGTTGGCCTGCTCACCAAATCTCGCGCCTTCATATATTTGCCCGCCAAACAATTTCACCACTTTGTGCGCAGTCACGCTTTCTTCAATAACTTGCGTGATGTCACCCATCGCCACCTGAGTCAATCGGCTTGCATCGCGCTCCCGGTTACTAATGATCTTGATGATATAAGCAATGAGCGGCATCATCACCAGAGTCAACATGGTCAGTTTCCAATTCAGGTAAAGCAACCAACCCATCAGGCCAACCACAACAATGGAGTCACGCAGCGTCACAGTCACTACATTCGTGGCCGCAGCAGTTACCTGCGTCACATCGAAAGTGAGTTTTGAAATGAGTTGCCCCGTAGAGTGGTCATCGTAAAAACGCGTTGGCAGCGAAAGCAGTTTGCGGAACATCAGTTCGCGCAAATCCATCACCAGCTTGTTCCCCACCCAGCCGATAGCAAAAGTACCCGCAAACGCAGCCACGCCGCGCACGAAAAAGATCAGCAGGAGAAAGACCGGCGCCCAGCGAATAACCATGTCATCACGATGCACAAAAGTACCGTCGAGCATCGGTTTGAGTAATGCGGGCAACAGCGCCTCGGTGGCCGCAGCCACGGCCATCCCGATAATAGAAACTGCAAACGTACGCCAGTAAGGTTTTACGTAGCTCAACAAACGGGAATAAAGCTGGAGGTTAGTCAAACTGCCCTCCTCCTTGTCTGCGCTGAAGAGAAACCGTCAACTCTGGGATTTGACACTCAGATAACATGTGAACCGCTATGCGCCTTGACTTTCAGCAGAAGATAAACCATGTGGACGGCGATCACACAGGCCACATACAACAATGCAATGCCAACATAAGAACCCAAATATTGCACAACTTGGGAGGCATATTCGACGGCACTCATTTCAGCATAACGCCCGGAAAACAAGAAGAAACTTACATTGGAAATCACAAAAGCGAGTGTGCTTGCAACTGTCGCCACCGCGAACATCCCCAGCAGATTTCGCCCCGTCAGTGTATGACGCGGTGCAAACCAATTTCCGGCGTACCACATTGCACCGTAAGCAAATACGAGGAATCCGTAAGCCGGTGTAACGCACCAATCACTGGTTCCGCCCATAGTGATTGCGTAGTAATCAATTAATGCTGCCTCCGTTAAGAGGGCGAAAAATGCCCAGCGTGTTTTGGAAAACTTCGACAAATACAATCCCCCCAGAAAAAACACCGCCAGAGAGGCATCCGGCAACGCCACCGACGAACCGAAATGATTGAATCGGGTAAGCGCCATCGCCAGCGCCAGTCCGACCACAATCATCCACGAACGATTTTCAAATATTTTCATATGTGCTCCTTATGCGTTTCCGCCATCGAAATAATGTAGTGACTTTAACAGAAAAGGATGGGGCACAAAAGACGAGTCTTGTCTTTTATGCCCGGTTTGCTTACCGGTAATTTACGCCAATAAACAATGTACGTCCCAAAGTGTTGTAGCCGTATGCTTCCGAATAGCTCGTATTGAAAAGATTGTCCACGCGTGCCGCCAGATCAAAATGCCGGTCGATGATGTAGCGCGTGGTCAAGTTTACCAGCGTGTAACTCGGCAAGGTTGGCGACGTGACCGTGTTATTATCTTGCCGCTGTCCGCTGTAGCGAATTTCTGCCCCCATATTCCATTCGCCCAGATCGTGTGAAGCCGCAACGCTGGCAAATTCTTTGGCACGGCGCGCCAGGACCAAACCTGTCGTGGTATCGCGTGGATTTTGGAACGTCAAATTTGCTTTCAGATGCTTAGTGCCAAAATCTCCAGTGTAAATCAATTCCTGGCCGGAAATTTCTGCCAGGGGCGTATTGACCGCCACATACGAAGCATCAAGTTCGATAAAGTCGGTAATGCGATTGTCGAAATAAACAGCATCTACTCGATGTCCCTTGGCCGCATAATGCAGACCGAATTCCTTGTTTTGTGATCGCTCCGGCTTCAAACTTGAATTACCCATAAATGGATAGTACATATCGTTGAAAGTTGGCGCTTTGAACGCATTGCTGACACTGCCTGCTGCGCGCCAACTTTCATCAAGCGCAAATCCGTACCCCAGCAAACCGGTATTCACCGAACCGAAATCCGAGTAATTGTCCTGCCTCAAATTGAGTTGCACTTGATGCCTGCCATATTCTCCGGCATACCCGCCCAGCAAGCTGTTCACATTGCGCGTAGTTTGCGTAAATTGCGTGTCCGATGAAACGGTTTGTCCCAAATTTTCAACAGCCAAGGTCAACTTCTGACTATCCGAGAATTTGAGATTGTTTTGCCAGGCATATTGGTTGCTTTGGGTTTTATAACGATACGCAAGTGCGCCATATGTTTGACTGTCGTCATTACCTTGCGCAATACGCACTTGGCTGTGCCAGATTTCGCTGATTTGGTCATCTGATGCCAACGATACCTTGTCGATATTATCTTGGGTGTTATACAAGTTAGTAGGCAAGCCAAATGCACTGTCAAAAGAGACGTTGCTGCGAGTGCTGAACCAAGTTGCTGTAACAGCATGATCAGCATTGAAGGCATATTTGACTTGCGCATTGAGCGTGTTGTTGTCATAACCATTATTGTTGGAGTTGGCATTGGGCATGATCTGAGGATTTATTGCCGATACACCATCGGTCTTGACTTTGCTCGCATTCACACTGAACGACGTGCTGTCCACTTCGCCGGAAAATCCCGCAGCATAACGCTGAGTACCGTGGGTGCCGCCTCCCGCACTGGCAGTAAATGCCGGGACACCGCTACCGTGCTTGGTGAAAATTTGGATCACCCCGCCGATTGCTTCTGAGCCATATAAACTACTGACGTTTCCGCGCACCACTTCGATACGCTCAACATTGTCCAGCATAATGTGCTCAAGTGCCGTCGCCCCTGAAGTGGCTGAATTGACCCTCACACCGTCTATTAGCACCAACACTTGATTGGAATTGGCGCCACGCATGTAAGTGCCGGACAGTGAACCCAGTCCGCCCGATTGAGCAACTTCGACTCCCGCCAATGAACGCAGCAGGGTCGGCACATCAGTTGCTCCAGAACCACGAATCTCCTGTTCGCTTAATAGCGTCGTATCCGCGATAGTTTTGTTCAATGCTTGGGGCATTCGTGTGGCCGTGACCACGACTTCATCCAGGCTTGTTGTTTCGCCGTACGCAAAAGGAGTGACCACACACAACAGTGCGGCAAAAAGTTTCTTGTGTTTCATTTGATTTTCCCGATTAGATTCCAAGCGTCCCCGTTGGAATTTGTTAAAAACAGGAAATACCGCAGATGTGACAGAAAACCGGATTAGAAAAACCCGGTCGTCCGTGCGCCTCCCGCAGCACTTCCCAACATACTTTAAGGCCGGTATCCGGGCTCACAAGTCTTGATCTGCCGCCTTCCCATGATTGCTCACAGTGGCCTACTGGCAAATCCTCACTTGCTTACCGTTGCGGGGGCAGCACAGGCATTTCACCTATTTCCCGTTTAACTACGTGAGGCAAATCACATAGCACCTTGAAGCGGCATGCATTGTAACAGAAGTTAAATACAACACATGTCCGCCAAAATACTTGCACAATCCTTCGTTACCATTTGACTCAATAGGATTTTCTAAACTATAGTGGAGTCTATGCAAGGTGAACTAAACTTACTAGAGAGTAAACTCGCTCAATTGGTGCAACTAACCAAGCGCATGCGCGCCGAGAACCATCAACTTCGCCAAGACCTCGCGGAAGCGCTCAGTCATGCCCGTCAAAGTGACGACAAAATCAACATTGCCAAATCACGTTTGGAAAATATTCTGGCAAAACTTCCCGATGAAAAAATATGAGCGCTAAAAAATCCAACGCGCTGGATGTTCAAATACTTGACCGCGAATTTCGGGTCGCCTGTCCCGATGACGAAAAAGCGGAACTGCTTGAAGCAGTAGGATATCTTGACAAAAAAATGCGCGAAATTCGCGATGCGGGCAAGGTCGCTTCCACCGAAAGAATCGCCATTATGGCAGCACTCAATATCGCCCACGAGCTACTTACAACAAAGCTTGGCGGAAGTTTTGACATGGGTGACTATAAGCGTAGAATGCAATCCATGCAGACAACTATTGACGAAGCTTTGGCAGATCAGAATAAGTTGTTCTAACCAGTCAAGAGTTGTCCCTGCGGTGTTCGTCAGACTCATAATTCTTTGAACCAATGAGCTAACGCTTAGGTTGCGCCCCATTCAAGTTACTGTTGTGAGCGTCCCCCGCGGACGCACCTGATGTAACCGGGAACCGACCCACTTGAACCCAGGTTCAAGACATTGAGTCAACGGCACAGGCGGGGACTTTTATTCCAGTGCGATCCGCGAGGGTCGCACTTTTTATTGTGAACCGGAATCATGCGTTATTGGTTAATGAAATCTGAACCCGCCGACGTCAGCGTTGATGATCTCGCAGAAATGCCAAACCAAACTGTGGCATGGTATGGCGTACGTAATTATCAAGCGCGCAATTTTATGCGCAATCAAATGAGCATAGGCGATGGCGTGATGTTTTACCATTCCAATTGCAAACAGCCCGGCATCGCCGGAATCGCCCAAGTCAGCGCCTTGGCTTATCCCGACGCCACGCAATTCAACCCGAAAAATAAATACTTCGATCCCAAGGCCACACAGGAACAACCTCGCTGGTTTAATGTGGATGTGCAACTGGTGAAAAAGATCGCTCTTATTCCTCTCGAGGAATTACGCCAACATCCTGAACTGGCACAGATGCGCACTTTGCAGCGCGGCAATCGTCTTTCCATTACCCCGCTTGATCCTGCTGAATGGAAGTTCATCAATACAAAATTGGTTATAAACTTGTAATCTTTTGCTCTAACTGTAATTTACAGAATGCAAACTTTGTCTTCTCTTCGTGCCGGCCAATTAACCGGTAGCATTCGTCTTGATCTCTCCTGTGGTCTAGACGAATTTCCGAGGGAAATATTTGACCTTGCCGATTCACTTGAAATTCTCAATCTGTCGGGCAACAATTTATCCAACCTCCCTGACGACCTGCCCAGGTTGCATAAACTGCGCGTAATTTTTTGTTCTGACAACAACTTTACCGAAGTGCCCGAAGTGTTGGGTAAATGCCCGAATTTGGAAATGATCGGGTTCAAAGCCAATAAAATTGTTCGTGTTGCCGCCGCAGCCCTGCCTGAAAAACTTGGCTGGTTAATTCTGACTGACAATCAAATTAGCGAATTGCCTGCCGAACTCGGTTTAAGCTCGCGCCTGCAAAAATTGATGCTCGCGGGTAATCGCTTGCAAGCATTACCAAGACAATTAGCTAATTGCAAGCGAGTGGAATTAGTCCGAATTTCCGCGAATCAATTTACACAACTTCCCGACTGGTTGATCACTTTGCCGCGACTTTCGTGGCTGGCGTTTGCGGGCAATCCCTGTAGTGATGTAAGCGAATTCGCCGCGATGTCCAGGCAACCTATCCCGCATATTGACTGGTCAAACATTGAACTGGAACATTCCTTGGGCGAGGGTGCCTCAGGCATCATTTATCGTGCGAACCTGAAACTGGCTGACAGAGTATCGTCGGTAGCCGTCAAAATGTTCAAAGGTTCATTGACTAGCGACGGGTTACCCCGCAGCGAAAAGGCAGCATGTATCGCTGCAGGTTCTCACCCCGGCCTGATTCCTGTTACCGGCAAAATCAGCGGGCATCCTGACAATACCCCCGGATTAGTCATGTCACTGATCGACCCCGGCTTCGTTAACCTTGCAGGTCCGCCCAGTCTAGCGTCATGCACCCGTGATATCTATTCGTCAGAAACACAGTTCACGCTGGCGACGGCTTTAAATTTATTACACGGAATTGCAACAGTGGCAGCTCATTTGCATTCACGTGGCATTTTGCACGGCGATCTTTACGCACACAATATTTTGTGGAATAAAGATGGTGATTGTTTACTCGGCGATTTCGGGGCGGCAACTTTTGTTCCGCAGCACGATTCTAATTTGGCAACGTCTTTGCAGCGCATCGAAGTTCGCGCATTTGCCTGTTTGCTTGAAGAGATACTGGAGCGCACGCACACAAATATTGAACAACAACACATTATCGATACGTTACGCGAATTGCATGCCCGCTGCGATCAACCTGTGGTTAACGCCCGACCATTATTCGATGAAATTTTAGCTGTGCTGGATTCACTTTAGCCAATTATTGTTTGCCAAGCTCCACACCGGTGGCCTTATAGAAACTCGGCAAGTCACTGAGGTCGGCGTAAACCGCTGCGGCTCCGGTGAAGTCCTGTTTGCCGGTATACGGATTGATCGTAATATAGGTTTTTACTCCCGCTGCAAGTGCAGAGCATAATCCGTTGTAGGAGTCTTCCAGCGCAATGCATTCGGAAGAATTCAGTTTTAGTTCACGCAGTACCCAATTGTAGATATCCGGCGCGGGTTTTTTATTCGGCACGATGTCACCGCAGCCGTTTGCCGCAAAATATTTTGCCCAATCTTTTCCCAACCCGACTTCCAGCAAAGTGGCGACATTTTCCGGAGTTGTTGTCGTGGCTATGGCAAGCGCAATGCCAGCGCGATTTGCATCGGTGATGAGTTGTTTAATTCCGGGGCGCAACGGAATCAAGCCGCCGCGCAACATGGTTGTGTAGTGAGAAGTTTTCACCAGATGCAGATTTTTTACAAAGCCTTCGTAGTCGGCAGGCTTGGTGAAATTCGGCAAAAAACTTTCAACAAAATATTTTATACGCTCCTTGCCCCCGGTGACTTTGAGTAACTTGTCGTACAAGGGAATATCCCATTCCCAATCAAGATTGTTTTCTGCAAAAGCGGTGTTAAAAGCAATACGGTGAGCGTCCTCTGTATCGGCAAGTGTGCCGTCAACGTCGAAAATAATTGCTTTGATTGCCATGTTTAAAAAGCGCCAATAATAAAGATTGCAGTAGGAGCTCGATTCATCGGGCGAATCTTTGATGTTCAATCGCCCGATGAATCGGGCTCCTACTAAACTTTGAGTTCAAGGAATATGGGTTTTATCGCATCCCGGGCATCAACCCTTTCATACCGCGCATCATCTTCATCATGCCGCCTTTGCCGCTGAACATTTTCATCATTTTCTGGGTTTGTTCGAACTGGTTGAGCAATTGGTTAACATGCATCACTTGCACACCCGCGCCTGCCGCAATGCGACGTTTGCGTGAAGCCTTAATCAGTTCAGGATGAGTGCGTTCAAACGGGGTCATCGAATTGATAATACCCTCAGTGCGGTTAATTTGGCGGTCATCGACTTTTGCACCCGCTGCGGCTTGAGAAAGTTGTGCAGGCAGCTTGTCCATCAGCGCCCCCATCCCGCCCATTTTTTTCATCTGCACAATTTGCATTTTGAAGTCATTCAGATCAAAGCCCTTGCCGCTTTGCATCTTCTTCGCCATCTTTTCCGCTTCGACATGGTCGATACCGCGCTGCGCATCTTCGATCAGTGATAACACATCGCCCATGCCCAACACGCGTGACGCCATGCGGTCGGGATAGAACGGTTCGAGGCCGTTCATTTTTTCACTCACGCCAACAAATTTGATCGGCTTGCCCGTCACGTGGCGCACCGATAGCGCCGCGCCGCCGCGTGCATCGCCATCCAGCTTGGTGAGAATCACACCCGTCAGCGGTAATGCATCGCCGAACGCTTTTGCGGTATTCACCGCATCTTGCCCGGTCATCGCATCGACCACAAACAGCGTTTCAATTGGATGCAGCGCGGCATGCAATTGCTTGATCTCTTCCATCATCGCGGCGTCGACTGCCAAACGCCCTGCGGTATCGACAATCAGCACTTCATGGTGATGTTTGCGCGCAAAGTCCAGCGCGGCCAAGGCAATGTCCTGAGGCTTTTGAGAAATATCAGACGGAAAAAAATCAACTTCAAGTTGTTGTGCCAAAGTACGCAATTGCTCAATCGCTGCGGGCCGATAGATATCACAGCTCACCAGCAATACTTTTTTCTTATTCTTCTCGCGCAAGAACTTCGCCAGCTTGCCGCTGGTCGTGGTCTTACCCGCGCCCTGCAAGCCCGCCATCAAAATTACCGCAGGGGGAACCGCCGCCAGATTGAGCGCATCATTGTGCTCGCCCATCAGCTTGGTCAACTCACGGTTCACCACGCCAATCAGGGCTTGTCCCGGGCTTAAACTACCGATGACAGCCTCTCCCAGAGCGGCTTGCTTAACTTGGGTGGTAAATTCTTTGACCACGGGCAAGGCCACATCTGCTTCAAGCAAGGCAAGGCGAACCTCGCGCAAAGCGTCCTGAATATTGTCTTCCGTCAGCCGTGCCTGACCACGCAGAGTTTTAACGATGCCTGAAAGGCGCTGGGTAAGGTTATCCAACATGTTGATTGTTCTCGCTCAGTTTAAGATGCAGTTAGTGTAGAATTCGCCAAGTCTAAAACATCTACACGCATCATGTCGAACTTGGCTCCAACAATCGTTGCTTTTTTTGCGTACAGTACGCTGGCCTTCTTCTTTTGGCGAGCTCAGGTCTCTGGCAATGCGGAAGCGTTAAACCGTAGCAGTCTGGGGCATGCTATCGGCATCCCCCTGACTATACAAGCAGGGTTACTTTATAACAATTTAATTGTCGGTAGTAACCTCAATTTAAGTTTAGTGTATTCGATCTCGCTGATCCTATGGTTAACTGTGTTGATATATTGGATTGCACGGTTTTTCTATCCATTGGCTAATATTTTATCTCTGGTCTTGCCCCTGGCTGCTATTAGCGTGCTCCTGCCCGAAATTTTTCCCGACACGCGAACGCATTCCGAGCCCACTTCATGGATGTTTGACGCTCATGTTCTGGTAGCAATGCTGGCCTATAGCCTTTTCACCATTGCCGCTCTCCATGCCGGGTTGATGTCCTTTGTTGAAAAAGGTTTGCATCACGCGACACTACCCAACGTTTTCAAAAACCTGCCTCCGTTACTGACGATGGAAACTTTGCTGTTTCGCATTATCGGGGTTGGGCTCGTTTTACTTACCCTTACGCTGGCCTCGGGAATGCTGTTTTCGGAACAGATATTCGGTAAGCCATGGCAGTTTAGCCACAAAGTCTTGTTAGGTTTTATTTCCTGGGGAGTATTTGCGATATTACTGCTCGGACGAACCTTCAAAGGATGGCGCGGACGCACCGCTGTACGCTGGACTTTGAGCGGTTTTGGTTTCTTGGTCCTGGCATATTTGGGCACGAAGTTTGTACTGGAAATCCTCCTGCATCGTTAGAGGACATCTCTAAACTTTAATGGCCCATGTCCCTTCCCCCTCTGAGGGGGAAGGCTAGGATGGGGTTAGGAGCTGTGAAGGAAGCCACGCTTCTACCCCCACCCTAACCCTCCCCCTGCAAGGGGGAAGGAACCAATTTCTACAGCATCCCCTTCTCCGCAAACGACAAGCACCCCGCTCCTGCAACAATGAAGTGGTCTAAAACGCGCACGTCAACCAGTTGCAGTGCTTGCTTCAAGGCATCAGTCAACAGCCGATCCGACTGACTCGGTTCTGCCACGCCGCTTGGATGGTTATGCGCAAAGATCACCGCCGCCGCATTTAGTGCCAAGGCCCGTTTAACCACTTCGCGCGGATAAACGCTAGTCTGCGTAAGGGTACCGTGAAACATCTCCTCGGCAACAATAACTCGATGTTGAGCATCCAAAAAGATCACCATGAATACTTCCTGCTCGCGGCCGCGTAATAGCAGTTGCAAATAGTTGCGCACCGCCAGTGGTGAGTTTAACGCATCACCAATACGCATTTCTTCCTGCAAAGCTCGCCGCGACATTTCAAGCACCGCTTGCAACTGCGCGTACTTTGCCTGTCCCATGCCGTGTGTCTCGCAAAACACCGCTTCACTTGCTGCAAACATCTGCGTCAAATTGCCGAAACGTGTCAGTAGTTCGCGTGCCAGATCGACCGCACTTTTACCAACGACACCCGTGCGTAAAAAAATCGCCAGCAATTCAGCGTCAGAAAGTGCCGCTGCGCCGCGCTGTATAAGCTTCTCGCGTGGACGTTCGTTAACCGGCCAGTCAGTGATACTCATGGATTACCTTAATGTAAAATTCGGCTCCCGACACATTGTCGAAGCTCATGCAACATACTTACTTGCTATTAAGCCCGGGGAACGCAGATTAGATCGGTTCGCACTAAGCTTGTCGAAATGCGATATCTGTGAAACAAAAAGTTGCATTTCTGCATGCGCTTCGCCATTTGGCACACTTTCTTGCTAAGATGCGCGGCATTATGAATCTAGCCAAACAAAAACATATCGTGCTCGGCATCACTGGCGGTATTGCTGCCTATAAAGCAGCGGAATTATCGCGTCTTTTGGTGAAGCAGGACATTACCGTACAAGTGGCGATGACAGACGCGGCGACGCATTTCATCACACCGGCGACGATGCAGGCGCTTACCGGGAATCCAGTGTTGATCGATCAGTGGCAGGATGACAAGGGCATGGCACATATTCAGTCCAGCCGCGTCGCGGATGCCATTGTTATCGCACCCGCCACGGCAGACTTCATCGCTAAGCTGGCGCACGGACAAGCTGATGACCTGCTTTCAACTTTGTGTCTCGCGCGCGATTGCCCGTTGCTGGTCGCGCCCGCGATGAATAAGCAGATGTGGTCCAATGTCGCCACCCAACGTAACCTGCAACAATTGATTGCCGATGGTGTGACCATACTTGGGCCGGTTAGCGGGTTGCAGGCATGCGGCGAAGAGGGCATGGGGCGGATGTTGGAAGCTGAAGAGTTGGCGCAAAATATACTGGCTTTATTCAACCGGGAAAAATCACTGAATGAACTGGACGGACTTAAGGTACTTATCACTGCCGGGCCAACTTACGAGGCTATAGACGCAGTGCGTGGCATAACCAACCGTAGCAGCGGCAAAATGGGCTATGCCATTGCACAAGCGGCACAGGAAATGGGGGCGGAAGTCACGCTGGTTTCCGGCCCAACTGCGCTTGCCCGTCCTAATGCAGTTCAGGTGGAGGATGTCACCAGTGCGGCCGAAATGTTCGATGCGGTAAAACAGCATGTGGATGCGACTGACATGTTCATTAGTGTCGCTGCCGTGGCAGACTATCGCGTAGCCCAACCGAGTGCGCAGAAGATCAAAAAGAGCGACGGTAATTTAACACTGGAATTAATCCCCAACCCGGACATTCTGGCTTACGTCGCCGCACTGCCCAATGCCCCATTTTGTGTCGGCTTTGCTGCCGAGAGTGAAAACCTGAAAGAATACGCGGAGAAAAAACGACGTGCCAAAAAGGTACCGTTACTGGCCGCCAATCTGGTACAGCAAGCCATCGGCGCTGACGACAATGAACTCATCCTGTTCGACGATGTCGGCATACATCACTTGCCCAGAGCAGACAAACTAACGTTGGCGCGAGCACTCTTGCACCACAGCAAATTGCTTTACACAAAAGGAAAATCAGCATGAAAAAAGTGGACGTCAAGATTCTCGACAAACGATTGCACGAGCAGCCCCCCGGCTATGGCACGCCCGGTTCAGCCGGAATTGACCTGCGCGCCTGCATTGACCATAACATGGTGATTCAGCCCGGCCAATGTGAACTCATTCCCAGCGGTATCGCCATCCACATCGCCGACCCGCATTTTGCCGCGCTGATTTTGCCGCGCTCCGGTCTGGGTCACAAACACGGTATCGTGTTGGGTAATTTAGTCGGGCTGATTGACTCGGACTATCAGGGGCAAATTTTTATTTCGCTATGGAATCGCGGGCATCATCCTTTTACTTTGATGCCACTTGAGCGTATTGCACAACTTGTCGTGGTTCCGGTTGCACAAGTTCAATTCAATATCGTTGAAGAGTTTCCGTTAAGTGAGCGTGGCACCGGCGGATTCGGCAGTACGGGAAAACATTAGGGCTTCTCAAGCACCAGCTCCAACTCGGTCTTGTCGTCCTTGCGAACTGAAACCTTTTCCGACGCTGTCTTATAACCGTCCAGTTTCACGTCCACTTTGTGAATACCCACTTCGACTTCAACATTCAGCGGTGACATTCCGAAATAAACGCCTTCCAGATAGACTTTGGCGCGCGATGGATTTGTCGTCAATACCAATGTTCCGGTCTTGGGTGGCGCCACCGTTGATACTACCGGCACCACGCCCGATGCAGCCTGATTTGCGCCCGGGGAAAACAACACTGTCACTCCGGAAATGGGCTTTGTTCCCGGCGCGACATTAAACAACTCGGGACGCTGAGCTATCAAGGTTTCACTGATCGCGTCAAAGGTCTTTTTTGTCACGACACCGAGCTTGCGCTGCAGATAACCGGCAATGTCGCTTTTGCTATTGCCCGAAACTCCCGCGAACCGACTATCATTTTCCTCCACCACGCCTAACCAAACGACTTTTCCAGTGGCTATTTCTTTAAGTGTCGCCGCTAACGAAATGGAAATCTCATCTCTGGCCTTCACGTTATAAGTCAGCTCTTTAATCGCACCGCTGAGTTCATAAATCGCACTGCCATCTTCCACGAACTGGAAGCCGGAATCCTCAAAGCGTTTTTTGATAGCGGAGGTCACCACGTCCGCAACTTCCCGGTCAAGCACCAGATTTTTACCCGTGATTCCGATAATCCGCTCGGTTGAAATACCGATGTTTTTGGGAGGCAGTCCCGCCCTGCTGTCGGCAAATTTCACAACATGAATTGTCGCGGTATTTTTACTTACCGGCTTGCCGGAGTTTGGGCTTTGTATTTCCGGGACTCGGATCGTTTCATCAAAATCAAACCAGCCCGCATACAGTTCGGTACTAAATCCCGCACACACAAAAATTACCGCACACGCCAAAAAGTGCAAAGAAATTCGCTTCATCGGAATATACCTTTGTAATGAAATCACTAAAATAATCCCGATCTGCTAACGGCCAACAGACTGCAAACTTTTATGTGCATGCCGAAAAGATTCCATCCGCCCGGAAGCGGGTTTTACCGGTGGCAGAAAACGCACAAGCTCATTCAAGGCAAGACGGTAAACATCGCGCTTAAATTCGATCACAGTGTCCATTTCCACCCAGTAATCGTTCCATCTCCAGGCATCGAATTCAGGGTGACCGGAAGCGCGCAACGACACGTCGCAATCCCGCCCCACCAGTCTCAACAAAAACCAAATCTGCTTTTGCCCCTTGTAACTTCCGCGCGAATCGCGCCTCACCCAACCCTGCGGCACTTCATAACGCATCCAATCGCGGGTACGCCCCAGAATTTCAACATGACAAGTCTGTAAGCCAACTTCTTCGTTCAACTCGCGATACATGGCTTGTTCCGGTGTCTCGCCATGCTGTATTCCGCCTTGCGGAAACTGCCACGCATCCTGCCGAATGCGCTTACCCCAGAACACTTGATTCTTTGCGTTAGTCAAAATAATGCCTACATTCGGGCGATAACCATCTCGGTCTATCATAATTCGCCCCGCTCAATTATTTATCAATGGACGGATTGTTCCATATTTCAGGCGCACTGGAAAGATTATTGACGATTTTCGATAAAGTAGTTCGCCCATAAATTGCTGCAACCTTCGCCATGCTTACGTTCGCCCTGTATTTAACTGTAGAATAGAGCGTTATGACTCTAGCCGTAGGGTGCGCTTTGCGCACCATGGTGCATGAAATGCACCCTACAAACCTAACTACCCACTTACGGAATTCAACATGCGCGTCTCACAATTTTTCATCTCCACTTTAAAAGAAGCCCCTTCGGAAGCCGAATTGCCCAGCCATCGCCTGATGCTGCGCGCAGGCTATATCCGCAAGCTATCCAGCGGATTGTACACCTGGATGCCATTGGGTCTGCGCGTGTTGCGCAAAGTTGAAGCAGTAGTCCGTGAAGAGATGAACAAGAGCGGCGGGATCGAACTGCTCATGCCTGCTGTGCAACCCGCCGAACTTTGGCAGGAAACCGGCCGTTGGGAAGTATTTGGCCCGCAGATGCTGAAGATTAAGGACCGCCATGACAACCTGTTTTGTTTCGGCCCCACCCACGAAGAAGTTATCACCGACATCGCGCGCCGCGAAGTAAAAAGCTATCGTCAATTGCCGCTGAACTTCTACCAGATACAAACCAAGTTCCGCGACGAAGTACGCCCGCGTTTCGGAGTAATGCGCGCACGCGAATTTGTGATGAAAGATGCTTATTCTTTCCACAGCAGCTTTGAAAGCCTGGAACAGACCTACCGCGTGATGTACGAAACTTACTCGCGCATTTTCACCCGTCTGGGCTTGCAGTTCCGCGCTGTAGCGGCAGATACGGGCGCGATAGGCGGCAGCGGTTCGCATGAGTTTCACGTTCTGGCTGATTCCGGTGAAGATGCGCTGGCATTCTGTCCGGACTCGGACTTCGCCGCCAATGTCGAGCTGGCTGAAGCGGTTGCACCCGACACATCGCGCGCCGTTGCCACACAAGAAATGCAAAAAGTTATCACTCCAGGCCAAAAGTCTATCGAAGAGGTTGCCGCATTTTTCAACACTTCCTCACAGAACGTTTTGAAAGCCATTGCGGTAATGACTCACCAAAATGAATTTGCACTTTTGTTGCTGCGCGGAGACCACCAACTCAACGAGATCAAAGCAAGCAAAGTTATCGGTGAATTCCGCTTTGCCAGCGAAGACGAAGTACACCGCAATATGAACTGCCGTACCGGCTACATCGGGCCGGTCAATACCAATGTGCGAGTCCTGATTGATCGCGCCGCCGCAGTAATGAGCGATTTTATCTGCGGCGCAAACGATGCCGGCTTTCATTTTAGCGGTGTCAATTTTGGTCGTGATGTGCAACTGGACGAAGCCAATGTGCATGATCTGCGCAACGTCGTCACTGGCGATCCCTCCCCTGACGGCAAAGGCATACTTGAACTTTGTCGCGGCATAGAAGTCGGTCATATATTTCAATTGCGCACCAAATATTCCGAGTCACTGCAAGCAACGTATCTGGATGAGCACGGCAAAGCCCAAGTAATGGAAATGGGCTGTTACGGCATCGGTGTGTCGCGCATTGTGGCAGCCGCCATTGAGCAAAACTTCGATGAGCGCGGCATCACCATTCCCGCTGGCATGGCTCCGTTTCAGGTTGCCATCGCGCCCATAGGTATCAAAAAAAGCGAAGCCGTGCGCAATGCCGCCGAGAAGCTTTATACCGAACTGACGGCTGCGGGTATTGAAGTATTGCTGGATGATCGCGACGAACGTCCCGGCGTGATGTTTGCCGATTTGGAATTAATCGGCATTCCGCATCGCATTGTTATCGGTGACCGCGGCTTGAAAGAAAACAATGTCGAATATCAGGGACGTCGCGACTCAGCCGCCCAGGTCATACCCTTGCAAGATGTTGCCAAGCTCGTACAATCGAAACTATGAACCGTACTGGAGTAGGATTGAGGATTCGGGATTCGGGATTTAACCCCCGTGGCGGCTCTTTTTTTTGCTCAATCCCAAATCCTGCATCCCTAATCCTAAATCCAGTATCCTTGATCCTTTGTGCAAGCTTGTTCTTACACACCCCGGCCTTTGCAGGTGCGCAACAAGAAGAAGTTCTTTCCGCCAGTGTTCAGGCCATGTTGCAACACGAGGTTTCCGATCAGGCGGCTCCCAAGCTGGCCTTCGCCACTCAGCAGGAAGCCAATGCCTGGTTAAGCGAGATGTCGCAACGTTTATCAAAACGAATCCCCGACAAAGAAACACGCGAAACGCTGCTCAACACCGTGCATTACGAAGCGACGCGTGCAGGCTTGGATCCGCACATGGTGCTGGGCTTGATCGAAGTGGAAAGCGGCTTCAGAAAATATGCTGTTTCAAATGTCGGCGCACGCGGTTATATGCAAGTGATGCCCTTCTGGACCCGCGCCATTGGCGCTCCCGACCATGACCTGTTTCACTCGCGCACAAATTTGCGCTACGGTTGCACCATCTTGCGACACTACCTCGATCAGGAAAAAGGCAATCTGTACCGCGCGTTGGCGCGCTATAACGGCAGCTTGGGCAAGTCTGACTATCCCAATATGGTGAAGGCGGCGTGGCACAAGCATTGGGTGTATGAGCAACGCACCATCGTCTCCCTCAACGGACAAGCCGGGTAAGCCATCTCCAGCCTATCTGATTAATGGACTTCTACTTCTTCGCAGCCTGATCAGGGTGTTTGCTCTTCAACGCTAGATACGCTTCCACATCGGCGCGTGACACTACCCCTTCCTGAAAAATCACCTGCTTGCCAGTCGGGTCGTACACGTAAGTAGTTGGCAACGCTTCAACCGTCCCGACTTCTGTTTCTACCGCTGTGTAGCTGCTATAAACTATCGGGTAGGTAATCCCGTATTTCTTAACAAATTCTGCCACCGCAGCGCGCGTGGAATCGAGTGCTACGCCTATCACCACCAAATCGGTATTTTTGTGCGCGTTATGCAGCGCGATCAAATCCGGAGTTTCTTCCTGACAAGGCGCGCACCAAGTTGCCCAGAAATTGACGAGCACCCACTTGCCACGATAATCGGCCAGGTTTTGCGGTTTTCCCTGAACGTCTTTGAAAGTGAAATCATGTGCCATTGCGGTTACTGAGCACAGCGCCAGACACACTAACAACATTGTGCAAAAAGTTTTCATTGTTCCATTTTCTCCATAATCATTCCGTGAGCATTAAATCGCAAAAAACTTCGTCATACAAGACTGCTTATCCTCTTGCCATAAAATTATTTCCTGGTCATTTTTGGCTTCGACTTTGTATACAAGGCTATTTTTTCTCCCCTTGGCAGTCGCTTAATCTGCAACTCGCGTTTAAGTGCCGCAGATTTATCCTCGCAGCTTTCCTGATAAACAACCTTCACAGGTGTTCGCCCCCGCGTATATTTTGCGCCTTCACCAGCGTTGTGAGCGCCAAGGCGTTTGTCCAGATCATTGGTGATGCCGCAATAAAGCGTGCCATCGGCACAGCGCAGTAAATAACAAACCCAACCCACTGACTTACCCTCTTCCGGGGGAATCAGAAGTTTTACGTTGCAACCACCACGCCAGCGCCAACATCGCCAGTAGCAGACAAAGTACCGCCGCATTACCCCATCGCACATAAGGCGTCGCCCCCGCATACCCTTGTACCGTAGCGGTTAGCACACCCGGCTCATGTTGAGGCAGCATTTTCAATATTCGCCCATCCCTGTCAATCACTGATGTCACCCCGGTATTGGTTGCACGCAACATCATGCGCCCCGTCTCCAGCGCGCGCATTTGCGAGATTTGGTTATGCTGAATTGCTGCCGACGAATCACCGTACCACGCATCATTGCTGGTATTGAGCAACAAGGTAGCCTGCGGTAATGCGCGAATGATTTCCTCGCCGAAGACATCTTCGTAGCAGATATTCATGGCAATGCGTTGTCCGGCCAGTTGCAGCAACGGTTGATTCTTGCCGCCAGCGGAAAGGTCGGACATGGGAATGCTCAGCACGTCATTGATAAACCAGCCCAGCATCCAGCGTGCTGGAATAAACTCTCCAAACGGTACCAAGTGGTTTTTGCGATAGTTCTGGCTTGGCGAGACCCCCTGCGAAAACATGCTGTTGAAGTACAAACCCTGTTCTTTTTCAAAAGCACCGATGAGCACATCCGCATTCTGCCGGCGCAAGTGTTCACTCAACAACGCCAGGTAATTTTCCGGCACTTCGCTGCGCATAATCGGCAACGCGGTTTCGGGGAAAACAATCAGGCGCGCATCACTATCCAGCGTCATACGCAGATATCTATCCATTGTCTCGTTAAGATGACTCTCTTCAAACTTTTCATCTTCCTTGACATTGCCTTGTAGCAAACTTATTTTGACCGGATCGCCCTCCGGCTTCGTCCAGGCCAGCAAGTGCAATGCTGCACCACCCAGCCAGATCACGAGCAATGTTGCTACAGCCACTTTCCCTGTCTTATGCCTGTGTTCCCGTACAAATAAAACCAGTAACCCTGCGCTTGCTGCGAGCACTAGCGAAACCCCGTACACCCCCAGAATCGGCGCATACCCCGCCAACGGGCTGTAGGGTACTTGCGAGTAACCTAATGTCAGCCAGGGAAATCCCGTGAAAAGATAACCTCTTAATAGCTCGACCACGACCCATATCGCCGGCATTACCAGACATAGCCGCATCCACTTCGCAAAAACCAGCTTTGCCTGCAAATAGCCCGCCAGCGCCGGTAACAACCCGAGGAAGGCAGCGAACAAAAGCATCGCCAGCAAGGCCAAGGTCATGGGCATATTGCCGAATTCATGCAGCGCAATGTAGAGCCATCCCACCCCTGCGCTAAAAAACCCCAGCCCGAACGAAAAACCCAGCCAAAATGAAATACGCGGATTTTCGGCCTGTTGCCACAACCAGAACAGCAAAACCAATGATAGTATTGTTGCCGGAAAAACATTCCAGGGCGCGAAGCCAATCACAGCTAAAATGCCGCCCAAGCCTGCCTGCACAAATTGATTGATACGTGGAATTCTCACAAAATCTGCTTGAAAGTTGATTACGCGGATTATACGGTGTAACTTCCGTGCTATTCATTACTTAACTTAATCGTTTTTGCATGATTCAAAATTGTGCCCTGCTCAAAGCGATAACCTACATAGTGTAGTTCATGCTCGATTTCACTGAATATTCAAAAATATTTATTACCCTGTTCGCGATTCTCGATCCGATCGGAATGATCCCGATCATTATCGCGTTTACGATAGACTTGACCCCGCAAAAGCGTGTTCGTATCGGCCGTATGGCTTCGCTTTCCGTGGTTGCAATCTTGCTAACGGCTCTGCTGATCGGCGAATTAATATTGGAATTTTTCGGTATCAGTATCAGTTCTTTCCGCGTCGCAGGTGGAATACTGCTGTTGCTGATGTCTATCAACATGCTCTTCGGCAATAAAGATGTTCCTTCGCCCAACGACTCACCCGATGGCGAGAGCAACGCCTCACTCGCCATCGTTCCGCTTTCCACGCCATTGCTGGCCGGGCCGGGCGCGATCAGCACCATCATTCTGGACGCGCACAAAGGCAACGGCATCGGCCACTACGCCGTTTTGAGCCTTGAAATCGCCGTGCTTGGATTTATCGTTTGGCTCACCTTTCTAATTGCACCGTGGATATCCCGGCGCTTGGGGCACATAGGCAGTGACGTTTTTTCGCGGCTAATGGGATTAATCATTGCGTCAATCGCCGTTGAGTTCATCGCCAATGGCATACGCGGTTTATTTCCGGCGCTGGGGTAACTACATATTATGGAAAAAATAAGACTTTCAAAACTCATGTCCGAACTGGGCATTTGCTCGCGCCGCGAAGCGGATAGTTATATCGAAAAAGGCTGGGTTCTGGTTGATGGCGAAAAGGTGAACGAACTGGGCACCAAAGTATTTCCCAATCAAAAAGTCACCCTCAACAAATCTGCCCAAAACGAGCAGCAGACGCGCGTGACTATTTTGTTGAACAAACCCATCGGCTAAGTTTCCGGGCAAGCAGAAGACGGACATCAACCCGCCGTTGTACTTATCAAACCAGACTCCCGCTGGGCCAACGACTCAGTTGCGCAAAAATTCACTGCACTGCATTTACGCGGCCTCGCCCCGGCTGGCCGCCTGGATATTGACTCACAAGGTTTGCTGATACTCACTCAAGATGGCCGGGTCGCCAAGCAACTCATCGGCGAAGACTCCCCCGTGGAAAAAGAATACCTCGTGCGCGTTACCGGCAAATTAGTCGGCAACGGCCTCAACATGCTCAACCACGGCTTATCGCTTGACGGCCAAAAACTCAAGCCCGCCAAAGTGAGCTGGCTAAACGACGACCAGTTACGCTTCATTTTAAAAGAAGGAAAGAAACGCCAGATACGCCGCATGTGCGAACTCGTCGGGCTTAAAGTCACCGGCCTTAAACGCGTGCGCATCGGCAAAGTCAAACTCGGCGATTTACCTGTCGGGCAGTGGCGGTATTTGCGTGAGGACGAAGGGTTTTAAAAATCTTAATTTACTATTTAGTTAATCCCAAATTTTCCATTAGAGCCGTCATTCCGGCGAAGGCCGGAATCCAGTCATAAAACACTCCGCGAAGCGGACAAAACCAAGGTGTTGCCACATACGTGGGAAATTGTTAATTAACTGGATACCGGCCTTCGCCGGTACGACAGATTTTCGGTCTAATGGAAAATCTGGGTTAATCTTATAGGGCAATCAGTATTCGCCGATTACCTTATCCACTGCGGGTTTAATTTTAGCGCGATCAGCCACACTTAGAATGGCTAAAGGAGTCTTTAGCCTTGAAGTGTCGATTGCGAAAATTTCGTCGGCAGACAATACAAATTGCCCTTTCCCGACAACCTCAACCAGCGGAGCCATAATATCTACAGGTTGAGCATTTGCTCGAAGCGGAATGACGACAGTCGCGCCAGTTTTACTCGTTATGTGATCGTTCTGAACAGAAACAAGGTAGGGTATCTCGACCTTCCTTGTTCCCGGATTGGGATAAATGTCAAATTGTGCCACAGCTTAAATACGGTCAAACTCTGAGCCAGCCAATCCTGTCATCAAGATGTCCTTACCGTGCGCCGCCAGCGCATCAGCATTTCTTTCCGCCCAAGCACAATTTTCAAGTTCTTCCAGCATTCGCGCCAGCAACTGTTCTGCCTGTGCAGAAAAGTTTACCTGTTGCTTGAACGGTTCGAGACGATCCAGCAGATTTTGATTAATCGACAACGATAGCCGACCTTTTTTTGCGTTCGGGTCATAATGGGTTCGCATAGTAATTTATTCCCGTTAAATTGCATGCGCATAATCATACGCATGCTCACCTGCCTGTCAAGGCAGTCTTCTGATTTTGTTTTGAATGAGCTGGCGGGCGCGAATATCAAACCCTGATTAACGAAACGCTCAAGCAAGCCATGCAAGCGGGAAGCCTGGAAGCTGTAGTTCGGAAAACTATTCGGGAAGAATTGCGCAAGGCTGCGTAAACAAGTAATGCTACAAAGCTGGACTTGCCCCCATCGATTCAGACCAATGGGATCAGAATCGATCCAGCCGTTTTGTCTTGACAAAGTAAATACTATATTTAGAATGTCTGTCATGGACATTCAATTTGAGCTAAACGGCGATCTGTTTGTTTGGAACGCTGAAAAAGCCAATAGCAACTGGCATAAGCATGGTGTCCGCTTTGAAGAAGCCGCATCGATATTTGAAGATCCAATGTTTGTGCTAGCAAGCGCATCACGCAATGATGAAGCACGTGATGCCGCCATCGGGTTTGACATAACGGGGCGCCTTCTCTACGTAGTGCATATTGAAGTTGAAGCTACGTTTATTAGAATTATATCCGCGCGTCGCGCTGAACCAGACGAGGAAGCAAAATATGTTAACTGACCGCTTAAAAAAACGCATGTCCAAAGACCGCGCCATGACAACCATCACCATGCGTATACCTGTAGATGTTGTCGAAACTCTTAAAGAGATCGCCCCGCACAAAGGTTTTACCGGATACCAAACTTTACTGAAAGCTTACATCAGTGAAGGATTGCGTAAAGATGAGTCGCAGTTTTTAAGCGCCCCGTCTGCCCGCTTGATCGAAGCATTAAGAAAGCGCGGAGTGTCGGATGCTGTTCTGGAAGAAGCGACGAAGGAATTGCTAGCGGCGTAACAAGCATTTATTGTCTTTGTAGGAAATCCTGTTGCGCATATCAATCGAGTGTGACCCCATTGATTGTGTAGTTGCCGTTGGGTGGATAAACTGATTCGCACAACTTTACGGCGTGGGCACAAAGTCGTGCCCACCCTACCGGGCTTGCTGCGTAACAAAATATATTAAATGCCGCATGCAAAGCGTGGTCTGTCCCCGATTATTTACCGTGGTCTGCCCCCGATTATTCTGATTTGTTTTGATACGGCTGGCCGCTTAGCTAACATTGCGGCGTTAAATACGGGACTAGTTGACTCAGAGTAATGTACGAATATAAATCATCTGCATTATTGGAAATGTTATCTGGGCCATACGATTGGAGCGAGAATAAAATATTCGTTTGTGGCATTGCTACTGGCAAGGTTCCTATGCAATTAAAGTAAGTTCCTGCCCCTGTTATTACA
>Ga0224559_1000150_pt1 | contig 45489 bp, 32 predicted proteins | sample 714S33034metaG_FD_180676 | JGI IMG/M metagenome (GOLD analysis project Ga0224559, IMG submission 180676) | Peat soil microbial communities from Stordalen Mire, Sweden - 717 S3 30-34 | ecosystem: Environmental > Terrestrial > Soil > Wetlands > Peat | place: Sweden: Norrbotten County, Stordalen... | reverse complement strand
TCGACTATGGCCAAGCAGCAGGCCAGGAGATCGAGGTCGGGTCCAATTCTCTACCATTTCGCTATCTCTCGAAGATCCCTCGCGATTTAGATGCGATGGCCCTGGGGTTCCATCCCGTCGACAATCTCGACGGAAAGCAATCGACATTCGCCGATTCTGTCGAACGCAAGCACACACCAGCCTAGGGAATATGCCGTTTTGTTGTGGCACTGGCCTTGCAATGCCCTAGTGATGAAGCCGGCGACGGCCAATCACACACGAAGCAGGAAGGACACCATGAGGCAAATTGCAATCTACGGCAAAGGCGGCATTGGCAAATCGACCACCACGCAAAACACGGTGGCGGGGCTCGTGTCCCTGGGCAAAAAGGTCATCATTGTTGGCTGCGATCCAAAGGCAGACTCCACACGTTTGATGCTGCACTCGAAGGCGCAGAACACGGTCATGGATTTGATTCGCGAGCGTGGCACGGTGGAAGACCTGGAACTGTCGGATGTACTGAAGATCGGCTACGGCGGCGTCAAGTGCGTCGAGTCGGGCGGTCCGGAGCCGGGCGTGGGTTGCGCCGGACGCGGCGTCATCACGGCCATCAACTTTCTTGAAGCAGAAGGCGCTTACACTCCCGATCTCGACTTCGTGTTCTACGACGTCCTCGGCGACGTGGTGTGCGGCGGCTTCGCCATGCCGATTCGTGAAGGCAAAGCCGAGGAAATCTACATCGTGGTTTCGGGCGAGATGATGGCTATGTACGCGGCCAACAATATTTCCAAAGGTATTCTCAAGTACGCGACCTCGGGCAAGGTTCGCCTGGGCGGTCTTATCTGTAACTCGCGCAATACCGACAAGGAAGCCGAGCTCATCGAGGCCTTGGCCAAGCGCCTCGGCACGCAGATGATCCACTTCGTTCCGCGCCACAATCAGGTGCAACGGGCCGAGTTGCGCCGGATGACGGTCATCGAGTATTCGCCCGAACACGAGCAGGCCGAGGAGTATCGCCAGCTGGCGCGTAAGATCTCCGAGAACAAGATGCTCGTCATCCCCAAGCCACTGGCCATGGAAGAGCTGGAAGAGCTGCTCATGGAGTTCGGTATCATCGAAGACGATGCGCCCGGCGTGGGCGTTCCCGCCGCAGCAGCTGTCACGGCCTAACTGTTGTTACCAAGGAGAACCAACCATGTCCGCCGATGTGAAGAAGAGAGTGGAAGGCATCACACGGGAGTCGACCCAGGCCATGATCGACAAGGCGCTTGAGGTCTATCCCGAGAAGGCCCGCAAGAAACGGGAACCCCACCTGGCGCCTAACGATCCCGAAGCCACATCGGCGTGTGTGAAATCCAATCGTAAGACCATTCCCGGCGTGATGAGTGCGCGCGGCTGCGCCTACGCCGGGGCCAAGGGCGTGGTGTGGGGGCCCATCCGCGATATGGCCCACATCTCGCACGGTCCTGTTGGGTGCGGATGGTATTCCTGGGGAACACGGCGAAATCTTATGTCCGGCATCAATGGCGTGTCCAACTTCGCCATGCAAATGACGTCGGACTTTCAGGAAAAGGACATCGTCTACGGCGGCGACAAGAAGCTGGCCACGCTGCTCAGGGAAACCAAGGAGCTCTTTCCCCTGGCCAAGGGAATTTCCGTTCTTTCCGAGTGTCCGGTCGGGCTCATTGGCGACGACATCAATTCGGTCGCAAAAACGATGTCGAAGGAATTGGACTTGCCCATCATCCCCTGCAACTGCGAAGGCTTTCGCGGGGTCAGCCAGTCGCTCGGCCACCACATCTCGAACGACACCATCCGCGACTATATCATCGAGACGCGCGAATTCAGCGAGCCGGCCGGACCCTACGACATCGCGCTCATCGGCGACTACAACATCGGCGGCGACGTCTGGTCGGTGAAACCGCTTTTGGAGGAGTGTGGGTTCAACGTCAAGGCCACCTGGACCGGAGACGGCCAGATGGAACAAATTGCAGCTACACATCAGGTGAAGTTGAACGTCATCCACTGTTACCGCTCCATGAACTACATGGCCCGGGTCATGGAAGAGAAATACAAGATCCCTTGGCTTGAATTGAACTTCTTCGGCCCAACCAAGATCAAGTCGAGCCTGCGCAAACTTGCCGAGCGTTTCGATGACACCATCAAGGAGAAGGTCGAGGCGGCCATTGCCAAGTACGACCCGGAAATGCAGAAGGTGATTGCGGAGTACCGGCCGCGACTTGAAGGCAAGAAGGTCATGCTCTACGTGGGCGGACTAAGGCCACGACATACCGTTAGCGCCTACGAGGATCTAGGCATGCAGGTGGTGGGATCGGGCTACGAATTCGCGCACAACGACGACTACGAGCGGACTGCCCCGGAAATGCCCGAGGCGACGGTGATCTACGACGACGTCAGCGAATACGAGCTGGAACAATTCGTCCACACGCTTAAACCGGATCTCGTCGGGAGCGGCATCAAGGAAAAGTACCTGTTGCAGAAGATGGGAATTCCATTCCGCCAGATGCACAGCTGGGACTACTCGGGACCATACCACGGCTACATGGGATTCCCGGTCTTTGCCCGCGACATCGACATGGCTGTCAACAGCCCCACCTGGAAACTGGTCAAGTCGCCCTTCTAACCGAATTTGCGGAGTTCATCATGTCCAACGATCTAGGATTGCCCGTCAAGCCCGTCACCGAGATTTCTCCCGAAGATGAAGAGCGCGTCTCCGCGTGGCTCAACACGGAGGACTACAAACTGAAGAACTTTGCCCGCACGGCCCTGGTGGTCAATCCCGCCCACGCCTGCCAGCCGCTCGGTGCCTACCTCGCGGCCGCCGGCTTTGAAGCTACCCTGCCCTTTGTCCATGGCGCCCAAGGCTGCACCTCATACTACCGTTCGACCTTCAACCGCCATTTCCGCGAGCCCTCGCCCGCGGTTTCCAGCTCTATGACCGAAGACGGCGCCGTGTTCGGTGGCCAAAACAATCTGCATGAGGGGCTGGAGAACGCTTACACGCTCTACAAGCCGAAGATGATCGCGGTCTTCACTTCGTGCATGCCCGAGGTGATCGGAGACGATCTCCGGTCCTTCATCGGGAATGCCCGGCAAAAGGGCTGCATTCCCAAGGACTTCCTCCTGCCATTTGCCAACACGCCTTCGTTCAGCGGATCGCACGTGCATGGTTACGATGTTATGCTGATGAGCATCCTGCAGACCCTCACCGAGGGTAAAGCCGTCGAAGGGCGTTGCACGGGCAAGCTCAACTTCATCGCCGGATTCGACGCCAACACCGGCAACTACCGCGAGTACAAGAAGATCTTCGAGCTCTTCGACATCCCCTACACATTTCTCGCCGACATCGCCGAGACTTTCGACTCGCCCAACGATGGCACCTACCGCGCCTATCCCGGTGGAACCTCGTTGCAAGAGGCCGGTGATTCCATCAACGGAAAGGCCACTCTTACCGTGGGGTCCTTTGCCACTTCCAAGACCTTCGTTTGGATCAAGGAACAGTACGCGGGTGAGCATGTTTCCATGCCCATGCCCATGGGCGTCGCCAAGACCGATGCTTTTCTCATGAAGCTGTCGGAGTTGTTCGGAAAGTCCGTGCCGGCCGAGCTCAAGGCCGAGCGCGGCCGTGCGGTGGATGCCATGACCGATGCTCAGCAGTACATGCACGGCAAGAAGTTCGCAGTCTACGGCGATTCCGACTACCTCCTTGGCTACGTGTCGTTCCTGCTCGAGATGGGGGCCATCCCTCGCCACATCCTTTGCTCGAAGGGCTCGAAGAAGCTCGAACGCGAGTTACATGCCTTGCTCGATGCTTCTCCATTCGGAAAGGAAAGCCAGGTCTACATGAACAAGGATCTGTGGCACCTGCGCTCGCTCGTCATGACCGATATGGTGGATGGAATCATCGGCGACACCCATGGCAAGCAAATCGCCCGCGACGCCAAGATCCCGCTCTTCCGATTCGGCTTCCCCATCTTCGATCGGGTCAACCTGCACAGGCGGCCGATTGTCGGCTACCAGGGGACCATCAACATGCTGACCGAGATCTGCAACAAGTTCATCGATATCACAGACGAGACTTGCGACAACCGTCACTTCGAAATCATGCGCTGACGGAGCGAAAGGAGGATCAATCGATGAAAGTCGCATTCACCAGCAGCGATGGGGAACGAATCAACGAGCACTTCGGGAGTTCGACTTCGTTCTTTCTTTGGGACATAGAACCGAATCGTGCCGAGTGCGTGGGCAAGGTGGATTGGCCGGAGGAGCGTGATGACGGCAAGGCGGGCGAGGATCGAATCACGGCGCGCGCCACCGCGCTGGAAGGTTGTTCCATCGTGTGCACGCTCCAGATTGGTGGGCCGGCAGCAGCCAAGCTGGTGGCTCGTCACATTCATCCCATGAAAACCCAGGTCGAAACGCCGGTTTCAGAAATGGTTGGCAAACTTCAATACGTTCTGCGCGGCGATATGCCGCCGTGGTTGGCGAAGGCCCTGGGCTCGCCAGTTCGCCAACGGCACATCGAACAAATTGACGACGAATAGCCCGCGTGCGAAGCCTGCCGGCTCTGCCGGCAGCGAAGCGTCGCGGGAGGGTTTAGGAACCCTCCCAGGGTTACCATCACAACAGAAAGGAAGCAAGCATGGGATACGTCACTGGACTTACGCGCGGTCGCCAAGAATGGACTCCGAAGTTCGTCAAGGCGGTCGACGACAACAAATGCATCGGCTGTGGGCGCTGCATGAAGATCTGCGCCCACGAAGTACTGGCCCCGAAGGAGGTCGACGAGGAAGAGTCCGCCAAGATGTTCGCATCGGTCAAGAATCCTGACAATTGCATTGGCTGCGAAGCGTGTGGCCGCACCTGCAACAAGAAGGCATTCAGCTTCGAACCCCTCGTTGCGTGAGCCCGATGAACCTTCCCGAGGCCATCGCCAATATCGAGAGCGCGGAAGAGCTGTTCGCGCTCCTTGATGTGGCCATCGATCCCGCGGTGCTGGCCGTGCATCGCATTGCCATCCTTAAGCGCTTTGGCCTGGAGGTGGCGACCCTGGAACGACGTCGTCCGCCTTTGTCCGAAAGCGAGCGGCGGCCACTTTACGCTGCCGCGCTGGATCGCACCTACGCGCTCTACGCCCGGGGTGGCAGCGACATCGAGCCGCTCCTTCGCCCGCGGCCCCGGGACATGGTGAGCGTGGATCGCTTGCGGCGGACTGTCCGCCATGCGGATGTGACCTAAAGGGAATTTCATGACTTTCAAGGTGCTGGACGACAGGGCAGGGCAAGTCATCCGCACGAGCAAGCAAGGCGCCGTCGAGGTGACCTGCAACAAAGCAAGCGCGGCCGGCTCGGTCAGTCAGCGTGCGTGCACTTTCTGCGGTTCTCGGGTGGTGCTCTACCCGATCGCCGATGCGCTACACCTGGTCCACGGACCCGTGGGCTGCGCGGCGTACACCTGGGACATCCGTGGCGCACTTTCTTCCGGCCCCGAACTTCACCGCATCAGTTGCTCGACCGACCTGCGCGAACGGGAAATCGTCCTCGGCGGTGAGAAGCGCTTGGAGGAGTCCTTACGCGGCTTGATTGCTCGCTACTCGCCGCGCGCGGCTTTCGTCTACGCGACCTGTGTGGTCGGCGTGATTGGCGACGACGTCTCCGCCGTATGCAAGCGTGTGGAAGCGGATGTTGGCATCCCAGTGATCGCGGTGCAGTCCGAGGGGTTTCGCGGCACCAAACGCGACGGCTACAGCGCGGCTACCCGGGCTCTGCTGGAGCTCATCGGGACGGGCAGCATCGATTCGGTCGGGCCGTTGTCGATCAATCTGCTGGGCGATTTCAACGTGGCCGGCGAGAGCTGGATCATTAAGGAGTACTTCTCGCGCATGGGCGTGGAGGTGGTATCGGTGCTGACCGGAGACGGCCGGGTGGATGAGATCCGCCGCGCCCACGTGGCGCGTTTGAACGTGGTTCAATGCGCGGGCTCCATGACCCCACTGGCGAAGGCCATGGAGGAAAAGTACGGCATCCCGTTCATTCGCGTGTCGTTCTTCGGCATCGAGGACACCGCAAAGGCGCTTTACGAAGTGGCGGAGAAGCTTGGCGACAAGGCCGTCGCCCAGCGGGCGCAAGAACTGGTGCGTGCCGAGCTCGGCAAGGTGCTGCCCGCGCTCAAGGAATTCAAAAAGGATTTGCAGGGTAAGCGGGCTGGCTTGTACGTGGGCGGCGCTTTCAAGGCATTCTCGCTGGTGCGGGCGCTCCGACAGTTGGGCGTCACGGTGGCGCTGGCGGGCACGCAGACCGGCAGCCGCGAGGAGTACGAAGAGCTGCAAGCCGTGTGCGACGAGAACACCATCATCGTCGACGACACCAACGCACTGGAACTAGCCAATTTTCTCGTCGAGCAAGACATCGATGTATTCATTGGCGGCGTCAAGGAGCGCCCCATCGCCTACAAACTGGGCATCGGATTCTGCGACCACAACCACGAGCGCAAGATCCCGCTGGCGGGCTTCGAGGGCGCGGTGGCCTTCGCGCGCGAAATTCACGCGACGGCGACAAGCCCAATCTGGTCGTTGATGCCGCGTAAAGCGTCTAGGGTGCGGGCCGCACTGGCAAAGGCGGTGGCATTGTGACTTGCGCCACCGAACACGCGCTCAGTCACTCCGTTTCAGACGCGGCCACTGTGAATCCCTGCACCCTCTGTGCGCCACTCGGCGCTGTCCTGGCCAGCGCGGGTGTTCAGGGTGCGGTGCCGTTGCTCCACGGCGCGCAGGGATGCGCAACCTATATCCGCCGTTACCTCATCAGTCACTTTCGCGAGCCGATCGACGTGGCCTCGTCGAGTTTCGGCGAGGCGCAGACGGTGTTCGGAGGCGAGTCCAATCTGCATCGCGCCCTGGATAATGTGGCCCGGCAGTATCAACCGAAGCTGGTGACGGTAGCCACCACGTGTTTGGCCGAGACCATCGGAGAGGATGTTGGACGACTCCTACGCAGCTATGAAGAGAAACGCGACAGGCATCCGCCAGTGGTCTCGGCCTCTACTCCCAGTTTCAAGGACGGTCATGTCGAGGGCTTTCACACCATGGTACGCGCCCTCGTGGAAAGCTTGGCCCTCCAGCGTGGCACGCCCCTCCGCTCGGTGAATGTCCTGCCTCCCATCGTCTCGCCCGCGGACCTGCGCCACCTAAGCGAGATCGCAAGCGCGTACGGCCTATCGCCGACCATACTTCCCGACTACTCGGAAACGCTCGACGGCGTGATCGCCGATCACTATCGTCCGCTGCCGTCTGGCGGCACCCGGATCGAGGACATCGCCTCGATGCCACGCGCTTTGGCCACCCTGGATCTGACTCTCACAGGCACCGCTCCACGGGCAAGCGCGGTGCTCTGCGAGCGCGGCGTGCCGATGAGACTTCTCGGCCTACCCATTGGCATTCGGGCCAGCGATGGCCTTTGCGACGCCCTCGGCGAGATCTCCGGCGCCTCCATGCCGGATTGGCTTGAGATGGAGCGAGGCCGGTTGCTGGACGCCTACGCCGATGGTCACAAGTACGTCTTCGGCAAACGGGTCGCCCTGTACGGCGATCCCGAGCTGGTGGTCGGACTGGCCGGCTTTCTGGCTGAGATCGGCGCCCGGCCTGTGTTGTGCGCCACTGGTGCACGCAACCGGGCCTTGCGGAACGCGCTCGAGGGATTGCCCAGTGGTACGGTTGAGGAAGTAATCGAGGACGGCGACTTTGGCGCCATCGAAGTGGCCTGCCGAAGGCTCAAGCCCGAGCTGCTCATGGGTAGCAGCAAGGGCTACCACATGGCACGTGCACTGGGCGTACCGCTTTTGCGCGTTGGCTTTCCCATCCACGACCGCATGGGCGCCGGCCGTTTGCTGTTCGTCGGCTATCGCGGCTCCGCGCAGCTTTTCGACAACGTGGTCAACACCCTCCTCGAAGTCAAACAAAGCGCTTCGCCCACCGCATTTTCCTACCTGTGAAGAGATTTTGTGACCCCGTACCTGACCCACCTGCCCGACATCCGCCGGCGGGCGCGGGCCAGCCTGCTCGGCTTGGCCATCGGCGACGCCTTGGGAGCCACCGTGGAATTCATGACCGCCTCGGAGATTCGGACCAAGTATGGCGTTCATCGCAAACTCACGGGAGGAGGTTGGCTGGGTTTGCGCCCGGGAGCGGTTACTGACGATACACAGATGTCGCTTTGTGTGGCGCGCTCCATCGTCGGGGGCTGCTTCTCCGCCGAGGATATCGCTCGGCGGTTCGTGGCATGGTACTTGTCGCGGCCACCCGACATCGGCAATACCTGTCGCCGTGGCATTGCGCGTTTCATGAATCACCGAACCGTTCATGGTCCTCCAAATGAAGGCGACGCGGGCAATGGCGCGGCGATGCGCATGGCTCCCATCGCTCTCGCCACGGTCGCGGATGCTCGATTGCTGGAGGAGCACTCCATCGAACAAGCGCACATCACGCACCATCATCCGCTCTCAGACGCCGCGTGCGTTCTCATCGGTCGTCTGATCCAGCTCGCGCTCATTGGGCACGCGATGCAGCGCCTGCGTCGGCAGGCCGATGCCGCAATTGGCGAGTATCCCAACTTCCGCTTTGTCCCCTACCATGGGCTGTCGACCGCCTATGTGGTCGACACCATGCAGACGGTGCTTCACTTCCTGTTCGCGACTTCGTCTTTCGAGCAGTGCTTGATTGCGACGGTGAACCAAGGCGGCGATGCCGACACGACGGGCGCAATCGTTGGCGCCATCGCCGGCGCCTACTACGGCCTCGACGCGATTCCGCGTGAATGGCTGCGCAAGCTCGATCCGATGGTGCGCGACGATCTCGAATCGCTTGCCGACCGGCTCATCGATGGCTCGCCGCTGGCCAGGGGAGAGCCGGTTTCGCTCGGCCTTGCGTCGGAGGCGATAGCATAGTCCATGGGTGAAAACTGGGATCTTGCCTGGAATCTTTGCGATCTGCCGGCTTCGTACATCGGCAGCTTGGAGTTCAACGAGCAGCCACAACCCTTTGAGATTCAAGGCGTGAAGCGAGGCAGCCGACGGCTCTTCGAGCGCCTGGACGCACTCGATGATCCCGATGAGCGGACGCGAGTGTTCAATGAGCACATCAGCGCCAAGTTTCACCTGCACGAACTCGACCGCGAACACACCCACAGCGCGAAGCGCAGCCTGCGCAATACCTACGTGCGCTATCTGCGCGGTTGGGGCGTCGACTCCAATTCCATCGAAGGGGCGGTGCTCAAGGCGTGGGTCGAAAGTCGCATCGGCCTGCGACCGACGTTCCACCACGTGAAGGTTACGGCCGGCGACACCGAGGGACAGTTGGCCTTTGCCACCGATCGCATGAAGGGCATGGCGGGGACCAACGCTATCCATTCGCAGTTCGATCTCGTCTACACCTTTTGCCAGTACGAGCTTGGCCGCCGCCATCCGGGTGAAACGTTGCTCTCGCTCTTCCGCGGGACCCATGACCCCAACGACTACCAGACGCTTGCGGTAGTCTCGCCGCGCGAGCGCATCGTTCGCCTCAACAACATGAGCTCCTTCACGCCAGATTCCGAGCGAGCTTTCGAGTTTGGCTCCACCGTATGGGAGGTTCGGGTGCCGGCGGTGAAGGTCTTCTTCTGGAGCCAACTGTTTCCACGCGGCATCCTCAAAGGAGAAGACGAGTTTCTCGTGATTGGCGGAGCGTACCGTGTGAAGAGCGTTCTCTGAGCTGGTCCGGTGCTTGCAAGACCTGGGTAGCGAGGTGACGTAATGCCCATTCCTGCCACGCGACGACGTTCTCTGCCGCTCTCCAAGTCCAAGCTCGACCTCGCCAATCACCCCTGCTTCAATGTGGATGTGTACCGAAAGGCAGCGCGCGTACATCTCCCGGTGGCGCCGAAGTGCAATTTGCAGTGCAATTACTGTGATCGCTCGTTCGATTGTGCCAACGAAACCCGTCCCGGTGTTTCCAGCGTGCTGCTGTCGCCTTTCCAGGCGGTGACCTACCTCAAGGCAGCGTACGCCGCGATGCCCAATTTGACCGTGGTCGGCATTGCCGGTCCCGGCGACCCATTCGCCAATCCTGTCGAAACAATTGAGACCCTTCGCTTGGTGCGCGAGGAGTTCCCCAACATTCTGCTTTGTGTTGCCTCGAATGGGCTCGGTCTTGTCGAGTACATCGACGAATTGGTCGAACTCAAAGTCAGTCACGTGACGTTGACCATCAACACCGTGAACCCCGCGGTGGGCGCGAAGATTTACCGCTGGGTGCGCCTTGGAGACCGCGTCTACCGCGGCATCCAAGGTTCCGAGTTGCTGCTCGCCCGACAGCGCGAGGCTATGGCACGGCTTAGGGAAACACCGATTCTCGTGAAGGTGAACACCATCGTTCTTCCGGGGATCAACGATGACGAAATCCAAGCGGTGGCCTCTGAGGTTCGAGCGGCGGGCGCGGAGATTATGAACACCATGGCCATGGTGCCAGTATCCGGCACTCCCTTCGAATCCCTGGGTGAACCAGGGCCGGGCGTGATGGCGGAGGCGCGCCTCGCCGCGGGCAAGCACCTGCAGCAAATGTCCCACTGTGCACGATGTCGGGCCGATGCCTGTGGGCTGGTGGGCGAAAGCGCCGAGAGCCTACCCGATCCGAAGCAGTTTGCTTTGCTGGCGAGCAAGCCGACCAAGACTCGCCCATTCGTCGCCGTGGCCTCGCGTGAAGGGATGCTGGTGAACCAGCATGTCGGGGAGGCAACATGCTTCTACATCTTTGCCGAGAGTGATTTGGGCTGCGTGCCTGTCGAGGTTCGGGAAGCTCCGGAGTCTGGCAGCGGCATCAAGCGTTGGCTAGACCTCGCGGATTTGCTCGGCGACTGCCGAGTCATTCTGACCACGGGGATCGGCGCGGCGCCACGGCGGGTACTCGCCGAGCGCGGCCTGGAGATTGTCGAAATGGAGGGCTTGATCGAGGAAGCTCTTTCCGCTGTGTATGGTGGCGCTCCCATCCCAGCCTCCCTCCGTCGCACCTTCCGTGGTTGCGGACTTGGGTGCAGCGGGGAAGGCGGTGGTTGCGGATGACATCGTCGGAAGACAAACGCGATGTGTGGCTGGTGGACACGACCTTGCGGGACGGCGAGCAGGCGCCAGGTGTGGTGTTTTCGAGAGGCGAGAAAGTGGCAATCGCTCGGGAGCTGGTTGAGGCCGGCGTGCCCGAACTGGAAGTGGGAACGCCAGCCATGGGTCGCGAGGAAATCGAGGACATCCGAGCGCTGCTCGAACTCGATGGCCGCGTACGCATGACCGCCTGGTGTCGGGCGCGCCGGTCCGACATCGAAGCCGCCGTGCCATGCGAACTATCGGCGGTCCACTTATCCTTTGCGACCTCGCCGATTCTGATGACTTGTTTTGGTCAAGACGAAGAGAACGTGCTTCGCGAGTTGCAAACGCTCGTCGAATTTGCTCGCGGCAACTTTCCTTTCGTATCGGTCGGCGCGCAGGACGCCAGCCGGGCATCCTTCGACTTCCTCGAGAGATTCGTGACGACGGCAAGATGCTGTGGCGTGGACCGGGTGCGATTGGCGGATACCGTTGGCATCTTGACGCCGAATCGCACGCAGGACTTGATAGCCAGAGCCGTCGCGTGGGCCGGCCCAATGGCCATCGGGTTCCACGCCCACAACGATCTCGGCATGGCGACCGCAAACGCGGTGTGTGCCATCGAGGCGGGCGCGGCGTCCGTCGACGTAACCGTCGGCGGCTTGGGCGAGCGAGCCGGAAATGCCGCACTCGAAGAGGTCGTCATGGCGCTCGCCGTACAGTCCCCATGCAGGACCGGGGTAGCGACCGCGATGCTGGCGCCCCTCGGCAGATTAGTCATGTCCGCCGCCGGACGCGACATTTCACCTGGCAAGCCCATCCTGGGTGCATCGGCGTTTCGCCATGAATCCGGAATCCACTGTGCTGGTCTTGCGAAGCATGCGCTTGCTTATCAGCCTTTCGAGCCAGCCACGGTCGGTCAATCCTGCACCGAGTTCGTCCTCGGGAAACACTCCAGCCAGGCGACTTTGCGCAACCTTTTGTCGACCAAGGGAATCGACGCCAACGGGTACAATCTTGGGAGCATGCTGGCGCAAGTCCATCAGTTTGCCCGACAACACAAGCGACCCATGAGTCCCCGCCACTTTCTGAAAGCACTCGCGGAAAGCGGCGTCTAGCACTACTTGGCTGGCACGGTCATGGGGTTGGGGAAGTTTCCGCTTAGGAAGAGTATCGAGTACACGCCCAGCGACTCCTGAAAATACCGGTCATTTTGCACCGTGGTTGACACCGATTCCTCGAGCGCCTCGCGCCGGACGTCGTTGGTCGTCGCGCCTCCGTTGTCGAACGTGCTGGCGTAGGAACACATGGCCAAATTCACGGTGTACGAATTGTGACCATTTGCCGGGTCACAACCGGTGACCGTGCCCGATGGATCCAGAACGTCGCAAATGGTCGAGAAGCGGTTTGCGTTGGCCTCGGGAGGATTGTTCTTGTAGAAGTTGCTGTAAAATTCCTGCGAATTGTCGATCTTAGCCTGCATTTGCGATTTGGGCACGTAGTGCGTCGACGAGTTGGGCGCGTTTTCGGGTAAGCTCGTGTTGTTGCCGAACCAGGCCGCATCAATGCCGATGCGCCAGAGCGAGCGTCCCCATTCATAGGGTCCGCTGGGACCGCCGACGTTCTGGCATGGATTGGTGATGCTGCCACTGTCGCCGACCAAACCCGGGTTGACGCCAGCCTGGTCGTAGCACTTCTCCAGCAAATCGTAGACCGTCTCGGCCGTCTTGTACCAGAAGGCTTGGTGGGTCTGACCGTTGGCCGCTGTTTGGGTTCCGCCCAATTTGGCGGCCAGAAAGTCTCCGAACACCCGGAAATAGCCGGGCGGGTAGTAGTCCATGAAGACTTCGCTGTTGGTGCCGGGATCGTAGTCGCACTGGGTGGCGTTCTGGCAGTTCTTGTTCCAACTGTCGCCCTTGGTTGGGTAGTTGAACTTGTTGTCGTACTTGGTGTTGATTTCACACTCCATACGCACCAGCCAATCCGTCGCTGCATTGGTGTATTCGGGCCACTGTAGCGCGGCGAAAACCAGGCCAATGGCGATGTCCACGTCGCCATCGAAGGCACTGTCCATATTGCCGGTGCAATTCGCGCTGCAGGTCTGGTCGAGGGCTTCGCACGTTGCATTGCCGTCCCACATCCAGCCCATCAGGCCGCAGTACTTGCTCTCCGAGCGATAGTGCCGCACGAAATTCCACAGGGCATCGAAGGTTGGCTTGTCGCCGATCGCGGCGGAAATCGCGATGCCGTAGCCCTGCCCCTCGCTGACCGTCTCGGGCGGATCGGTTCGCACGCGCGCCGTGCCCGCGCCACAGACCTGGTCCGAGGTTTCGAGGTAGTTCTGCTTCCAAATGTTGTAGCGCTCGAAGGTGAAGGCATCGAGCAGATCCTGCACATCCGCTTGGTTGGCCGGGGGATAGATGTACGCCAGCGAGCCGCCGTACGGATACTTGTAGTTGGTGCGCTTGTAGGGGAACCAGCCGCCATAGCTGAATCCCACGGCCACCGGCGAGGAAGGCGGCTTGGGCGCGCACATGCCGTCGTTCCACACTCCGGTCGCCGACCAGTCCCCGTTGGTGCCGTCAGGGTAATAGTCGTAGACCATGAAGTTCGGCGGAGCGCTCGAACGCGGAATGTCTGGCTTGCCGTAGTACCAGCGGATCCAGTACTCCTTGGGCGTCTCGGGCAGCGGCCAGGGCTGGACCGTGTTCCACTCTGGGCTGTGCAGCTTGTCGACCGCGCGCCAGGTGGTGGTCGGGCTGAAGGAAGAGTCGGGAACCGGACACTCGAACCACGGCCGATCCTGCTCGCGCTGGCAGATCACCTTGAGGGCGTTGCCGGGGCCGTTCACCTCTAGCTCGATCCACTTGGGCATGAGCGAGGGCTGGGGGAAAAACGTGAAGGTCTTCTGACCGGCCCAGATATAGCGGAAGTGCACGGTGTGGTAACCGCTCGGCTGAAGCGGACTGCACGGGTCGGGCGGAGTCACGCTGCCACCGCAGTTCGTGTAGCCGGGCCCTGGGTTCGACGTGTAGATGAAGTAGGAATTGGTCTGCAGCGACCAGTCCATGCACTTGGTTGTGGAGGCAATGGTGTTGTCAGGTGCGCCCGCGTAGGCGATCCAGTATTCGCTGGCGGTGCGTGCCGGAAGCTGGATGCCGTTCGTATAGAGGTTCTTGGAGTCATCCGGGTAGCGGAAGACGATCTTCGGAATGGTGCCGCTGGTCGGCCAGGCACTGTTGGGGACGAGCACGTAGTACCAAGGGCAGGAGCCGTCTTGGAATTCCAGCACTGCCTGCATGTCACAGGTCAGGCCGGTGACCTTGAGGCTTGACGGATAGGGCGGAACCGAGAAACCAAGCGTGGTGGCGAGATCGAGCGGGCAGGCCGAGCCGGGATACGGCGTCGCCGGATTCGTGGGGTCGTTCCACGGCCAGCGGAAATGCACCTTGGTGTAGCCATCCGACGTGGCCTCATTGGGAGGCGTGCCTACCTGGCAAGCTGGGTAAGTCAGTGTGGAGCTGTCCGAGGTAATATGGAACTTGCCGGCGCCGACCACAGCGGTCGGATAGGCCGTGTAGTCGGCCTGAATTGTGCTGTCGTTGTTGCCCGAATACTCGATCCAGATGTCCGGATTCTTGGTGTACGACGAAATGTCGAAATTGCCCGATTGGCTGCCCGTCGCGCACCCGTCGGCGCCGACGGGTTTGATTTGGACCTTCGCGACCGTGCTAGGCAGGCAGACTGAGTAGTAGGTGCAGTTGGCGCCGTCTATACGCGCGCCGTAGGTGGTGTAGTTGTGGTCCGGGTCCATGAGCTGCACACCCGAGGGCGGCGCGGTCAGGGTTTTCAAGCTCGGAGGATCGACGGCGTTCGACCACACGTCGCGTACGTGCACGCGCACTTCTCCGGCCGGGCAGCCAGGGATTTCCTTAGGTGGCGCCGTGTCCACCGGCTGAGCCACGGACCCGTCATGGTTGGCGGGCGGCCCGCTGCCACCCGCTCCCGTGGGCCCGACCGGCTGGAACGGATTCACCGGCAGGCCAGCGTCGTCCGGCGTCACCGGAGGAGGAGTAAGCACCGAGCTTGGTGAATTGGTAACCACAACCTGCGGATCTCCGCTCACGACCAGAGCATGGGAGTTGCAACCGCCGACGAGGGCCACGAGTACGGCAACTTTCATACATCCAGATGATTGCATCGGTTTGTCCTCGAAAAGCTGGTGGTCGTCGTGGCGAGAAATTGCGGCCCCCAAACCCCAGACAGGCCATATCCTGCTGCGTCGTCCTCCGCCCGCCGCAATACCAGCAAAAGATTACCGCCATTCGGGAAGAAATCGCGCGAAACTCGTTTCGCTTTCGAGATCGATTCATCAACCTCCGTGCATAGTGGAATAGCCATGCTCATTCCTTCACACAGGACAAGCCACGCATTGCTAGGGTTTGTCCTCGCCGCGACTGGATGCACCAGGAGTGGTGACGCTTTACTCAATGGTGTGCCAGGTTCTGGCGGCGCAACGACTCAAGGTTCTGGCGGCGCGACAGGCAAAGGTGGCCAGACCATCGCTTCGGGTGGCGCGACAAGCACCCGCGGCGCGTCAGGCGTGAGCACCGGCGGTACAACCCACGCGTCAGGTGGTGCCGCGGGATCGACCTCAACCGATCCCTGCGGCCCGAGCAATCCCGCCGTGGTTCCTTTGCCCACGATTGGTCCCGGCATGTTCGACGTGACCAGCTACGGCGCGGTCGGTGATGGCAAGACCGACAACACCGCGGCAATCAAGGCGGCTCTTGCCGCCGCCACGACCGCTGGAGGCGGCACCGTCGTGGTTCCAGCTGGAACATTTCTCTGCGGCCCCATCGTCCTTTCGAGCGGCACGCGCCTGGAACTGTCGTCCGGCGCGGTGCTGGAGATGCTCCCCATGGCAAGCTATCTGGGGACGACCGCTTTCATCACCGCCAACAACGCACATGACATCGCGCTGACCGGAGCTGGCACCATCGAAGGGCAAGGCCAAGCCTGGTGGACGGCGTTCGCGTCCGACTCCACCCTGGCTCGCCCGCAAGAGGTCAGCTTCTCGAACTCGACGCGCGTGCTCGTCAGCGGCATCCGCATGCAGAACTCGCCCGAAGAGCACATCTGGGTCAAGGGGGACACCGACGTGACCATCACCGGCATCGCCATCTCGACCCTCGCCGTGGCGGGCCAGCAGCCGCCCAAGAATACCGACGGCGTGGACATCGGCGCAAGTGGCGTCTTCTTTTGCAACAACAATATCGCGTGTGGCGACGACAACTTGGTCATGTCCGGCACGAACATCTACGTCGCCTATTCCACCTTCGGCGTGGGCCACGGCTGCTCGATTGGCAGCATCACCAGCAAAGGCGTCTCCAACGTGACCGTTGACCATATCACGATGAACGGCACGACATCGGGCATCCGCATGAAATCCGCGCGCGATCGCGGCGGCCTGGTCGAGAACCTAACCTACTCGAACATGACCCTCGTGAATGTCGAGACCCCTGTCTTCATCACGTCGTACTACCCCACCCTGCCTACCGATCCCACGGCCGACACGGCGCAGGCGATTACGGTGACGACGCCGATATGGAAGAACATTACAATCAAGAACGTGACCGCCACCGGCTCCACGAACGGTGGAGTCTTGTGGGGACTTCCCGAGGAGAAGATCTCGGGGCTCAGCTTCGACAATGTCCAAATTCAAGCCACCACGGGCATGAAGATCTTCCACGCCACCGACATCTCGCTTGTCAATGGCTCGACCGTCACTCCCAAGTCGGGCGCCGCGGTAACAGTCTACGATGCCGTGGTCACGGGAATCACGACGACGGCGTATTGAGCAATGCACATGCGATCATTTACACCCATCTGTGTAGCTCTCGGACTTGCCGCCGCCGCCATTGCATGCGGCACGGGCGGTGGTGCTTCGGTAGAAGGCGGTCAAGCTTCCGGCGGCGCCACGCTTCTTGGCTCCGGCGGCACAACTCTGGGAAGCGGCGGTGCAACCGACGCTGGCGGCACCAGCTCCACCGGCGGCACCAGCTTAACCGGCGGTACCAGCGCCACCGGCGGCACCAGCGCCACCGGCGGCACCAGCTCGACCGGCGGAAAAAGCAGTTCCTCGGGTGGCAATCGCGACGATGCAGCTGGCGGCAGCCGCGATGCGGCGGCGGGCGGGATGATTGCCACTGACGGATCCACAGCAACCGGCGGATCGAGCGCCAGTGGATGTCCGAGCGGGATTCAAAGAATCATCACCGTCGCCAAGGACGGCAGCGGACAGTACACCACTGTCCAAGCGGCCGTGAACGCGATCGCGGATGGCAGCACGACCCCGATTGAAATCGACATCAAGCCTGGCACCTACCAGGAGAAGGTCGCGGTCAACCGCTCATTTCTGTGTCTCACCGGCCAGGATCCACTGACAACGAAGATCACCTTCGGTGACAACGCGAACAATGGCTCCGATCTCAATACCATGCCCACGGTCAATGTGACCTCCACCGACGTGTCGCTCTTGAATCTCTCCTTCGAGAACAGCACGCCCCTTGGCGGCTCGCAAGCCATCGCGGTGCGCACCACGGCGGATCGCATTCAGTTCCGCAACTGCCGCTTCCTGAGCTACCAGGACACGCTGTATACCTGGGGCGGAACGCAGTATTTCCGCGACTGCTATTTCCAGGGCACAGTGGACTACATCTTCGGGCCGGCCGCGGCGGTGTTCGCCAATTGCACCATGTACAATGCCTCGGGCGGATCCGCCGTGACGGCGGCAAGCACACCGCAAGGCGCCACGTATGGCTACGTGTTTCTCGGCGGACAACTGACGGCCGCGTCCTCCGTTGCCGCGAATTCGGTTGCCCTTGGACGACCCTGGCGCCCTTATGCCACGGTCGCCTACCTCAACGTCGCCATGGGGGCCCACATTTTGAAGGCAGGATGGACGACCATGGGAAGCACGGACCTCTCAGAAACCCACTACTCGGAGTATCAAAGTACGGGACCTGGAGCGAATCCGACGGGAAGGGTGGCGCCGTCACAACAACTCACGGCCGCCCAGGCCGCGCAATACACTGTCGCCACTGTGCTTGGCGGATGGGTTCCAAGCTTCAGTCAGTGACGCGGTGGCCTTCGCTTTCAACCGTCTTCGCGAACGAGGGAGCGCAACCCGTGGTCATATACGCTTTGGGACTCTTCCTTTTGCCCGCACAGGTATCTAGAACGTATTAGCGTGCGGCTGTGCGACATGCCTCCGCGTGCTAGGGAAGAGGTGGCGGAGGTGGCGGCGGTACGGGCGGCACCGCGGGTGGCGGTGCGATCGGCGGCGTGGCGGTCGGCGGCGGCAGGGCCCCAGGTGGCACGGCGGGCGGGGGCGGAACCGGGACAGGTGGGGGCGGAGCCAGGGGCGCTGGCGGCGTCGGCACGCCGATGCACGAAGCCAGGTCGAGCATCATGAACTCCAGAACCCTCTCTTGTGGGCTCATGGGACCGGTGCAGTACTCAGGCGTGGTGCCCGCGCTCGGTTGATTGACATGGAACCCGCTGTAAACGACGCGACCGCATTGTTTATCCGTTGCCGAGCCGACCGGCGTATTGAAGCTGAATTCGTGCGCGAACTGCTGCTGGATGCAGTTCTGATTGGATGCCGGATTGCTACTGCAATCGGCTGCCGCATCGCCCTGGAATTGGCGCCACGCCAGTGGAGACGTAAGCCATGCCTGGCTGATTGGCGCGGTCGCCGTTCCCTCGACTACGCTGTTCGCGACATGCGACACGTTGTCGAGGGTGACCGAGGTAACACCGTTGGCAAGCGTTCCAGCTCCGATGTCGACGAGCCATTGCGCGAAGCCAGCGCCTTTGGCGAAGGAAGTGTTGGCCTGCGCCACCACCGCGAGGTAACTCGGGGGGGTGCTGCTGCCAGCGCCTGAGTAGTAGGGGGTCGCCAGCACCTCCTGCGTCGGGCTACCTGCGAGACTCCAGTTGGCGACCGACGGGAACTTCGTGCGCGAGGGCGCGACCCACACCCAGCTAAAGTGCGTGACGAATGCCCTGCCGCCCGCGGTGGTGTAGTCGACCAGGTTTTGTAGCCCGGTCGCGGTGTAGTAGCCATCGGCGGCGCGCGAGGGTGGCGCTCCTGTGCTGCTGGGTGGGTCGCCAGCGCATGGCAGAAGAACCACGTCATAGCTACTAAGTCCTGGCTGGCCACTCGTGCCGGAGCCGCCCTTGGCGCCAGTTCCACCCCACAGGGTCGTGGCGTCGGGGGTGGTGCCCGAGGAGAGACTGGCGCCGTTCTCGCGGTAGATGCGGATCCTTCCGCTGCCGGTTGGCAAGGTGAACTCGCTGGCATCGACGCCCATCTTGCGCAAGACACACTCCAGCGCATCGGCTGAACCGGTGGTCACGGCAGTGAGTGGGATGTTGCCCTCGCTCTGATTGCGAGGCAGGCGAACGGTGCCGTCGGGCAGGGGATTGTCCGTGCAGGGCTTGTCGATGTTGACGGTGGTCTGCATGCGCCACTTGCCGAGCTGGACCACTAGCGGGATATTGTCGCCGGTGGGGACGCCTGAGATGACGAAGCTGCCGTCGGGGCCGCTCAACGCCCCGGCCACGACCTGGTCGGCGGGCAACGGCGTGCATTGGTCGCAGGAGGGTCCGTCAGGGGGCAGGGAAGCCAGCGGACCGTTGGGGATGAAAACCAGCGCGTTGTAGACCGGGTCGCCGTCCTTGCCAAGTGGCGTGAAGACCCGGCCGCTGAGCGTGGTCGTGCTCGCATCGCAGGTCGCGACCTGACAGGCAAGTCCGCTGCAGGCACCGCAGGAGGTGCTCTCGCAGACGCAGACGTTGCTCTTGCACGAAAACCCGGCCGGACAGGTCGGATCGCACGAGATCGTGCCGCCGCATCCGTCGCCAAGCGGACCGCCGCAGTAGAGGCCACCGTTCGAGGCTTTGCAGGTGTCGGGGATGCAGGAGTCGTCGCCTTTGCACTGTCTCGTGGTGCTATCGCAGACCTTTCCCGAACCACAGTCCATCGGGCAATTCAAGCTGTTGCCGCAGCCATCGCCAACCACGCCGCAGTAGGGGAACGGCGTGCCGTTGTCGCAGGTGGCGGGTTTGCAAGTCGAATCCCCTTTGCATAGCCCGGTGGCGGTTTCGCAGACCTGCTTGTCAGCGCATTGGATGGGGCACTGGAGTGTTCCACCGCACTTGTCGCCGACGTCACCGCAATAGCCGAAAGGCGTGGCGGTCGAACAAGACGACAACCGATCACATGTGGGACCTCCTTTGCACAGGTGGCTGTCACATGCCCAGCCGGACGGGCAAGGGAGATCGCAAACCAGCTCATTGCCACAGCCATCCCCGATCGTGCCTCCACAGTATTGTCCGCCGTTCGGAGAGCAAGTGGGCGGCTGACAACCCGTGGCCGGAATGCAATTCCTTCCTTTACAAACCTGGTCGGCGGCGCATCCCCCACAATCGAGAAGGTGGCCGCATCCGTCACCGATCTTGTCGCAGAGCTTGCTTTGCCCGGTGCCGCAGTCCAAGGGTGTGCAGACGGGCGGATCCGCCGCGCAAAGGTTCTGGGTGCAGGTCCAACCTGCCGGGCAGTCAGCGCATTTGAGCGTGCCGCCCGCGCCGTTGCCGATCTCGCCGCAATAGGTCCCACCGGGGACCTGGCACGAAACCAGCGGACCTGCGTCAGGTGAATCCGCACGACAGACGCTACCGAGGCAGTTGAGACCGGCCGGACAGTCACCGCAGTGGACGGTGGCGCCGCAGCGATCGCCGATTTCGCCGCAATACTGCCACCCCCCCCAGGTGCAACTGGTTTGGGGTATGCAGATCGGCGCGTCGGGGTCCACCCCGCCGTCGAGAAAAACAATCGGTGGAGGCTCGTGCGAGCCGCCCATGCTTCCGTCCATGCTTCCTCCGGTGCGTCCTCCAGTGCCTCCGCCCGTCCCTCCTGCCCCGCCCACGACAACGCCATCCTGGCAAGCCGACAACAGAAGGCTTGGGGCCATCGCAAAGAGCACGATCACTTGGCCAATCTCTTCCAATTTCATGGACGTCAATCTCCTTCGGCGCGCAGAAACCAGCTTCGACGGCTACTCTACTCCATTTTCAATGAGGATTGGGCCAGTTTCGCATTCACGCTGCCTGCCACCGCCGTTCCGCTCCAAGTCCAGCATGCTGTGGGGCCAACGCTGCGCCTTTTGGGCGCGGATCCGTCACGGTGCCGCTTGTCGCCGTAGTGCCATTCTTCCAAGCCAGCCATGCGCGAGAACAAGTAGAGGCGGCTGGAGCACGCGGGTGAGAATGGCCAAGATCAGAGAGCCACCAATGACGACAATGGCGAGTGGCCTTTGCGTTTGCGCGCCGATGCCATGTGAAAGCGCCGCGGGCAAGAGGCCCAGGGTCGCGACCAGGGTAGTCATCAAAACCGGGCGGAAACGCTGTTCGGCGGCGTTCCGTGCACCGTCTTCTAGGGACGCACCCTCTGCCCAACGCCGCTGCGCATAGGTCACGACCAGGATAGCGTCTTGAATCGCAATCCCGAAGATCGAGATGAACCCCATCGCGGCCGAGACAGAGAAGGGCTCGCCAGTGATGAGCAGCGCCAGGAGCCCGCCCGTGCAGGCGACAGGAATGTTGACTAGGACGATCAAGGTGTCGATCCAGGTCTTGACCGCGGTGTAGGTGAGAAAGCCGATAAGCAGGAGGGTCAGCGGAATGATGTAGCTCAGTCGCTCGGTGGCTTCCTTGAGTTCGTTGATTTGACCGCTCCATTCGAGATGACTGTCCGGCGGTAGGTGTACGTCCCGTGCAATCCCCCGTCGAGCATCTTCGACCGTGGACTGGATATCGCGTCCGCGCACCGAAAACTTCACCGGCGAATAGCGACGCCCCTCTTCGCGGTAGATGACGGCAGGACTCATTTCCTCGGTGATGGATGCAAGTTGCCCCAAGGGAAGCTGGCTGCCATCGGGAGAGGCCACAGTGATCTTGCGGATGGCATTGATGCTATCGCGGTACTGTTCTTTCCAGCGAACCGTCAGACTGAAGTTCTTCTCTCCTTCGAAGACCTGCGTCACCACTTGCCCGCCGATGGCAGCCGCCACGACCGCCTCCACGTCACCGGTGTTGAGTCCATAGCGCTGGAGCGCTACGCGATCGGGAACGATCTTGACGCTCGGCTGCCCCATGGAGCGGAAGAGCCCCAGATCCTTGACGCCGTCGATCTTCTTCATGCTTTCGACAATGCCGTCAGCCGCGGCTTCGTTCTTGGCGATGTCGGGGCCATAGACCTTGACCGAATTCTCGCCCTTCACCCCCGACAGCGCCTCTTCGACGTTGTCGGAAATGTATTGCGAGAAATTGAAGATGACGCCGGGGAATACACTCTCGAATTCCTTCGTCACCTCCTCGGTCAGCTTCTCCTTGGTCAAGCCGCGCGGCCATTCCCCGAACGGTTTCAAGGGCGCGAAGAGTTCGATGTTGTTGAAACCAGCGACGTCCGTGCCATCATCTGGACGTCCCAATTGCGACACGACGGACACCACTTCGGGATGCTTCTTGAGGATGCCGCGCATGCGCCCGACATGTGCCGACGATTCCGTCATGGAGATGGACATTGGGAAAGTCGCGCGAATCCAGAAATTGCCCTCCTCCAGCTTGGGCATGAACTCACCGCCGAGGAGCGGGAAGAGCACCACACACAACCCGACCGGCACGAGCAGCAAGACCAGGGCGATCTTGGGTTTGCGCAGGGCTTGATCGAATAGCGGATTGTAAAGCTTGTGCAGGAAATGCATCAAGCGGCTCTCCTTTTCCTCGGTGTCGGCTGGTAGTACCCACGACGTCATGGCTGGCGTCAATGTCAGCGCCATGACGACGGCCCCGCCAATGGCGAAAGCATAGGTACGCGCCATGGGCGAGAAGATGACCCCGGAAACGCCGGTCATCGTAAAGAGCGGCAGAAACGTTACGCCGATGATGAGCGTCGAAAACATCATGGGACGGCCGACCTCCCCGGCCGCCGAATGCACGCGATCGCGGATACTTCCCTGGCCGTGCTTGCCCAGGTGGCGGAAGATGTTCTCGACCATAATGACGGTCGAATCGACGACGATGCCGAAGTCGACCGCGCCCAGGGAAATCAAGTTGGCCGAGGCTCCGAGCGCCACCATGCCGCAGAACGCGACCAGCAGCGCCAGCGGTATGTTGAGTGCCGTCACCAAGGCGGCGCGGATATTGCCGAGGAAGAGCATGAGGACCAACACCACCAATCCCATCCCAATCAGAAGGTTCTCCATCACGGTGTGCGTGGTGATGCCGACCAGCGTGCCGCGGTCGTAATAGGGAACGATCTCGATGCCCTGATCCGGTGGCAGTACGAATTTGCGGATGTATTCGAGCCGCTCTTTGACGGCGTTCAGCGTCTTCGCGGTCTGCTCGCCATAGCGCATGAGCACGATGCCCTGAACCACGTCCGAATCATCGTCCTTGCCGACGATGCCCAAACGTGGCGACCAGCCCAGCTTCACGTCGGCCACGTCGCGCACACGAACCGGTACTCCCTTTGCCTCCAGCACGACGGTATCCTCGATGTCCTTGAGCGAGCCGACGAGCCCCACGCCACGCACCGTATAGGACTGTTGGCCAAGTTCGAGGCGCTGCCCGCCGACGTTCTGGTTGGCGTTGCTGATCGCGGCTGTCAGTTGGGCCAGGGTCGCACCGCGCGCCTTGAGCCGATAGGGATCCACCTCGACGTGGTACTCCTTGCTCAGGCCGCCGTAACTCGTGACATCGATAACTCCCGGCACCTGCTTCCACTGGCGCTCCATGACCCAGTCTTCCAGGGTCTTGAGCTTGAGCAAGCTCTGCTCGCGCGGCTCCTTGAGCCGAGCCTCGCGCTCCTTGGGGTCGCTGACTTCGCCTTCGATCTGCCTCTTCTTGTCCTCGAAGGCGCGGTCGACGAGACGGTAGCGAAAGATCTCTCCCGTGGCGTTCCACGGCGAAAGCTGGGCCTGGATGCCGTTTGGAAGCTGGATGAACTGCAGCCGGTTGATGACTTCCTGGCGCGCATCCTTGTATTCGGTCCCCCAGCGAAAGTAGCATTTGACGTCGCTCAAGCCGAAGAGCGACTGCGATCGGATGTGGTCCAATCCGGGCATACCCGCGAGGGCGATCTCGAGCGGAATGGTGACGTAGCGTTCGGTTTCCTCGGCGCTCCAGCCAGGGGGTTGGGCAATGACCTCGACGAGCGGGGGCACGGGATTCGGGTATGCTTCAATGGGCAGCTGGCGGAAAGCCAGAAGCCCAACCACGACCAAGGCCACAGCCATGACGGCGATGATGGCGCGGAAGCGAAGAGCGAGGCCGACAATCTTTTGAATCATGAGGCTAGAGCATTCCGAGCAAGAGCAGCGAGTGGGTTGCGGCGAGCAATTCGCCGGACTTGAGCCCACTTAGTACAGGAATCAGATCGCCATCGTGTTCCTCGTTGGCCACCACCTTGCGCCGCTTGAAGACGGCGGAACCATCCGGCCGGTGCTCACCCGTGAAGACAAAAACGACGGTTTCCCCCTCCACGCGCATGAGCGCCTGGCGTGGAATGACGAGCATGTGTTTTCCTGGTACGGCGATGTTTACCGACTCGTACATCTCGGGCTTGAGCAGATGGGCGGGATTGTCGATCACACAGCGAACCTTGGCCGTTCGAAGTACCGGATCGAGAGAGTCGGCCACCCAATCCACCACGCCGCGGAAGGTCTTGTCGGGGTACGCTCCGACCTTCACGCTAACTTCGTCGCCCTTCGTGACGTGCGGCAAGTCCATTTCATAGACGTCGCCGATGACCCAGAGGTTGTCGGTTGCACCGATGGTGAAGAGCTCAATGACATTGCTGCCGATGGAATACTGGCCCTGCACCTCGAGACCGGGATGCGCCATCAGCGAAATCACTTCGCCGGCGATGGGGCTGCGCAGGATGTATTCCTGCGACACCACATCGATGGTGCCCGACTGAAGCAGCCGGGTCTTGAGTCGGGCGCGCTCGAGTTCGGCCCTGGTCTTGCGCCAGTTGTCCTCGGCGGCTTCGAGATCCTTCAATGTCCCGGCGTGCACCGCCGAGGAATAGCCATAGAGATCCTTCTGACGTTGGTATTCGTGCTCGGCCGCGGTGACGTCGGCTTGTGCCTTCACCACATCCGAAAAGAACTGCCCGACGTCGGGCGACGAGATGGCTAGCAAGGGAGCGCCTTTCTGCACCCGTTGCCCAAGCTGGGCCAGAACCCGGGTGACCCGACCGTTGACGGGAGAGAACACGTGGCTGACGCGCAGATCGTCGAAGGTGAGCCGCCCGCCAACCGTCACGGCGTCGGGAATGCCCTGCTCTTGGGTAGCGACCAGCGTGATGTTGGCGTCTTCGAGCTGCTTGGGCGAAGGCCAGACCTCGTCGTTCGGTTGTTGCCGCGAGACCGAGCCCTCGGTCACCACACGCTCGCCGGCCCGAAGACCGCCGAGGAGTGGCACGAGATTGCCTTGCGCCTGGCCAACCTGAACCAGCCGGCGCTTGAAGGTCATGCGCCCGTCGGGCTTGGTTCCATCCGCGACGAAGACGTAGGCGGACTCGTTGATGCGCACGATAGCGTCGCGCGGAACCGCCAATCGTCGCTGCGCGGGCTGGGCAATGGCGAGGGTCGCGAACATCTCCGGCTTGAGTTTCTCGTCGAGGTTGGGCAGCACGCAGCGGATCCGTCCGGTGCGCAGCACGGGATCGACCGCGCCCGAGATCCAATCCACCTTTCCGTGAAAAACTTGGCCGGGATAGGCGATGACCTGGACGTCGACATCGGCGCCCAGCTTGATGCGTGGCAAGTCCATGTCCTGAACGTCCGCAAAGACCCAGACCTCCTTGATGTCCCCGATGGTGAAGAGCTCCGTCGCCGCCCCGCCCGAATACTGCCCCTGGACTTCCACGCCGGGGTTGGCCGCGCGAGCGATGACTTTCCCTTCGATGTAGCTGCGCAGGGTGAATTCCTGCGTAACCGTGTCGAGCGATCCCGAGCGCAACATGAAGGCCTTCTTCTGCGCCCGTTCATGTTCCGCCTTCGCGCGATGGAAATTGTCCTCGGCCTGCTCGTAGTCGCGCTGGGCCGCCGCGCCTTCCTTCGCAAGTCGCTCCTGCCGGTGGTAGTCGGCCTCGGTCGCAACCACGTCGGCCTGGGCTTTGACGACGTCGGAGAAAGCCTGTCCGATGTCCGGTGAAATGAGGCTTAGGAGTGGCGCGCCCTTCTTGAGGCGCTGACCAGGCTGCGCCAGCACGCGCGTGATCCTGCCGGTTACCGGCGAGAAGACGTGCTGGACCAGCATGTCGCTGAACGCGATTCGTCCTCCCACGGTAATGGCTTGGGAAAGGTCTTGTTCCGCGGCCTCGGCGACGCGGATATTGCTCTTCGCCATCTGGTCTTGGCTTAGCCACACTTCATCGGGTGGTGCACGATCCGAAGATTCCTTCGCCTCGCTGCGGTTGCAAGCCCCCACCCACAGAGCGGCGGAAGCCAAGAACAGCCACCGCACCGCCGTCGTCCGTCTATTGGTCTCAACTTTCGTGGTCATTTGCATTGCCTCGATTTCATCACCGCAGCGAAGTCGACGTCGCCTGTTCGAGCTGGTAGACCGCGCTCCAGTAGTCGGCGAGGTCTTGGTGGTACTCGATCTGGCTGGCGACATAGGCTCGCTGCGCGTCCAAGAAGTCAATGAGCGACGCCGCTCCCTTTTGATACATGTGCTGCGCGAGATCGCGTGACAGTCTGGCTTGTTCGAGAAGCTTTCCTTCCATGCGCTCCACCTGGCTCTTTGCCGCGACATACCCGGCGAAGGCTTGCGTGACATCCGAAAGCACCTGGGCCTTGGCCTTGTCGAGCGTTCGCTGTGCCGCCAAGACATTGCTCTCCGCGCGCTTGATCTCGCCCTGCTGCTGGTAGAGCACTGGAACATTGCCCTGAAGTCCCGCGTTGAAGGTGGGCACCGACGAGCAAGTATCGCTGTTGCATTGTTCCGAGTAGCCGAGGGAAATCGCGATGTCTGGAACACGCGCGCGTTTGGCCTGCCGGACAACGACCTGACTCTGCTCCAGGTTGGCTTCGGCGATCTTGACGTCGGTCCGATTGCGCAGGGCCAGATCGTGCAGCGACGGCAGGCTGGCGTCCCTTAGCTGGCCCAATCCCGCGTACTCGATCCCCGTCGTGAGCACGACGTTGGGAGGAACCGCGCCGCGCGCACCGAGAAGGAACAGCAACGACGCCAAGGCCTGCTTCCGCGCGCTTTCGGCCTGGTCGAGAACCTGCTGGGCTTCGAGTTGAGCCTGCAATACCCGCGAGAGATCGAGCCCGTTGATGGTCCCTTCGTCGTAGCGGCGCTGGTTGAGCTTGAGCTGCTTGTCGAAGGTGTCGAAGGACTCCTTCGCGGCATCGACATTGAGGCGAGCCAAAACCGCCCCGGCGTAGGCTTGCCTGACCTGCGACAGCTCGAGCCGGCGAACGTCGTCGACGTTGAGGCGAGCCGCCGCCAGAGCCTTGGCGCTGGCTTCGATGCGCAGCGACCGTTTGCCCCAAAGCTGGTCGCCGATGGCGGCGTTGTCGGTGATGCCGATGGCCAAACCCCAGGTACGGTTCGGGGATGCGCTTGGTGGTCCCAGGTTGCCGCCGATGAGATCGTGACTTGTCTTGGGCCCGAAGGAGGCCCCTAGGTCAAGCCCAGGATTGGGATGGGCGCCCGCAGCACGCAGATCGCCTTCCGCGCCTTGCGCCCCGTATTGCGCGATCAGAAGATCGAGGCCGCGAGCCAGGAACATCTGCTCTGCCTCGGCCAGGCTGAGCTGGGTAGGGATGGCGTCCTCGGAAGCGACTTGAGCATCGGCTCGCGCCCACGCCTGAACGCCGAGACAAAGCAGCACCGCCGTGGTGCCCAGCTTGGCCGTTCGAGATATGAAGCGCATGACCGCCACCCAAGCAATGGACGTGCCACCAAGCTATGCGCGGCCCTCGCGAGACACCGGCGGATCTTGATTTGTTTGAGCGAACGATCTGAGAAGCTATTCTAATCCTTTGAATTTCGGTCACTGAACTTGCGCAGATACCTCGTTTGGCAGCTTGGCCTTGCACATGCATGGTTTCATCGAATCTTCATCACCCGCTACTCCGCGAAACATGTTTTACGTTCATTTGTTACGCCCATCGGCCTCGACTGAGATCAGCACTGCCGAACGCCAGCACCGAAATGCGGCAGTCTGCCGCCGAAGATGCGGCGGTTTGCCGCACCTAGACCCCTTCCTCGGACCATTCCAATGATGACACCTACAGCGCAGGCCACCATCCTAGTTGCCGAAGACGACGATCTGACCAGGGGCTTGTTGGTGGAGGTTCTTCGTCGCGGGCAACACCGCGTGGTGGACGTCGCGACGGGCGAGGATGCGCTGGAGCGGCTGAAAGCAGGAGCCTTCGATCTGGTCTTGTCGGACATCCAGATGCCCGGCGCAGGTGGCATGGATCTTCTCACCCATGTCATGCGAACGACGCCCGAAACGCCGGTCATTCTCATCACCGCGTTCGCTCGGCCGGACTCCGCCATGGACGCGATCGCACAGGGAGCGGTCGACTATCTCACCAAACCCGTGGACGTCTTCGCGCTACAAGCGGCGGTCGCACGCGCCCTGGAACGCAAGCGTCTCACCACCGAAAACCTTCGACTGCGCAGCGTGGGTCTCGACAAGAAGACGATGGTGGGGACCAGCGCCGCGATGTTGAGTCTCTACAAACAAATTGCGCAGGTCGCCCGCACCGAGGCAGCCGTTCTGCTGATGGGGGAAAGCGGCTGCGGCAAGGAGCTGGCGGCCCGCAAGATCCACGACCTAAGCCGCCGCGCTTCGATGCCTTATGTTCCAGTCAACTGCGCGACGTTGGCCGAAAGCATTCTCGAAAGCGAGTTGTTCGGCCACGAGCGCGGCGCCTTCACGGGCGCCAATTCGAGCCGTCGTGGCGTGTTCGAGGAGGCCAGCGGCGGCACCATCTTCCTTGACGAGATCGGCGACGTTCCAGCCAAGATGCAGGCGCAACTGCTGCGCGTCCTCCAGGAAGGTGAAGTACGACGCGTGGGCGGAACAGCCGCCATCCAAGTCGACGTCCGCGTCGTCGCGGCCACCAATCGCGATTTGGCTGCCGACGTCGCAAGCGGCCGAATGCGCGAGGATCTCTACTATCGGCTCAATGTCGTCGCGTTGCGCATTCCACCGCTGCGCGACCGAGGCGATGACATCATCGAGTTGGCGCGCCATTTTCTCGTCCGCCACGCGGTGGAGTTTGCCCGCGCCGTGCCCGATCTCTCCGCCGAGGCCATTTCCCTGATTCGCACCTATCCCTGGCCGGGAAACGTGCGCGAATTGGAAAACGCCCTCGCCCGTGCTGTCGCCCTGTCTCCGCGCGCGGTACTCCTACCGGAAGATCTTCCGCCCGAGATCGCACGAGGCACCGCAACGCCGGACAATGCCGCCATCGATTCGGACTGGCCGACCCTCAAGGCACTTGAGGACCGCTACGTCCAGAAGGTACTCGATCACGTTCAGGAGAATCGCACGCACGCCGCGAATGTCCTGGGCATCGACCGGCGAACCCTGCAGCGTCTCCTGGCCCGCGAAACCGGTGAAAGCGAATGAGTCCGGTCTCCCCCGGCGATGCTCTTCCGCGAAAGCCGCCAAAGGCTTGGCCGGTGTTGCTGGCCCTGGGCATCGTCGCCCTCCTGCTATTCTCGATGGTGGCCGCCGATCTCCTGGTCGCCCTTCGCGTCGCATCGCGAACCTCCGAAATGGTCGACGACGAGCAGCGCTCCATCGAGCTGGTCGATGAAATGCGTGAGGAAGCGGAGCGCATAGCATCGCTCGCGCTGAGCGAGGACGAACTGGTCGTGGCGGTCAAGCACATCGCCCTCCACGCCGCGGCGTACGAGCCGCTCACCTCTCAGCCGGGCGAGCTAGCCGAGTGGCGCCGACTGCGCGCGGATCTGACGGACCTCGAAAGTCACGTTCGCCGGCACGATTCGTCGGCCATCCCCGCCCGCATCGCCAGCATCCGCTCCTCCGTGCACCAGCTCGCCATCATCAACCGGGATGCCGCCCGAGGGCAGGCCAAGGCCATCCGTTCCATCCACCTGCAGGCCATGGTGGTGGACGCGCTGGTGGGGCTTGTGGCCTTGGCTCTGGTGGCTGCCATCGTCGTCTTCATTCTCCGCGTTCTGGCAAGGCAGCGCTCCTTGACCGAGGCGCACATCAACCTCCTTTCCGAACGCAATCGCGAACTGGACGCTTTCGCGGAGCGCGCCGCCCATGACCTGCGCGTGCCTTTAAGCCCCATCCGAGGCTACGCCGACTTTCTCATGGCCGGCCACGAGACTCCCGAAAGCGTTCAGCAGATGGCGGGGCGCATTCGCATGGCGGTAGATCAGATGACACGCGTCGTGGAGAACATGCTCGACATGTCGCGCGCCGGCCGTCTGTCGCGCGGAACCGCTTCACTTGCAAAGGTCGTGGCCGAAGTGCTTGCGGAGCTGCATGCACAACTATCGGACGCGGAGGTCACCACGTCGCTCTCGGACGATGTTGTGGCTTGCGCGCCCAGCGTGCTCGCCCAGATCCTGCGCAACCTCATCACGAATTCGGTCAAATTCCAGTCGAAGCAGCGACGCTTGGTGCTGGCCCTGAAGACCGCCACGCACGCCAGCGACATCGACTTCATTCTTGAAGACAACGGCATTGGAATGAGCGACGAAGATCTCGCCCACGCCTTCGAGCCCTACTACCGCGGCAGCGAACACCGGGAAGTGCCGGGACACGGATTGGGGCTCGCCATCGTGCAAAAGACGATGACCGCGCTAGGCGGTAGCTGCCGTTTGACCCATTCCTCCCTCGGCGGCACGGCAGTCGCTCTTTCCTTTCCCCGTCCTCCGCCCGCATCGCGTTCTGGCGAGGACATTGAAGTGCCAGCCAGCCGTGTCGCGGTTGCCCGTTAGACGCCTTCGCTTCGGATTGCCCTGACTTCCCTGTGGCGCATGACCGCACCAAGTGCGGCGGGTTGTCGCATCGCTTTGAGAATCCTTCTGGCGACGGCCCCGGTCTTGATGAGCGCGATGAGGCGGAGCGGGGAGTTGCACTTATCGCAACCAGGACATTCGTGGCACGGGGTTGGCTCTTGACATGCGGAATGCTCGCGCACGCAGCTTGGATATCAGCACCACGAGGGAAGGACTCGGGTTGCACGGATAGAGACGATTGGGCTGTGGCACTTGGCCGCAGTGGCCGCGGCAAGCTGTCGCACAGGGAGCGAAGTTCAGGCTACTGCCAGATGGATCTCGCACCTGACTTGCGTCTTCATCTTGGTCGACGGAAGAATGGGTTCATAGAATACGCGCGCCTCCTTTGAAGGCTCGATCCCCTGGTCTATTGACCGTAGGCACACGAATTGCACAGAGTACATGCTGGTCTGCCATGTTTGGCTCTGTACCGTAGTTGACGAAGATGTCTTGCTCACAGTGAACTATCGCCCTGCTCATCCCGTTCGACGCCTTTAGGTATATATGCAGGCTGACCTTTGCTTGCCTACTCGCACCACGCCAATGGAAGCACAGTGACGTCCATCCAGATTGCCGGAAAGGCCTTTTCATGCGAACAGCGATCTCTGACATCCATGGCGGCGCTCGCGTAGCGGCCGTCGCGTTTTCCCTATTGCCCCTTCCCCTGCTCGGTCTCGTTGCCTTTGGCTGCCAATCCGGCGGCGCAATTGGTACTCCGAGTGGCCAAGCTGGGTCGGGCGGAGACGGAGGAGGGCCGGGCAATTCTGGTGGCAGCGGTGGCACCGTCCTTTACCTCGACGCACCGACGTCCGTCACTGTTGGCAATGCCGCTCTGTGCGGGAACGGCGTTATCGACCCTGGCGAACAATGTGACGATGGTGTGCCTGCCGCCAAGAAGACCGGCCCCAATCCGGTCGACGATGGCTGTAGTGCTCTCTGTCAGATCGAAGAGAACTGGAATTGTCCGACGCCGGGGCAACCCTGCCAATACCTCGGGACTTGCGGAAACGGCGTGCTAACCTCCAACAAGCAGTGCGACGACGGCAACACCACCAGCGGCGACGGTTGCTCGTCGACCTGCCGGCTCGAACCGGGCTGGATCTGTCGCGTTCCGGGAAAGCCCTGCACCCCCTTGTGCGGCGACGGCAAGGTCGAGCTTGGCAAGGAATGCGACGACGGCGTACCACCGGCCCAGAAGACCGGTCCCAATGCCATCGACGACGGTTGCTCGTCGACCTGCCGGATCGAGCCGGGCTGGAGTTGCACCGGGGCCCCCAGCGTCTGCACAAAGGCGGTATGCGGCAACGGCATCCAGGAAACCGGAGAAGCGTGCGACTGCGGCACCGATCCAACGAAACTGCCGACCGGTTGCACGGGCCCGAACGGCCTGTTTAACGGCGACGGCAGCGGTTGCTCGAAGACCTGCACCAAGGAGCCGGTGTGCCGAGGAACGAACGGGACCGGAACGACCCACGCTTGCGCGCCCACGTGCGGGAACGGCAATCTCGAACCGGGCGAGGAATGCGACGACGGCAACCTGGTAAATGGAGATGGCTGTTCCTCGACCTGCCAAATCGAGCAGGGGTTTACTTGCACCCCGACGACCAAACCCGACACGCAGACATGCACGCAGACTCTCTACAGCGGTCAATGCCTGGAGTTGCCGGTCAAATTGCGTGACTTCAAGAGCGAACACGAAACCGGCGGTCACCCGGACTTCTTCTACTATGGCGCCTCCCTGCCGACGTCCAGCGCGGTCAGCGTCAACGGCGTGCAGGACCAAACCAATCCGTTGAGCTTTAGCAAGCGTTACTGCGTGCCCAATTCTGCGGGTCCCGCGAGACAGAACGATTCTACGACGCGCTGTTGGGACATGGCCCAGGCAAACCTGGACGCGAACGGCCGGCCCGCGTTCAATCCCAGTCGCAACGGGGGAGGAGCGAACGCGACACTGTGCGATTGCCAATTCACCGACTGGAGCCACGACACCAATGGAGGGCACGTGCCTGGGTACACTATGGCCAATAGCCCACTCAACGGCCTGACGTACTCCGCGGGAGCAAGCGGCCATCCGATCTACAAGGGTCCCGCGCCCATCGCGACCAGCGCCACCACGTTTGGCCAGTGGTGGGTGGATAGCACCTACACCAACAGCACCCACACCGTCACGACGCTAGAGCTTGGTCCGGTGGCCGGCGCCACCGGCCTCTACCGCTTCTCCAGCGCGCCCCACAGCGTGTACGGCGGCTTCTTCCCGTTCGATCCGCCGGGCAACAACTTTCCTCTCTACACGCTTACGGGCAGCACCTCCGGGCCGGGAACGACCCTGACTTCCGCGAGCGGCAACGGCGAGGCGCTGCACTGCGATCTCTGGCCGTATTGGTACATCTCCGCCTCCTTCGGGGGCACGAACTGCATAGGTGACCAGTATGTATTCCCTCCCAGTTTCGCGCCCGGCGCCGATCCGGCGGCATGGTTCGGCCAAAACCCGAACGGCGGATGGATTCCGCAGGCCCAGGGCTGGTACCACGACTCCTGGTTCTCCCTTGAAGCCCGCTACCTTTTCGCGTTCAATGGCGCCTTTCAGCTGCAATTGTTCGGAGACGACGATACGTTCGTCTTCATCAACGGCGTTCTGGTCATCGACCTCGGCGGCGTCCACCAGCGCCTCCCGGCCAGCGTGAAGGTCGACGCTGCCGGGAACGCGACCATCCAGGAAGGTGGCAACATCTACATGCCTTGCACCGGCGGGAACTGCCCTGTGATTCCAGCCGGCTATGCCGTCGGGGATCTGGTGCCGTGCGATGGGAGTGCAGACGCGAGAGATCCCGTGACCAAGGTACCGTTCAACTCGACCTGCCCGGCTGGCAACACGACCTGCGACTGCCGCCAACGAACCCTGACGGCCGCGGCACTCGGTCTCCAGACGGGCAACAGCTATGAGATCGCGGTTTTCGAGCGCGACGGACATCCCTCGGAGTCGAACTTCCAGCTCACGCTGAGCGGATTCTCCACGACCGAGTCGGTCTGCCAAACCCGCTGTGGTGACGGGGTCATCACGGCCGGGAAAGAATGTGATTGCGGCGATGGAACGCTACCGGCCCTTCCCGCGGGCTGCGTGGGACAAAACAATGATACCTTGTACAATGGTTGCACAACCCAGTGCGTGTGGGGACCATACTGCGGCGACAATATCGTACAGAGCCCGCCCGAGCAGTGTGACCTAGGGAGCGCCAAGAATGTCGCGAATTACGGAGACAAAGGCGGCTGTACCCCGGCGTGCCAGCTGGCTCACTACTGCGGCGATACCATCGTGGACACCGCATATGGCGAGCAGTGTGATTTGGGCGCCAACAACGGGCAGCCCGGAGAGCCATGCGACAGCAATTGCCAGATCATCACGCTCCTGCAGTAACTCACGATATCGCAGCGCCTGCGGTCAAGTGCCGCAGCGCTCCGCGATCTACTCTAGTCCAAGAGTCGGAGGAATCCACGGAGGCGCGGGCCGCATCGAACGGGATGAGGTAGGGTTCGGTTTGGACGCGATTCGCACATGAACCCTACGACGGAGGTTCAAAGGGACAGAGTCTGACGAGGCTGAGAGAGATCGCGAAACACCAACAGTGAGGAATGCCATGAAATTGTGCAACTACGCTTGCGTACCTCCAATAGTCCTGGCAGTTGCAGTGACTTGCTTATTCACGGCGGCCTGCAGCCCCGGCTCCAGCGGAACTATCGGGACCGCGAATGGCAGTGGTTCTGGAGGGGGGCAAGTTACGTTCATCCTTCCGACGAGTACAGCGGGGGGCGCAAGCGGAGCACTTACGGGCGGATTCTCCCAGACCCAGCCGGGCGTATGGCCACCGCCAGGCTTCATCAACGTCACTGATGCCTCGTACGGCGCGTACGCGCTCGGGCCTCCGCTCTCGTCATTCGGTGGGTCCTCGGGCGGCGGCGGGACGGGAGGAGCGCCGGGCGCGTGCTCCGGGCTCTACGGAGTGCTCAGGGACTTCAAGATGAGCACCCAGGGAGGCAGCAATCCCGACTTCGAGCATCCGCCCGCCGATGACCACGGCATCGTGGCCAACACCCTAGGTTCCGACGGAAAGCCGGTCTACGCGAACCCGAATGGGACCACCCCGACGACCCACGGGAAGGACATGTTCGATCAGTGGTACCGGGACGTCGACGGGGTGAACATGAGCTTCCTGGTCGGTCTTCACTTCGTGCCCAACGGGAACGTCTACACCTTCGCCGCCACCATCAACAACGCGGGCGCCGCGCCCAACATCTCCTATTTTCCGCTCGACGGCCAGGGCTTCGGCAATCAGGGTGAGAATCACAATTTCAGCTTCACCACCGAGATCCAAACCTCGTTCACGTACCATGGTGGAGAGATCTTCACCTTCGCAGGCGACGACGATGTTTGGGTCTTTATCAACGACAAGCTTGCTATCGATCTAGGCGGCATTCACCTCCAGGAAACCCAAACGGTAGATCTCGACGCCCAGGCCTCCAACCTCGGCATCAGCAAAGGCAACGTCTATCCGTTAGCTGTATTTAATGCCGAACGTCACGTGGTACAGTCGAATTTCCGCATCGACACGACGCTGGTGTTCAACGACTGCGGCCAGACTGGCGGTACGGCAATAATCCCATAGCCCTGTGGGTCGCAAGAACTCGCGATTGTCCTGGTGCGCCTTGACTCTTGAAGGCATCGGTTTCTGGCTCGATGCCAGCACGTAGACGTGCGTGGACATATCGTCTCCCGGGTTGTAGCCTGTGGTCCAGACCGTGGACATCCAACCACCAAGGTTGTAAGCCTGCGGCCCAGACCAGGGCTCCAACTACCGAGGTGGTTCATGTTGATTTCCAGACGGATATTGGGCGTTTTGCTCGTTTCGCTGCTTTTCCTGGGAACGGCCCTCGCGACTGCATCCCTGGCCGAGGAGAAGCGCTTTCCTTGGCAGAAAGCTCCGGGACCCATTGCCGGCCGCTGGTCGTTGACGTGCGAGGAGCGGGCGGGAATGGTTATCGAGGTCAGCGTGATTGGCAAGAGGGCGACGGGAAAAGTCTTGCACCTGGACAAAGCGGGCGCTTTTGGCTACTCGGTCGGCGAAGAAATCCTCCGGCTCGAAGCCGACGACTTTGGCGATTGGGTTGGGCAGCTTCACTGGCGTGCCCAGTACAGCAAGGATCGCTGGGATCCCATCCACTTTGTGGCGAATTCCATGCAACTGGATGCCATCATGACCACAGATAGATGCTACAAGAATATGCCCCGGGCTGACTGAGAGAGTAAGCAAGAATCGGGGGCATCGGTTCCAACTACGATCAGCGGCACGGTGGTCGCCGGCAAACCGCACCCGCATTCAGGGATCCTCACCTTAAGGATCAACTCGTCAAGATTGATCGCGCTGGGCCCTCTGGGGAAGGCAGCCGAGGGGCGATTCCTTCAGCGATTTCGCGGTTGTTACACTTGCGCGCAGAAGACTCCAAAGGAGTCATATCGTTCGCCAGCCTGTCATCCGTGGCGCCAAAAGTGCTCATCGTGGGCGGAGAATATTTCCGTGCAGCGCGGAACGAGCGCCACGGTCGCCTTTCGCACCTTCGCCAAGCTGAAGGGCAGTGCGACAGAAATCGAGATCACGAATCGGTCGGTCTTCTACGTTCCTGACAACTATCTCGTCGGCTCCTTTCCAGCGGACGGCTCGCCGACATTCACGACCCGATTGCCGGTCGCCACGACCGATCCCCCGCAACGTGGCGGTCTGGCGACGATACAGGCCCAGGCCGCGAACACCCAAGATCCAATCACCACGGTGACCACGACCTTGACGGTGAAGATTGTCGACGTCATTCAGCCCACCGCAGGCTCGGCGGCCGCCACGCCGGCCCTTCCAGCCGATCCCGGCTCGCTCTTCCAGGGCACGTCCGATCCGACGCTGGCACCGACCCTCGTCTATCCCAACGATGGCGTGCTCCTTCCGCCCAACCTGGGCACCCTGGAAGTCCATTTCATGCCCGGAGCGCAGGCCAACGAGCTCTACGAGATTTCCTTGCAGAGCGCGTTTTCCGACCTGCGCTTCTACACCCGCTGCTATGCCGACACGACGCTATTCTTGAGCGGGAGCTGCGTGCAGCAGCTGGACGCCAGCACGGTCGACATACTGGCCGAGTCCAACCGAGGAGGATCCGCGGTTACGCTTTCGGTGCTCGGCGCGAATGGTAATGGCTCCTTCGCTCAGGCCGCCCAAGCTTCGATCCAGTTCGCCTCGGATCGCCTGGACGGCGCGGTCTACTATTGGACCGCCTCGAATCCGCCCAGGGTCATGCGTTTCGATTTCGGATCGCAAAGCGGCTTGGCGCCGGCACTCCAGCCCAGCGACCTGCCAAGCGACAGCGGAGCGCCCGGCGGAGGAACCCGCTGCGTGGGCTGCCATTCGCTGTCGGCGGGTGGCGGGCGCATGGCGGCCGCGACGGGCAATTCGTCCGAATCGTACCTGGTCTACTTGAACGACCTCACCCTGCCTCGCACCGCTACCTCCAACTGGTTGACGGTCGATGGGCGCAACAGCGGTCCCGCGAGCCAGAACCGCGTGCTCTTGACGTCCTTCAATCCCGACGCCAGCGAATTCGTCGCCGTGGCTCCGGTGAACGACTCCACCGCGCCGACCAATTCACTCCTTTTCCACGACGGCGTCACCGGTCTGCGCAAGACCACCAGCGACGGTACCCTGGGACTGGCGTTCACGCCGGCCTATCCCGCCTGGTCGCCCGATGGCGGCTCCATTTCCCTGACCCACATCTACGGCAGCAACAAATCGACGATTGAATTCCAGGAGGGCGGAATTTCCGTGATCACTCAGGGTACCACGGGATGGAATCTGCCCCCCCATCGAGGTAGTCCCCCACGTCGTGGGCAAGAACCGCTACAACGCAACCTTCGTTCCCGATTCTTCGTTCCTGCTCTACAGCGAGTCTATCCGCCAGACCGGCGATAGCGATGCCGCGGTCGATGCCTATTCCGATCCATCCGCCAAGACCTGGGCCGTCACGCCCATCGCGGGCGCCCAAGCCGTGTCCCTCGATCGGTCCAACGCAGTGGGCGTGGCCGACACGCTCACCTTGGCGGACGGCCGAGCCTCGTCGCTTCAGCAAAGCCTTGCCAGTGGTCAACTGATGAACACCTTCGCGCGTGCGGCGCCCTTCGCCTCCACGCAGAACGGACACAAGCTATTTTGGTTCACGGCCTCGTCGCAGCGCCGGGCTGGCGTACGCCGCTACTACCCCAACGGCAGCGTCGTCGGTGATCCGCCGACCCAGACGCTCTTGTGGATGTTCGCCCTCGACGCGGATAACGTGCTTGCCGGCAAGGATGGCAGCTACCCGGGCTTCTTCTTGCCCTTCCAGGATATGACCACTTCAAACCACATGGCCACCTGGACGCAGAAATACGTGTCGGATCAGCCGCCGCCGGGACCACCACCGGCTCCGCCACCGGCTCCTGCCTCGCCGCCGCCGCCACCTCCTGTTGCAGCGCCACCGCCGCCAGCGGCCCCGCCCCCTGCGGTAGCACCACCGCCGCCGCCGCCGCCCACGCCACCGCCCTACGTTCCGTAGAAATCGCACTGCTGTGCCCGGCGACAGTTTTCCGGACGGTACGAGAAGTCTACCGACTCCGCTTTTGTTCGGTACGGGTTCGCGCGCTCGCGGTTCGTTCGCGATGCTCGTCCTTGCGGAGATCGGCATTGGCGCGCGCGGTTGCCTGCTCGCGCTGCGAGCGCAGCGCCGAATGTGCGTTTTCCTGGCGCGTGTCCGTCGTCGTAGTCGCGCCCGACCCATGCTCGCCGCTCCCGGTCTTCTTCGCCTTGTCGGCGGCGGGGTCGACTTTGCCGCTGCGGATTCGACTGATGACATCGTCCACGGCTTCGTGTTCGTCGACCACCGTGACCGAGGTTGCCCCCAGGTGAACGCGTTCGGGGCGGGACTTGTCAGGGGCGGGCTGCGGGGACTTGGCTTCGTCGGCCCGAGCCGCGAGCGACGGCAGCCCAACCACGAGCGCGAGCAAGAGGAGGGACCGCATCACGTTCCCTCCTGGCGCACGTCCAAGATCACCCGATGTTCGAGCACGCGTCCTCCGATTTCCACGGTGGCCACGACAGAATAGCGGCCCGGACGGTCGCCGCGCACGGCGATGGGAATGAGGTTCTCGCCGGCTTCAAGGCGGCCAGGCCAACGGAAGCTGCGCTCGTCGAGCCGCCGTCCTCCGCTCCAGAAGGCCAGGCCTTCGGGCAGAGTGACCTCGAAGGTGACGTCCTCCACGGCCACTTCGGCGGCGAAGGCGAGCTTGATTACCGCGACTTTGGAGGTAGGAACGCGGAAGCTGGGCAGGACCGGTCCGTTCGCCACCGGGGATGGGGCAGACCCGTTCATTGCAATCGGATTGGCAATCGGATTGGCAATCGGATCGGGCGCGACAGGGGCCACGAGCGGATTCCCGCGCATCACCACGAGCAGGGCGAAGCTCGCCACGCCCGCGGCCACTCCGCCCACTGGCCACAGCCACGCCCGACGATCACGCAGCCACAAGACCGCGCGATCACGCCATCCGATGGGCGCGGGAACCGGCCCGGCCGCGAGACGCCTGTGCAAGGCCGCTCGAAAACCCTCGTCCGGCGCATCCGTGGCCAGCGCGCGCAAAGCCCGGCGCAACTCGGGACCATCGGTGTATCGGTGTGTTGTCGGTCTAAGCTCGGTCATGGCAAATCCATGCCTTCCATGGGTAGGACGGTTGTAGAGGCGGATTGGTTCCCGATTCGTGCGCCATCTTGTAACCGGCGGGCAAGCTGCGTCCTTGCGCGGTGCAGGCGGGACTTCACGGTTCCCTCGGGAAGTTTCTCGATGGCTGCGACTTCGGCGATGGCGAAGCCTTCCACGTCGCACAGCACGAGAACGCTGCGAAACTCGGCTGAGACGCGGCCAATGGCCGCCCACAAGTGAGCCCGCTCTTCTGCCTTGAGCAAAAGTTCATCCGGTGACGGCGCCCCTTCGGCCCGATCTTTGCCAGCATCGTTCGCGAGGGCATCGACCACACGCTCGCGCGAAGCCATCGCACGTTGCGCGTCCATAAAGCAGTTCTTGGTCACGCGGTAGAGCCAAGTTGAAAACGAGGACTCGAAACGATAGCTGCGCAAAGAGCGGTAAACCTTGATGAGCGCCTCTTGCGCCAGATCGTCGGCGTCGGCATCGCTGTGGGCAAACGAGCGCGCGAAACGTCGCAGGCGTGGGATGTGCGTCTCGATGAGCAACTCGAACGCGCGCACATCGCCTTCCTGAGCGCTCCGGATGAGGTCATCGCTATGTGCGGTGTCGGACACGAGCATCTAAACCTTGTGACATTCGTGCGGCCAATGCAAGGGCGACTTGTCAGAAGCGCGGCCGAGCGTCATGCTCACTGTGGACCCATCGTGCTGTCATCATCCGCTGCCCTGCGAGCCTTCACAGGCGCCTTGCTGGCCTTCGCGATCGGACCGTCGTGCAATTTGCCCGGACCCGAGGGCAACGCGGTCTATTTGCAAAACGGTGCCGTACGCATCGTGGACCAGGGCAACCTCGCCGGACAAACCCCGTGCTCCGAGGGCCGCGGAGGTCTCGACCGCTGGTGCGTGTTCTTCAAGCAGAAACAAACCGAGACCCGCGGTCAGGATGTGTGGGCCGTCAACGTCTCGCGCATCGGACGGGGCGAGAACGTCCAGTGCAACCAGCCCGGTCCTGCGTGCGTAAGCCTGGCCACCGGCGACCATGTCGTTCACTGGGGTTTCGTGGCAGACACCCTGATCATCGACGGCGTTCCGGCGGGCACGAGTGCCGCGAACTTGATGCCCACTCCGGTTACGGCATGGCGCCCCGACTGGGCGAGCCCGGTCACGGTGACGAGCGAACCCGTGAGTGCCTGCTGGACGGACGCCACCACCGAATCCGTGGCCTGCGTCGAACCGGGCGCGGCGAGCGACGCTTCCGCCAACGACGCCGGCACCTTCTACGCCGGCCGCCTCACCCAGACCCAGCATTCCCTGACGGTGGTTCCGCAAGGACGCGAGGCGGTCCAGGCGCTGACGACCAGCGATTGTCTCTTGGTTTGGCTGTCTCCCTCGGGAGCGGCGCGGGTACATCTCGGCAGCGGCACCGTCGAGGTCTTGCCGGCGGAAATCACCAGCGCGTTCAACGTCACGCCAGACGAGAAATGGTTCCTTTGGTCGATCGGCCAGAAGAGCGACCTTACGGGAACGCATTCTCTCGTCGCTACCGCGTTTCCCCAGGGCGGCGCGCGCCACGTACTTCTCGGCGATGTGGCTCGCCACCACTTCGTGCAGGGGCCGCGCGCCGCTGGCGCGGATGTCGTGGCGATCACCACGTCGACCGACGGCGCGGACAACCTCATGCTCACGGGACCGGATAGCAATGGCACCTCCCTGTCGACCGATCTTGGAGCGTGGATGGGAACGACGACGAGCACCCTGGATGCCACCAGCGCGGATGGATTCGCCGTGGTCGCCGACACGCAAGGCACGGCCGTGGTGCCGCTCCTCGCGTCCGGCGAGCCTTGTTTTTTCGGCACGAGCGTTATCCCGTCGTCGCAAATCGTGATGGTGCCCAGCCTTGATAGCGCGCTGTGGGTCGATGCCGCTGCCGGCGTGGCCGGAATTGGTTACCGAAGAACGCTCGCGACTTGTGCGAAGGCCGTGAAGTTCGCCGCGAGTGCGATGGCGCTGGAGGTGGAGTCCGAAAATCATCTCCTCTACCTCGATTCGGCCAAGGACCTTTACCGTCTCGACTTGTCCGTAGCCGGCGCGGTGCCCACGTCGATGCGCGATCCGGATGAAGTCGTGTACCGCTGGGCCTACGCGGCTGCCGATGATGTTCTGTTGCTGGAAATGACGTCATCCTTCGACACGGCGATTCGGCTCTATGCCTTGCGCAACCCGTTCCCGTAGTACCGGCACAATCGACGGCCGCGATCACCAGTCGGCTTCCAGGGTCAGCCCGATCACGTACTTGATGTAGTTCCGGTTGTCGACATCGAGCACGAGCGTCGAGCGATTGTCGGTGACGTCGTAACGAAGCACCAACTCGATGTGTTCGCTCAGACTGGCCGCGATCGAGAGTGACCCGCGAAGTTGCAAATCCCGGCGGTGCTGGCTTTGGTAGAGACGATCGATGTTCATGGCCGGCGCCACGAAATACACCATGTCGTCGCCCAGAAAATCGAGAATCTCGGCCGAGCCGTCGGCCCCGAATCGCCAAGGTCCCGCCACGATCTCCACGCTCGCAAGCACGGCGTTCGAGTCGTAGGCGTAGGGCGCCACGTAGACGTAGCTGGCCTCATCGGGAGGATCCGTGGGTTTGCGTTTGCGAAATTTGAATGTCTGCGAGCTTCCGACCTCAAGCAAGGTCTCGGTCCGGGTGCCGATGCGCTCGCGGCGGTGCCGCACGGCCAGCTCGCCGCGCACTTTGTGCCAGCGCAACCGCTGGCCGAGCCGCACGTCGATGCGCGAACCGGTGTAGTAGGCGTAGTTCTGATCGATGGCGTTCTTTTTCTGCAGGCGCACGCGCAGACTCGTGGAGGTGTAGGGCAGCTCGTCGAGCGCCACGACCGGCTCGGCGCCGATCAGGTTTTGGAAGAGGCGATAGTTCGAGAGCCCCGCGCACTGCAACTCCTCGCCCGCCAAGAGTCCAAGATGGAGAATCGACGAGGGCGACCATTCGCCACGTAGACGAAGATTGTGGTCTTGCAAACTGTAGTCCTGGTGATCCCGATCCGGATATGCCAACTGATCGAGATCGTAGTCGGCGGAAAAGTAGGCCGTCCGTCCAACCAGAAAGTCGTGACCCAGGCTGGCGTTGGCGGTGACGAAGAAAGCGTCGGTGCTGCCCACCTGATCGGCAAGAGTGGTTTCCGGGCGCGCATCCGCCCCTTGGATTACGTTGCTGTCGTAACCGGCGCCGCCCGACAATCCCAGCGAACCGCCGCCTCCACCACGCCGTCCGCCGAAGGACAGTTGGTCGAGATAGGCGCGCGCGGAAACGGCGGTTGCTTCATCGAGCCCGCGACGCAAGGCCTGCCAAAAGAGTGCCCGCGCCTTCCTCCAGGCACCGGCACGAAACGCGGCCAGACCCTGCATGAACAGCGAATCCCCGTCGCTTGCATCGAGCGCCGCCGCCCGCGCGAAGTGCTCGGCGCCCTCGTCGTAGTGGTTCTGGCGAAGGAGTGACAGTCCCAGGCCATGCTCGAACACATTCCGTTCAATCGGCGTGAGCCCCGGGCTGCTGCTGTCGGAGAGCAACTCCTGGTAGATGCCCGCGGCGCGCGCGAGCCGATCGTTGGCCAGGGCCGCGCGGGCTTCCTCCCGGCGGGCTTCCCGAAGCCGCAGGTACGATTCGCGCGTTTCGCCGTCGATCCGCGCCTTGAGTTCGCCCACGAGCTGCTGGCGTTCTGGCGTCGAGACCAGCGCCTTGGCCAAAGCCACATGCTTTGCCGCCGCGCCAAGGTCGCCCGCCGCGAGTGCCGCCTCGGCTGCGTCCGCGTTGGCGAGAAAAGCGAGATCCGGAGCGATTTGCGCGGCAAGATCGAAGGCGGCGCGAGCGTCCTGGTACTGTCCAAGCGCGAACAAGGCAGCGCCCTCGTTGAAGGCCGTCGGGCCAGGCGACGCCGGCACCTCCGCGCCCTTCGCTGCCGCGAACGCGGCCAGGGCCTCTTGGTAGCGGCCAGCGCGAAAGTGGGCAAGCCCCAGCACCAGATAGGCGGCACCTCGACCGGGCGCCGCGGCGGCGACCGCGCGAGCATTCTTCGCCGCCGCTTCGAAATCGCCCGAAGCCAAGAATGCGCGGGCCTTCTCCAGCGCATCCGTGGGCGGCTCGTCCGCGAAAGCCGGTGATGCGGCGAAGGCCATTGCGACAAGCAGTCCACAGATAGCTTGAGCCCAGCGGTGAGAAGGGCCAGTTCGCCGCGAGCACAAGATGGGCCACGGATGAAGAGGAGTCGAACAGGTCAACGCGAAACGATACTGTCCGACCACAGGCCAGCCCGCCAAGAAAAAGCGCAGATGTTGGGAACCATTTCCTTCCGTGCTTCGTCCCACGGTCGAAATCGCGAAATTGGTCCCGGCCACACGCCGCGGAGAACGACAGACGCTTCATACGACTTCAAGAGAAAGGACAACCCATGAAGACCCTGCACACCATCGCCATCGCCATCGCCTTCGCCATACCAGCGCTTTCCGCCCGTGCGGCCACGACAGCCGCGGGGGAGAAGGACATCAAGGCCGACAAGGCCGACATCGCCAAGGACAAGAAGGATCTCACGGCCGACAAGAAGGACAAAGCCAAGGACAAGGCCGACATCGCCAAGGACAAGGAGGATCTCAAAGCCGACAAGGCCGACATCGGCAAGGACAGGAAGGATCTCGCGGTCGACAAGAAGGATATCGCGGCGGACAAAAAGAACCGGGCCGCGGAACGCAAGGACGTGCGGCAGGATGAAGCCAAGCTGAAGGCGGATCGCGCGGCCGGCAACAAGGAGGCCGTGAAGAATGACATTGCCGACCTCAAGGCCGACAAGAAGACAGAAGGCAAGACAACCGCCGACCTGCACAAGGACCGCAAGGACAAGGCTCATGATGCGGCCGATATGCGGCGCGATCTGCGCGACGCCAAGAATGACCAGAAGGATCTCAACAAAGACCACCGCGATCTCTCCAAGGACAACGCGGATCTGCGAAAAGATCGCCGCGATCTCAAGGAGGATCGCCGCGACTTGCGCCAGGACCGCAAGGAAGCGCACAAGTAGGCAGTCGAACGAACCTCAAGTCGGCAGCACGAGGCGGAACACCCACAAGGTGCTCCGCCTTTCGTCGTGGGCGGCAATCTCTGATTTTCCGTTGCCGAACCGTTGCGAAGAGGTGGCAATCGATCCCCTGAAATCGGTTTACGGTGTTGCCGGCTCAGGCTCGGCAAGGCGTAGCGGGGCTTGGCCATATGTTCATTGACCACGAAAACCCTGGAGGCTCCCCAATGAAACTGCGATCGAATGAAAACCTGGCGTTCTTGCTGGGCCTAGAGCACCGAACGGGTTGAAAGCCGAGTCAAACCGAGGACTTGCGTAAGGCCGACAGGGCTCACTTCACCGAGCGCGCTGTGGCTGTGTTGATGGACAGACGGCCGTTGCGCGCGCTCGGCGAA
>Ga0224559_1000149_pt1 | contig 45550 bp, 36 predicted proteins | sample 714S33034metaG_FD_180676 | JGI IMG/M metagenome (GOLD analysis project Ga0224559, IMG submission 180676) | Peat soil microbial communities from Stordalen Mire, Sweden - 717 S3 30-34 | ecosystem: Environmental > Terrestrial > Soil > Wetlands > Peat | place: Sweden: Norrbotten County, Stordalen... | reverse complement strand
GACGCCATCCTCGTCGCGGCGCACCAGCATGGCCAGCTTGCAATGCGTCTTCAGGCCGACGATGCCGTGGAAGACCTGCACGCCGGCGTCCTCCATCGAGCGCGCCCAGCGAATATTCGAGGCCTCGTCGAAGCGGGCCATCAGCTCGACGACCAGCGTGGCCTCTTTGGTGGCCGCCGCCTCGATCAGCGCCCGGAAGACGGGCGAGTCCTGGCTGGTGCGATAGAGGGTCTGCTTGATGCTGACTACCGAGGGGTCTTCGGCGCCCTGCTGAATGAAATTGACCACCGGGTCGTAGGAGTCGTAGGGGTGGTGGAGCAGAATATCGTGCTTTTTCAGCTCGCTGAAAATGTTGGCGGAGCGGCGGCTCAATTTCAGTGACCGGGGCGTGAAGGGGGGGAACTTCAGCTCGGCCCGCGTGACGTCGCCGTACAGAAAGATCAGGCGCGAGAGGTTCACCGGGCCGTCGCAGCGAATGATCTGATCCTCGTCCAGCTCGAAGTTGACCTTCAGCCGCTCGACGATCTCCGCATCGGCTCCGGCCTCGATCTCCAGGCGCACGGCGTCGCCCTTGCGGCGGTTATGCAGCTCGGCGCGAATGGCCTCCAGCAGCGAACGGGTTTCCTCCTCCTCGAAGTAGAGGTTGGAGTTGCGGGTGACGCGGAAGGCGGTACGGGCCAGCACCTCGTAACCGCGGTACATACCGGCCAGATTCTGCGCGATCAGGTCCTGCAGCAACAGGTAATCGAAGACCCCCTCGGCCGAGGGCAGACGAACAAAGCGCGGCAACGCCCTGGGCACCGTGACCACCCCCAGGACTTGCGGGCCGGAGCTGCGCCGCTTGCGCCGGAGCAAGAGAGCCAGGCAGAGAGCCATGTTCAGCACGCGCGGAAAGGGATGAGCCGGATCGATCGAGATGGGAGTCAGCAGCGGGTCAACCTCCCGCTGAAAGTAATTCCGGGCAAAGGCGCGAGCCTTTCCGTCCAGTTCCTCCCACTCCAGCAGCCGGACGCCCTGCTGACGCAGTTCCGGCAGCAGGTGCTCGTTCCAGCACTTGTACTGATCGTCCACAAAGCTATGGATCTCGGCATTCAACACGGCGAGCGACTCTTCGGGGCGCAGGCCGTCGTAGCCCGGCTCGCGGTAGCCGTCTTCAATGCGCTGCATCAGGCCGGCCTGGCGGATTTCGACGTACTCGTCAAGATTCGAGGCAGTGATGGCCAGAAACTTGACCCGTTCCAGCAGCGGATTGGCCGCGTCCTCGGCCTCTTCGAGCACACGCCGGTTGAACTGCATCCAGGAGTAGTCCCGTCCGTTGAAGAGCTTCTGCTTCTGCGTAATTCTGGCCATCGAGCCTGCGTTTTCCGTGCGCCGTGATTGAGCGGTTCACCTGTGAATGTGGAGTTTTGAGAACCGTGTAAGCCACTGAACGGCAGTAGCTTCCCACAACAGCAACGGGAGAGCTGCTGTAGAAATCTACCGCCCGCGCCGTGTTGGCAGTCTACAGCTTCGATCGCGCCTTTGCCCACAAGGCGCGAAAAATTAATCTCGAGGATTCCGCCGGTGCAGGATCGGGCAACCGGTGCTGGATCGGGCGGCTTTGCTAGAACATTTCTCCTTGTGTAGAGTGGGTTTCTTGTCTCCCACCCTAGCCGCAAAAGTTGCAAGAAGCAGCTTCATCGGCTTCGCTCAGAATGACAAGCGAGGGTGGGGCACCCAGACTCGATACCTTTAGGAAAATGCTTTAACTCTTCCCGACTCCCATCCGCGCCACGCTGAACTGCGCCCCGGCAAAGAGGATCAGCCCCGAGATATAGGCCCAGAACAAGAGGCCCACGGAGACATAAAAGGGACCATAAAGCGCCTTCAGGTCCATGTGGGGCAGCACTTGCACAAAAATCAGCTTGGCCCCCAGCCAGATAATGCCGGTGAAGATCGAAGTGCGCAGAACATGACGCGCCGGAATCTTGCGATTGGGCAGCAGCCAGTAGATCGAAAAAAAGAACAGAATCGAGGCCACGCCGGTCGAGGCGGCTAGCCACATCCAACTGATTCCTTGAAAGAGGAGGTTGTCGGTGTGGTGGAAGAAGAGAGAGGTCAGCAGTTGGCGCTGCCAGGCGCTGAGCAGAATGCTGATGAGCGCCAGCGCCACCATGAGAATCGCCAGCCCGAAGGCGACCACCTGGTTGGCCAGGTAGTTGCGGCTTTTGGTCACGCCCCAGGCCTGGTTCAGGGCCACCTCCAGGGGCAGAAAAATGCCCGTGCAGGCGATCAGAATCATAATCAGCGAGAAGACCTGCACTCCCTGGCGCGAGGCCGCGGCAGCCAGGCTGTCGGCCACAAACTCCTGATTCGAGGGCAGAAAGTAATGCACCATGTCGCTGACCACGCTGACCATCATCGAGGAGTGAAAGATCGACCGGGAGAGCGTGTAAAGCAGCACGATGAAGGGGATGAAGGAGAGGATCGCATTGGCCGCCACGCTGAAGGCGTAGGTGTGCACCTCGCTGTCCAGCAGGTAGCGCACCAGGGCCGTGCCATCCCTGCGCCAGCGGTACCACTTGGACTCTGAGGCTGGTTCCACCACATCGACTGCACGGACACCCTCGGCTGCTGCTTCGCCCTGAGTCCCTGAATTTGAAACTTCCACCACGTGTATCCCCTTTTCTTTAAGGCATTTTCCGAAATCTGTAGAGTTGCCAAGCGCGCCATTCGGCAGTTTGGCCTCACTCTATACCGATTCGAAAAATGCTTCCGCCAAACCACCGTCGTCAGCACTCTCACTCGTGCGGCGCAACTTCTGATGGCCTTTATAAAGGATAGCCTCTTGCGCGCCCTTCCGCTCCCGATTGGCTTGTCTTGCGGCACTCTTCGGCGGCGCTCGGGGCGGGCTCTAAAGCCGTGCCTTTTCAAAACAGGACATGTGCAGAAGATGGCCTGACGGTTTTCAAGGCTCCGTTGCCAGTAATGCATCGGCTGAACACAACCCCAGAATAGCCTCGCCAAACTTGTCCGCCTTGGCGGGCCCCATGCCATCAACTTCCAGCAACTCCCGTGGATTTTGGGGTTGCGCCGCCGCCAGCGCCGTCAGTGTCCGGTCGTGCAACACCACAAACGCTGGGACTCCCAGTTTTTTGGCTTCGGCCGTGCGCCATGCCTTGAGACGAGCGGCCAAAGCCTCCTGCACGGCGGTCAGGGTCGCCGGCGCGCGGGCGCCAGCAGCACCCGCCGAACTGGCCTTTGCCGATGGCTTTGCTGAGCCATGGATTTTAGCCGGAGCCTTTTTAGCGCGCGCGGGCTTCGTTGCCGGCCCGCCAAACTCCTCGGCAATGCCATCGCGGATCAGCAGATTCAGCGGCGTTCCCGCCCGCAACTCCACTCCCGCCGCCGTCGGCAGCACCTTGCGAAAGCGCCTCACTTCGCCATCTTTTTCAAACTCGGCTTCCTGAATTTCAATCAATCCGGCGCGCGCCATCGCATCCAGCAGCCCATCGAAATCATTCCGGCTCAGGCGGCCCGCCGGATCGAGATTGCGTTGCAGCGTGCCCGCCGCCCTGTAATCGACGCCGCGCAGCTCGTCGGCAATGGCCTGCGCCAGTTCACGTTCGGCCACCGTCGCCCGCCGGAAGAGCCGCAACACCGCGCCCGCCGGGTCGCACACATCGCAGATTCCGCAAGAGCGGGTGGCGTCCTCCACGTCGCCAAAATGGCGCACCAGGGCCGCCATGCGGCACTCGGAGGAGGTGGTAAAGCGCAGCACCTTCTCAAATTGCTCGGCCCGGAACTGCGCCTGGATCGTATAACTCTTCTTCCAGCCCGCGCCGCCCAGGGTGGCGTTGCCGCCGAAGTCCACCCGCGCCCCGCCGTGAATCTCCAGTTTTTCGAGCGCCCGATCGAACTCCTCCTCGCTCAACTTCGAGGCTGCCCGCAACTCCTCGACCGGCTGCGGCTGCTCGCCCAGCGTCTGGAAGAGCTGCTGCAAATGGTTGACCGGCGGATAGTCGCGACGGAGAAAAAAGTCGTGGGTCCGCTGGTCGGCGTAGCTGTGCATCAGGTAGGTCCGGCTGGGAGCGCCGTCGCGGCCCGCGCGGCCAATCTCCTGGTAGTAGCCTTCGAGGGTCGCGGGCAGCCCGGCGTGGATCACGGTACGAATATCGGCCTTGTCGATGCCCATTCCAAAGGCGATGGTGGCCACTACCACTTCCAGTTCACCGGCCTGAAAGGCGGTTTGCACCCGCTCCCGCGTCTCTGCCTCCAGTCCGGCGTGATAAGCCGCAGCGGGGATCCTGCGCCCCTCCGAAACCGTCAAGGAGAGTTCCTCGGCCAGCCGCTCGGCATTTTTTCGGGAGGCGGCGTACACAATCGCCGGCCGCCGGGCGGGATCGGCCAAAAGACGCGCAATCGCGGCGGGCCGCGCCGGCATCGCCAGCTCCACTACCTCGATAGCCAGATTGTCGCGCCGGAAGCCGTGAATGAACTGTGCCGGGTTCACCATCCCCAACTGGGCCACAATGTCGGCCTGCACCGAGGGGGTCGCCGTAGCCGTCAGCGCCACCACCGGCGCCGGGTCATCGCCCGCCCGCAGCTCCGGCAAGTACTGGCCCAGCATCCGGTAGTCGGGACGAAAGTCATGCCCCCACTGCGAGATGCAGTGCGCTTCGTCAATGGCGATGAGCGCCAGCTTGCGCTTGGCCAGCATCTCCGGGAAACCCGGCACCCGCAGCCGCTCGGGCGCAATGAATAGGAATTGCAGCGTTCCTTGCAGGTAGTCCACGCAGGCTTGCCGCGCCACCGAGCGTTCCAGCCCTGAGTGAATCCGCGCCACTTTGAGTCCCAGCGACGTGAGATTGGCCGCCTGGTCGTCCATCAGCGCAATCAGCGGGCTGATGACCAGCGCCGTTCCGCCGCGCGCTAACGCGGGCAACTGATAGCACAGTGATTTTCCGGCTCCGGTCGGCATCACCAGCAGCAGGTCGCGCCCCTCGATCGCCGCCCGGCAAACTGCCTCCTGCCCGGCCCGGAAGTGCGCAAAGCCAAAGACCGACCGCAACAGCTCAACCAGCACATCGGGATTGTCCGGCGCGGTCGAATTGTGAGGGGTCGTCAAAAGATGAGCGTCCGAGGCATGAAGAAGCGGCACGCCAGGTGTGGAGTGCCTCTTTCAACTTTACAGGAGCGCGGCTTGGGCTTCGCAGCGGCAAAAGCGGAGTACAAAAAATTGCGGGCCAGAGAGGTTCTCCGGCCCGCTTCTGGCGGCGTATTGCCGCCGGGTTTCGCTACTTTCCCAGTTTGTCGAGGTCGAGGTTGAGTTCGAGGACGTTGACTCTGGGTTCGCCCAGGAGGCCTAATGTCCGGCCGGTAATGTGCCGCCCGATGAGCGCGCGAAGGCTATCCTCGTTCAAGTTGCGGGCCTTGGCAACGCGCGGAAGCTGATAGTAGGCGTTGTCGGGGGTAATGTCGGGGTCGAGTCCAGAAGCCGAAGTCGTCACCAGGTCGATGGGAACCGGCTTGCCGGGGTTCTGAGCGGCCAGCTTGTCGATGTCGCCCTGAATGCGCGTTACGAGCGTCTTGTTGGACTGGGCCAGGTTGGAGCCGCCGGAGGCGGTGGCGTCGTAGCCATTGCCAGCAGCCGAGGGACGGGGATGGAAGTAGCGGTCGGAGGTGAAGCTCTGGGCCAGAAGCTCGGAGCCGATGACCTGGCCGTCCTTGAGAATGAGGCTACCGGCGGCCTTGTGAGGAAAGACCACGCTGGCGATGCCGGTGACCACGAGTGGATAGCCGAGGCCCAGAAGGACGGCGGTGACGAGAGTAAAGAGGATGGATGTCTTCCAGACGGAGTGCATTTTGTTTCTCCTGAGAACTTCCCTCAGGGGCTAAAGCCCCTGCATTGCTTTCTTGCCGAACTCGGCACCCTTCGGCTTCGCTCAGGGCAGGCTAAAAGTCGTGCCCTTTCAAAGTCTCTGCATGCCGCGGCCCGTTACGCCAGGTGCAGCGCTACCAGGAACATGTCGATGGCCTTGATGCCGATGAAGGGTACGATAATGCCACCGACGCCATAGACCAGCAGGTTGTTGCGCAGCAGAATATCGGCTGGTTTGGGTACATACTTGACGCCCTTGAGAGCCAGCGGGATCAGCGCCACGATAATCAGCGCGTTGAAGATGACGGCCGATAAAATGGCCGACTGCGGCGAATGCAGGAACATGATGTTCAGCACGCCCAGCACCGGGAAGACGCCGGCGAACATGGCCGGAATAATGGCGAAGTACTTGGCCACGTCGTTGGCGATGGAGAAGGTGGTCAAGGCTCCGCGCGTCATCAGGAGCTGCTTGCCGATCTCGACAATCTCAATCAGCTTGGTGGGGTTGGAGTCCAGATCGACCATGTTGCCGGCTTCCTTGGCGGCCTGCGTGCCGGAGTTCATGGCCACGCCCACATCGGCCTGCGCCAGGGCAGGGGCGTCGTTGGTGCCGTCGCCGGTCATGGCCACCAGCTTGCCACTGGCCTGTTCGCGCTTGATCAGGTCCATCTTGTCCTTGGGCTTGGCCTCGGCGAGGAAGTCGTCCACTCCGGCCTCGCTGGCAATGAAGGCGGCGGTCAGCGGATTGTCGCCGGTGATCATGATGGTGCGAATGCCCATGGCGCGCAGCCGGGCCAGCCGCTCCTTGAGGCCGCCCTTGACGATGTCCTTGAGGTAAATGACGCCCAGGGCCGTTGAGTTTTCCGCCACCACCAGCGGCGTGCCGCCCAGCCGGGCTATATCCTCGACGTGGTCGCGGACACTTTTGGGCAGCGAGGAGCCTTGCTCTTCGAGGAAGCGGGAGATCGCGTCCACCGAGCCCTTGCGAATGCGTACGCCGGGCAGGTTGACGCCGCTCATGCGGGTCTGGGCGCTGAAGGGCACGAACTCGGCGTGGATGCCGCCCAGGTCGCGCCCGCGCAGGTTGTACTTTTCCTTGGCCAGCACGACGATCGACCGGCCTTCGGGAGTTTCATCCGAGAGCGAGGAGAGCTGGGCCGCGTCGGCCAACTGCTCGGGGCTGACGTCGGGGGCGGGGCGAAACTCGGTGGCCTGGCGGTTGCCCAGGGTGATGGTGCCGGTCTTGTCCAATAGCAGGGTGTTCACGTCGCCGGCGGCCTCGACCGCGCGTCCGCTCATGGCCAGCACGTTGTACTGCACCAGCCGGTCCATGCCCGCGATGCCGATGGCCGACAAGAGCCCGCCGATGGTGGTGGGAATCAGGCAGACCAGCAGCGAAACCAGCACGAAGACGGTCTGCGGGGCGTGGGAGTACATCGCGAAGGGCTGCAAGGTGACCACGGCCAGCAGAAAGATGATAGTCAGGCCGGAGAGCAGAATGCTGAGCGCGATCTCGTTGGGGGTCTTCTGACGGGTGGCGCCCTCGACCAGCGCGATCATGCGGTCGAGGAAGGTTTCGCCGGGATTGGAGGTGATGCGGACCTTGATCCAGTCCGACAAAACTCTGGTTCCGCCGGTGACGGCCGAGCGGTCGCCGCCAGCCTCGCGGATCACGGGAGCCGACTCGCCGGTGATGGCCGACTCGTCCACCGAGGCCACGCCCTCGATCACTTCGCCGTCGCCGGCGATGTAGTGGTTGGCCTCGACGTAGATCACGTCGCCCAGGCGCAGGAGGCCGCTGGCAATCTCTTCAAAGCCGCCGTCCGCGGTGTACCGTTTCGCAATGGTCTCGCCCTTGGCTTTGCGCAGGGTGTCGGCCTGGGCCTTACCGCGTCCCTCGGCCATGGCCTCGGCAAAGTTGGCAAACAGCACCGTGAACCACAGCCAGAGGGTGATCTGAAGATTGAAGCCGAAGCCAGGGCGGTGGTGGATGGTGTTGTCGATCAGCAGCAGCGTGGTGAGCACACTGCCCACTTCGACGACGAACATTACCGGGTTCTTGACCATGCCGCGCGGATCGAGCTTGCGGAATGCATCCACAAGCGCCTGGGCCATGATCTCCGTGTTCCAAAGACTCTTTTTCTCAAGCATGATAGTCCGTTTCGTCCGTAGTTGAGATTCCCTGCGGAGCCTCAGTCGGGTTTTGATAGGGCACGGCTTTAGCCGTGCCGCTCGATGAACGAAAGAGAGATTGGGCTTTAGCCCCTGAGGGAAGTGTTTTCAAGAGCGTCTATTCCCTCGCGGCTAAAGCCGCAGCCGTTTTTTACCCTGCTACGGCACGACTGAAGTCGTGCCCTTTCAAAGCAACTGCACGGTTAAAACAACTGCCCGGATTTCAGCAGCAGGTGTTCCAGAATCGGTCCCAGGCTCAGTGCCGGGAAAAATGTGAGCGCGCTGACAATCACGACCACGCCGACCAGCAGCACGGTAAACAGGGAGGTGTTGACCGGAAAGGTTCCGGGTGAGGGAGGCACGCTCTTCTTCTGCGCCAGGTTGCCGGCCAAGGCCAGCACCGGGATGGCCATGAGGAAGCGGCCGATCAGCATATCCCAGCCCATCGCCACGTTGTACCACCAGTTGGTGCCCAGGCCCGCGAAGGCCGAGCCGTTGTTGCCCGCGCCCGAGGTAAAGGAATAGAGGATTTCCGTGAATCCGTGCGGCCCGGGGTTGGCGGTCGCAGAAAGCCCGTACTTGGGCGAGAGCACAAAGATGGCGGCAAAGGTGAGGATGATGAGCGGAAAGATGAGCACGTAGAGCATGGTCATCTTCATGTCGTAAGACTCGATCTTCTTGCCCAGATACTCGGGGGTGCGGCCTACCATGAGGCCGGCGATGAAGACCGAAAGCACCACCATAATCAACATGCCGTACAATCCCGAACCCACTCCGCCAAAGACCACCTCGCCGAACATGATGTTGATGAGTACGACCATGCCGCCGAGCGGGGTGAAGCTGTCATGCATTCCGTTCACCGCGCCGCAACTGGCGTCGGTGGTGATGGTGGCAAAGAGGGAGCTTTCGGCGATGCCATTGCGCACCTCCTTGCCCTCCATGTTGCCGCCCGGCGCGGTGTGGGTGAGGGTCTGCTGGGCGCCGTGAATGAGCGGGTGGGGTTGCGATTCGGCCCAATAGACAGTGGCGAAACCGGCGGCAAACAGGATGAACATGGCGGCCAGCACGGCCCAACCGTGGCCCGGCGAGCCGGTCATCCGGCCCAGCGTGTAAGTCAGTCCGGCAGGGATGATGAAGATGGAAAGAATTTGCAGGAAGTTCGAAAACGGCGTGGGGTTCTCATAAGGGTGGGCGCTGTTGGCGTTGAAGAATCCGCCGCCGTTAGTGCCCAGCATCTTGATGGCTTCCTGAGAGGCCACCGGCCCCTGCGCGATGGTCTGCGTCTGGCCTTCCAGCGTGTGGGCCTGGGTATAGGCTTTCAGGTTCTGCGGAACCCCCTGGCCAACCAGCAGCAGCGCATAAATGAACGACGCTGGCACGAGCACGTAGAGGATCGCGCGCGTCATGTCCACCCAGAAATTGCCGATCGTTCCGGATAAGGTTCGCTTGATCCCGCGAATCAGGGCTATCGCCACCACAATGCCGCCCGCCGCAGACCAGAAGTTATGCGTCGCCAGGCCGGCCATCTCGGTGAGGTAGCTCATGGTGGCCTCGGGCGAATAGAACTGCCAGTTGGTGTTGGTGGTGAAACTGGCGGCGGTGTTCCAGGCCAGGTCGGGCCCGACGGCGGCCAGATGCTGGGGATTCCATGGCAACAAGGCCTGGAGGCGCTCGATGCCGTAGGTGAGCAGCATGCCGGCAGCCGCGAAGCCCAGCATGGCATAGGCGTACTCGCGCCAGTTCATCTCCTTTTCGGAGTTCACGGCGCACAGTTTGTAGATGAGCCGCTCGATGGGACGGAGCACCGGATCCAGCCAGGTGCGTTCACCCTCGAAGACGCGGGCCAGATAGATGCCCACCGGACGAACGCTTGCAAGCAGGATCGCGGAGAAGATGGCAAATTGCAACCAGCCGTTGACGGACATTTCAGAACTTCTCCGGGAAAAGCAGGGTGATGGTCAGATAACCAAACAGCAGAACGGACAAAATCAGGGCAGTCGCGGTGATGAAGTCGATTTGCATGGGGTTACCTCAGCTTCTGGCACGCCTTGACGTAGAGAAACGCCAGGGCGAAGAAAATTACCGTGAACAGCAACATCGTCAAATCTTGCATCGCGGGTCTCGCACTTTCATCCGGCATCATGCCGGTGAGGCTTGGTAAGGAGAGGACACTGGAATCAGCTTCCGGCGCGGCTCGTTCAGTATGAACCATCTTCCCTACGCAAGATTGATTCTGGCTCACAACATATTCGAGTATCGAAAAAGTTTCCTAAATAAAACGTAAGGGGCCGTCCGGCGGCCGAAATCGCTCCTGTAACCCTTGAAATCCTGATGATTTTCGATCCCGTACGCCCGAAATGCGGCTCCAGCCGCAATTCAAACGCGGCTCGAACCGCCCATTCAGAGGCAGAGCCAAAATCGCCTCTGAAGGGGCTCTCATTCTTCATTGCCGCTCCAGCCCTCGGGGATAAAGCGGTAGCCCACCCAGGGTTCGGTCTGGATGTATTGCTTGCCGGCCTCGGCTTCCAGTTTCTTGCGCAATTGGCCAATGAAGACGCGCAGGTACTCGGGCTGATGAGCCGACTGCGATCCCCAGACGGCGGTCAGCAGCGCGCGGTGGGTCATCACCTTGCCGGCGTGGCGGGCCAGGTGCACCAGCAGCTCGAACTCCTTGGGGGTCAGGTGAATGGGCTTGCCCAGGACGGTGATCGAGTGCGCCTCGGCATCCACCACGAAGTCGCCGGCCTCCAAGGCCGTGGTCGTCCGCTCCGGGGCGCGGCGCAGGTGGGCGCGGACGCGGGCCAGCAGCTCCTGAATTCCGAATGGCTTGGTCACGTAGTCGTCGGCCCCGGCGTCCAGCGCCTCGACCTTGGAGCGCTCGTGGTCGCGCACGGAAAGAATCAACACCGGAACCGCCGATTGAGAGCGGATGGCGCGGCAGACCTCGACGCCGCTCAGGCCGGGCATCATCAGGTCGGTGACCACCAGGTCAGGCAGCCAGTCGCGGAAGACCAGGAGGCCCTCTTCGGGGTCGTTGGCGGTGCGCACGTCAAAGCCTTGCGCGGTGAGAGCGGCGCGCAGCACCCGCGTGATCTGCGGTTCATCGTCGATAACCAGAATTCTCTCGGGCATTGGTTTACTTCTTTCAACGGAAGATTACATCATCCGGGCGGGAGGGTATGATTCCGGTGGGGAAGATGATGCGATTGCCCACCTATTCGCGGAATGTAGCCCACTGGCTTGCGGCCACGCTGGTGGCGGCGCTGGGGACGGCTCTGCAGGTCTGGCTAGGGGCCAATTCAATCACTGCGGGGATGGTTTTCCTGGTGCTGGTGGTGTGGTTTGCCGCGCGGGCGGGAATTCTGCTCTCGGTCTACGTCGCGGTGCTCTGCGCGCTTTCCTTCGACTACTTTTTTCTGCCCCCGGCTCATTCGTTGCGGATTGTGGGAATTCAGGGCTGGGTGGCCATGGTCTCATTTCTGGCCAGTTGCGCGGTGGTGAGCCGCGTAGCCGAGCGGGCGCGCGGGCAGGCGATCCAGGCCGAGCAGCGCCGCGAGGAGGTCGAGCGGCTTTACGCCCTCTCTCAGGAGATGATGTTGCACGAGGACGCCACCGGCCTGATCGGCGACCTGCCGCGGCTGATCGAGCGCATCTTCGCGCTGGATGGCGTGGTGCTCTACGTCCGCGACCACGACCATTTTTATGCCACCACCGGCGACCTGCCCGCGAGCATTCACGCCAGCCTGCGCGCCATGGCGCAAGGGCAGAGCCCCACTCTGGTGGTGCCGGGCGAGTTCACCGCCAAGGCGCTGATGATGGGATTGCGCCCGGTGGGTGCCCTAGGCTGGCGTCCGGCGCGGCTTTCGGATGTGGTGGCCACGGCGATCAGCGCGCAGGCGGCCATTGCGCTTACCAGGGCCACCGCGGTCGAGGCCTCGGCGCGCATGGAGGCGGCGCGCGCGGGAGAACGACTGCGTGCGGCGCTGATCGACTCGCTGACACACGAGTTGCGCACTCCGCTGACCTCCATCCGGGCCGCCGCCACCACGTTGCTGGAAGCGACCGGGCTGGACGAGGCCGGGCGGCTGGAACTGGCCTCCATTGTCGATGAGGAGAGCTCGCGGCTGGACCGGCTAATCGGCGAAGCCGTCGAAATGGCCGAGATCGACGCGAATGTGGTCGAGGTCCATCTTGTCCCGCAACATCCGCGCACGCTGCTGGAGCAGGCGGTCGAGGAATCGTGCGCCGCATTGGCCGGACGCCGGGTGGTGATCGCCATCGAGGAGCCGGAGGGCCAGGACGAATTGGGCAAACCGGGGGCCCCAAGCAAAACGGAGAGGCCGGAGGCTCGGGAGAAGGCGAACAAACCGCAGAGGCCGAACAAGCAGGACAAACTGGACCGGCCCGTCTGGTTCGACCCACATCTGCTGGGCCGCGTGCTGCGCCATCTGCTGGAAAATGCGGCGCGGCACACCCCGGCCGGGGGACGCATCCTGCTTGGCTGCCGGCGCCATGGCGACCGTCTGGAGTTTCGCGTCGAGGACGATGGCCCCGGCGTCGATCCCGCCGATCTGCCCTTCATCTTCGAGAAGTTTTACCGCGGCCGGGAGGGCGCCACCAAGGGCAAGGGAACGGGGATGGGCCTAGCCATCACGCGCGCCATTCTGGCCGCGCACGGCGGCGGAATCGAGGTCGAGAGCGCGCCTCAGCGAGGAGCCTGTTTCCGCTTCTGGGTGCCGCTGGTGGAGCGGGAGCCGGTTAGCGCGGAGGCTGGTAAGAGCCATTTGAAGTAGTTCGCGCTGGTTGGAATCTGTCCATAAACTACAAGCATTGAAGGGGACGGGCTTCAGCCCGTCCGTTCAGAGCTAATTCCGATTTTCGGCTTTAGCCGCGGAGGGAATGTATGTCGTCCAAAAATCGCCCTCGGGGGCTAAAGCCCCAATCTTTTCTTGCCTTTGAAGTACGGGCTAAAGCCCGTACCCTTCACCCAAACCCGAGTTTCTGGACAAGTCCTTAAATCTCCCGCCGTCCCTCCAGGGCGCGCGCCATCGTCACTTCGTCGGCGTACTCGATGTCGCTGCCGGCCGGAACGCCGGTTGCTATTCGCGTGATCTTGACCGAAAAGCTGCGCAACGCAGTTGCCAGCCAGTGGGCCGTAGCCTCGCCTTCGAGCGTGGGACTGGTGGCCAGGATGACCTCGTCCACCTCGCCGCGCTCGACGCGGCTGAGCAGCGTGCTGGTGCGCAACTGATCCGGCCCCACGCTGTGCAGCGGCGAAAGCGTGCCGTGCAGCACGTGGTACACGCCCTGATAGCCGCCCTGCAAACCGGCCTGGGAACCGGTCTGATAGCCGCGCGTGCGCTCGATGGCGGCAATGTTGGTCGGCTCCTCGACCACGCAGACCAGGCGGTGGTTGCGCGTGGGGCTGGCGCAGTAGGCGCAGGGATCGACATCGGTGACGTTGTTGCAGATCGAGCAGAGGCGCAGATTCGCTTTAAGCCCGCGCACGGCCTCGGCAAGCGCCGCCGCATCCTCGTCGGTGGAGCGGAGAATGTGGAAGGCGAAGCGCTGGGCGCTTTTGGTTCCCACGCCCGGCAGCTTCTTCAACTCTTCAATGAGCCGGGCCATCGGCTCGGCATAGCGGCTCACGATGCGCGCCTCCTGAGGAACGGTAGCGGAATAGATTTGTGGTTTCCCACCCTAGCCGCAAAAGTTGCAAGAAGCAGCTTCTTCGACTTCGCTGCCCCTTCGACAAGCTCAGGGTCAGAAGGACAAGCGAGGGTGGGGCACCCAAAGTGTTAGCGATGAACGACTCCTCAGCCCAGTTCCGGCAGCTTCAGGCCGCCCAGCATTCCCTGCACGCTGGACTGAATGGCCTCGTCGGCCTTGCGCCCGGCCTCGTTGACCGCGGCCACCACCAGGTTTTCGAGCATCTCCACGTCCGGCTGGCCGCCGCTCAAGCCGGCCACCGCCGCCGGCTCGATGCGGATTTTGAGAAGCTGCTTTTTGCCGTTCATGGTGGCGGTCACCGCGCCGCCGCCACTGGCGCCTTCGACCACGGTCTGGGCAAGCTTGCGCTGTACCTCCTCTTGCATTTGATTGGCTTGGGAGAGCATCTCGGAGATTTTCAGCGGGTTGATCATGGCCTGTTTCCTCGGATTTGGAGCGTGAATTCGGTTGGGAGCATGAATTCGGAGCGTGGGTTTACTTTTGACGCAGATCGACGACGCTGCGCACCTCGGCCTGGAAAATCTCCCGCGCCCGCTGCACCAGGGGATTGGCCAGCGCGGCCTCTTGAATGCTGCCAGCCAGGGGTACGGCCATGGGCGCGGCAGGCTGCCCGCTTCCCTTCCCGGAGCCTTCGCCGGGAACCACCAGAAAGCGCCTGGGCGCGCCCAGCCGCTGCAACTCCTGGCGGATGATCTTCTCGGCCGCGGCATTGACCGTCAAGGCCAGCATTTTCTTGCCCATGCTAGCGACCTCGACGCGCAGGTTGCCGCCGTCGATCTCCCACAAGCCCGCGCCCAGCAACTGCGCCGCCGAGACGTGACCGGCCTCGACCAGAGCGCAGCCGACGGCGTGGCGGATGGCGTCGATGCTGGGAGAACTTGCCGCCGCAACGGCAGCCTGCGGGGCTTTGGCCAGCGCGCCCTCGGTGAGCGTTTCACCAGCGGCGTACCCGGCGGCCAGAGAGGCCGTGGCGGCAGAAAAGGGCGTGACGGCAGGAAATGGGCTGGCGGAGGCTTCGGCGACAAGAGCGGGAGCGGAGACTGGCGACGAATGCTCCATAGTGGCGACCGGCGAGGCCGCTGAAGCGGGCGTCAGACTAGAGCCCCTCTCGATTTCGGAGCCACGGGGCGCGGAACCACGGGGCCCGGATTCAGGTTCGGGCTTGGTTCTGGGCTCGGAGGCAGGCTGGCCCGAATCCCAGCCGCCGCCCGCCGGTCCAAAGGGCGAAAGCTCGGGGGCGGCCGAAGCCGGAGCTGAGGACGAAATCGAGGACTGAGCTGAGGATGCAGCCGGGAGCGCCGGAGTTGCCTTGGAGCGCGGAGCGGGGATTGGTGCCGCCGTCGGAGTCGAAACCCGGGCCGAAGCCTGCGCTGAAACCGGAGCGCCAGGGCGAAAACTGCCCCCGGCAGCCACGCCGCTCAACAGTTCTTCAAGCGGCAACAAGCGCTGGGCGTGAATCAGCTTGAGCAGGCCCAGTTCCAGGTGGAAACGCTGCTCCTGGCGGTAGTTCAGGTCGTCGAAGGTGCGCAGAACGATTTGCAGATTGCGGGTAAGTTCTTCCTCGGTGAACAGCAGCGCGGTGCGAGCGGCGCGGGCGCGCTCGTCGCCGCTGATTTGCAGCAGCTCCGTCTGCTCGCCGCCCAGCTTGGCCATCAGCGTGTTGCGCAGGTAGCGTACCATCTGGCGAGCCAGCGAAGACGGGCTGTGACCCGCGTTGACCAGCAGGTTCAACTGCTCCATCAATTCGGCGCTTTGGCCGGCGGCCACGGCCTCCAGCAGCCGCTCGAAGATCGCGTTGGGCACCGAGCCCATCAGCTCGCGAATCTGCACAGCCGAGAGCACGGGTCGGCCATCTTCGACCGGGGCTGAGGCGATGGCCTGGTCCATGATCGAGAGCGCATCGCGCATCGAGCCATCGCCGGCCTCGGCCAAGAGAGCCAAAGCAGCATCCTCGGCGACCACCTCTTCCAGCCCGGCGATCATCTTCAACTGGGCAAGAATGTCGTCGAATTTGACGGCGTGAAAGCTAAAATGCTGGCAGCGGGAGCGGATGGTCTGGGGAATGTCCTCGGGCTGCGTGGTGGCCATCATGAAAATCACGTGCGCCGGAGGCTCCTCGAGGGTTTTGAGCAGCGCGTTGAAGGCCGCCTCGGTGATCTGGTGGGCCTCGTCGAGAATGTAGATTTTATAGCGGTCGCGGGAGGGGGCGTAGCGGGCGGCGTCGCGCAGCTCGCGAATCTCGTCGATGCCGCGGTTGGTGGCGGCGTCAATCTCGATCACGTCCACTGCGTTGCCCTGGCGAATCTCCACGCAGGAGTCGCAGACTCCGCAGGGCTCCGGCGTGGGGCGCTGGGGAGAGCCGATCTCAGCGTGGCAGTTCAGAGCCTGGGCGACGATACGGGCGATGGTGGTTTTTCCAATGCCCCGGTGGCCGGAAAAAATGTAGCCGTGGGCGATGCGGTTCTGCGAGAGGGCGTTCATCAGCGTCCGGGTGACGTGATCCTGGCCGGCCACGTCGGCAAAGCGTTGCGGACGGTATTTTCTAGCCAGAACCTGATAGCCCATGAGTAACCCCGCTCCCTCAGCCAGCCCGGAGACGCAGGCCGCCTGGAGAAGATTGTATCGTTCCGGGGGCTGAGTGCGCCGGGCCACTAGGGGCGGCTTGGACGTCCGCCATGCCCAGCGCAACCGAGCGGTTTCCCTTTCGCGCGCTTTTGCCTAACCCGAGCAGGGCGGCCCGGAGTTGCCTCGCCCAGCCAATTCCGGCTTCCTGGAAACCTGTACAGCCATTGGAGACCGCCAGGGCCCTGTTTTAGATGGGAAACAGGCTCAAATCCGCGCGGATTTGACGCTGCTGCCGGTTTTGGGCTGGCCGCGCTTCTTTTTGGCGGCTTTGTTGAGGCCGGCGGGTTTCTTGAGCGCATTTTTCGCGGCGGCATGGCGGCGGCGTTTGACCTCTTCCGGCGAGTACATTGTCCCGCGGCAGTTTTTTGCGCCGCAGTTGCATGCGGCCTCATCCTCGCCACCGTCGTAGAGGCAGTAGTCGTAGGTGATCTCTTCGCCCGCCTCGATCTTGCGCAGGGCCGTGATCCAGACCCGGCCCTCCTCCTCGCTGCTCTCGCAGTTGGCCGCGCAACTGTGGTTGATGAACATGGCCATGCCGTGGCCGTCGATGACCTCCTCGCCACAGCCCAGTCCAAAGAGGTAGGTGATAGGCGAGGCCTCGTAGGCTTGGTCGGCCTCGGCCTTGGTGAGGCGGCGGCCGGTGTACTCGGCGACGCGCGCGCCTTTGCGAATGGGCGTAGTGGTGTAGCAGCCGGCGGCGTGGATGGCGGAGGAGCGGATGATCAGTCCCATGCGAGTGTGCGATGCTTTCTGTGGGAAGTGTATGAATCGCATCGTACCATTGCTGGGATGGGGCGGATGCTGGGATGGGGCGAAAAAGATGAAGCGGCATTTTCAAGTTGCGCTGGTGTTGGCGGGTTGCCTGACGGCGGCTTCGACGCTGGTGGCGCAGACGGCAACGGGCGGCAATTCGACTGATCAGAGCAAGCCGGGGGCGCAATCGGCTCCGGCAGCGCAACCGAGCGCCAATCCCTTCCCAGAGGATACGAGTAATGTTCCGGTCATGCCCTCGAAGGCCGCGCCGGGGTTGCCCGAGGGGAGCTACAACGGGACGGAGGGCGCCGCGCCTTCGCTGCCAGGCCCATCGCTGCCGGGCGAGGATCTGGACCCGGTGCGCAGCCCGGACGACGCCGCGCCCTCGGCCGCCAGTGGGCCGGAGGAGGGATTCAGCTCCAGCCTGAAGGGCTTGGAGAAGGTGCTGCCCGCGTCAGGAGAGGATCAGCCGGAAAAGAAGAAAAAACTGGCGGTCAAAAATCCGCTTGTCAAGGAGCCCTCCCACCAGGAGGCGGCCTCCAAAGACATTCAAATCGGCGGCTACTACCTCGACACCAAGAACTGGAAGGCGGCGCTTTCGCGCTTCGAGTCCGCCATGGTGCTGGACCCGGAGAATCCCGAGGTTTACTGGGGGCTGGCCGAGGCGGAGCGCCACTTGGGCGAGTTTGCCTTCGCCCGAGCCTATTACCAGAAGGTCGCCGAATACGATCCCGACAGCCGCCACAGCAAAGAGGCGCGCAAGGCATTGCAGGAGCCGGAGATAGCCAATGGGAAGAACGCGGCGCCGAGCCAGCCCCAGCCTACGACGAAGACGCCGAAGTAGCGGCTCAGAAACCGGCCCAGCGGAGGTAGGCGGCGATGATCGGCTCGCCCCACAGGCTGCTGACGACTCCCCCAATGCAGAGGAAAGAGCCCAGCGGCAATTTGATCGCGGCCCAGTGTCCGGGTTGACGTTGGGCTGAAGGAGTGGCGGCCAGCAGAATGAGGGCAGCCAATGCTCCCAGCACGGCTCCGAGCCCAAAGGCAAGCAGAGCACCGGGCAGGCCCAGCCAGGCGGCGAGCAAGGCCATCAGCTTGGCGTCGCCCAGGCCGATGCCCTCGCGGCGGCGAAGTATCCAGTAGAGCCAGCGAATGAGAAGAATCAGGGCGGCAGCGGCGAAAATCTCCAGCAGGCGTTGGAATGCGAGGGTGAAGAGCGGGCGCCAGGCCCCGGTCATCAGCCAGGCCGTCAGCCCGTAATGAAAAAGCGCTGGAGAGGATGAAGCCGGTTTCCCGAGCAGGCCCGCGCGCAAAAGGGTGAAAACAAATCCCAAAGCGGCTCCGGGCAGGGTCAGCCAATCGGGAAGCCAGAGGTGCTCGGCGTCGAGCATGGCCAGGGCAATCAGCAGCCAGTAGAAGATCATCCCGCTAGCCGCGTCCGCCAGCCCCGCATAGAAATCCATGGCGGTCGCGTTCGGATCGAGGCTCATGGACAGAAAAGGCCAGATGGAAACTGCCCACAGCACCCCCACAGCCAGCTCGACCAGTGGGTAGCGCCAGCCAATCCAGGCGCGGCAGGTGCGGCAGCGGCCGCCCAGAGCCAGCCAACTGACGAGCGGCAGGTTCTCCCACCAGGCGAGCGTCCGGCCGCACTGGCGGCAGTGGGAGCGGGGACTGACGACGCTCTCGCCGAGGGGCCAGCGGCTCAGGCAGACGTTCAGAAAGCTGCCAAAGGCGAGGCCCAGCAGACCCGCAAAGATTGTTCCCAAAATACAAATCATGCGCGAGGTTGAGTATACGGCCACAAGTCGAGGAACGCAGGTTGAGGGTTGTGCTCTCCCACCTTAGGCGCAAAAACAAAGACGCGCCGAAGGTGGGGCACCCGGCCCCCTGTTCTGGCGCTAAAAAAGCGCCAGGGAGAATGAGTTTCGAGGCCAAAGTGATTTCTTTCATAAGAACAGCAGGTTAGCCCCCGCTTCGCGGGGAGAGCGAGTTAGCGGGTTGGCCGGCTCCCGTTTGCCGGGCAAACGGCCTTGCCGCAGCTCCCGCTCAGGTAGACTGTAAGTGCATGGGCCTTTCGCCTGAAAGCTCGACCGTACCAGCTTCCGCGCCGCAAACTGCCTCCGATCCAGCGCGGGCAGCGGCTTTATTTGAGCAGTCGGTCAGGATCATGGCGCGGCTGCGCTCGCCCGAGGGCTGCCCCTGGGACCGCGAGCAAACCTTCGATTCCATTTGCAAGTACACGCTGGAGGAGACCTACGAGGTCTTCGACGCCATCGAGCGGCGCGACTGGCCGCACCTCACCGAGGAGCTGGGCGACCTGCTGCTCCAGGTGCTCTTTTATGCCGAGATGGCGGCCAACGAGGGCCATTTCTCCATCGAGGATGTACTCGGCCAACTGAACAACAAGCTGGTGCGCCGCCATCCCCACGTTTTTGGCGATGAGGCCGCGCGCGCGGCGGGCAACCGGGCCGAGGTGGATTCAGAGGTCGAGGGTTCTTCGGCGGCGGTGCTGCGCAACTGGGAAGAGATCAAACGGGCTGAGGCATCGCATGCAGCAGCCGCGCCTTCGGCGCAAAAGGCATTGCATGCGGCAGACGCGCCTTCGGCGCAAAAGCTTCCGGAGTCGCGCTTGGATTCCGTGCAGCGGGCGATGCCCGCCCTGGCCGAAGCGGCCAAGCTGGGAGCCAAGGCGCAGAAATCCGGCTTCGACTGGACGAACTGGCGTGATCTGCTGCCCAAGCTGGCCGAAGAGACCGCGGAACTGGAGGCCGAAGCGGCCTCGGACGATCCGACCCGCAAGCCGGCGGTCGAGGCGGAGTTGGGCGACCTGCTGTTTACCGTGGTCAACTTGGGCCGCCATTTGGGCGTGGACGCGGAGATGGCGCTGCGCGGCTGCAACCGGCGCTTCCGCGAGCGCTTTTACGAGATGGAACTGGCCTCCCGGAAGCCCCTGGAAGAGCTTTCCGCCGCCGAGCTGGAGCAGTTGTGGGCAGAGGCAAAGCGGAAATTGGCTGCGGATTCTTCACCGAACCAGGTTGAAATTCCGCCGGAGCGGGGCTGAAATCTCAAGGAGTGTGAAAAATCCATGAAAATTGACGCGATCATTCTGCGCGAAGTGCACCTGCCCTTGGCGCGCCCCTTTGAAAGCAGCCTTGGTGTTACCCGCGAGCGGAGAATTCTGCTGGTGGAGATTCAATCCGAAGGGCTGACCGGCTGGGGCGAGTGCACGGCAGGCGAGCGGCCGCGCGACTCCTCGGAGTCGATCGACAGCGCCTGGGCGGTAATCACAAATGAATTGGGCCCGATGCTGGCCGCCGCGTCGCCCACGCACGGCGGCGAGTGCCCGCGCATCTTCCGCCAGGTGCGCGGCAACCGCATGGCCAAGGCGGCACTGGAAAACGCCATCTGGGATCTGGAGGCACAGCGCGAAGGGGTTTCGCTCTTCCGTTTGATTGGCGGAGTGCGCAGCACGATTTCCTGCGGCGTTACGCTGGAGATTCAACCCTCAATCTCCGAACTGCTGGCGCTGATCGAGAGTGAACTGGCGACCGGCTATCAATGCATCAAGCTGAAGTGCAAACCGGGCTGGGACGTGGAGGTCTTCGAAAAGGTGCGCAGCCGCTGGCCGGCCGTCACGCTCTGTTGCGACGCCAACTCCACCTACCGGCTGAGGGACGCCGACCATCTGGTCAGCCTGGACGCCTTCGACCTGCTGATGATCGAGCAGCCCCTGTGGTACGACGACTTCTACTATCACTCGATGCTGCAGAAGCGCCTTGGAACCCCCATCTGCCTGGACGAATCGATCCACAACCGGCGCGATGCGCTGGCGGCCATCGAGATGGAGTCCTGCCGGATGATCAACATAAAGCTGGGGCGCGTGGGAGGCTTCTCCGAGGCCATCGCCGTGCATAACGCGGCGCAGGAGCGGGGCGTTCCGGTTTGCTGCGGCGGAATGCTGGAGTCGGGCATAGGGCAGGCGCACAACCTTGCGCTGGCTACGCTCGAAAATTTCACGCTGCCGGGCGACTTCTCCACTACGGCAGGCTACTGGGCCGAGGAGATCGTCGAACCCGAGATTTCACTTTCGCCGCTGGGGGAGATTGCCATTCTGGAGACTGCCGGCCGCGGCTGTGAGGTGCGCACCGAGCTGGTTGAGCGGCTGACGGCGCGCAAGCAGACCATCCGCGCCATGGAACTGGTGAGTTAATGCAAATCCAGGGAGTTTCAGCAAGAATCAGGGAGTTTCAGCAGGAATCAGGGAGTTTCAGCAAGAATATAGATTGAGCCCGCAATTGCCGACGGGGTTTTCGCTTTACTGCAATTGGAGAATCGCTTCTGTTTGCCGTCGCACAGCTTGTAGCTTGCCGGCAGATCGGCGGCGCAAGCAGATTCCTGCCATTTCACCACTCGCGGCAGACTCAGTCCGGATGTAAGTCTTCACTTGAATGTTATAGCCGTGTTAGTATCATCCCTCAAGGAGCCGGGCGACCTCAGTTTTGCCTTCGCCCGAGCTAATCCGATGAACCTCTATCTAATGCGCCACGCCCACGCCGGAATACCGCGCGAGAACCCCGTCCTCGACGCCAAGCGGGCTCTCGTCAAAGAGGGGCGGGAGCAGTGCATGCTGATGGCGCGGGTCTTGAGCGCGCTCAAGGTGCAGGTGGACGTGATCGTGTCGAGCCCGCTGAAGCGCGCCCTGCAAACCGCGCAGTTTGTGGGCACGGAGATAGGCTACGAGGCCCGTGTGGAGATCTCGCCAGCCTTGGGGCCCGACGCCGATTTTGCCAGCTTTCAGCAGATGCTGGCCCATTACTCGGACTGTGAAAGCATTCTCGCCGTGGGCCACAACCCCAATCTCTTCCAGTTCCTGGGCCGGCTGATCACCGGCAACGGCGGCGCGGCCATTCGCATGAGAAAAGGCTCGGTGGCGCGCGTTGATCTGGACCACCATCCGGCCCTATTGCAATGGCTGATCGATCCGCGCTCGGCCCGGTACATCTACGCCAGCGTGCAAAAGAGTTCGCGGCCGAATACCTCGCGGAAGTAATCTGCCTCCTTGCGCAGCGACCACAATTCCAACTCCGCTCCCGTCCGCCCCTGCTGCAACTCCAGGTGAACCCGCCGGGGATAGAGCCTGACCGCGACTCTCAGGACATCCGAGGCGCGGTCCTGGTTGAGCGCCACGGCCAACCGCAGCAGCAGCACCGCCCGGTGCACGTGCTGGTGCTCGCTGGGAGGAATGTTGCGCAGGGCGCGGTCGCCCGGCTGCGGACGGCTCTTGCCCAAGTAGCGGGCGATGGCCGAAACCAGCGTTCGCTGCACCGGCGTGTAGCCGTAAATCTCCGAGCTGGAAACGATGTACTGCGTGTGCCGGTGATGGCCCTGGTGGTTGATAAATTTGCCGGTGTCGCGCAGCAGGGCGGCGGCGGCCAACCAGCTTTCGTACTCGGGCGGCAACTGATGCAGCGTCTGCAACTCGCGGTAAAGCTGCACGGCGTGGGCACGCACCGGCTCGGCGTGCCGCAGATCAACCCCGTAACGCCGCGCCGTGGCCAGCACACTCTCCCAGCGCTCGTGTTCGAACTCCCGGTGGGCGGTGGCGCGGGCATCCCGCTCGGCTAGCATCTGGGCCAGAATGCCGTCACGCAACCCCAGTTGCGAGTAACGGAAGCCGGGCAATTCAAAGCTCTCCAGCAATTCGGCGAAGACCTGCGCGCCAGCCACAATAATCTCCGCCCGCCGCGGCCCGATACCCTCGATCACCGCGCGCTCGGCAAGTGTCATCCGGGCCAGCCTGGCAGCCAGACGGCGCACATCGCGCGTCGAGGCGATGCCCGAGGCCAGCGCGGCAAAGCGGGCGCGGTTGAGAGCCAGCTTCAAGGCTTTGCCGGCCGTCTTGCTGGCGGTCTTTTTGGCGGGCTTGCCCGGCAGTTTGACCGCTTCGCCGCCCTGGCTGGCGGCCATCGCCGCAATCGCCCCGCTCAGCGCCGCGGCCGTGCCCGAGGTGGCGATGACCTGCGAGATGTTCTCCGGATGAATTTTGACGCGGGCCTGGCGCAGCTCACGAGTGATGAACTGCCGCATCCTCGCCAACCCGTCGACCGGCACCGGGTCCACGGGCAAGAACTCCCTGGTCAGGCGCACCGCGCCCAGCGGCAGGCTGACAGTTTCCTTGATGTGCTTGCGCTCGGAGAGCGTAATCTCGCAGCTTCCGCCGCCGAGGTCCACCAGCAATACCCGGCCTCCCGTTCCCGGCTCGGCACCGGCCACGCCGCCGAGGAGGCCCAGGTGAATCAGCCGGCCCTCCTCCAGGCCAGAGATGATCTCCACATTCCAGCCGGTTTCGGCCTTCACCCAGGCTTGAAAGGCCGCGGCGTTGCGCGCGTCGCGCATGGCCGAGGTGGCCACCACGCGAATCTGCTCCACGCCATGCAACTGCACCGCCCGCTGAAACCGCTTGAGCGTCTGAATCGTAGCCGCCATCGCCTCGGGCGAAATCAGCCCCGACTCGAAGACGCTGGTTCCCAGCCGCGTCACCTCGCGGTCCTCGTGCAGCGTCCGCAACTGGTGCGCCACCACCCTGGCAATCTTCAATCTGCATGAGTTGGAACCAATATCGATGGCGGCAAAGGTTGGCATGAGGCTCCGGGCACGCTCCGTAAGATAAAAATAGGCTCTTGAACCAAGATAAATGACCAGGGCAGGCGGTGTGCTGCACTGTGCGACGCAGAAGCTGGGTTCGGGATGGCGCATACAAGGGATTCGGCTCACACAAGTGAATCATCGCGCCCGGCGGCAGCAGGGCAATCGCATTTGAATCGTGGAAGGGTACGGGCTTCAGCCCGTACGTTAATTTGCTGAAAAGAATGCGGGCTTTAGCCCCTGAGGGGAGAGACAGTACGAGGGCGAGTTTGTAGTTTTGATGGAATCGGCGCTACGCGCACGCCGAAACCAAGGATAAGTCTACACAAAGGCTGTCCCTCAGGGGCTGAAGCCCAACAGCTTTTGCGTTTACGTACGGGCTAAAGCCCGTACCCTTCATTTCTCGCTCAAATTTCAAATGCTATTACCCTGCGCCCTGCGACGGGTCTTCACCGCCTGGCGGAAGCCCGGCTGTTATTCTTGGTTTGACAGCCTTTTTACTGATGACCAGCCTGACGAACTCCCTTTATCGCCCACAAAAATCACCTTCCACGCTGGCCGCATGGGCGTTTTTGGCGGTGATCTTCGCCGCCGTGCAATTTGCCTCGCTGTTTACGCCGCCCCTGCTGGACGACGCCGACGCCAGCCATGCCCAGGCCGCGCAGCACATGGCCGAGAGCGGCGACTGGGTGACGCTGAAGGTCAACAGCATCCGCTACCTGGAGAAACCGCCGCTGCCCTACTGGCTCGACGCCGCGCTCTATCGCGTCTTCGGCCAGAACGTCTTTTCCACCCACCTGCCCAATGCGCTGGCCCTGCTGGGCTGCGCCTGGCTGGCCTGGCTCTGGGCGGGCCGCGCCTGGGGAGGCCGCGCCGGCCTCTACGCCGCTCTCGGCGTTCTCACCTCGGTCGGGCCGTTTCTCTACACGCGCTTCTCCATTCCTGAGGCGCAGCTCAGCTTTTTTCTGCTGGCGGCCCTCTACTGCCTGCTGACCGGGCTGGAAGACGTCCGACCTCTTCATTTTTATGGAATGTGGGCGGCGCTGGCGCTGGCTCTCTTGACCAAGGGGCTGATCGCCCCGGTCTTCTTTGCCGCGGCGGCGATTCCATTTCTTCTGTTGAGCGGCCAATGGAGGCGCTGGCGGGCGCTGAAGCCGGTCAGCGGCCTGCTCCTTTTTTTGGCCATCGCCGCTCCCTGGCACATTCTGGCCGGCCTGCGTAATCCCGACCAGGGCCACCCCATCGGCAACCACCCCACCCTGGGCAGCGTCCACGGCTTCTGGTACTTCTATTTCGTCAACGAGCACGTTCTGCGTTTTCTGGGCGAACGCTACCCTCACGACTACAACAAACTGCCCTTTGCCGCCTACTGGCTGCTGCATCTGGTCTGGCTCTTTCCCTGGAGCCTGTTCGTGCCCGCTCTGGTGGCAGTGGCCTGGAAGACCCGCCGCCATTGGCTGCGGAACCTGCGCGAAGACGCCAGCGGTTCCGCGCCGTGCTTTGCTGGCCGCTCTCTGGATCGGACCGCTCCCGCAGGAGAGTTCAGTCTTGTCCAGCAACTCCAGTTCCGGGCGCGCACCATCTGGCTGCTGAGCCTCTTTTCGGCCTTCATCCTGCTCTTTTTTTCGCTTTCGACCAACCAGGAGTACTACACCTTTCCGGCCTGGACGCCGCTGCTGATCCTGATTGCCGGAGTGCTGGCCGGGATCGAGGAAAATAGCGGCGCCGATCGCAGTTCAGAGGACCACTCCTCCGGCCGCTCGCCGCTGCTTTCCACCGCCTGGCTCACAGGCGCGCAGGCCGTCTTCGCCGTCGTCGGCGTGCTCTCGGCCGCCGCTCTCGGCTGGGGGCTGTGGGAGTCGCGCCACCTGCCCTTTGTCTCCGACATCGGCACCCTGCTGGCCCACCGCGACGTGGGCGACTACACGCTTTCTATGTCTCACCTCTTCGACCTGACCGGCCCCTCCTTTGCCGCGCTACGTCTGCCTTCCCTGCTGGCCATGGTGGCCCTGCTGGTGGGCCCGGCAGCGGGCTGGCTGCTGCGCCTCAAGGGAAAGCAGATCGCCGCCACCGTCTCGGTGGCCTTGACCGCGGCAGTTTTTCTTGTCGCCGCGCACATCGCCTTCGCCCGCTTCGAGCCGATGCTCAGCTCGAAGCAACTGGCCACGACCCTCCTAGAAAAAGCCTCGCCCGCCGACTCCTTCATCATCTTCGGCGACCAGTCCGACGCCTCCTCGGTGGTCTTCTACACGCACAATTTCTTCCTAGGCAAACCGGCCCTGCTGGTGGGCGAGCAATGCTCACCGGCCGGCGAGGGTTCGTCGATGCTGTGGGGCTCCTGCTACCCCGACGCGCCGAAGATCTTCCTCAGCGAGGCGCAGCTTTCCAAAATCTGGGGCGCGGGCGAGCGGAAGTGGCTCTTCGCCCAGGACGTCAACCAAGGCAAAGCGGAGAAGCTGCTGGCCAGCCGGCTTTATTTCGTCCGCTCCATCGCCGACAAGACGCTATGGACCGACCGGCCGCTCTAGTAGCACGAAAAAACCAGGAGGAAAATGCGCTACTCCGCCGCCCGCATCCTGCCTCCGGGCAGCAATTGGAAGACCCTCCCCCGCCAGAGGATGCGGCTACCCAGATAGCTGGCCGCCCAGAAGCCGAAGCCCATCAGATCGCGGATCGGGTAAAGCACGAGCAGCCCCAGCCAGCTCGGGTCGCGGACTACCAGGCGGCCGACGGCGATTGAGAGCATGAGGCGCGTGGCCACGCTCCAGCCGAAAAGCGCCAGACCAGCCCAGGGGTGCCCCAACGCCACGGCGGTCGCCCACCCCAACAGCCCAAACGGCAGACTGAAGGTCAGCGCCGTCCCAAAGTGCCCCTTGGGGCGTGAAAAGCGCGTGGACTTCATCCAGCGGACCTGATGCTGGAGCGAGGCGATGAAACTGGAGTTGATGACCATGTGGTCGATGGCGTGGTGGCTCAAAACCACCCTCTGGCCCAGCTTGAAGGTTTCATTGCCGAGCACGAAGTCGTCGGCGCAGTAGTCGGCCGTCACCTTGAAGCCGCCCATCCGCCGGATCGTCTCGCGCCGGAAGGCCATCGTCGGACCGAGGACAAACTGCATTCCTTCCATCTTCCGAGCCACCAGTACCCCGGCGGTCATCTCCACGCTCATGCCCACAGCCTCGATGCGCGCCCACAGCCCACCTCCGAACTCTCCCTGGGGGGCTGCGACCCCGCGATAAGGGCAGCACATCGCGCCCACTCGCGGATCGGCAAAGGGCAGGGCCACGGCGCGCAGGTAATCCGGCGTGACGCGCACGTCACTGTCGCTGACGACCAGAACCTCATGCGCCGCCACGGCCTCCATCGCCTCCAGCGAGGCCACTTTGGCGTTGATGTAATCGGGCTGGCCGCCGGTCGAAAGAAACTTCACCGGGATTTGCGGATAGCGCGCGGCCACACGGCGCGCCGCCTCCAGGCCGGCGTCGTCGGCCGAGCGGGCGCAGAAAAGAATCTCGTACTCCGGGTAATCCTGCTCGAAGAAGCTGGCCAGATGCTCTTCCAGGCCGGGCTCGGTGCCATGCACCGGCTTGAGCAGGGTCAGCGGGGGGGTAAAGCCTGGCCGCTCAGCCTCTTCGGCCCGGGCCCGCCGCCGCTCCCGCAGGTAGCCGGGCACGGCCCAGAGCACCAAGGCAGCAAAGACCGTGGAGGTAATCAGGCCGAAAACGGCCAATGCAAGAAGAATGTGCGCCATGCAGGTCTAAGAATACCTGCCCGCGGGCAGGCGGGGCTGAGGATTTCGCGGGATTCGGGAAAATCGCCGGAGTGCTACGAATCCAGAATCGTGCCGGACTGCGGCTTGCGCGCGGAAGGCTTGGCTGCCACCGCCGGCTTGGCTGCCACCGCGGGCTTGCGCATGGGGACAATGGCGCCCGAGCCGGGCGCAACCTGCTGAAAGTGCGCCAGCATCTCCGTGCGCACGTACTCGACAAAGCCCTGCATCTGCCGGTTCATCTCCTCCATGCGCTCGCGCATCTGGAGGATGATGGCGATGCCGGCGATATTCACCCCCAGGTCGCGCGCCAGATTGAGAATGAACTCCAGCCGCTCCAGGTCTTCGTCGGTGTAGAGGCGCGTGTTGCCCTCGGTGCGCGACGGTTTCAGCAGGCCCTCGCGCTCATACAAGCGGAGCGTCTGCGGATGAATCTCGTACATCTCGGCCACCGCCGAGATCATGTACGCGCCCTTCGATTTGCGTTTTGCGGCCATAGGCTTATCTCTACGATGCCTCTGTTTCTGATACTGTCATACTTGATTTCGTCATACCGAATTTATTAGGCCAATCTTTTGGCACTTTGACTTGAAAATCCTTCTTCAATATCTTCTTCAATGCCTTAGAGGGCTTTGTAGTCACCCAATGTCCTTTTTCTTCCAAGATGGAAAATTGAGCGCCTTTCATAGCCTTCAGTACGCTGATGGCCTCAAGGTAAGTGAGACAGTAAAATTCCGCATCTTTAGGATTCCTTACGTTCCATACGTAGACAATCCTCAATTGAGGGAAGCATTCATATTTTCTATATACCTCGAATGCTTCATCAGTCGAGGTTTTCAACTGAATTGGGCAGGCTTCAAATCTACTTCCCTTCTCACATTCCTTCTTACCATCGCGATAGACGATCAAATCGACCCCATGGTCGCGTATTGGTTCCGCGACTTCAAGATCAGCCGCGATCAAATTTGCGATCAGGATGTGTTTGCCGATAATCCCAATCAGCTGCGAATCCATCTTCATGGCGCGACCTCACAGACCCTCGAATACCCCTACAACTTATCAAACAGCGACACCCGCGGGTCCTGGTTGTTCAGCTTGGCCAGCTCACGCATGATCTCGCGGCTGCGCTCGTCCTGCAAGTGCGGCACCACCACCTCGATGGTCACAATCTGATCGCCGCGCTGGCCTGGCCGCTGCGCGTTTTCCACGCCCCGCTCCCGCAGGCGCAGCTTCTGCCCGCTCTGCGTGCCGGGAGGAATCTTCAACTGCGCCCGGCCGTCGATGGTGGGCACATCAACCTTGGCTCCCAGCGAGGCCTCGGGCACCGTCACCGGGACCGTCAACTGAATATCATCGCCCACGCGCGTGAAGACCGGGTGCGTGCCGGTGCGCACAATGAGATAGAGGTCGCCGGTCGGGCCGCCGTTCAGCCCGGCGTTGCCCTTCCCTTGCAGGCGAATCCGCTGCCCGTCGCGGGTGCCGGCCTTGATGCGGAACTCGACCGGCTCGGTGCGGCCGACCACGCCCTCACCGTGGCAGGTGGAACAGGCATTCGAGGTGCGCCCGGTTCCGTGGCAGCGCGGGCAGGGAATATTGAACTTCATCCGCCCGCCCATCTGCGTCACCTGGCCCGTGCCGTTGCACTCGGGGCACTGCATGAGGCCGCCGGTCTGACTCGGGTTTTGGGCCTGGCCGTGGCAGGTCGGGCAGCTCTCCTGGCGGTGCACCTGGAGCCGCGCCTGCCCGCCGCGAATGGCCGTCCAGAAGTCCACCGTGGCCTGGTATTCGAGGTCGGTGCCCGGCTGCGGGCCGCGTGGGCGCTGCGCTTGCCCCGCCCCGGTGAAGATGCCGGAAAAAATGTCTTTGAAATTGCCCCACGAGGCCGATCCTGCCCCCGTTTGCTGGCTTGGATGCTGGCCCGGCCCGGTCTGGAAGCCGGAAAAGTCGAAGCCGCCGAAGTCCACCGGCATACCTTGCCCGCCCCCGCCCTGGCGAGCGTAGGCCTCGGCCTGTGCCGGGTCGATCTGATCGGAGTAGAAGCCCACCTGGTCGTAGACCTTGCGCTTCTTCTCGTCGCTCAGCACGTCGTTGGCCTCGGAGATCTCCTTGAACTTCTCCTCGGCCCGCTTGTCGCCGGGGTTTACGTCCGGGTGATAGCGGCGCGCGGCCTTGCGGAAGGCTTTGCGAATCTCCTCCGGGGTAGCCGTCTTCTTGATGCCGAGCGTGGCGTAATAATCCTTGTTCTGGGTCGTGGCCATGGTCTGTCTGGACTCGTCTCCTGACGGCGCGCTATCGGTTACGCGCCATCGCTGTTGCGCTCATCGTCTTGCAATTGAAGTGCTCACCGGTGCCGTCTCCATTGTAAAGACTGCTAATCTTCATTGCCGGTTCAAAGAATGCGCAGCGCCTTCCTGACCGCCTCCGGTTCGCGGTCGATCACCAGCAGATAGGCGCGCGCCGGTCCCTCGGGCGCCCGCCGGCCCTGTTCCCAGTGGCGCACCGTGTTGACGCTGAAACCAAAGCTGATGGCAAACTCCTGCTGCGTCAGGCCCAGCCGGCCGCGAATCGCCCGCACGTCGATTGCCTCCGGGATGCGGACGGCATAAAGCCCCTCTCCGGCCCCTTCACCGGCAAAGACCACCGGCACCGCCCGCTCCCCGCGAATGCTTCCGGCACTGTTTGCCGTCATGAGGTCAGCCTCCATCATCGGCCCTGACTGCCGCACCCTGATTGTAGTGCATTGCACTACTCCGGTGCAATCCGCCACCCGGCAACAGCGCCTCGCCCTGGGCTGCAAGGCTCATACGGTTACGGACGCCGCGAGTCCTTCTGCGCTGAGCCTTCCTCGCGTACCCCCTCGATGGTCACCGCGATCCGCTTCGACTTGCGATAGACGTTGGCAACCGCCAAGGTCCAGAGAGGAACCAGATCGACTCCGGGTATGAGCTTGGCAACGAACGAGGGCAGGAACTCCCAGTGCCAACCGAGAAGGTAAGTCAGCACGGCTCCCATCCCCAGGTCGAGAATGTCATCCAGGGGCGACTCGGCGCCCTCGATGAAGAGCGGAAAAACGATAATCTGGAGCGCGTCCGCGATGACGGCTAGAATCAGGGCGGCGCGAAGGCGCGGACCTGGCGAGATGGTGATGGCGTTGTGCGTCACATGAGCCTGCTGCTTTCATTCTATTGCGGGTGTCCAGGTTTTGAATCCAGGCCTGGGGCGCACAGATTTATGGCTGGCCGGATGTGGGCGCCCGGGAAGTGAATCCACCTATTTTCGGAACTACTAACTCGTTGAGATCAATCCATAAGAATCATCCTCAGTCGGGTTCGGCTTTCTCACCAGGTATAGCGGACCGAGTAGGTCAGTGTGGATTCTCCCCTGGCCGGAACCTGTAGAGGAAATTGAATCGTGTGGCTGTCGGTCTTAATGTACTGAGTGGACTTGTCGGTGATCTCCCAGTTCGCGCAGCGGTAGAGGTGTTCGACAACGGTGACGGTGACAGGCTGATCTTTCTGGTTGGTCAGCTTGATCTGGAAGGCTTCGTCGAGAGTGTGGCCGTTATTGTTCACGCGGAAAATGGTCTGGGTGCGGGCGCCTTTGAGGTCGAAGGCGTCGCCAGTAGCAAGTTTTATGGTGTCTTCTGTGGGGGTGTGCGGAATAAGGTTTTCTCCGACGAACTCTATTTGGCCATCGGAATCGCGACGATAGACGCGCAGACGCCCGGCGGGCAAAGGAATGCCAAGGTGATTGGAAAGCGTGTTCTTGAACTGCTGCAGGATGCGGACTTTTGTATTGGCGGCATCGAGGCCGTATTCCTCGTCTACATTGGCTCTGCCAGAGTTGACGGGTTGGAGATCACGCGCTGCTCCGTCATACAGGTAGGTGCGGGTAATCGTGACACCTGCGGCGCTGATGAACTGAACCTGCTTGGTTTCACCTTCACGAAGCTGAACGGTGCGATTGAGATCGTAGAGATGGAAGTCGTCGAAGGTTTTCTGGGTTACCAGATCTTCGATGGATTGATCACTCATGCCCCCAGCAACCATCAATTGACGTTTGGCGAATGGGCGGGCTACCGGCTGAATCTTGGCAACATTGCCGGCCATGAGCTTGATGCGGGCAGCGGGAAAGTCGGTGCCCGACTGGTTGTTGATGGTCACCCAGCCGAGGACGTCAGCCTGTTGGTCACCTGTAACATTCGTAGCTTCCGGAGCGATGACGTTGTAAGTCGCCTGCCAACTGAGGCCGCCAGTGATGTAAGCAAGTTCTGCCTGGAGACTTTGCGCCGTGTCGGAGTGTATCAGCCAACGCAGAGTGGGCTTGAGCAGCAGACCGTCGGTAGTGGCAGGAAATAACGGCAGTCCGGGGAGCTGAAACTGCATTTTGCCGTCGATCTCAATGAGTGGCTGCTCCTCACCGCCCCCGGCGCGGATGACCTTTCCCTTGACGATCTGAGCCGGGAAAGACTGTAGCGTTCCGGTGGAGCGGGCGCTCGTTTCCGCGGGAGGAAGCTGGAAATCAATCAACTTGCCTTCAAACTTCCGCAGAAGCCACTCCTGGGTAACGACGCCAGCGTCATAGTTCTGCTCAAGGATGCGGAAACTGGAGTTACTGCCGGAGGTACTCTGATTGGACCGGTTCCGAAGAACGACGGAGTCAGGTTCGAGTTGTGTAGTGACCTGAGTGGTGGTCACATCGTTGAGGCCGGGATGAAGCTTGAGGTCAACGGTGGTGCGGGCAACGGCGAAGTTGTCGTTGTAGATGGTCAGGGCCGTGAACTCGCTGGGTGGCGGGGCTTGCTGGGCAGAGGTGATCGTAGCGGCGAGAACGACAAAGACGACGACGAAAGCGCGAGTATGCACGGTAAATACCCTCCGTTTTTTCGTTACGAGGTTGGATGGGCGGGTGGATCACGTCCTCATGCTGGCAGATGAATCAGAGTAGGGCACTCCAGGTTTCGATTTTGGAGCCTGGGACCCGGCGGTCTGGGTTCGTAGTATCCCACCCTTTCGCAAAAAGCGCGAAAGGATGGGCCACCGGCCACCGGCAACTTTCAGCGGCCCTATTTGTTTTCGACCGTTTTCAGCAGTTCCGCAAAATACACCGTGTGGTAGTCCTTCTCCGGATAGAACTCCGCATCTACCGATGGCACAAGAAAGCCTGCGCTCTCCAGCTGGCCCCGGTAAATCTTGCGGGTGATCACGGTCAGATTGGCTTCCTTGAAGGTGGGAACGCCATCGACAAACTCCGGGGTCAGGCCCGACAGAGCGATCTTATCGGTATCGCGGCCGGATTTGCCGCCCAGGATGGTGAGTGCTTTCCTGTATTTATGGTCGTAGAAGCTCACCGAGAAGCGCTCGAACTTGTCCATGAACTCGTGGGTATAACGCGGCGGGCGAACCAGCACGGTGACGACCGGCCGCTGCCAGATAAAGCCCACGCTGCCCCAGCCGATCGTCATCGTGTTGAAGTGCTCTGCATCCCCGGCAGTCAAGAGAGCCCACTCATTGCCGATATTCTGGAAAGCCCTGGTCACCGCATTGTCTGGAATCGCAAATGGCATTTGGGAAAACCTCCGCTTCTATTATGAATCGTTGCTACGATGATCGGCTTTTCTCACCGGATGGAAGCGCCGGGCGCCCCAGCCCTCGATTCGAAATGTGGGCAACCCGGCTTTATTGAGCAGATGTGGGCCACGGCCACCCGCTCATCGCGATAAGACCGCGATGAACGGGGCACAACTTCTCATAGCTCATGGTGATTCTTCGGGACTGATGACCGGGCCATCTGCCTCCCAGGCCTCGATATTTTGAGACCTGGAAGACCACGAACCCTGTGCGAGCGGATAGCGAGCGATTGGCCGCACCGCAGGTGCTACTCTTCCTCCTCCTCGACGGGTTGCTTGGCATTGGCGAGGATTTTGTCGGCTACTAGCTGGGGGACTATGTCGTAGTGGTCCATTTCCATGCGGTAACTTCCCTTCCCTTGCGTCATGGAAGTTAGCAGCGTGCCATAGGTCAGCATTTCGGCCATGGGGACCTGGGCGTTGATGACCGTGGTGCGGCCCTTGGACTCCATGCCGCCGACGCGGCCGCGGCGGGAGTTGAGATCGCCCATCAGGGCTCCGGCGAATTCGTCCGGGGCCTCGATTTCGACCTTCATCACCGGCTCGAGCAGGCAGGGCTTGCAGGATTCCATGGCCTTTCTAAAGGCCAGCCGTCCGGCCATCTTGAAGCTCATTTCATTCGAGTCCACGTCGTGATACGAGCCGTCGTAGACCGTGGCTTTGAAGTCGACGACCGGGAAGCCGGCCAGGTAGCCGCGGGCGGCCGACTCGACGATGCCCTTTTCGATGGCCGGGATAAAGCCCTTGGGGATGGCTCCGCCGAAGACCTCGTTGCCGAAGACGAAGCCGCCGCCGCGCGGCAATGGCTCCACGCGAATCTTGCAGTCGCCGAACTGGCCGTGGCCGCCGGTCTGCTTCTTGTGGCGGCCCTGGGCCTCGGCCTTGGAGCGGATAGTCTCGCGGTAGGGGACCTTGGGGGCCTTCAGCGTGACCTCGGCGTGGTAGCGCTTCTTGAGGCGGCTGACGATGGCCTCGATGTGCGGCTGGCCGGCGCCGGCGATCAAAAACTCATTGGTCTGCGGGTCGCGGAAGAAGCGAATGAGCAGGTCCTCCTCCATCAGCTTGTGGATGGCCGGGGCCAGCTTGTCCTCGTCGGCGCGGGTCTTGGGCTCAATGGCGTAGGTCATGGCCGGCTCGGGCAAGCGCTGAAGGTCGATCTGGATTTCCGAGCCTTTTACGCCCAGCGTGTCGCCGGTGAGGGTCTCGCGCAGCTTGGCCACGGCGCCCAGGTCGCCGGCGTGCAACTCGGGCACCTCGACCGCCTTGCGGCCCTGCATGATGCTGAGATGGGAGAGCCGCTCCTGAGAGCGGCGGGTGTAGTTCTCGACCGTGGCGTCGTTTTTGAGGACGCCGCTGATGACCTTGAAGAAGCTGATCCGGCCGGCAAAGGGGTCGGTCATGGTCTTGAAGACCATCAAGGAGAGAGGCTCGCTGTCGTCGATCTTGCGGGTGAGGGGGTCGGCATCGAGGGCCTCGGGCGTGGCAGAGGGGACATCGATGGTGGGGATGCGGACGGCGATGGGGGCGCGCTCGATGGGCGCGGGACAGTAGGCTTTGATGAAGTCGAGCAGGTGGTCGGTGGCCATGTTGGCCAGGCCGCTCGAGAAGAGCACCGGGAAGATGCGGTCCTCGCGGATGGCCTCATGCAGCGCACTGACGAGATGCTCCTCGGCGATGGTGCCCTTGTCGAAGTACTCCTCCATGAGCTCGTCCTTGCCCTCGGCGACCAGCTCGACCAGGGCCTCGTGACGGGCCTTGGCGTCGGCGGCCACGCTGGCGGGAATCTCGGCGGTCACTTTGCCGTGGCCGTCGCCGCCGGGGGTGTAGTAGTAGGCCTGCATGGTGACCAGATCCACGACGCCATGGAAGCCGTCGGCGCCGGAGATGGGCAACTGGACAGGAACACAGTTGCGCCCCCAGCGCGCGACCAGATCGTCGACGAGGGCGCTCAGGCCGCCGCCGCCGCCGGCCTTGGGGTGGTCCATCTGGCTGACCACGACGACGCGGGGAAGGCTGGCCTCCTCGGCGTAGCGCCAGACCCGCTCGGTGACGGATTCGACGCCATTTTGCGCGTTCACCAAAACGACGGCCGCCTCGACCGGCAGCAGGGCCGCGCGGGCCTCATGGGTGAACATATGGAAGCCGGGCGTATCGACGAAGTTGATTTTGACGCCCTGCCACTCGGCAAAGGCGACGGCATTCTGCATGGTGGCGCCGCGGGCTACTTCTTCCTCGTCGTAGGCGGTCACGGCCGTGCCGTCTTCCACACGGCCCTGGGTGGGAGTCATTTTGGCGGCATGCAACAGAGCGGCAATCAGCGTGGTTTTGCCACTGTGTGCATGCCCCACTACAGCTACGTTGCGGATCTCACTTCCCTGGTAGGTTTTCATGGCGTTTCTCCTTGGCCACCTGCGGTGGGGCTAATTGCCTTCGGCTGGTCCTCGCCAGAAAAAAGGCGCGGAATTGGGTTGATGGAGACGAGAAAAAACGCAGGTCCTTCGACTCGCTGCGCTCGCTCAGGATGACATTTGCGAGGATTGCTCGGAATTTTGTGGGAATTGCGCGGAATGACGGCGCGTAAACGGGTGCAACGAGGGAGGGACAGGGACTCCATCAGGACGCCGTCGGTGGCGTCCAGGTGGCCGGATTTGCGGGCCACAGCTCCCGGTCTGCCGTCTTCCTCTTCCATCTGGAAGTTCTCGGACTCAAAAAAATCTCGGGCCAACGCCCAAGCAGATAAAAGGGAGATGAATCCGCCAGGCGTCTTTTGCTAAGAAAGGGGATGCTATCACAGGCGGAGTGTGAATGGAATGTGACTTGGGGCACAGAGCGGGGGCGGGAAACCGGCGGCGCGGGAGACAGAAGTTCAGCCGGGCTTGGAGCGAGGCGGGGTTTACCGCGGCGGCCGGCCGGGCGGTTGAGCAGGGACTCCGGGCTGAAAATCAGCTCGATCTGCCTCGATGAAGCCAAAAAGCGCGGAATCGCCAGCCGTAAATGCCGAGATTGAAAACGCAGACCGAGAGGCCGAAGATGGTGAGCGCCCCGTCGGGAAGGTTGGGCCAGACGATCGCATCCAGGCAATGGAGCAGAAAACTGCCCTGGAAGGCGGCGGCTCCAGCCCGGGCCTTAAAGTACTCCTCGGCAAACGTCAGCGGGCAGGGCCAGGGGCCGGCTTCCACTGCGATTCCCCAGAGCAGGGCGAGAATGTGGGCCGCGCTCCACCAGGGGCGGCCACGCGTCCAGAGGGCTCCGAAGATGACCAGAAGGAGCCAGAGGAGATGCACCGACACTACCAGAATAGCGAGGGTAATCATGAGGGGAAAAACTCGCTGGCGGCCTCAGATGCTCAGCAGGGCCGGGCTGACGACCTCGTTTAGGACCGCGCCGGACTCTGTTTCTTTAGCTGGCTGGGAGGAGGCCACCGGCACATGGGCCAGTTCCCAGGCCGAGCGGTCCTTGAGCAGACGGGAGACCAGCGCCGCGTGCATGGCGTGACCTGCGCGCTCGGCCACCACATGGCCCTCGATGCGGCGGCCAACCAGGGCCAGATCGCCGATCAGGTCCAGAACCTTGTGGCAGACGTACTCGCCGGCAAAACGCAGCGGCCCATTTACCGGTCCCTGGGCGTCGAGGATGATGGCGTTCTCCGGCCCCGCGCCGCGGATCAGGCCCATGTTGCGCAGGCGTTTTTCGTCGGCCTGGTAGCCGAAGGTGCGCGCCGGGGCGATGGCCGCGCCATAGGTCTCCGCCGCCAGGTCCACGCTGACGCTCTGCTGACCGATCGGGGCGGGAAAGTCGATGGCATACTGAATTCCGTAGCCGGAGCCGGGATAGATCCCGATGAATTTATTGCCCTCGCGCACCTCAATCTCATGCAGTACGCGGATGGTTTCGCGGCGGCGGCGCTGGGTGCGAATGCCCGCGCTCAAGAAAGCCTCGACATAAGGCAGGGCGCTGCCATCCAGAATGGGCAGCTCCAGGTTGTCCAGCTCGACGATCACGTTATCGACGCCCATGCCGATGAGCGCCGAGAGCAGGTGCTCGGTGGTCTGAATCAGCACGCCCTGGCGCATCAGGCTGGTGGCGTAACTCACTCTGGCCACGTTGCGGCCAATGGCGGCGATCTCGAAATTGTCCAGGTCGGTGCGGCGGAAGACGATGCCCGAGCCGGCCGGCGCGGGCAACAGGCGCATGGCCACCGGCGCGCCAGAGTGCAGCCCCACGCCACTGAACTCCAGCGGTTCAGCAATCGTCTGTTCCAGATGCCCGGAGCTCAGCTGAGCGGGTTTAGCCAAAAATTTGTCTCCAGTGGCGCAACACCACGTGTATTCGTAAGGTTAGACGGAAAGCGCCCTCCCTGTCCTGTGGCATTTTTGCCACACCTTGCGCCAATGGGGGAACTTCTTCCAGTCTGGAATCTGCTGTTTGGGCCTGTGCAAACTGCTATTGAATCGAAAATCCGGGTTCATTGCGCCCCGGAATGAGCTGATTGGTTTTCATCCTCACAACGGTCGGTCATCCTGTTTTCATGTGCGCTATTCTGATGAAATTGCAGGCGGGGTGCTCGATTGCCGGAGCGCCTGATACACTCCCCACTAGCACCATCCGGAGTTAGACAACACTATGAAGCACACTGTTCTGATTCTGTTGTTGGCGGCCAGCACCGTGGCCGCAAGCGCTCAAAGCTCTGCCAAGCCGTCAACCACCGCAGCCAAACCGGCCACTACGGCCGCCAAAGCCGCCAAAACCTCTACAGCTGCCGAGAAGCAGCATTTCGGCGTTCCCGCTCCTGGAATTCCAGCAGTCAAAACCGTTAAAAAGACCCTTTTCACGGTTTCCCTGCGTTACCAGGAGATCAAGATCGGCGACGGCGCGGTGGCCGAGCCAGGAAAGTTGTACAAGATTCTCTACACCGGCTGGCTGGCCGCCGACGGGCATAAATTCGACTCGACCGACGACCATCCCCGCCCCCCGCTGAAGGACAAGGACGGCAAGCCGGTGCTGGGCGCAGACGGCAAACCCGTGCAGGGTCCGCCTGAGCCGGTCAGCTTTCCCCAGGGCTTTGGCCGCGTGATCCCCGGCTTCGACCAGGGCTTTGCCGGGATGAAAGTGGGTGGTCAGCGCCGCCTGTTCATCCCCTGGCAACTGGCCTATGGCGCCAAAGGGCGCCCGGGACCGGACGCCGCCCATCCAGGCATTCCTCCCAAGGCCGACCTGATCTTCGACGTCACGCTGGTGGATGTAACCGACCTGCCCACGCCGCCCGCACGCCCGCCGGCCGGCGGAATGCACCCCCTGTCCGGCGGTCATGCGACGCCCGAAACGCACTCGGCGCATGAGGCTGCGGCAGCGCCATCCGCTCCGGCGACCTCCCCTGCCCCGGCCAGCGCATCCAAGACAGCAACGACTCCGGCAGCTCAAAATGCGACTCCCGCACCGGCGGCAGCGCCCAAGGCAACCGCGCCAGCAACTCCGGCGCAGCCGCCATCGAAGTAGCAGTCGGTTTGTCCCGGCTCATCTGGCTCTCCCACCCTAGCCGCAAAAACAAGAACGCGGCGAGGGTGGGGCACCCAATTCTAGAAGTCATCTCATAAAGCCAACTATGCCCACGGACGACATCCCTCAGGGGCTAAAGCCCTAGCAATTTGCGGTTTCTTGCGGCACCCTTCGGCTGCGCTCAGGGCAGGCTCTGAAGCCGTGCCCTTTCAAAGCCGGTTTATGAGATGGCCTCTAGAAACTGTGGAAATAGCCGCAGAAGAAACTGTGGAAATGGCACCAGGAAGAGATCAGTGGGCAGATCAGGCCGCGCCTTCACGCGGCAACTCCGGCGTGGCCGCCAGCAGTTGCTGCGTGTAGGCCTCCTGGGGGTGGGCGCAGAGGGCTACGGCCTCGCCGGTCTCCACCAGACGGCCATGATACATCACCGCGATGCGCGTGCTGAGGTAGCGCACCAGTGGCATCGAGTGCGAGATGAACAGATAGGTCAGCCCGTAATCCTGCTGCAAACGCCGCAACAGATTCACAATCTGCGCCCCCACGCTCACATCCAGGGCCGAGACTGGCTCATCCAGAATCAGCAGCTTGGGCCGGAGCGCCAGCGCGCGGGCAATGTTGATGCGCTGCCGCTGCCCACCGGAGAACTGGTGCGGAAAGCGCTCCAGGGCCGACTCGTCCAGCCCCACTTCCTGAAGCAATTGGACGGCGCGGATGCGCTGGGTTGCAGGTTTTTCGTCCCCCTTCACCGCCGAGAAACTGTCTTCGCCGCCAATGCCAGCGTTGTTGCCGTGAATCGCCCAGGGCTCGGTCACAATCTCAAGCACCTTCATGCGCGGATTCAGGGCGGCGTAGGGGTCCTGGAAGACCGGCTGCATCTGGCGGCGCAGACGGTGCAACTCGGCGCGGGAGGCGCGGGCGAGGTCGATGCCGTCCACGCGCACCATGCCGCAGGTGGGCTCGACCAATCCTAAAATCATGCGCGCCAGGGTCGTCTTGCCGGAGCCCGACTCGCCGACCAGCCCCAGCGTTTCGCCAGACGCGATGGAGAGCGAGACCTCTGCGACGACGGCGCGCTGCTCCGTTTTTAGCCCCACCCGCCGGGAATAGCACTTTGAAACCGCATCCACTTCTACCAGCGCCATGCACAAATGGTACATGGCCTAGGGGGGTGGGCTGGGGCCACGACCATATGATTTTGTCCGGTTCGGACAACGTGCGCGGGTTAGGAAACCCGCGCCACAGCCGGTCAGGAGACCGGCGCTACTTCACTGGGCTGGCGCTACATCCGTGGACCGGCGCTACTTCGCTGGATGGCTCGAAATTGTGCGGGCACAGACCTGGCGCTGAATGCGGCCCGTCAAGCCTATTCGTTGCAGACCGCGATGATGCACAGGCCCCTCCAGGTGGCGTAAAAACCGTTGGTCGCGAGTATTCGCCGGCGGCGTCCAAGCGCAGGAATGATCGAAGCGCTTTAAAATGCAAAAATGGAAGGGGCGCCGGGTTGGATTTTTTGTCGGCTCCGGCGCGGGGTAGATTTTGGCCAAACTGCGAGTTCTGTCCACACATTTGTTTCTGCACCAGCGCCTGCACCCTGGAATTCTGGAAATGGCCAGCCGATCGGGGGCGCAGGCGGTCGAAATCTTTGCCGCGCGCCAGCACTTCGACTACACCAGCCGCGAGCACGTGACCGAACTGGCCGCCTGGTTCGACTCCAACCCGCTGGAGGCCTGGTCGATGCACGCTCCGCTCTTCCCCGACCGCGAGATGGGCCGCGCCGGCGCGCCGCCTGTCAACGTGCTGCACCCGGAAAAGGCCCGCCGCATCGCGGCCATGGACGAAATCAAGCGCGCCCTCGAATCGGCCGAATACATTCACTTCCGCAATCTCGTCGTGCACCTGGGAGAGCGCGACGATGAGTGGTCACTGCGCTCGATCGAGTACGCCCTGACGGCCCTGGAGCACCTGGACGCCTTTGCCCACCCGCTGGGAGTGCGCCTGCTGGTAGAGAACCTGACCAGCGCGCCCACCACCCCCGAGCATCTGGTGGAGATTCTGGACAGTTCTCACCTGGATTCGGTGGGCGTCTGTCTCGATCTCGGCCACGCCCACCTCACCGTCGGCGTGCGCGAGGCCATCGCCACACTCACCGGCCGCATCTCGCTGGTCCACGCGCACGACAACCACGGCCTCAAGGACGAGCATCTCTGGCCCGGCGACGGCAACATCGAATGGCCGGCCACGGTGGCGGCCCTCAACGCGCTGGAAACGCCTCCACCCACCGTGCTCGAAATCAACTCCAAGCTGCCCGACGAGTTCTCGACGCTGCCGGAGCGCATTCGCCAGGCCTTCGATCTGCTCGACTGATGCGGATGAAACTACTTTTTTCCGGGGACTGAATACTACACAGCACCAGGCGCAAACCACCTCAGCGATGCTCTCAGAAGGTCCGATCCGACGGAGAAATCATGAGTAAGCAAGTTCGCCTCAAGACAACTAGCAAAGACACGCAGTCAAACGAAGATAAGCCGCCAGCCAAAGGCGTGCAGCCAGGCAGCAGCGAGCCGCCAGCCAAAATCGAGGGCTTCGATTCCCTGGCGGAACTGGCGCTGGATATGCGCTGGTCGTGGAATCACGCTACCGATGAAGTGTGGCGGCGGCTCGATCCCGCCTTGTGGGCGCTGACCGCCAATCCGTGGGTTGTCCTGCAGACGGCTTCGCGGGACAAGATTGAGTCTGTGATGGCCGATCCGGCATTCCGCAAAGGGCTGGACTACCTGATTGAATGCCGCCGCGAGGCGGCGCAGGCGCCGGCATGGTTTCAGAAGTGCCATGTGCGGAGTACGGTGAATTGCATCGCCTACTTCAGCATGGAGTTCATGTTGAGCGAGGCCCTGCCCATCTACTCGGGCGGACTGGGCAATGTGGCCGGCGACCAGCTCAAGGCCGCCAGCGACCTGGGCGTGCCAGTGGTGGGCGTGGGATTGCTTTATCAGCAGGGCTACTTTCGCCAGATGATCGACAGAAATGGCGAGCAACAGGCCCTCTATCCCTACAACGATCCCGGACAATTGCCCATCACGCCGCTGCGCCAGCCGAATGGGGAGTGGCTGCGGCTGGAGATTGCGCTGCCCGGCTACTCGGTCTGGCTGCGCGCCTGGCAGGTCCAGGTCGGCAAGGTAAAGCTCTATCTGCTGGACACCAATGATGCCGCAAACTTCCCCGCTCACCGGGGCATTACCAGCGAACTTTACGGCGGCGGGCCGGAGTTGCGCCTGAAGCAGGAGATGCTGCTCGGGATCGGCGGATGGCGACTGCTGCGCGCGCTGGGGATTAAACCGGAGGTCTGCCACCTGAACGAGGGTCACGCGGCGCTGGCCGTTCTGGAGCGGGCGCGATTCTTCATGGCAGAGACCGGAGTGCCCTTCCAGGCCGCGCTGGCCGCCACGCGGGCCGGGAATCTTTTCACCACCCACACGGCGGTGGCCGCCGGCTTTGACCGCTTTTCTTCCTCGCTCATCGAAGAGTACCTCAGAAATTATGCCCAGCTGAAGCTGGGCATCAGCTTCCACAACCTGTTGGCCCTGGGACGCCGGAATCCCGACGACTCGTCGGAGGATTTCAACATGGCCTATCTGGCGATCCGGGGAAGCGGCAGGGTGAACGGGGTGAGCCGCCTGCACGGACAGGTGAGCCGGCGCATCTTCCAGCCCCTCTTCCCACGCTGGCCGGAGCAGGAGATCCCGGTGGGACACGTGACCAACGGGGTGCACACGCCGAGTTGGGACTCGGCCGAAGCCGACAGCCTTTGGACAAAGAGCTGCGGAAAGGACCGCTGGCTGGGAGCCACGGAGACCCTGAAACAGGATATTCGCCTCATTCCCGACGCCAAGCTCTGGCAATTTCGCAACGCCGCCAGGGCTTCCTTCGTGGACTATATGCGCGAGCGCCTCGCGCTGCTGCTGGCCGCCCGCGGCGCCCCATTCGAGGCGATCCATAGCGCCCGGCATCGCTTCGATCCCAACGTCCTGACGCTGGGCTTCGCGCGCCGCTTTGCCACCTATAAACGGCCCAATCTGTTGCTTCACGACCAGGAGCGCCTGCTGCGCCTGCTGACTAATCCTGAACGGCCGGTGCAACTGGTTATCGCGGGCAAGGCGCATCCCGAGGACCGGCCAGGACAGGCCCTGATCCACGAATGGATCAATTTCATTCGCCGTCCCGAGGCCCGTCCCCACGTGGTCTTCCTCAGCGACTACGATATGCTGCTGACCGAGCACCTGGTGCAGGGCGTGGATGTGTGGATCAACACGCCGCGCCGGCCCTGGGAGGCCTGCGGAACCAGCGGCATGAAGGTGCTCGTCAATGGGGGCCTCAACCTGTCGGAGCTGGACGGCTGGTGGGCGGAGGCCTACACGCCGGAGGTGGGCTGGGCCCTGGGCGACGGCCAGGAGCACGGCGACGACCCCGCCTGGGACGCCGTCGAGGCCGATGCGCTCTACGACCTTCTGGAGCGCGAGGTGGCGCCGGAGTTTTATGCCCGCAACGGCGAGAAGATTCCCACCGCCTGGGTGGCGCGGATACGGGAGAGCATGGCGCGGCTGGCGCCGCATTTTTCCGCCAGCCGCGCGGTTCGCCAATACACCGCGCAACACTACCTCCCGGCGGCCATGGCCTACCGCGCCCGCACCGCCGACCGCGGCGCGATGGGGCAAAAGATTGCCAATTGGCAGCGGACTCTCGAAGAAAAGTGGGATGGGCTGCGCTTTGGCGGAATCAAGGTAGAATCCGATCAGGCGGAACACCGCTTCGAGGTTCAGGTCTATCTCCACGGCCTCGATCCGGAGGCGGTGCGCGTCGAACTTTACGCCGAGGGCAGCGGCGGTAAAGCGTCGGTCCGCCAGACGATGCAGCGCACCGGCCAACTGGAGGGCCCGGCCGATGGCCTCCTCTACAGCGCGCGGGTTTCGGCCGCCCGCCCAGCCTCGGACTATACCGCGCGGCTGGTCCCGCACTTCGAGGGCGTGGCCACGCCGCTGGAAGCAGGGAAAATTCTGTGGCAGAGATGACGGCCATCGCGCAAACAGCGAAGGCCGCAAAAGGGGAAGATGATGGCGACATTGGTTGCGCCGCTCACGGATCGAGCGGCCTGGAAGGCTCTTGAAGCCCACTACGCGCAGGCGCGGCAGCTATCTCTGCGCCAGCTTTTTGCCGATGACCCGGAGCGCGGGCGGCGGATGAGCGTCGAGGCCCTGGGAATCTACTTCGATTACGCCAAGAACCTCATCACCGATGAGACGCTCTCGCTGCTGGTGCAACTGGCCACTGAATCCGGCCTGCGCGAGCGCATCGACGCGATGTTCCGGGGCGAAAAGATCAACGTCACCGAAAAGCGGGCCGTTCTGCACGTCGCGCTGCGCGCGCCCGAAGGCGAGTCCATCAAATTCGAGGGAAAGGACGTGGTGCCGCAGGTGCACGCCGTTCTGGCGAAGATGGCCGCCTTCGCCGACCGGGTGCGCAGCGGCGAGTGGAAGGGCCACACCGGCCGGCCGATTCGCAATGTCGTCAATATCGGCATTGGCGGCTCCGACCTGGGTCCGGTGATGGCCTATGAGGCGCTGCGATCCTACAGCCAGCGCAGCCTGAACTTCCGCTTTGTCTCGAACATTGACGGCACGGACTTCTACGAGGCCACGCAGGATTTGGACGCCGAGGAGACGCTGTTCATCATTTCGTCCAAGACCTTCACCACGCTGGAAACGATGACCAATGCGCACACCGCCCGCGATTGGGCGCTGGCCAGTTTGAAGGACCCGGCTGCGGTGGCCCGGCACTTTGTCGCGGTCTCGACTAACGCCGCTGAAGTGGCGAAGTTCGGCATCGACACCGCGAATATGTTCGAGTTCTGGGACTGGGTCGGCGGCCGTTATTCGATGGACTCGGCTATAGGGCTTTCGACGATGATTGCCATCGGAGCGGAGAATTTCCGCTCCATGCTCGACGGCTTCCACCAGATGGACGAGCACTTCAGAACTGCTCCCTTCGAGCGCAATCTGCCCGTGCTGCTGGGGCTGCTGGGGCTCTGGTACAACAACTTTTTCGGCGCGCAGACCGTGGCCGTGCTGCCTTATGAACAGTACCTGAAGCGCTTTCCCGCCTATCTTCAGCAGTTGACAATGGAAAGCAACGGCAAGAGCGTCACCCTCGACGGCCAGAAGGTTTCCTATCAAACGGCACCGATTTACTGGGGGGAGCCGGGGACCAATGGCCAGCACTCCTTTTACCAGATGATCCACCAGGGAACCAAGCTGATCCCCTGCGATTTCATCGCCTTTTCCCGGCCGCTGCATGAGCTGGGACGCCACCATGACCTGCTATTGGCCAATGTATTCGCCCAGGCCGAGGCGCTGGCCTTCGGCAAGACAGCCGGGGAGGTCGAGGCCGAGAACACGCCGGCGTGGCTGGTGCCGCACCGCACCTTCGAGGGCAACCGCCCCTCGAATATGATCCTGATGGAGCAACTGACCCCGGAAGCACTGGGGAAACTGATTGCCCTCTACGAACACTCCGTCTTCACGCAGGGCGCAATCTGGCAGATTGACTCCTTCGACCAGTGGGGCGTGGAGCTGGGAAAGGTACTGGCGGGGCGCATTATCCCCGAGCTTGAGGCGCCGTCCGAAGCCCGTCTCACGCACGACAGTTCGACCAACGAGCTGATCCGGCGCTACCGAGGGGCAAAAAGGCCGTTCACTGCTGTCCGGCTATTTTTCGAGAAGATCGCGTAATGCCATACACAACAACATGATGCAGCCACTTTCCCCGGGAACGATTTGAAATTCAAGTCCGTTTTCGCTGCTCTCGGCGGTGGCGA
>Ga0224559_1000148_pt1 | contig 46100 bp, 41 predicted proteins | sample 714S33034metaG_FD_180676 | JGI IMG/M metagenome (GOLD analysis project Ga0224559, IMG submission 180676) | Peat soil microbial communities from Stordalen Mire, Sweden - 717 S3 30-34 | ecosystem: Environmental > Terrestrial > Soil > Wetlands > Peat | place: Sweden: Norrbotten County, Stordalen... | reverse complement strand
CCCCTATGAAGCATGCATTTTTGATAATTAACATAATTCAAGGAGATGGTTTTAACTCACTAATTAACATTAATATGGGAGGCCATTTATGAGGAACATTATTGTTAAAGAGCTTATTCAAAAACCTATTGAAGAGCAGGAAGTAGAAATAGTAGAAAGGAAGGGTATAGGTCACCCTGATAGTATAAGTGATGGAATTGCAGAGTCTGTAAGTAGAGCTCTATGCCAAGTATACATGGAAAAATTTAATGGCAAGATCATGCACCATAACACCGACGAAGTGCAGATCACAGCAGGCGAATCAGATCCACACTTCGGAGGCGGAGAAATAATAAAACCAATAGATATACTCCTAACTGGTAGGGGTGTTTCAGAGTATGAAGGTAAAAAAATTGGAATCGACAGGATCGCAATAACCGCTGCTAAGGAATATTTAAAAAAGAATATCATCAACCTTGATGTTGAAAGTTCCACAGTTGTGGAATGTAAGATAGGAAGTGGATCTGGAGATTTAGTTGATGTGTTTAAAAGAGATGGAATGCCATCATCAAATGACACATCCTTTGGTGTAGGATTCGCACCATTTTCTGAGACCGAACAAATAGTTATGGCCACAGAAGAACTTTTAAATTCTAAAGACTTCAAGAAAAAATACCCGCAGGTAGGGGAAGATATCAAGGTCATGGGTCTGCGTGAGAACAATAAAATAATACTCACAACAGCCGTTGCAATGGTATCTAAATTTGTAGATGGAATTGATACTTATCTTAATGTTAAAGATGAAATACAGAGCATAATAACCGATTTAGCCCTGAAAAAAACAGATAGAGAAGTTGAAACATTCATAAATACTGGTGATGATAATTCCTGTAAATCCGAGAAAGGGTTTTATCTAACTGTTACTGGTACTTCAGCTGAAATGGGAGATGATGGATCTGTGGGACGGGGTAACAGAGCCAATGGCCTTATAACTCCCAACAGACCAATGTCAATGGAAGCAACATCCGGTAAAAATCCAATAAATCATGTTGGTAAAATATACAACCTATTATCAAACAAAATAGCACAAGACATAACCAAAGAATTAGACGGTGTAAAACAAGTCCACATAATGCTATTAAGCCAAATAGGTAAACCAATTGACCATCCTAAAGCTGCAAGTGCTCAGATTATTGTTGAAAACGGTTACAGTATGGGATCTGTCAACAGTGATGTTGAAGGAATAATGAATAACTGGCTGGAAAATATAGGAAAGATCACTGAAATGATGGTTGAGGGTAAAATAAGAACCTTCTGATCACCATAAAATCAGGGTTTAATTACCCTAAATTCCTATTAAATCCTTTTTTCAGATTCTTTAAGATAGTAAAGTATACAGAAGCCCATATCTATATTTCGTACTATATTTTCTTTTATTTTCACGATAAACTACTTTATATAATATTTAACAATTATATCTAAACACTATCTAAAAAACAATAATAAATTAATTATTTTATATATTAAAACAAAACTTTAGATCAATATAATTAGGAAAATCATAAAGGAGAGAATAAATTATGGCCATAGAGGAGGCTCAACGCTCATACAAATCACAGATCATTGAGGAGAAGGTACAGAAGTTCTGGAAAGATATGGACATCTACGAAAGAACCAAAAAAATGAGGGAGGATAAACCCAAATACTCATTCCTTGATGGGCCACCATACTGTAGTGGTAGGATACATCTCGGAACAGCATGGAATAAAATAATTAAGGACACATATCTCAGATATAAAAGCATGTCCGGTTTTAATATTCGCAGACAGCCGGGTTGGGATACTCACGGACTCCCAATAGAACATAAAGTTGAAGAAATACTTGGATTAAAGAGTAAAAAAGAGATAGAAGAACGTATTGGAATTGAAAACTTTGTTAATAAATGCAAAGAATTTGCAATAGAAAATAAAGGCATTATGACCAAACAATTCAAACTATTAGGGGTTTGGATGGACTGGGACAACCCATACGTTACCTTCGATACAAAATACATGGAATCCTGTTGGTGGACCCTTAAAAGGGCCAATGAAAAGGATTTACTGATAAAGGATAAACGTGTCATAACATGGTGTCCTAGATGTGAAACAGCCCTAGCAATGGCTGAAATTGATTATGAAAATAAAGACGACCCCTCCATCTATGTAAAGTTTCCACTAAAGAATCAGGACAGTGCAGAATACAAAACCTACATTTTGGTCTGGACAACCACACCATGGACCCTACCATCAAATATGGCCGTATGTATAAATCCTGATTTTGATTATGCCTATGTAAAGGTTGATGAAGAGATTTATATAATGGCAGAAGCTTTAGTAGATTCTGTTTTAAACGGAATTAAACACGAACATCCCGACGACAACTGCGATTGTGATCAAACCGGAAAAAATTACGAAATTCTAAAAGTAGTTAATGGATCGGATATCGAAGGAATAGAATATGATCATCCTCTTTCAGATGAGATCCCCATCCAAAAAGGATTTAATCATATGGTACTTCCTGGAAATCATGTTACATTAACTGAAGGTACTGGATGTGTACATACAGCACCTGGTCACGGCCCTGAGGATTTTGAAATAGGTAAAAAATATGGACTAACAATATTCTGTCCAGTTGATGAAGCTGGACTTTTCATGAATGATGCAGGGAAATATGTGGGCCAATTCGTTAAAGATGCCGATGTGAATATCATAGAAGATCTTAAAACACACGATCTTCTGTATAAAGAAGGAATTATCAATCACCGATATGGATACTGTTGGAGATGCAAAACTCCTATCATCTACATTGCAACTAAACAATGGTTTTTGAAAGTTACCGATGTCAAACAAAAAATGTTAAACGAACTCGATAAAATAGAGTGGGTTCCATCATGGGCTGGTGAAAACCGTTTTAGAAATTGGGTGGAAAATGCTAGGGATTGGACAATCTCAAGACAGAGATATTGGGGGATACCAATACCAATATGGGAATGTGAAAATTGTGATGAGATAACAGTAGTGGGTTCAATTGAAGAATTAAAGTCACTTTCAGCAGAAGGAGAACTTAAAGGCGATTTTATACACAGACCACATGTGGATGAGATAGCCATCAAATGCAAATGCGGCGGAGATATGAAGAGAACACCAGATGTCCTGGATGTATGGATAGATTCGGGTATTGCAGGATGGGCTGCACTTCATTATCCTGAAGAAAAGGATCTATTCGAGGAATGGTATCCCTACGACTTTATAACAGAAGGTCATGATCAGACCCGTGGATGGTTTTACTCACAATTAGGTTGCGGAGTAATTTCTAACGACAGTACACCATATAAAAAGGTTTTAATGCACGGATTCACCCTTGATGAAGAGGGGAAGAAAATGAGCAAATCGCTTGGAAATGTTGTAGAACCAGAACAGGTGATTGAGCTTTACGGAGTAGACATCCTAAGATTCTATCTTTTATGGGGGAATAAACCATGGGAAGATCTGAAATTTAATTGGGACGAACTCGAAAATATCAACAAAATGTTCAATATACTTTGGAATGTTTACGTATTTTCAACCACCTACATGTCGATTGACAAATTCGATCCAACAGAGTATACACTGGAAGATATACATCTACGGGAAGAGGATCTATGGATCACTTCAAAGGCGAACTCAATGGCAAAGGAGGTAACAGAATCTCTTGAAGCATTACATTTCCACAAAGCCACACGTGCTATAAACAACTTCATACTTGAAGATCTAAGCAGGTGGTATATCAGACTCATAAGAGGACGTACATGGAATGAAAAGAACGACCCTGACAAGTTAGGGGCATATTATACATTGTATAATGCCATTAAACTACTAATAAGAACACTGGCACCTATAGCCCCCCATATAACAGAAGATATGTATCAGAACTTGATTAGAACTGTTGAAACTGGTTATCCTCTGAGCCTGCATATGCTGGACTGGGAATTTGATGAAGAAGAAATAGACACAGAATTAGAATCCAATATGGACATTGTTCGAGAAATAATAGAAGCATGTGCAAGGGCACGTGATGCTGCTAAATACAAATTGAGGTGGCCAGTCAGGGAAATTATAATTGTTTCAGAGGATAAAAACGTGTTAAACGCTGCAAAATCACTTAGAAGTGTTATAATGGAACAAGCAAACACTAAAGATGTTGTTTCATCAGACAAATTTGAGGATGTAACAATAAATGCCCTGCCCAACATGAAAATACTCGGTCCCAAACTAAGAAAAGACGTACCTATAGTAGCAGCTAAACTAGCAGAAGCTAATGGTGCTAGGATCTTAGAAAAATTAGAGTCTGATGGAGTTTACATTGTGGAGCTTGAAGAGAAAACAATTACCCTTGAGTCTCAGGATATTGTGTTCGAAACTGAACTTCCGGAAAATGTTGGAAGCAGTGATTTTGAAGGTGGAAATGTTTTCATTGACACAACACTAACTCCAGATATACTTTCTGAAGCTATGGCACGTGAACTTATAAGAAGGGTTCAAGATATGAGGAAAGATTTGGATCTTGATGTTGAAGCCAACATAGAAGTTTTTGTTGATTGTAGTGACAATTTCCAAGATATAATAAAAAACTTTGTTGATTTTATATCACACGAAGTAAGAGCTGATAAATTCCATTTTGGATCAGAAGACGGGGATTACACTAAAGATTGGAAGATAGAAGCACATAACCTCAATATCAGCATTGCTAAGGCACAATAAATAGAAATGTTATTAGAAAAAAATTTATGAGAATTAATTCCAATATCTGAAACTTTTCATTAAATAGTATAATATAAAAATTATGGAAAACATACAAATTAAACAAACTGCATTTCCAAACGTGATAAAATGACTTTAACAGACACTGAACTCGAATATATAAAAAATGAGATTGGAAGAGAACCCAATTCTCTTGAATATGGAATGCTGGACATAATGTTCTCTGAACACTGTTCATATAAAAGCAGCCGTCCCATATTAGGACTTTTCCCAAATGAAGGAGAAAATGTTATAATCGGGCCTGGAGACGATGCAGGTATCGTGGGAATTACTGATGAATTAGCATTAGTAATAGGAATGGAAAGCCATAATCATCCATCGGCAATTGAACCATATGGAGGGGCCGGGACAGGAATTGGGGGAATTATACGTGACATCATATCCATGGGAGCCATGCCAGTAGCTCTCCTTGATTCGTTACGTTTTGGTTATCTTGAAGACCAACGATCACGTTATCTATTTGAATATGTTGTTAAAGGAATATCAGACTACGGAAATCGGGTTGGAATACCAACCGTTGGTGGTGAAGTTGAATTTGATGACAACTTCAAATCCAACCCACTTGTAAATGTTTTATGTGCGGGAATTGTGCGAAAAGATTCAATTGTAAGGGGTATAGCTCCAAATGTTGGGGATGTCTTTGTGCTTATGGGCGGTAGAACCGGACGAGATGGAATACATGGAGTTACATTTGCATCAGAAGAACTTACAACAACTTCAGAATTAGAAAGTAGACCTGCTGTACAGATAGGGGATCCATTTACCAAGAAACAAGTCATGGAAGCAACCTTCGAAGCTCTTAAAAAAGTTGATGTGCAAGGTCTTAAGGATCTTGGTGGCGGTGGCCTCACATGCTGTATTTCAGAACTTGCTGCAAAATGTGGTAATGGAGCGAAGGTTGAAATTACCCAAATACCTTTACGTGAAGATGGTATGACCCCATATGAAATAATGTTGTCTGAATCTCAAGAGAGAATGGTTTTTGTTGTTCATCCAGAAGATGTAGAAGAATTAATAGATGTATTTAATAAATATGAGATTCCTGCCGCGGTAATAGGAGAAGTGATTGAAGGTGACCAGTTTGTTACAACATTAAAAGGTGAAATTCTTGCAGATGTTCCATCTGAGTTACTTGCAGATCCACCTGTAGCAAAAAGAGAACTTAAAAGGCCAGTAATAGATGAAGAATATGTTTCTGTTGAAGATATTGATCCAAAGGACGCTTTACTTAAATTATTATCTTCTGAGAACATCGCAAGTAAAGAATGGGTCTATAAACAGTACGATCATGAAGTACAAATTGGAACTATAATAAAGCCGGGTGACGATGCTGCTGTAATTCGGGTTGATAAAAATACGGCATTTGCTATCACTTCTGACTGCAACAGCATACATACCAAACTAGATCCCTACAATGGCGGTGCTGGTTCGATTGCAGAAGCAATAAGAAATGTCATATCAATGGGTTCAGAACCAATATGCATAGCTGATTGTCTTAATTTTGGAAACCCCGAAAAGCCAGAAGTTCTTTGGCAGTTTAATGAGTGTGTTAAAGGAATGTCAGAAATTGCACGACGTTTCAACACACCAGTTATAAGCGGTAATGTTAGTTTCTATAATGAAACAGAAGGAGTAACAGTAAATCCATCACCTGTTATTGGAGTAGCAGGTAAAATGGATATAAAAGATATTAGAACATCAGAATTTAAAAACAATGGAGATATGATAGTTATAATTGGTGAAACCCGTTCTGAACTAGATGGTTCAGAGTATCACAGATCCATCTACGACCTTGTTCAAGGAAAAGCTCCCGAAGTATTTATGGATGTTGAATACATGGCAGGAAAATCTGTTCTTGAACTTATTCGTGGAGATAAAAATGGAAATATAACAGCTGTACATGACTGTTCATCAGGAGGTTTAGGAATTGCAGTATCTGAAATGTCAATTTCTGGAAATTTAGGTGCTGTTATAGATATAACAAAAGTTCCTGTTGTGGGTGATCTAAATTTATCTACCGTACTTTTCTCAGAATCGCATGGTCGTTATTTAATTACTGTTAAAAAGGATTCGGTTGGAGACGTTCTTTCAAAGATAGCTGTACCATCTGCAGTTATAGGAGAAGTTCGAGGAAATTCTCTTGTAATAGAAGATCAATTTTCTGTAGATGTTGAAGTGCTTAAAAATTCTTATACAGGAATAATAGAAAAATTCATGGCTTGATGTTATGGATAGGGAAATACTGCGGCAGATTATTCATGCATCAGGAATTTTCATACTGGTGCTCGGAATATACTTAAATCCACAAGTATTGATTCTCTTCTGTATAATAATATTCGTGTTATCCGAAATGGTTTTTATACTAGATAAATATTATCATATACCCATTTTTTCAACAATATTGACCAGTTGCAAGAGACGGGATGATGAGCGGGGATTTTTATATTTTTTTATTGGGATTATAGCAACCCTGTATATATTCAGCTTCAATATGGCAATTGCAGATGCTGGAATATTGATGCTTTTACTGGGGGATTCTGCTTCCACAATAGTAGGCACAAGGTACGGAAAGCATAAATTACCATTCAATGGTTTAAAAAGTTTTGAAGGGAGCTTGGCATTTTTTTTAGTGAGTATTTTAAGTGTACTCACATTATTACCTTTATTACCTGCATTGATTGGGGCTTTGGTTGGGACAATAACAGAAGCCTACAGCCCTATAGATGATAACATTCCAATACCAATTGTCTCAGCCCTAGCAATTACTGTAGTGATATATTTGTTGTAAAAAATTTAAATCACTGTCTTAATGAACCTAATAAGTATTTCTAAAATTTATTATTTTTAAAGTCTAATTGCCCGTTCCCGTCTGAAATATTTTACTGTGAATCCAAATATCAAGACAGATAATAAAATAGTTGGTAATCCTGAAATAATAATATCAGGCCCTATATTGGGAGTTGATGCCATTTTTACCATTATTATAGTAGGAATATAGTTCAGGATAGGAGTAAAATATGATGTCTTGATAAACAATGGCATGAATAATATGAAGGTTGCAAATACTAAGATAATAGTTATGGCTGAGTTTGCTTCCTTCGTACTATCAACAAACATGGACAAGAGGATCCCAATTCCAATAAAACCCAACCCCATAAAGAATAGTAATATAAACATAAAAATGGGATTATAAATTGGAACTTTAAGCAGATCTAATAAAATTATCCACGCAACACTTTGAATAAGTGAAAAAAATAATATTGGCAATGTTTTTCCAAGCATTACCATAGAACTGGATATTGGAGTCATTAAAAGAACTTCAAATGTTTTTCTTTCTCTTTCACCAACAATACTGTCCGTAACAATGTTGCTTGCCAAGAAGAATGGTAGAAGCAAAATAAATGGAACTATAAACCCATACATTATTTCAACAAAATAAGAACTGTCCAGGGCCATATTAGCCTGGTGATTCTCGTTAAGGTTAACCACATGAAGGTTTATGGGGTTAATAATTCTTTGTATTGCAGTATTGTTTAAACCTGAAGATGCTAGTTTTTTCTGAGTTTGATACTCATTAACAGCAGCATTTATTTTAGTTGAAACTACAGGATAAAATACATTTGATGTATCAGTTTTAACTGTTATATTTTGTCCGCTTGAAGAATTGAACCCCACCACCGCAACAAGAGTTGTTCCAAGGGATTGTTGTGCATCACCAATATTTTTGTAATATGTTAAATTTAAGTTCTGTTTTTGAAGATCAGACTCTAGCTGGGTTCCGTGTATACTATCAGTGACACCTACTTTAAGGACAGATGTTGCCCCATACTGATCTAGTAGTGCAGGATCAGATGCAATGGAGGTTGCTAACGCAATGCCAAATGTTCCAAGTAATATGAATACTTGAACTAAAACCACTCCAAGATAGATCTTATTTTTAAGGATATCTTGGCCTTCCTTTTTTGCTAAAGCTGATAGTTTCATTTTATTTCCAGTTTCTATTTGATTTGATTATTATACGTATTTCTTAGACTTATATTAATTAATATCACTATATCTCACAAATATTTTAAATTTAATGATAAATTAAATGTAGAAATTTGTTTTATAATCGTTTTTAGTTTATTATATCAATTTAATTTCTTTGGTTTAGGTGTTATCTAAGTATAAGGTGGATAATCAGTGCATTCTAAAACTTTTTAAAACTTATTAAATCATATATAAGTCGTAAAATGCCAGGTCTGGGGCCAAACATTATATCATCCCTCTCAAAAAGTTTAATTGCAATCCAATATGAAATTATGCTCACAATTAAAATGGTAACAATTGAAATACCATAATCAATCGGTGGTATGGATTCTCCTGAAAATAATCTCATCACAATGGTCATAGGGGAAATATTTGCTATAAATGATTTTCTTGAGAGATATAATAATACCGGTACAACAAGAAATCCGACTATCCCCATGTAGGCTATGCTTAATCCAATACCCGCTTCTTTAAAATTTTTAGAATATGCTGCTACAACCGATGTAATTCCAATAATTGGTATTGATGTTAAAAAAATGAATATAAAAACTAATAAAGGATTATCTATATGAAATCCAGCAATTAATAGTATGACCAACCACATTGCAACTTGTAAAGATATTGTAAGTACAACAGCCATGCTTTTACCAATGATAACCTGAGCTTGAGACATTGGCATTGCAATAAGGATCTCACCTGTTTTTCTTTCCTTCTCCCCAACAACGGTATCAATTATCATGTTTCCAAATAGTAAGAGGGGCAAAAATAGCAGGATAACAAGCATTACTTTTTTTATAATCTGAAGAGGTAACGATTCTCCTGTAGATTCCTTCTTAACAGTGGGGATAGTAGTATTTTGAGGCACAACAGCATCGGTTAGAGTGTTACTATATGATTGGGATATTATTTGAGTAGTTGAATTCACTTCATCCTTTACAACGCTACTTTTTGGATCACTTGAGTCTAGATAAATTGTCATATCGATAGTCTGTCCTGATCGTATCTTCTGATCAACATTTCCAGGTACATAAAGGAATCCTGTTGTTTTCCCATTGGCAATATTATTCATTGAATTATTATAAGACAACGGTATAACAGTTAAATCAGCAGGGTTAATTAATTTTAAAAATAATCCACTTTGGTCTAGAACATCCATGGACGCGAATCCGCTCAGTGATGGCGTAATTGATACACCGTTATCTGATTCTATGTTTGTAACAAATGAGTTGAAGATAATTATCATTAAAAAGAGAACTGAAAGCTGTAAAAAGAAGATCATCATGAACTTCTTGCTTTTTAAGGTGTTCTTAAACTCCCATTTAGTTATGCTGGTGAATTTCATGATAACACTTAAAATTAAATTTTATTAGGTCATTTAACTGTATTTATGAATACATCCTCAAGTGTTGGTTCTTTAGTGTTAATAGAATTTACTTTATTGCCAAAGAGTTCAACAATTTCTGAAATCTCATCTCTGTATTTTAAAGATATTAAGTATTCTTCATCAACAAAATCAACAGCAGCAACCGAAGCAAATTTCATTATTTGTTCTTTATAACTGTTAACATCATCAAGGTTTTGTATTCTGACTTTTAGTATCACATCACCGTGTATTTTAGATTTGAGGTAACTCGGAGTTCCTACATCTATGATTTTACCCTTGTTAAGTATAGCAACTCGATCACATAGGGAATCTGCCTCTGCCATGTAATGAGTACATAGTATCATTGTTTTATTTCCTTTAAGATTCCTTACAAAATCACGTATTGAGTTTGCAGTTGCGGGATCAAGACCCATTGTAGGTTCATCCAGTATTATTATTTCAGGATCGTGAACAAGAGCTCTTGCCACACTAATTCTCTGTCTCAATCCCTTTGAAAAAGTATTTATTCTGTCATCTTTTCTTTCCGTCATTCCAACAAGTTCTAGTAGATATTCTATTCTTCCATTAATATCATTTTTTGGAACCCCATAGAGTTCTGCAAAATATTTAAGAAGGTCTTTAGCTTTAAAACGTTCATATAAATTAGGTTCTTCAGGGAGGTATCCTATCATTGATTTAATCCTTATAGGATCTTCATGGATACTTATACCGTCAATTTTAATATCGCCAAAATCGGGTTTAAGTATACAACAAGCCATCCTTATTGCAGTTGTTTTACCTGCTCCGTTGGGGCCTATTATCCCAAGGAGTTCTCCCCTTTTTATTTCAAGGTTGAGATCATCCAGTGCTTTAATTCTGCCGAATGATTTAGTCAAAGATTCTATTTTTATCATAACTTCATTTGAGTCCATGCCGAACCCCACCATTTAATGTATATTAAATTATATCTATTGAAAAGACTATATTCTTATTTATTAAATTTATTGGTTGTAATATCTTAGCTTTAATAACAAATGTTGAATTTTACGATCCTATCCCCATGTTGAATGGATATATAGGACAAATGATATTAGGTTGCGAATGGATGTGATCACCCCATTTATTATTAACGATTGTTAAATTTAAAATCGTAGTTTGAAATATACCCTACGAAATATCAATCGGTTCTTTAATTTAAATGGTGTGAATTAAAATATTGCAATCTTCAATTAATTTTCTTGATAATTGGATCAATTTATAATATATTATACTTAGAGAATAAACTTATATCAATTCCAAATAAAATCGACTCGAGAAAAAAAATGTTTTTATCAAATCTTATGCCGGTCAAAAAGGCCCAAAAACTTATAGATTCTTCTCTGAAAAATGTTGGTGTTGAGAAAATTTCGCTTGAAGATGCTCACAGAAGAGTTCTAGCTGAAAATATAACATCAGAATTATATTCACCTCCTTTCGAAAGATCTGCTATGGATGGATATGCAATTCTTGCCGAAGATACCTTTGGATCTTCTGAGACCAATCCTTCAAAACTCAAGATCATCGATACAATAGGTGCAGGTCAAGTTTCAAGTAAATTAGTTAAACATGGCGAAGCTGTGAGAATAGCAACTGGAGCACCGATACCTGAAGGAGCTAATTCTGTTGTAATGGAGGAATATACAGATTCAAAAGGGATTAATCTAGAAGTTGAAATGAGCCTAACACCAGGAGAAAATATCTCCCCTATGGGTGAGGATTTAAAAAAGGGAGACGTTATTTTAGGGAATAGAAAAATTTTAAGACCCCAAGATCTTGCATTAATAGCTTCAGCAGGTTACAATAGTGTAAATGTCTATAAAAAACCTAAAATAGCAGTAATTACTACCGGAAATGAACTGGTAATGCCACGTCCATCATTAAGCGGGGCAGAGATTATAAATTCAAATCATTATACATTCAAGGCCATGGTAGAATCTGCAATGGCCATTCCAACCGTAGTGCACTGTGTTGACAGCCATAAACTCGTTGAAAATGAATTTGAAAAATTAATTGAGACGCATGATGCTTTAATTTCTACAGGCGGTACTGCAATTAGCAAAGGAGATGTAGTGGTAGATGTAACAGAAAATATTGGCAAAGTTCTGGTACATGGTGTTGCATTACGACCTGGCAAGCCATTTGGATTCGGAATTATACATGAAAAACCTGTTTTTATGCTTTCAGGATATCCTGTAGCAGCAATTGTACAAGCTGATGTTTTTGTGAGGGATAGTCTCTATAAAATGCAGGAAATAGAAAATGAGCCACAAATAATTCGTAAAACTGCTTCAAGGAAGATCCCTTCAAGTCTTGGAAGAACAGATTATATAAGGGCAAAAACAGAGTTAAATATGGTTAGACCACTTAAGATTAAAGGTTCAGGGATCATAAGATCCATGGTAGAATCGAACGCTTATATTATTATAGAAGAAAATGTTGAAGGTATTGGTGAAGGAGAGGAATGTAACGTTCTTTCATACGATTCACTCACAGTTTAAGATTTATAAACGAATTAATGGATAACAAGATATTAATAAAAACTAAAATATAAATACATATCTAAAGGTGATTCTTTTGGCATTGAACGTTTTATGGTATTATGCTATTGCATTTATTATTATATGGGTTGTTGCCCTTCTATTTAAAGATAGATTGAAAATTGACATTGAAGGGCCTATAATGATGAGAAGGACTAAGAGATTGCGGGACTTTATTGATTCTGTAGCTATGAAAAGTCCTAGATCTTGGAGATTCATCATGAATATAGGTATATTTGTGTCGTTTTTCTTTATGATATTTATCGTAGGATACTTATTATCTACACTTTCATCAACATTTACAAACCCACAATTGTCCATTGTATTACCAGGAGTAGATATTCCGGGTTCGCCCGTACTTATACCATTAGGTTACGGTATAATAGGATTAATGACAGTTTTAGTTGTACACGAATTTGGTCATGGTATAATCGCTAGGATCGAAGGAGTTAAAATAGATTCAATTGGTGTTCTATTATTAGCTGTACTTCCTGGTGCATTTGTTGAACCAAACGAAGAAGATGTTCAAAATTCCGAAAGAATTCAAAAATTAAGAATATACGCTGCAGGATCTATTTTCAATATGATTTTAGCGGCTATATCATTCATAATAGTCATGTTTATCACTTTGATGATCATAGGTAGCGTATTTATTGGTGTTCCTGGTTTTACTATACCCGGAACCCATATAGAAACACCTAATCTTGGACAAAATGTCACGGGCCCAATATTTCCTACATTTCATAACGCGGGTGTCCAGATAGTTAGTGTAGAACCAAATACCCCTGCGTATGGAAAACTTACCCCCGGAACAGTTATTCAAAGTATAAATGGAGTAAATACCACGTCATTCTCCAATACAGAGGTTCTTTTTAGTCAACTCAAAATAGGGGAAAATGTAACCCTCCAAACAACTTCGGGCAATTATACAATTAAAACAGAAGCCAACCCAAACAACTCCTCTAGGGGTTATATTGGTATAAGAGCCACGCAACAAGAATTAGTTAATAGCAATGTTGCAAAAACTGTCGGTACCCAAATTCCATGGTTTATTTACTCGCTTCTACAATTGTTCACCTGGATTTTCCTGTTGAACTTCTCAGTCGGGATATTCAACCTTCTCCCAGCGAAACCGTTAGACGGCGGGTTATTATTAGAAGAACTCTTGGGTTATAAATTATCTGAAAGTGTTGTTCGCAAAATAATGACTCCATTATCTTATTTCTTGATTCTGCTAATAGCATTTGTAATAATCTACAGTATAACAAGGGGGATATTACTGTCTCTATAACTAAATTTTTTTAAAAAATAAGTTTGCTTCTAATTCAAAAAATAATAGTTGGAAATGGTGTAAAATAATATGAAAGTTGTTATAATCGGTAGCGGTGCCGGTGGTCTAACCGTTGCTTCAAATATAAGAAAATATTCTAATAAAGCTGAAATAACAGTCATAACCCGTGAAAAACAAGTTGCATACTCTCAATGTGCTATTCCATATGTTATAGGTGGAGAAATAGAATCATTCGATGAAATCGTCATGCACACACCAAAATACTATGGAAAACAGGGTATCAACATTATAACTGATTCTGACGTTTTTGAAGTGGATTCTTCAGGAAAATTTGTGAGATATCGTTCAAATAACCCAAAAAATACGAATGAAAAGGAAGATATTCTATACTACGATTATTTGGTTATTGCAACCGGCGGATCACCGTTCATACCACCAGTTGAAGGAACAGATTTAAAGGGAGTTTTCAAGGTCAGAACCATTGAAGACGGGGCAAAAATTAAGAAATGGACAGAACATAGCAGGAAAGCTGTTGTTGTTGGTGCTGGTGCTATTGGCCTAGAACTTAGTTATGGACTTAAACAGCTTGGAATTGATGTGAGTGTTACTGAAATGGTACCACAGATACTCCCTAGGTCTTTAGACCCAGATATGGCACTTAAAGTACAGGATTACCTAGAAAGTATAGGTGTGAATATTGTTCTTGAAAAAGCTTTAAATAAAATTATAGGAACAGAAAAGGCCGAAGAAGTTATTGTTGGAGATGAACATATTGATTCAGATCTTGTAATTTTATCTACAGGCATAAGACCCTCTGTTAAACTTGCAGAACAAGCAGGGTGCATCATTGGTAACATGGGTGTCACTGTTAACGAGAGGATGGAAACATCAACTTCTTGTATTTATTCCGTTGGTGATTGTGTAGAAGTATATGATGGAATAACCGGACAAAAAACTGTATCTCCCTTTGGAACAACTGCAGTACGCCAAGGAAAAGTTGCGGCTAAAAATATTATTGGAAGATATGCTGTTTTTCGACCAGTTTTAAACTCGGTAGTTTCCGTGATAGGGGAACTTGAAATAGGTGCTGTTGGTTTAACAGAAACCTCTGCCAGATTAAACAATATAGATGTGATTATAGGGCGAAGTAAAGCATTAACTAAGGCCCGATATTATCCAGGTTGTAAACCCATTGATATCAAGATACTATGCAGTACAGAAGGTAAAATTTTAGGCTGTCAAATAATAGCAAAGGAAACTGTTGCAGAAAGAGTAGATACAATGGCATTGGCAATTGCTAAAGGTGTTAAATGTACTGAACTTACAGAGATGGAATTTTCCTATGCTCCACCAGTTTCAATGGTTGTTGATCCCATAGTACTAGCTGCTGAAAATGTTATTGAAAAAATGAATGGCAGGAAATGATATTATGACTTATATTATATATATTTTCAACATGGATAGATGAGATATAATAAGACCATATGGATAATTGACTCTAAAAAAATCCTTAAAACAATTATATAAATTAATTATATTTTTTTTATATTATAAATTAAGGAAAAATAAAAGGATTTTAGAAATATCTTTCTAGTAATCCTTTCAACATGCGGGCATGTCTTGCTTCATCCTTAGAACTTTCATCGAAGAAGTTATGTGCAGGATCTATATTCTCAAGCTTAGCTAATTTAGAAGATGCTTTTTTCTCATTGTTAGCCATTGTTTCACCATGAAGCATCGTTTCAAGATTTTCTTTAAGTGAGGAAGATATAATTCCATTCATTTCTGCAAATACTGCAGCATGACCTGCTTCTTCAAACGCAATGGTCTTTAAAACTTCTCCCACTTCTGGAAGTCCTTCTCTCTGAGCCAACCTCGCCATAGCTAAGTACATTCCCACTTCAGCACATTCTCCCTCAAAGTTCGCTTTTACATCCTTTTCTAGTTCAGTGCCTTTACAGACACCTATTTTATGTTCGTTTATTAATTCCATTATTGTTCCTCCAAAATATTTACTTTTTATCAAAAAATTGAATAGATATGTTTCTAATTAACCTTTAACGAGTTTTCTTCCCATCTCATAACATCGTTCAAGTTCATCAGATGATGGTACGTAATAGACTTCATATTCATCTTTAACATCAAATCCACATTTTTCAAGATCTTCTCTTAGTATATGTGGTGCTCCTCCCTTTCCTCCCATGGATCCAAAGGTTATTGCAGGTCTTTTTATCCCTGTTCTGTTAAACTTCAGACCTCTAAGGTAATAAATTATATCACCTACACTTGGGAAAGGTTCGTCATATATAGTTGGAATTCCAAATGCAACTGCTTTACTGTCCAATATATCCTTTACAATTTCACTCCGCTCATCTTCATGAAGATAATAAACTTTGACATCTGCACCTTCACTAATAGCACCTTCAGCTACGGCATGGGCCATTTTTTGTGTTGAACCGTGCATTGTATCATATACTATTGTTACTTTCTCTTCACACTGACCAGTTGCCCAAGCACTGTAAGCACCTATAACTTTCATTGGATCTGTCCATATTTGTCCGTGCGATGGGGCTATTATTTTTATCTTGTCTAAAAGTCCTAGCTCTGTTACTTCTTCAAATTTCTTAAGAACAAGTTTTGAGAGGGGGGTTATTAAATTGGCGTAGAATTTTTTGGTTGCATCCATAAGTACATATTCAGGAATTTCATTGTCGTATCTCTGTGGGAAACAAATATGTTGACCGAATGCATCATTTGAGAATAGAATTCCCTCTTCAACCAACAGTGTGAACATACTGTCAGGCCAGTGAAGTAACGGTGCTTCTAAAAATGCTAGAGTTGCACCATCAATATCCAGAGCATCTCCTGTTTTCACTACTATAAATTCAGCTTCTTCGAGTGAAGGATAATGATTTTTTAAACCTTCGACTGCTACCTCGGTACAATATATTGGTGCTTCAGGAAATTTGCGATGTATTTCAGGTAGTGCTCCACTGTGATCCTTTTCAATATGGTTCTGGACAATCACATCTACTTTCATTTCTCTTCCTTCCTTCTTGAAGGCGTCTTCAATCCTACCCCACATCTGATCAGATTTTCCATGGTAGGTGTTATCAATTAATGCAACTTTATCCTTACCAAATACAAGATAAGCATTGTATGTAGTTCCATCCAATGTGTAACCGTGATACGTCCTTATATCCCAGTCTAAAAATCCTACCCAGTAAACTCCATCCTTCATTTTCATTGCTTCTGCTTTCATGTTAAACCTCCTATTTTTCATATGACAATTTCCACATATCTGGTTCGTGCCAATACGAACCGTATGTTGTATGGTGTTATACGAACAAGTCATATATAAATGTTACGTTCGTGCCAATACGAACCATTATATATTTGTTTTAACAACTCTAATTTGGATGTTGGATTTATGAGCAATGAAAAACCCCAAAAAACTAAAACTAATAACCAGATAAAAATATTCGGAACACAAACTGGTGTTAATATAATTGAAAGCCCTGTAAAAACTCGGATATTATCGATTCTTGAAGAGAAAGAGAGGAATGGGGCAGAAATTGTAGCAATAACAGGAAAATCCAAAGCTACAATATCGGCCCATTTACACGACCTTGTTGATATCGGGATAATAGAATCAAAACCAAATCCATTAGATGGTAGAAGTAAACTATTTTTCATCAAATCAAGTTACATTGGCGGATTATCCCGTGAAAATGAGTTTAAGATGGAAATGGACAATTATATCAGTGCAAATGTGATTAAATCTAATGATCCGTTTGAATTCTTTAGGTTCATCTTCAGAACCATAAGAGTAGCGCTAATGGAAGAAGGGTTTAATATCGATCCAATCTTACATAATGCAGGGGTTAAAGTTGGTTCAACATTTTATGAAAAATTAAAAGATCCTGAAACAGAGGTCATGATCGGTAAAATTGCAGAATTTTGGCAAAAAAATAAGCTCGGCCGTTTAAAAATTGAAAACCTCCAACCACTTACAATTAGGGCATATGATTGCTTTGAATGCGAAGATCTGCCGAAGATTGGTAGATCAGCCTGTGCATTTGACTCGGGTATACTTGAAGCCCTTTTCTCAGAACATTTTTCTAAAGATGTTGATGTAGAAGAAGTTAAATGCTTTGCAAAGGGTGATGATTACTGTTGTTTCATTGTTAAATAAACCTGAAACAATAAAACAATAGTAAATTACATCTATTTATCCATATTATCGAATTTTATAATGGTGGTAGATAAATATTTTTTATCTTTAGAAAACCCTTCAAATATATTCTCATCATCCATACTACAATTTTGAACCGAAATAATTGATTTATCACGTTTATCTTTACTAATAATTTCTTCTAGGATTTCAGAATGTCTCGAAGTTTTCATAATAATAAATGTATCACCATACTCCAAAATACGGGATAACCTATCATCTACCTTTGGAACAATAACAACTATTTCATCTTTCTCTGCTAAAGAAATTCCTGCAGCTGCTGCACATCCAGTAAAGGAAGTTATGCCAGGAATTACTTCAATTTCAAAGTCTAGATCCTTCAATCTTTTGGCAACATATGAAAATGTACTGTAAACGGTTGGATCACCTAATGTTATGAATCCGACATCCTTGCCTTTAACCAATTTCTCTGCAATTATCTCAGCAGCCTGATCCCAGTAGGTGTTGAGAGCCAATTTATCCTCTATCATTGGAAAAAGTGGATCTAAAATTTCATAAACATCATTTCGCCCATCTAAAATTGGTTGTATTATAGATAGGGCTAAACTACGTTTAGATTCTGCAGATCTGGGCGAACAGATTACATTAATTTTTTTAAGTAGTTTAGCTGCTTTAATTGTTAAAAGCTCTGTGTCACCAGGACCCACACCAATTCCAAAAAATTTTCCTCTTTTCATACTTAAAAACACCCGTTATAATTGTTTTAATTGGATTGTTAATTTAAATTAGTTTAAAATTTAATCTATAAGAATATTCCTTTTCAAATCTATTTGAACTTTGGATTAGACCTTTTTTAAAGGTATCTTTTTATTATTTTTTTTTGTAAATAGAATAAGAAGGTTTCATTTTTATACCACCATCAATAAATATAAGTCTCTATGGAAAGCGGTTTCTTTTGTGAAAAGTGTGGAATGATAAAAGCACGTTGTGTTTGCAATAAAATTGGTAATAAAGGGCATATCAGTACCAGAATATCTAAACCAGATGTTTCAGAATTTAAAAAAAAGTATCCAGATGTGGATGAAGAGATTATCGAAAACTTCCCATTTTCCGAACCACGTAATGCTCAATTTGAGATTATTACAAGAATCAAAGATGCAATAGATAATGGATATCGTTACATTATACTAGAGGCTGGAACTGGAACTGGAAAATCAGCTATTGCAACTACATTAGCAAATATTTATCAACCAGCCTATATTTTGACGATGACTAAACAACTACAGTCACAATATGCTGTAGAATTTGAATATCCTATGGTTAAAGGCCGTGGAAATTTCTCATGCAGGGATTCTGACTTCGATGACCGATGCGATTCTGGAACATGTCAGACCGTACCAAGTTCCCAGAATTTTGTGTGTGATTTTGGAATTACCAAATCTCCATCTTCAGAGGGAATGTTCGCTTTCAACGATGCACATGGTACTCCAATATATTTTAGATCAAATGAAAGATGTAATTATTGGAATCAAAAATCTAGGGCTGTTGAAAGTGATATTACACTTATGAATTATGATTATGCACTGTTAGAACTTGCTTATGTGCAACATTTCGGCAAAAGGAACCTCATGATACTTGATGAGGCCCACAACATAGAAGATAAGTTGATGCGCAGAATGGAAGTTCATTTGTCCAACAAAATGCTTGAAAAGGACGTAAAAAAGAGCATACCTCGAAATATGATGTCTTATTCTGATCCTAAGGAATGGACACTTTTCGTACAGTCACTATACCAAGATTACAAAGACATAAGCCTTACAAAAATGCCAAAAAACAAAGCAGACAGGATAAATAGGACAAAACTTCGATTGAGTGAACTTTTGACCAATATGGAGGAAAATCCTAAAAATTGGGTTGTAGATGCAGCCGATGGTGGAATCACCTTCAAACCATTAAATATAGATGTTTATGCCAAAGATAGACTCTTTAAATATGCTGATGTTTGTCTTTTCATGAGTGCAACAATTTTAGATCAGGAACTCTTCTGTAAATGGTTAGGAATAAATCCTGAAGAAGTATATTATCTAAGTATTAAAAGTGCTTTCCCAGCATCAGAACGTCCTGTCCATCTTAAAACTGTTGGACCCATGTCACAGCGTGCAATTAAACGTACAGCACCTAAAACAATCCCTATACTTGAAAAAATAATAGAGCACCATAAATATGAGAAAGGATTGATTCATACCCATAATTACAAGTGTCAACAGTATATTATGAAACATATTAAAGATAAAAGACTCATGGATCATAAAAGCACAGACAGAGAATATAAACTCCGCCATTTCGAGAAAAGTAAGGAACCTTTAGTGTTAGTGAGTCCTTCAATGAGCGAAGGTGTTGACCTTCCATATGAGAAGTGTCAATTTCAGGTTATTTACAAAATACCATTCCCATACCTTGGAGATCAACAGATAAAAAATAGGAAAGCACAAGACCCTAAATGGTATGCTTATAAAACTGTTATGACTCTTGTCCAAGCATATGGAAGAGGAATGCGTGCAGAAGATGACTACTGTGAAACCTACATTCTAGATAGTAACATAAGAATGTTGATGACAGGACGAATGTACCGGGATTTGATACCCCCATTCTTCAAGGAAGCCATTGTACGAGATTAATTTCTTTTAAAAAAAAACATATTTTTCTTAAATATCTATCCTAAAATTTAGAAAAATTTGATAGTGTATTAGATGAGAATGGAATAAAAAAAGGTTAATCTTCTTTTTTATCCCATTTAGCTCTCCATTCTTCCAATTTTTCCTTTGAAATCCAATGACTACCATCACAGAACGGTTTATTTTCAGATTTACCACATTGACAGAGAGTTAAACGATTACGAACTTCGTAAAGGTATCCATCAAATGATTCTATTGGTATCCCGCCTCTTACCCATATAGGACCCTCACATTTTTTTTGTGGATCGTGCACCATTACAATAGAAGGTTCAAAATCAGGTTCTAAAGCCTTGCCTGTTTTTTTATCCCACACAACTAACCTACCAGAGGGACAATTATTTCCCTGTTCAATGGCCAGTTCTCTAGCTTTAGGATCATCTGATTTTGCTATTAAATCCCTTATACCCCCAGCACGTTGACAGAATCGCGAATGATCACATAATGGCCATACATCGGTTAATGTTAAAACCGGCCCATCTGTTCCCATAGCTTCGGCCATATATGGTTCCTTACTTGCTGTTTCGGTCCCATCAAATTCAATTTTTAAATGTGTACCATCACAAAACGGTTTATTTTTTGACTTCCCACATCTACAAAGTGAATAATTATCCTTTAAAGGATATTTAATTTCCATACTCCATTGGTAAGAATTACCTTCATCATCCGTACCTATTCCCTGTTTAATAAGTGGTACAGCTCCCGAAACTATGTAAGGCCCATCTTTCATTATTCTTATTTTAGGTTTGTTCTTGTCTGATGTCATTTTATAGTCCCTTTAGATTTTATGATTTCATTATTAATAATAAAATTATCATTTAATTTTGAATTCATACGCACCCATTCCCATATCTCCCCAGAACCAACTATGGTGAATCACCTCACCCTTAGCTCCTTCACCTGCAGCACCCATTGTAATGAGTAATGGCATGTAATGGTCAGGGTAAGGGTGGGCCCTTTCAGGGTAAGGTGCTAAATTACTGTAGTTAATTAAAGCAGAAGAATCACCCCGTGTAACCGATTTAGTGAGCCATGAATCGAAATCATAAGCCCATTGATCTGTTTTAGCACCAGGCCTTAGTGGAGCATATCCTAAAGGATGGACTGCACCCCCACTGCCTAGAATTAGCACCCCTTCATGTCTTAATGATTCTATAGCATTACCTAGGCTGTGATGTGACTTCGGATCCATGTGTTGTTGTATTGAAAGTTGTAATATTGGTACCTCTAAATTTGGGAACATCAACATAGCTGGAACCCATGCACCATGATCTAATCCCCGTGTGCGATCAATTTCACAGCCGAACCCATTATTATTTATTAGATCAGCAGTTTTTTGAGCCAGTTCAGGGGATCCTGATGCCGGATATTCCAGTTGATAGAGTTCAGGTGGGAATCCATAGAAGTCGTGTATGGTATCATTCTTTTCAATAGCATTAACAGTAGGATTGGAAGTCATCCAATGTGCAGATATGCAAAGGATTGCATTTACATTTCTATAAGTTTTTCCAAGATCTTTTAAAAACTCCCTAGCTGGAATATCCTCCAACAATAAAGTAGGCGGTCCATGAGATATAAAAACGGTTGGTAATGATTGTTTACCCATTATTTCACCATATATATGATCCTTTTTCCTTTACAATATTTATTTTATTTGAAGAAAAAAATTTTTATTTGAATGTTCTTATGATATTACCATTAACAATTGTTAATATTATACCTTCAGGGAACTTAAAGTTTTTGATGATGTTGACTTGTTTAGCTTGTTAAAATTAAGTGAAAAGAGGATTAGAGTTTAATTAAGCAAATAATAGAAATGTTTAAAATAGCGGACCTGGGGGGATTTGAACCCCCGACCTTGGGATCCGAAGTCCCACGTCATATTCCTGGCTAGACTACAGGCCCCAATTCTTTATAAAATACTGAATAAATTCATTTGACCAGAATATATTTATGAATATAACTGTTCACTGTTATAAATTTGTAGCAACAACATCAAACCTTTGATCTTACTACTTAAAATGGTTATGTTATAAGATAAAATATCAACTTAAAACAATTAATTCAAATAAAAAAAATTCAATGTAAATAAACTTTAATGGGGTAAAAATGCTGGCAAAAAGGATTATACCATGTCTTGACTGCGATCTTAACGTTCCTAATGGTAGGGTAGTTAAAGGAGTTGAATTCAAACAGATAAGATACGCGGGAGAACCCGTTGAACTTGCAACAAAGTACTATGAGGAGGGTGCAGATGAAATAGTTTTTCTCGATATAACCGCTTCACATGAAAGAAGGGAAACTATGGCAGAAGTGATTAAAGCCACGACAGAGAATGTTTTTGTACCTATCTGTGTAGGCGGTGGTATTAGAAAACCTGAAGATTATGTTAATATGCTCAGAGCGGGTGCAGATAAATGTTCTACTAACACTGCGGCTATTCAAAATCCTGATCTTATTGATGAAGCATCTAAAGTGGTAGGATCACAGGCTTGTGTCATAGGCATAGATGCAAAGCGAAGATATGTTGAAAATCCTAAAGAAAATTCCGATAAGATAATTATTGAGACTGAAAAAGGTTATTGCTGGTTTGATTGTAGTATCTATGGTGGGCGTGAATTTACAGGAATTGATGCCATATCATGGGCAATTGAATGCCAGAAAAGAGGAGCTGGAGAAATACTATTAACAAGTATGGACCGTGATGGAACAAAAGATGGATACGACCTCGAACTTACACGTGCAATGAGCGAAAACCTAGATATTCCAGTAATAGCATCTGGCGGTGTTGGTAACCCTGATCACATATACGATGCATTTAAAATTGGAAAGGCAGATGCTGCTCTAGCAGCAAGTATATTCCATTTTAATGAATATCCTGTACAGGTAGTAAAGGAACATTTAAAGAAGAGGGGAATTCTTGTACGATTTTAATTGGAAATATAAGTTAATGAAGTCCAACGATTGTCCTATACTTGGAATAGACTTCTTCTAATAATTTTCCCGATTTTGGGTTATCCCAGTCATGCATCCATTCAGAAACTAATGATTCCAGTGTAATTGGGTAACACATGTTTATCCACAGATCAGATATTACTAATTTGTTCTTATTTGTTTTTTTAACAACATGATAAGTTCTTTGATCTTCAAAAGCATCAAAACTTGGAACTTGGAACTTCTCTTGCTCTGGAAAGAGTTCTCTAATTTCTGGAAAGACGTCTCCATTGCTTTTAGGATTGATTGATGACAAAAAAAACCAGTACATCCAAAATACTCGTGGTTTAGCAGCAATCACTGTTGCCTTTTTAATGATGGTCTTATCTCCCGAAGCTATACTTTTTATCATTGTCGGTTGATAATCAACTAATGCTAAAACACTGCTCATATCAGTCAATAGGTCTAATTCACTAGCATTTGATTTTAAAAAGTTAAATACCTTTAGATTTTAAAAAAATCCATTTACTATGTTTAATATGTGAATTTAAGAATTTATAAAATTTATTAAACTAAAATAGGATCTGAAATAAAAGTCTTTATTTGACTTTTTTTATTAATTAATTACAATTCTGAGGTAAAGTATAATATTATGTTAAAAATAAATAAAAAAGCATGAAAATACGTTGCCCGTGGGTAAATAAAGATCAATTAATGATTGAATATCATGACAAAGAATGGGGCGTTCCTGTTCATGAGGACAGGCTTCTTTTCGAATTTTTGGTGTTAGAAGGTGCACAGGCAGGTTTAAGCTGGACAACCATACTTAGGAAGCGAGATAATTATAGGGTAGCATTTGATAATTTTGAATCCGAAAAAGTAGCTGCATACAACGAAGATAAAATAGAAGAATTACGAGAAAATCCGGGAATAGTTCGTAATAAGCTGAAAATTCGCTCTGCTGTTACTAATGCATCAGCATTATTAGAAATCCAAAAAGAATATGGAAGCTTCGACAGTTATATTTGGAGATTTGTAGGTGGAAAACCTAAACAAAATAAGTGGAAAAAAATGGAAGAAATACCATCATCAACTTCAGAATCTGAAAGTATGAGTCACGACTTGAAGAAGAAAGGTTTCAAATTTGTTGGCCCAACAATATGTTATGCTTTCATGCAAGCTGTTGGTATGGTAAACGACCACCTTGTAGATTGTTTCAGATATTCAGATCTATACAGTGAGTGATCCATGAAATTAGAAAGATCATTCTATACTAGAGACGCGATAATAGTTGTAAAAGAATTATTAGGCCGTTATTTAGTACACAAAACTCCAGACAGCATTATCATAAGCCAAATTGTAGAGGTAGAAGCATATAAAGGTCCAAAAGATAAAGTAGCATATTCATATAATTGCCGACACCCCCTAGAATGGATCCTCTATTTAAAAATGGATGATTTGCATATGTTTTTCAAGTATATGGTAATAATTATTGTTTTAATGTGGTAACTCAAAAAGAGAATATGCCAGAAGCTGTGCTCATAAGAGCTTTAGAACCTTGTGAAGGAATAGAATTAATGGGTAAACGCAGGAATATTAATTTGTCAGAGGGTAATAGAAGTAAGTTTAAAAATTTAACGAACAGCCCTTCAAAACTCTGTCAGGCATTTGATATTAAAACTTCTTTGAATGGGATAGATTTGTGTGATAATGAATTATATATCATTTCAAAAAGCTCGTCAGATGTTAATAAAGAAATTGTAGCTACACCCAGAATAAATATTGATTATGCAGAAGAGTATAAAAATAAGTTATGGAGATTTTTTTAAGCAGTAATGATGTTATTAGCAGAAATTATAGGGTAAATCATGATTTAAAAGGTTTATAATGAATTATTTTTGATATTTGTCTTTATATATTTTTAAATTATTCATAAACATCCTTTACATTCTATTATAATGACAGTCGGCATTATCTTCAATATTTGAAATCTAGATTTAGGAATCCACTAACCTTATAAATCTTGCAATCTTAAAATATTAAAAAAGACAGTATTCAGGGGATAAAATTTGAAAAAACGTAAACATATTTTTTTAGATGATAAATCAAAAATAGATAGGCTAGATAATAAAATAAAAAAATATAAAAAATTCAAGCCCTACAACCAGAAAACAGCAGATGAAGACTTCCGTTTAAATGAAAAACTTGCACAGCTAAGCATAGTTGCGAGTAACTTCATGATGACTGGCCATAGCCCCACAATGGTATTAACAAAAAGAGAGGAATGGGATGAAGTTTTACTACCTGCCGGGGGAGGTCAGAAAGACAGGGCAAGGGAAATAATATCAAAAATAGATTTCAGGAAACTCTATCGTGGAGGGAAAGGAAGAAAAACTGATCCTTTAATGATCATAACAGCCATATGTATGTACGTAATGAGACAGGATAATCCACGAAGAGGAGATATTAAATATTCTAACGATTTTATTAGGAATGTAGGAGTAACTAAAGAAATTTATCAGCACATAAGTCAAAAACTTGATTCTTATATCAAATCTGGAAATCTGATGAGTAGCTCTATATAGTGATAGCAAAAATATTGCACATTACTCTTTTGATTTATTCTCAAAAATTATTTACATTTTAACAAATTTTCAAATTATATAATCTGCATCAGATCATATTTTCCAAATATTATTATAAGTTTTAATTCTATATCTATCTAGTTTTTAACGCCTTTTGATGTATAAAGGTTCTTAATCGATTTATACATGGACAGAATGAATAAAAAACCGATTTATTTATTAAATCTAGACATTTTTTTAATTTTTAGATAGAAACATCGTTATTATAATTAGTTGATACTATATTCCCAACACTCATTTCAGGAACATGGCTTTCTTATCGGAGAATTAATAAATGGAAAATCGGAAAAAATCCATCTTAAAAATATTTTTAATATTTATCTAGGTTATTAAATTCCCAGCTACTCTGCTAGGCATTTTTGGTAACTGGAATGAGGGATGGATATTCAGATATAAATGTAAAGTAAAATTTAGATTAATTCCATATTTCTGATAAAACTCTTCTTATACACGCATATGTATAATCATTCCATATAATAATAAAGATTATTTCTATAAAATATAATTACAAAGAAAGTGGATAAATTTATAAAGAATATTGAGTTAGGAGATGGATCATGTCACTTGTAATAAACACTACAACACCTGAAGGAATAGTTCTTGCTGCTGACAGCAGGCAGACATACAGAAATTTAAAGGGAATGGCACGCATAGGCAGCGATAATGCTATGAAACTTTTCCAAATAAATAGTAGAATCTGTGTCGGGATAACCGGACTTGCATTTTTGGAAGAAGATGGAGTTCTCAAAAATCTTAGTAAATTCATTGATGAATTTAAAAGAGGTTCTAAAATAGAAAAACTGGACGTTGAGGAAGTTGCTATTAAACTCCATAGTCTTTTTAATGAAAAATACCATTGGAAGGTTCAATTGGAATTGGCCGCTGAAAATATAAAAAAAGACTTACAAGTAAAGGGTTGTGAACTATTAAAATTAGAAAAAAACCAATTCAACATCACGTTCAGCTTTAAAAATCCACAAGGAGTGTTAGAGGAAGGTGTTGCCGGAGTGGATATGATCGAACTTTTAGTTGCAGGATACAATAAAAATGGCTCTCATCAAGTTTTTGGATGTTATATTCCGGGTGAAATCCAAAAAAGACGCGACAGTAATGATAAAAATAATGAATATGGTAGTTCATGGATAGGTCAGGGCGATGTAGTTTCAAGAATTGTATTAGGATTTGATGGACGTATATCCAATGTACCGTACACTAAAGAGGCCATGATAACTAGGGGAGAACAACAAATATTTGATGAATTGAAAAATCTTGAATATGCAATCCAATGGGGTACAATGACACTACAAGATGGAATAGATTTTTGCACCCTGATGATCCAAACAACTTCTGCGATGCAAAGGTTTTCAGATGGTATAAATGCTGATCCTGGTGATATGCCCGGAGTTGGTGGGCCAATTGACGTAGCAGTTATTACACCAAACAAGGGATTCGTATGGATCAACAAGAAAAAACTTAAATTCGGCTCCAACGAAGTTGAACTTGATTAATACTATTTAATTGAGATATATAAAAATTCTTGATATCTGCATCAATTTAAACATTATATTAAACAGGACCATGATTCCTACTTAATATCTTAAATTTTTAAAAATAAAATGAATTTCAGGTTTATAAAGTTGATATAATGAAAACTAGTTTTTTAATAGATTCTAATGAATATAAAGGCCAATTTGACCTTTATTTAACCATTAAAAGTGGTCAAACATCACAACCTGCATGGCGTTACCATGAGGGATATTTCCAAGAGTTAGTAGAAGTAGATAGTATTGACTGCCTTATTAAAGCTAAACAGAAGCACAATGATTTAGCTGCTCCTTTAGAAATTGTTGCGGAATCACAAGAAGATGTGGATGAAGGATCAATCCGATCAACTGTTAGGGAAATTTTCGGTTTAAATGATGATCTAAATAATTTAAATGAGTTTTTAGGAAAAGATCCTCAACTTAAACCAACAATTGATTTTTGCAAAGGATTAAGGTTATTTAAAGCTCATAATCCATTTGAATGTATTATATCCTCAATATCATCCGCTAATTGTTCGATAATACGCTGGAACAGATCTATTAATGATATTAAAAAGAAATGGGGTAGAGATTACAGATTTAAATCCGGAACATTTTACACATTTCCAACTCCAGAAATTCTTAAAAATGTACCAGAACATGACCTTGAAGAAATGCAACGATTAGAAGAGGATCTTCCAAACAAATATATATTTGATAAAAATCTTAAAAGCTGCGGAGTAGGTTACAGAGCCAAATTTATTATTAAGGCTGCTGAAATGGTAGAAAATAATTTAATTCTGAGTAACATGTATAAAAAAAGTTACGAAGATGCTTTCAATTCGTTAATTGAACTACCTGGAGTAGGCCCCAAAGTAGCTGACTGCATATTATTATATGGATTTGGATATAAAAAAGCCTTTCCTGTTGATGTTTGGATTGGACGTATTGTGTCAGAACTTTATTTTAATGGAAAGGAAATTAAACCTCCTCAAGCACGTGTATTTGGAATAGAACATTTTGGTGAGTATGCAGGTTATGTACAGCTTTATATGTTTCATTATGCAAGAAAATCTGGCCTTATAGACTCTATTAGAAAAAATAAGTTGTAAATTGACTATTTAATAGATTTTACTCCTATAACATTTATATTTAGTTTATGATAGGGATTAAAAAAAATTAATTAGTAGTTGATGGAATATATAAATAGGATTAAGGTGATTTCATGGCAGGAATATCCGATAATCTTGAGGAATTCAGGAAATTATCCCAGATACAATACAAGGATTTAATAGAAAGTCTTGAAGAGAAATATTGTTGGAAATGTCCTATGCGTACCAATAGTTCTGAAGCATTTTGTAGAGAAGTTGATAGCTGGATTCGTCTGACAAACGCCTTTGAAATGGGTGTTAAAGATCATTTAAATGAAAGAGGAGTACCAGCTGATTGTCTTGAGGTACTGGGTGCCAAATTACTTGAAAAAAAGATGAGAACAGAATATATCTCTCCTAAATTTCAAAAACTTGTTTTTATAAAAATTGAAGAAAATTTAAGTCCAGATGTTAATAATGGAAACTTTATAATTGTGAAGGAAAATCCAAAAACATTAAAAAATGGAGATATGGTGTTATTACCACGTTCTTGTCCATTATCAGTCTTCTGGTTCTCAAAAATCAGTTTTATAGAAAAATTACCGCTTAAAATTTTCACCATAGACAAAGTATTCCATAAAGTAGGGGTAAAATATATAAAAACTAATGAAGGTTTAGAAATACCATTAGAATATGTATATGGTGTAATTATTAAAATAATAGATAAAAATGATGCTATTTTTTCCGAACTTCACTTGGAAGACCTTTAAAAGATTGTTTATATTGAAAAAAACCTTCAAATATAAAAGAGAATATCCTATAGCTCATAAAATTGCGATTGATACTAAGAAAATGCCTATTTTCCCATCTATTTTGTAATATTGGTAGGCACCATACACAACAACAACAACTACAGCAATTATACTAGCTAATAAATTGTTGAAACCATTACTATTAATGGCATAAGTCCCTAAAAGAAGTCCAAATACCATTAAAATGGCATTTGTTTGTTTATAACGCCCCAATATCATATTATCCTCTTGATTTTCGCTCATTTAATTCCTCATTTACAATATTAACGATTTTAAATTCAAGTTATTTCAAGATTATATATTTAAGGTTTAATGTTTTAACCAATGAACCCCGATTAAAACATTAAGAAAATTTAATATCTAATATGATATACATTTATTATAGGAGATGTTTATGAAAGAAGATAATTCGATTGAAGAATCAACTGTTTCTAATTATGGGATGGGTTCTGGTACTAAAATAGAAAATAAAGATATTTTAGCTCTTAAAAAGCAAATCAACTCTATGATACAAAATTCTTCACTAAAGGAAATTTCCGATGTAATTATGGAGCAATCTAAACGTCTAACACATAGCAAAAATTGTTATATAGCTTATATAGATCCTAAAAATAGAGATAGCGTAGGAATATCATTCTCACACATGACAGGCGGATGTCAAATGTACGCAGAAATGGGAGAAGCTCGTTTTAAAATTAGATCAGATGGAACATACGGCGGTCTTTTAGGTTATTCTCTAGACACGGGGGAATCATTTTATATCCACAACCCTTCAAAACATCCTGCAGCGCATGGTTTACCAGAAGGCCACATTCCGGTTTATCAGTTTTTATCAGTTCCTGTTAAAAATGGTCATGAAATAATCGGCCAAATCGTGCTTGGAAATCCAATAAAAGACTATTATTCTTTAGATGTAGATTTTGCAGATACAATAGCCGCTATATATGCAACAGCTCTACAAAAATTGTTATAAAAAGTTGTAAGGCAAAAAAACCTAACAAACTTTTATAAAAAAATAGATTAAATGGATCTACTCTTCAACAACTGTGACCTTCTCCATTACATCGTTAGGTTTGATCTTGTTGACTACATCCATTCCTTTAATAACCTTACCAAAGACTGTGTGTACCCCATCTAAGTGTGGTTGAGGGCTATGTGTTATAAAGAATTGGCTTCCACCGGTATCTTTTCCAGCGTGTGCCATTGATAGAGCACCTTCACCATGTTTGTGTTCATTTATCTCACATTTTATAGTATAACCCGGACCTCCAGTTCCATTTCCCTTAGGGCAACCTCCCTGTATAACAAAGTTCGGTAAAACCCTATGAAACGTTAATCCATTATAAAATCCATCATTTGCAAGCTTTTCAAAATTCGCAACCGTTTTCGGTGCTTCTTTATCAAAAAGTGTGAGTACTATATTTCCTTTTTCTGTTTCAATTGTTGCTTTTTTCATTTTATCACCTAGTTCAAAAATTTAACTTTGTACTATATGATTCTATAACTCATTCTTAATCAAGTCTTTCATAGGATAAAAACGTTTAATAAACCATGAATTCCAAATAATTCAATAGATAAAGAAACTTCAAAATATGAAGAAATATTTTTATCTCAAATTAAAGAGTTTAATGAAATTAGATAACTTTAACTATATATTATCAAAATTAAGGTGATTAAATGGATACAAAAGAAATTATGGATATGGATAAGGAATATGTTATGCATACATACGGACGCCAGCCAATTGCCCTTGTAAAGGGTGAAGGATCAGTTGTATGGGATGTTGAGGGAAAATCTTATATAGACTGCGTTGCAGGAATTGCTGTGAACAATGTGGGACATGCTAACCCTAAAGTTGCAGAGGCTATTTCAAATCAAGCAAAAAAACTCATTCATATCTCCAATTTATATTATTCTGAGGAACAATCAACACTGGCAAAATTATTGTCAGATGTCTCACCCCATGAAAAATCATTTTTTTGTAATAGTGGGGCCGAAGCTAATGAAGGTGCAATAAAACTTGCCCGTAAACACACTGGAAAGGGTGAAATAATTGCCATGAACAATTCTTTCCATGGAAGAACAATTACAACAATTACAGCTACTGGACAGCCTAAATATCAGAAAGGTTTTGGACCATTAACACCGGGATTTAAACATGTTGACTACAACAATGTAGAAGCCATTGAAAATGCAATTAGTAACAAAACTGCCGCTGTACTTGTAGAGCCAATTCAAGGTGAAGGTGGAGTTATATTACCTTCAAAGAACTATCTAAAAGAATTAAAAGAATTATGTCTTGACAAAGAAGTACTTCTTGTATTTGATGAGGTACAAACAGGTTTTGGACGTACCGGAAAGATGTTTGCATCCCAAACCTTTGGAGTAACACCAGACATAAGTACTTTTGCAAAGGCCGTTGCAGGAGGATTTCCAATGGGTGTGGTTATGGCCAGTAATGATGTTGCAGACACATTTGTGCCTGGAGATCATGCTGCAACCTTTGGTGGTAGTCCACTTGCCTGTGCTGCTGCAAAGGCTTCAATTAATTACATAATTGATGAAAACTTACTTAAAAAATCTAAAGAAAATGGGACATACTTCATGAAAAAGCTTGGAATAATAAAAGATAATAATGAAGTTGTTAAAGAAGTGCGTGGTAAAGGATTAATGATTGGAATGGAAATGAACAACGACTGTGGAAATCTTGTTGATGAACTTCGTAATAAGGGCATAATAATAAATTGTGCAGCTGGAAATGTTTTAAGATTTGTTCCACCATTAGTAATAAGTCAAAACCAGATAGACTCTGTTATAACAGTTTTAGAGGATGCTATTTCTAATTTTAGTTAGTTAATATTATCCATATCAATACTTTTTTAATCCGGGTGTATCCTATCCAAAACTTCTTTTTTAATGACCTTACCAGTTAAGATACCTACCACTGAAAGTAAAGCCATTATTAGACTTAAAATTACCCCTAAAGTAACAACCAGATGCATACCTGTGGTCAGATCGTAGGCTTGTAAAGGTATCAATGAATTCAATTGGAGAGTTGTGGGATTGATAGTTGTGCTTAAAAGAATTCCTGCATAACATACTGCAAAAACCATTCCTAAATTCCGCATTGTAACTAATATTCCCGATGCTACACCTGCTTGTCCATTTGGTATTTTAGACAGTATGGCCCTGTTGGTTGGTGACTGGAAAATCGCTGCTCCAACACCGAGGAGTGCTAATCTTAAAAAAACATCGACCCCATTCGAATAAAATTGAAGCTCAGTCATTGAATAAAATGCAACTGCACATATCAATGCACCAATAAAAGATAACGGTCTAGAACCAAATTTATCAGAAATAAGCCCACTTATAGGAGCTAAAAACATCATCAAAAGCGGTGCGGCTGTAAGTACTAGACCAGTGGTATTTGTTGATAAGTGCAACACTTTAAGCAGGTAAAACGGCATCACAAAAATGATCATATACATACACACATAGTTCAAATGGAGACTTAGGTTATATGCAGAGAAACTAATGTTTCTAAAGAGTGAAAGATTTAATATAGGATCTTCTGTACGGCGCTCCCACCATACGAATAAAATTACCATTGATATAGTAAAAAAGCTTAATATTAAAGCTTCCATATTTATTGGATTTGAAGTGATGTAATTTAATAGATAAACAAGTGAGAAAAGAGCTAAAAACTGCGAAATTGTTCCAATGATGTCCCATTTAATCTCTTTAGATTCTCCTCTGTCCAGTATTTTGAAGCATATTATTAGACTTAGAATTCCCATTGGCACGTTAATTAGGAATATAGATCTCCAACCTAATAGACCATCTAAAATTCCTCCTATTGCAGGGCCTAATGTCAATCCTCCAGCAATCAACACCGCATATATGCCCAGTGCTTGACCCAACATAGATATTGGAAAAGATTTTTTTACAATTCCAAGTGATACTGAAATCATCATAGCAGCTGTGAATCCTTGTATGCCCCTCAGAATTATTAATAAAACTATTGAAGGTGCTAAACTACATAACAGGGATGAAAAAACAAAGCCCACAAGACCTGCCATGTAAAGTCGTTCATGACCCCAAAAATCACCAAATTTTCCAAAAAATAGTACAAATGATAGTAAAGTTATTAAATAGCTAGTTAAAATCCATTCCGATGTTGCTACTGTAGCACCAAAGAATTCTGTAATAATGGGGAGACTTACATTAACAATACTGGCATTAATGGGCACCATTATTGTTCCAAGGCCTATTGCAAAAAGAATCTGCCAGCTTTTCTTGTTAGAAACCCTCAAAGTCTGTTTCACTCCATAAGTATGAAAGATAGAATTTCTAAAATGGTTCAATTGTTATCATGGATTATTATTTTAATATTAACGAATATATATAGTATTTATCGTATTATTAAGAGTTATTTCCCACAATAAAATTATTAAACCCAATATAATAAATAATTTATTATAACACTACTTTGTCTAAAATTTTTTATATGATAAGATGTAAAAATTTAATATTCACATCACTTTCTTGTTTTCGGAGGATAATATATATGGATTTTAATTTAAAAACAAATGAAAAAGGAAATCTTACTATTGGTGGCGTTAATGCAGTCGAACTTGCAGACCATTATAAAACTCCATTATACGTTATAGATGAAGAAAGGATAAAAGATAATTATAGACGTCTTTATAATGCATTTTCAAGCCAATATTCTGATTTTAAGATGTTTTATGCTTGTAAAGCCAACACCAATCTTGCTGTCATGAAAATTTTAGAGAAGGAAGGCAGTGGAATTGATGCGGTATCCCCTGGAGAAATATATACATCTTTACTAGCTGGTTTTGACCCTTCAAGAATTCTTTATACTGGAAATAATGTCACAGATGAAGAACTTAAATTCGCTGTTAACTCTGGAGTCATGATAAACCTCGACTCTATTTCTCAGTTAAAAAGACTTTCAAAGATTCCTCAAGCTCAGGGAATGGAAATATCATTCCGAGTTAATCCTATGGTCGGAGCAGGGCATCATGACCACTGCATAACCGGTGGGCCCTTAAGTAAATTTGGTATAATGGAAGAGGAAGCTGTTGAAGTTTATAATTTGGCCATAGATTTAGGTTTCAAACCCATTGGAATTCATACACATATCGGGTCAGGAATACTTGATCCTGAACCATTCATGCTCGCGGTCAGAACCTTAATGGATATAGCTGGTAGAGTTAAGAAAGGAACTGATATTAAATTTGAATTTATTGATTTTGGAGGGGGTATTGGCATACCCTATACTCCTGAAGAGTCCAGATTAAATATAAAAACCTTTGCTGAAAAAATAACCAAATTGTACAAGGATAAATTAAAAGAATATGAACTCGGAAAACCTACAATGTGTATTGAACCAGGCAGATATCTGGTTGGAGATGCTTCCATGCTATTAACCAGAGTTAATACTATAAAACAGAGTTACAGGAAATTTATAGGTGTAGACGCTGGTTTTAATACTCTGCTTAGACCAACTATGTATGGATCGTACCATCATATTGTAACCGCTAAAAACCCACTAGCAGAACCAACACAGAAAATTGATATAGCTGGAGATGTGTGTGAATCAGGTGATCTATTTGCAAGGGACAGACCAATGCCGGATATGGCAGAAGGTGAAGTATTAGCAATTTTAAATGCAGGTGCATATTCATTTTCTATGTCTTCACAGTACAATAGTCGTCCCAAAGCAGCAGAGGTTCTTGTTTCAAAGGATGAGATCAGTTTAATAAGGGAAAGAGAAACATTCGCTGACTTATTATCAAAGCAAAATGTGCCTGTGAGGCTATTAAAATGAGTGAAAGGACACTAATAACCTTTTCAAAGATGCAAGGCCTTGGAAATGACTACATAGTATTTAATGAATCTGAGAAAATTTTAATACCAGAAGATAAAAAACCAGAAATTGTAGAAGAAATTTGCAGAAGGGGTTTCTCTGTTGGTGCCGATGGTGTTATATTTGTAACACCTCCAAGCATAGAAGACGCTGATATAAGATTCAGAATTTTTAATTCTGATGGAAGTGAAGCAGAAATGTGCGGAAATGGCATAAGATGTTTTGTCAAATATGTGTATGAAAATGAGATAGTTACAAATGATGAAATGATTGTAGAAACTTTAGGAGGTATTAAGGAAGTTGATCTAGATGTAGAAGGAGGAGAAGTGATGGCATCAAGTGTGGATATGGGAGTTCCATCCTTCAAAACATCCGATATTCCCATGATAAGCGATAAAGATGAGTTTTTAGATTCAGATCTCATTGTAGACGGTAAACCTATAAAAATGACTCTTGTGAATGTTGGTAATCCTCATGCCGTTATTTTCACGGAAAATATAGAAAATATAGATCTTAATGAAATTGGGCCAATGATTGAAACACAACAATCATTTCCACAAAAAACAAATGTTCATTTCGTTAACATTATAAACAGAAATGAGATCGAAATGATTACATGGGAAAGAGGTGCTGGATTTACACTTGCGTGTGGAACAGGTGCCACTGCATGTGTTAGTGCAGGTTTTAAACTCGGAAAACTTGATGAAGAAGTAGAAGTGCATCTTCCAGGAGGAGAACTTCTTATAATTGTTTTCGAAATGGATGAAGAAGTAAGGGTTTTTATGGAAGGTGAAGCTGTACTCGTATTCGATGGTGTTATGGAGTTAGAAATTTAAATTATTTTTTTTTGATTTTTCCCTTCCAAGTTGGGTTTGTACGGGCTAGGTTCATAACCCAACTTGGAACTTGGTTTTTTATAACCAAGAGATGGTTCTTAATTAAAGTATTTTATGGGGGGGTGTAAAATAGGGTTACTAGGAGTATCTAGTAACACACCATCTAGGAATTTGAAATTAGACTATTTTTATGTTTAATTAATTTTTAAATTCATATTACAATTTCAAGTATTGTTATTACCAATTATTATTATGATTAACATGTTATATAAAAGTATTATTATTATTGTCTATAGAATACGAATATCTTTTTAGTTTAATAAATTATGATAAAAAAAATAGGAAATTTCAAATCTAGATACATGTGTATTTAGTTAAAACTACGATGATTTTCTAGTATTGTAAATACATTCTCTCCTTAATTTAAGGAGCTCCTTCTTATTATTCTTAAGGTCGTCTACCTCTTCAACTATCTGCGGTAATTTGGTCTGTATGCATTCAACAGTTTTATCATTATGTATCCATTCACAGTCTTCACAGCTCCATACACCCTTATCTTTTATCCATTTACCACCTGTAGAACCTTCTCCACATGGATAAAATGGACAATAACAGAATTGACAATTTTGAGGGTGACTATGACATGGATAATATTCACAACCTATATTTGGACCTTCGTTCACATCTCCTTTAAGATATCTCTCATAAAATTCTCTGGAAAGTTGATGTATTGGATACGAAACCCTATAACCTCTAGGCGTTACCATATAACCTTCTTCAATGTAGGTCATTGAATTTCCAATTATAAGTGTAGTAGACATGTTAATTTTGCTAGTTGAAAGTTTATCAAGGGTAGTTATCGAAACATTAACTCCATCTTCAGTACTTCTAACAATTCCAACAATTGTATCAGGTTTTTTAGTCTCGAGTAAGATTTTAAGTGATTCTTCAAAGGGTTTTGTTCGAGTTTTGCTCAGAGGATTGTAAATAGCAATTACAAAGTCCGCTTCAGATGCTGCTTTAACCTTTCTCTTTATTTCTGAAATAGGTGTTAATATGTCACTAAAACTTATAACTGCAAAATCATGCAATGGTGCCCCCAACATGCCTGCTGAAAAGTTTACTGCTGTAACACCAGGAATAACCTCCACTTTAACTCCAGAATATTTTCCTATTATTTGGAATAGAACATTACCCATTCCAAAAACACCAGGATCTCCTGAACTTACGAGAGCAACGTGCTTACCTTCTTTACATTTAGATATTGCAAGTTCAGCACGCTTAATCTCATCACCCATCCCTTTTAATATCAGCTCTTTTCCTTCGACGAGGTCTTGTATATATTTGACATATGATTTGTAAGTTATTATGACATCTGCTGATTTAATTGCGTTTACCGCACGAAAAGTCATATCTTCTCTTGATGGACCTATACCAATAACACTGATCATTTATTCACCTGTAAATTTAAAAATTAAATTTATAATAGCTTAATTTTAATTCAAATCTTAAAAAATAATTAGAATATTATTCAAACCGTACTGCTGTCATTTCCATACAGTACACTGGTTGAGGTTATTTGAATAGTACCAACATCGACTATAAGATTTCCATTAATATCATAAGACGCATTTGCAGATGCTGTTATACTATAAGTTTGGTTAGCTGTTATCACTACAGCAGTGGTATTGCTTCCTGAAACTTGGTTCTGATATCCAATTGCAGTTATATTAATTGGGAAAACAGTACTTTTAGTACTTCCACTTGTTTGAGCAGTTAATGACTGCACATTTATATCATAACTTGTTTTATTAGTCAACTCTGAAGCTACTTGTTGATAATTAGTAATGTTCATATTACCTTGGGTATTTATTATTTTAGAACCTGATCCAAAACTTAAAAAGGAGGTGACCTCTTCTATCTGTAAACCAATCAATTTCCCCACATCTGGTGCTTGGGAAGTAACTATAGTATATGAACTTATTAGACCTGCTTCGAAGAAAACAGCGAAAAATATTATGAATAATATGATCTTCATGATTCTGGACAAATATCTCACCTTCAATTTTTAGTATCAGTAATATGGATTAACTATTATAATTAAGATTATAAATATAGTTTGAATACTCTTATTTGTATATTATGTTTAAAAAATATTTGATGGTATCAATATGAACGATGATATAATTTTAAAATTTACTAATGCCGAACTTCTCATTGAGGATTCTGCTTATAAAAAAATAGAACAACAAGAAAATTCTTTACAGTTTGCAGATTCTCTAATACAAGATGTTTCTGGGTCAAAAAGTGATCTCTTCATTTTAACTGGTGCTATCGTAGACCAATTCCTTCAAAAAAATATCGCAAATCAGATTATGTCTAATTATTCCCCTGAAAATGTTGGAATTATAGACGAAGAATATGATTCACTAAATAAGGGGAACATTTCACAGAGTAAACTCCTAGATATACCATTTAATTTTGAAGTATTGCAAGATGCAAGTAAAAAATCCTATACAAATGGTGAAATAAAGGATTTTACATCGTACTTCAATAGTAGATTTCAAAAACTGAAGGCTTTGTTGCTGAAAAAACCAGGGCTTCGTGACAGTTATCCTATGAAAGATGTTGGTGTCCGTGATGATGTGGTTAATGTAATTGGAATGGTAAATGACATAAGAAATACCAAAAACAACCATAAAATTATGGAAATTGAAGATGAAACCGGCTTCATTACTGTTTTGATACATAATGAAAACCATTCCCTATTTGAAATGGCTGAAAGCATCGTTAAAGACGAGGTAGTTGGTGTAATTGGAAGTAAAAAAGGTACTCTTGTTATTGCATCAGATATAATCCATCCAAGTGTTCCTAGAATTGAAGAGAAAAAAATGGATTTCTCAGCTGTATTTATCTCAGATATTCATATCGGAAGTTCAACTTTTCTAGACAAAGAATTCCAAAGATTCATAAAATGGATAAATGGAGATTTCGGAGATGAAGAACAACGAAAAATAGCAAATGATGTCCGTTACCTTGTTATAGCAGGTGATGTGGTAGATGGAATTGGAATTTATCCTCATCAAGAAGAAGAACTAACAATAAAAAATATTTATGAGCAATATGAAGAAGCAGCAAGATTTTTAGGAGATATTAATGATATTAAAATTGTTATTGCACCTGGAAACCACGATGCATCTAGACTAGCTGAACCACAACCAGCAATTCCAGAACATTATGCAGCGGATCTGTACAAAATTAAGAATGCAGAGTTTGTTAGTAATCCATCACTTGTGAGTTTAGATGGGTTTAAAACTTTAATATATCATGGTAGAAGTTTTGATGATATAGCGATGACGATAAATGGGTTATCTCATCAAACTTCTGATCTGATAATGAAGGAACTGATAGAAAAAAGACACTTAGCACCTATTTATGGGGAAAGAACTCCTCTTGCTTCTGAATTTGAAGATCATTTGGTAATAGATGATATTCCAGATATATTCCATACAGGTCATGTTCATATTAATGCTTATAAAAAGCATAAAGGCATCCATATGATAAATTCAGGCACATTTCAGTCACAGACTGAATTCCAGAAAATATACAATATAATGCCTACATGTGCTGAGGTACCTGTTCTTAATCAAGGAGCTTTTAAAATACTGAAATTCACATAGATATTACTAATAAAATTTTCATATTCTATTATTTTTATTCAACATTCATCTTATCAAGGAGGATTTTATTATACAACGTAAAGAAATTTTAAGAAAAATGATCGAAATATCAAGTTACTTATACGAAAAGGGATTGGTCCCTGGGAAATCGGGTAATATTAGTATAAGATATAAAAAGGATGAATTTGAACGTATAGCCGTCACTCCCAGTGGATTATCTCTTAAATCTTTGGCTGAAAAGGACATTGTAATAGTTGACATGGAAGAAAATAAAATTTATAATGATAGTAAAACACCAACCTCAGAATTGTTAATGCATCTTAAAATATATAAAACTAGAAAAGATGTTAATGCTGTTATACATACTCATTCCCCAATTGCAACAGGATTTGCATTCGCAGGAGAAAAAATAGAAAGAATAGAAGGTTTTGGCCCTATTAATGATCAATATATTCCATATGTAGATTATTATAGTCCTGGTACTGTTGAACTTGCTGAAGCAGTTTCTAAAGGATTAGAAAAATCAGACGTGTTAATTCTAAAAGAACATGGAATAGTATCGGTTGGAAAAAATTTAGATGAAGCTTCTCTTCTCTCTGAATTCATTGAAGAAAGCGCAAAAACTCAATTTGTAAAAAGAGTATTAATGTCGAATAGACTCTAATTCACTTAAAACATTCCATATTAATGTTCGGGCATGTATTGGAATGTTTGGATCGTTACTAATCTCATCTAAAATAGAAATTACTGTACTAGCACGTACTGTTGGTTCATCATCATCTTTAGATAATAAATCCTTAGATTCTTCTGCTGCCCTTCTAATATTCCTCGGAACACTTGTATCCTCAGTTATATGTTGTAAAATTTGATTACAACGATCAAATGCATCTTGACTCATAATTCAGCCTCCATTTTTAAGTTAAATGTATACATCTAAACTTATATAGTAATAGTATTGTAAGTTATATCCATGTAATTTTATATCTTCTAATTAAAAAAGTTATGGAATGTTATTAAAATATCTCCTAAAATATTATTAATTAATTTTTAGACACTGCTACCGCAACGGTAACACCGTTGTAAGGGGTTTTTTTGAATATTAAATTTGAATCTTCACCTGCAGCTATTAATGAAGATGGTTCGCACACCCCGGGCAATCCAAATTTTTCGTTTACGAAATCTGAGCAAGTAATATCATTATTTTTGAAATTTTTAATTAAACTAGTGGGAATTATTTCAAGAGGCAGACCAAGCTTTTCTGCAGCATTTATTATCCCTATTTCTTTCTCTTTCATATCTCCAGTTGCAAGTAAATCAATACGTTCAATAGGTAAATTAAGAATTTTTAAAGCATCTTTAACAGCTTTAACAACTACGCTTGTTTCAATATTCTTTCGAGATCCTAATCCTACAACTAATTTTTTTGGCTTTAAATGGATAGTATCAGAACCAGTTGATACAGTTATATCGTCTGATCTAGTTTTGATCTTATTGTAAGGTTTTTTAAGATCCAAATCTTCCCAAATGAATTTGTATTTAGAACCAATAGCTATTTGCACAACTTCATTATTTAATAATGCTGAATTTACGTTTTTAATCTTTGAAACATCATCGATCTTCAAGTAATATTTTCTTGCAAGACAGTCTACCCCTAATTTTTTGTTTAAATCTGTAGCTGTTGTAATTACAGGTTCGCCTTGAATTATATTTGCTATTTTGATTGCAAATTCGTTCGCACCACCTAAATGCCCTGAAATAAGACTTATAACATGTTGACCCTTTTCATCTATGATTAGAATCGCAGGATCATCCTTTTTATTCTTTATCAATGAACAAATATTTCGAATCATTATACCCGTTGCCATAATACCTATAATACAGTTGTAGGAATTGAATATAGCTTCTAAATTTTGTTTAACATTTTTATGGAATATATCAGCTTTAATTACTGTTGGATCCTCTTTAAGAGCATTATAAATGTCTGTTGCGAGGGTTTTACCATTATTTGTTATGCTTATTATGGCTATTTTCATTTTATCACTTTGTGGTTAGGATAAAGTAGTCCATGAATATAATAATTTATAGTATGTTTTAACTTTGTATTTAGTTCAGAACTATACAAATATTTGTTATAAAAATAAAAAACATTAAAAATAAAAACGCTGACACCATTAAAAAGAGAATAATAGTGATCTTTGTTAGTTGAATTGTTTCTGTAATAGTTTCAGAATTTAAATTATTAATTGGATCACCTAAATTATAGCATCCTGGCTTTATGAGTTGTATACCTAAAGCACCGGCTGTTGCAGCCATAGGATATCCTGAATTAGGACTGGGTGTTTTTTTTGCATCTCTAACCATTATATTATATGAATTTCTCCAGTCAAATCTTAGAATGAAAGCAGCCATAATAATTAAAATACCAGTAAATCGTGCTGGCAAATAATTTAAAACATCATCAAATTTCGCAGGAAACCATCCAATATTTTTGTTTTTAGGATCTTTATAGCCAACCATAGCATCTAGAGTATTAACAACTCGATATGTAATTCCACCAAAAATACCGAATATAAACGTATAAATTATTGGAGAAACAACAGAGTCTGTTATGTTTTCTGTTAAAGTTTCTATAACTGCTGAAATTATTTTTTCATATGATAATTGACTTGTATCTCTACTCACAAGATGTGAAACAGATTTTTTAGCATTTTCAATATCAATATTTAGATCTTTTTTCACAGCACTTGCAGAGCTTATTAAAAGTTTTATTGAAAAAGTCGTTGAGAGGAGTATTGAATATACTAAGATCATTAACATGTAATTAAACTTAAAAATCCATATTATAAATGTAAAAATCAAACATAACAATATTATTAAGAATATAGTTAAAAAAGCACCAGCTATTCTTTTATTTATACATGGATATCTTTCCTTTAATTTTTTAAAAATTTCAATTATTTGCCCTATAAATACAACAGGATGTATCTTTGTGGGTAATTCACCCAATACTACGTCTATTATAACTGCTATAAAAATAATACCAATTATTGATAATGGATCCATAAAAAAACCTTTTTTATTGCGTTACAATATTTAATAAGTTTTTAATTAATTTAGTTTGTAAAATTCTAATTTATAATTAGCTTTATTTTCAATATAGTTTAATCCTTAAAAAGTGTGTTGTTAATCTTAAGAGTATAGGATGAGAGATGCATTTCATCTGTAAAATAAATAATAATCAAGTTTTGAAAATTATTTAAATTATAAAAATAAAAAAAATTAAATGGTAAATTTTAGAATGGAGATATAATTTCAACTGGAAAATATGGATTTAAGATCATTGAAATATATGTGAGAGGTGCATTGCAAGTGTAACATATAAACTCACAATTTCAATAAAAAAAATTATTTTTAATGAAAATTTTTAAAGATACATTTCAAGTGTATTAATGAGTATTTTTTAACATTATTTAGTTGATATGAATTAATAACATGATTATATTAAAAAAGATTGTAAGTTAATAGAAAACGATAGTATATTTAAATTCAACTCTTCAAACAATTTACAAATATATTTATATATTATATTAATTTTGATATAAACTAGTATTTAAGTTGTTAAAGAATATTAAATGTAATAAATATTTTAAAAAAATTTTTACAACTTCTTTTTATTATTTATTTAATTTTTAATTTATTATTAATATACTGAAATTTAATTATATTTTATACTATATAAATATATCTATAGAAAAACAATAAAATTTAAAAAAATATATAAAGCAAGCTAAAATAAGAAAGTAACAATTATTATGTACATAAATAATACAAAATATAAAATAAAATTATAAAAAAATCTATAAAAAATAATTATTATCCAATTATTATATCTCTAAATTCGATTTACACTAGTCACAAGGTATACAATAAAAAAATTATATATTGATAATTATCAAAATTTAACTACTTAGATAAATTAATTTTTTTAAAAAATAAGAAAAACTCGAAAACTATAATACAAACAATTCACTGAATACTATTTACACTTGCAATGTACCTTTCACTCATAAATTCTTCAATTTGATATTAAAGTTTACACTTGCAATGCACCTCTCAGTTTAGTAAGAAATATAATTTTATGTTTTACAATTGAAACATAACTTCAAACTTTTTGGTGTGGATTTAATTAAATTTTTTACACTTGAAATGTACCTCTCATTCCCAATTTTAATGAACAATCATTTCAATGACATAAAAATTATGGGTTTTTTTATAACAAAAATTCCTTTAATTAACTAATTTAATTAAATACTGACTACTATAATACGATAATTTATTGATCTTTTTATTAAAATGGAATAAGTGGTAGAATGAATATATTTGAAGAATTGGGCGAGAAAAAGACGGTTTTTAAATGCAAAAAATATTTAGATCATAGATTCCTACCTGAAAAATTGCCTCATCGAGAAGAACAGATAAAATCTGTTGCAAAATACTGGATCGAAGCATTGAGTAGTGTTACTCCACCGGATGTCACAATATATGGTAAAACTGGTACAGGTAAAACTGCTGTTGCAAAATTTGCTAGGAAACAATTGGAACAAATTTCAAAGGAAAAAAAAGTTAATGTCCGGGTAGAATATATTCGATGTACAGATTATACTACGGAATACCAAGTAATTGCCCGTTTATGTCAACAGATGGGTCGTGATGTTCCTTATAGGGGATGGACTAAAGCAGAAGTCATTCATGCATTCCGTGACCTTTTTAAGAAAAATGTTTTTGGTAAGGATCTTATATTAATAATAATTTTAGATGAAGTTGATATTTTATTAAAAAATGATGGTGATGGTCTTCTTTATACTTTAACAAGAACTGACAATGTTTCAATTGCATCCATAAGTAACTTTGTTGATTTTAAACAGTTTATCAAACCCAGAGTTAGAAGCAGCCTACGTGATAGGGAAATTGTTTTCCCGCCTTACAATGCTCAGCAACTAGTAGATATCCTACATGAAAGATCACAAATGTCATTTAAAGATGATGTACTCAATAATGATGTTATACCTCTTTGTGCTGCATTAGCTGCTAAAGAAGAGGGTGATGCAAGATATGCCTTAGATCTATTACGTACATCAGGCGAACTAGCAGATGAAAAAGCATCTGAAACAGTTTTTGAAAACTATGTACGTGAAGCTAAGGATTACATAGAACACAATAAGGTTACAGATATTGTAATGACTCTTCCAAGTCAGCAACAAAAGGTATTGGAATCAATATTATATTTAACAAAAGAAAAAGAAGAAATAACTTCTGGAAGACTTTATGAGGTTTATAAAGAATTTTCTAAGGGCGATTCAGTTTCTTACAGAAGAATCTTTGATTTTATAAATGAACTTGAAATGTTGGGTTTAATATCCACTAAGACAATTTCAAGAGGTAGGGGAAAGGGAAGAACTAATATCATCGATCTTCAATGTGAAATGGGATTACTCGAAGATGCTATATGGAATGGTTAAAATAAATATAATTTCTTCCATTTTTTTAAATTAATAAGAGGCTGTCTCATAATTAATTTTTTTTCTTAGATTTTTTTCCGTCTTATTTTTTAGGGGTTATATTTATATTGTAGTTTGTTCTATTATTATTTAGTTGATTAGAGTTTTAGTGTGGTGTTTTTTAT
>Ga0224559_1000145_pt1 | contig 46295 bp, 48 predicted proteins | sample 714S33034metaG_FD_180676 | JGI IMG/M metagenome (GOLD analysis project Ga0224559, IMG submission 180676) | Peat soil microbial communities from Stordalen Mire, Sweden - 717 S3 30-34 | ecosystem: Environmental > Terrestrial > Soil > Wetlands > Peat | place: Sweden: Norrbotten County, Stordalen... | reverse complement strand
TATAAAACAGTGCGACATCATCTCAAAATTTTAACAGATAACAACATGATAACTTCTACAGGAAAAAATAAGTATGGTGAACTCTATTTTCTATCCAGTAACATGGAAGAAAATTATGATATTTTCAAGGATATTTGGAAAGAATTGAATTGATACTAATCACAAATTTAAAATAATGTATATAATAATCACACTTTAGAGAAAGGGGATAAAAAATGGTAGTAGAGAATTTAGGACCCGAGATAAGGATAGTAATTTATATTACAGTTGTGGTGGGAGTTGCAAATGTATTTTTGTTATTGGGATTGCTTCGAACCTATTGGAAAACTTATAAAGAGGTAAAATCTCAGTTTACTATAGGTCTACTATACTTTGCATCGTTTTTACTCATCCAGAATCTCCTAGTTACCATAGCTATGGGAATTCCATTATTACTCCCAGTGTTACCCTTTTCAATACCTGATTCTGATTTTGTAAGACCTCATTTTGCACTGTTATTTATCAATTTGATACAGCTGGTGGCACTTGTCATACTCTACAGGATAACTAGGGAATAAAAGAATATCATGTACATTATTTTTTTTATCCTGAGAACTGTCCAAGGAATCCTTTAACAGTATCTTCAACAGATGTTACTTCATCGGTATTTGGAATTTCACTAGAGAAAGGATATTCTTTTAAAGGGAAGAGTTCAAGTATATTTAGACCATTTTCTGTTGAAACAGTTGTAAAACGTTTATAATCCCCTTCGGGGATTTGACTTATGATTCCCACCAGTTTTTCTTCATTTTCTTTGTTTAATCCTTTAATTAAAAATTTAATGAAATGTCTTTGAGATTCGAAAGAATAGCCATATTCTAATACATTCACTTCAAACATATTAATCACCAATTTTATATATTAATTAAAAACTATTTAATTGTAATTTTTAAACTTGGTTAAATGTTACTCAATCCAATTCATACTTAGAATAAAATGTGCAGGTTACTATTGATATAAAATTTTTGGAATAAATCGATAAGTATATTCTCGTTGGGTGTAAACTATCTTATTGGTTTAAAATCCCTCGAAATGTTTGGTGATGCCCATGAAGAAAATACTTTGGTGGCTTATTGCCGGTACAAAGGGCGGTGTTAATCGAGCCCGGATAATAAATGTATTGGAGCAAAGGCCCTATAATGCCCATAAACTGGCTGAAAAATTAGAATTAGATTACAAAACAGTGCGGCATCATATTAAAATTTTGGAAGATAACAATGTTATTACATCGTCTGGAGAAAAATATGGGACAATGTACTTTCTTTCATCTTCAATGGAAGAAAATTATGAACTTTTCCAGCAAATATGGCGTGAAATGAAGGAAAATTAGTAGGTGATTATGTGGTTAATGAATCAGTTCCAGGAAATCAGAGTATGGGAGGAAATGGATTTGTAAGAAATCCCCTAGATGATCCTACCTTAGCCATAGTCGCAGCCGTAGTATGCGCAGCGAATATTGGACTACTCTTAATATTGCTATTTACATATGTTGCAAGTTACAGAAAACTTAAATCCCAGTTCACCCTAGGTTTGGTCATATTTGCAACACTGTTAATAGTACAAAACATAATGTTCATGTTCTTTTTATTAGTTAGATCAGGATTTCACGGCCCGGGGATGGGATTTCCCGTACTTAGTCTGAGTGTTGTGGAGTTTGGTGCGCTTCTAGTTCTTTTAAAGACCACATGGATATAAAAATTTTATTTAATAACAGTTCAATAAGAACTAAATTTATTTTTTAGAATCCTTAATCTTAAAATTCTATGTTGTTTCTTTTATTAATGGTAATGAAGAATTGTTGAAGAAGTTTAGTATGATATAATAGTTTTTATCTGTAATATACTACGATGAAATCCGCATTCGTTATATATTCCATTAAGCTATCTTCTTAATTATTATTTCATTATAATCCTTACCTTAATTTCAATGTTTTAACGTAGATTTCCTTAATCAAGTAAGTTTGATTAATTTGGTATTAAACATAGAATAGTTTGTTAATTCTTTAGGTTGTTAATAAATTTTGATAATTAAAATTTTATTATTCTAAAAGTCTGTTGATTTAACTGAATAATAATTGAAATCCGTTATAAAGATAGATTATAGCAAATATGGATATTAATATCCCTAAAATATTCATTATATACCGATAAATTTTACCCGTAATAAATTCACGAGATCTACCAGTAATATAAGTTACACATATTTTTGAACCCAATAAAAAAATATAGAAACTTATAATAAACTCTAAAGGAGCTATTGAATTTATCGTATAAGCCGGGATAATAATAGTACTTCCAATTGTTATCCAAAATATGTATGGAGAAGGATTCAAAAGATTTAGAGTCACTCCTTTTCTCAGAGATTTAAGTTTACTTACATCAACATCTAATGGTTTAAATTTAAAGCTTTCATAAGCTAAATATACAAGATAAACCCCACCAAGAATGGAAATAATACCTAAAATTGATTTGTATCCTTCAAAAAATGATATAATTATTAGAGATATGATTATAAGTGGTATGTCTGAAATTAAAGGTGCAAAAGCAACTTTTAACCCTTATTTAAATTCATGTTTTATGGTTGAACACAACAAGCAAAAGCATTGGTCCTGGTGATAAACCAGCATAAATCCCAAGTAAAATTCCGTCAAATACTAAATCTATAATAATAATCATCTATTTTTTTTATAATTTTGGCAACTTAAAAAAAAATCCAATCCTTGAATTGTCTCTTGTACAATGAGATTTATACTATTTTTTTTATTAATCTATTCTAGGTAACTACGAAACCAAAAACCTTTACATACCCTTTCATAATATTATATCGTTTACTTCGGTAATTATCGAATTATAAAATAAATGAAAAAGAAATGATTTAATAAAGTAAATGAACTTTTTACAACTTCGATCAAGTAAATTTTAAATTTTTCTTATCAAAAAAAATTCAAAAGTTTCCCCATTAATAAACCATAAAAATGTTAAAAAAGGAGAAAAACTAAACATGAAATCTACAATTTATTATTTTTCTGCAACAGGAAATTCACTAGAAATTGCCCGCCAAATATCAAAAGGACTAGATGACTGCACAATTAAATCTATGACCACACCACTGCCAAAAGAACCCGTTGGTGGTTCAAATGAAATTATTGGATTTGTATTTCCTGTTTATTATATTGGTTTACCTATATTGGTTAAAAAATTTGTTGAAAAACTTAATATCCTCCCTGGAACTTACTGTTTCGCAGTTACAAATTTTGCTAGAATGGGGAGTAATACGTTAGGCATTTTAGAAAAAATTCTTCAAAAGAAGGGTATTAAATTAGCCTATGCAGAATGGGTAAAGATGCCAACAAATTATATTGTAAACTATCCACCCCCTAATCCAGATAAACTACAAGAAATGTTAAAAAATAGTAGGACCAAAGTTGATATTATTGCTAAAAATATTTCTAATAATGCTCAAAAACCTGTGTCAATGAATATATTATCATACATATTGACTGAAAATTTGAATCGAGTTCTTTTAAGAAATATCTCTAAATGGGATGTAAAATTTGTATCAGACAATAAATGCACATGTTGTGGACAATGCGCAGAAGTATGTCCTGTAGATAACATAAAAATTGAAAAATGCCATCCTATCTGGCAACATCACTGTGAAAGATGCCTTAGATGTATTCAATGGTGTCCTTCTGAAGCTATCCAATATGGTAAAGAAACGATCGGACGTAGAAGATACCACCATCCCAATGTCACCGTTGAAAATTTTATAGAAACTAAAGATTTATAAGATTAAAGTATTCCATATAGATGACTAATCAAATTAAATAATTTATAAACTACCAAAATTTAATTGGGATATGGTGAGAGGATTAAAAATAAATCTTAAATTTTATTTTTTTAAATTAATTTATAAATGTTTCCAATCTACCCCTATTATGCTCAAAATGATCTATTTCTAAGAGGAATGATTAATTCCTTAACAATTATCTGTTATGTTATGGAATAAAATCTGTTTTACTCGATTCATTTATTATTCTGACTGTTTGAGTTTTTTTTAAGTATGGCCCTAAATTTTATGGATATTTCTAATTAAATTCATCAAAAGAGTATAAAAAAAAATGATTTAAATCTAAATATTCGAAAACGCCGGGACTGGGATTTGAACCCAGGACGAGCTGATGCTCAACAGGATTTCGAATCCTGCGCCTTACCTGGCTAGACTATCCCGGCAATTAAATAATTTAATATAACTATTCTATTAAATTCTATTGGAATATAATTATTTGCTTTTATTTTACTCAAACCCCATTTCAAATGTTTGTACATTGGAAAAAATTCAACTAATATTATAAACATATTTAATGTAGTCATTTAATTTGAGGGGGATGAATAAAAATGGGTATCGATTTTAGTATGCAAAACATCAAAAAATGTCTTTGCATGAAATGTGCAGTCCAAATTGAAAGCCAATGTGTGAAATATAAGCAAAAACTCATGCTGTTAATGAAAAATCAGGATCTTGACAGTCCAATGATGATGAGTCCCGATAGAGTACCTGGAGTTTATTGCTCAACTGGTAAAGCATTATGTAAAGATATTGATACAAAAAAGGTATGTAAATGTAATGAATGCCCAATTTGGAAGGAAAAAGAACTTGAAAAAGGCACCCCTAGCAGATATTTCTGTGAGAATGGAAAGGCACCTAAACATTAATTTTTAATGTTGGTACTAATCAATTTCAACTAATATTTCATTTCTTCTTAAAAAACTTGGAACTGCTGGATTGTTGTACTGTGCAACTATGAAGTTAGATCTAGGATTTAAGTTTTTCTTATCAAGCCATTTCCTCATTTCTTCCATTTTTTTGTATGCAAGTTTCTTTTTAACTCTCCCAGAAAATCTTAATACTGCTGTTTTCTGATTTTTAACTTCTTTAAACTTGATTCTTGGATCATCGGGCTCAGGAAGAGTTTCTAATGTATATTTCGATGGCATGGTAAATGATATCCTATGCATCTTCTCTCCATATGTTTCTTCTGAAACTGGAGCATTCATACTAATTTTTTCAGAATCTTGGGATGATTCTTGTGTAACCGGTGAAGCCATAGGTATCTTCTCAGACTTGACTGCTTCTTGTGTAACTGGTGAAGCCATTGAAATTTTCTCTGACCCTTTTATCTTTTCTTCAGAGACCGGTGTGGTCATAGGTATACTTTTTCTTTTCTTATTACCTCCAAAAATATAATTGGCAAGTATTCTAAATCCAATTGTTACAGCACTGTTGTAGTCCGATTCAACATCTACTTGTGCTAGTATATAGTCTGGATATCTCCTAATTTCGAAGTGATCATCCTTTTCTTTTAATGTATATACTGGGCTTTCTGTCATGATTAACACATCTAGTAATAGTATGGTTATAACAAAATATAAATATTTGGTAAATCGACATAAAAGTGCAGGATTTCATCATAAACTAAAAAATGTGCTTATTTAATGTTTGTGGTTTAATTTTTGATCATAATATTTTTATACTTTACTTTGAAAGTTTATCTAGAGTCTGAAAGGAGGCGGTTATTTCACAAATAATACCTTTCTTATCTCTATTTTACGAGGGATTTGAGGTTTAACCTCAAACATATCCTCGTAATAAATTTATTTTAACAATAATTTTTTATAATTTAACTATTCTCAGATATCAACTATGGTAATATTAAAAATAAAGTATTATATCCACATTTTATGAATTTATTCGTATCAGTTTTGGTTTAAAGATTCAGAAACTGTTTGAATGGATGTCTATTTTAAAAAAACAAGATTATTTGATCATATATAAATTATTATAAATCGGGAAAATCAGGAGATTTTAATCTACATTATAATTATATAGTGAATGGAATTATGAGTTGGTAACAAAAATTGGTATCGTTAATAATTTTCTGATGATTTTATGTGTAATTTTGTTAATCTTAATGTTTAAATACAATTCATGCAAAATCATTGAATAGGAATTATATAATCCATTTGGGGATGATGCTATTTTAGACCAAGAACGGGATGAAATTATTAATAAACTTGAAAGTGATTTAAAGACATTGGAAACCAAAAATCTCGAGTTAAAATATGCTAACAGAAATTTGATTTCAACACTTTCAGAACAGAAAAATATGTTGAAGACACTCAAAACTAAAATTAGCAAATTAGAATCCTCAAAAGTCGAAGCCCATTCATATGAAAAGCTCGATAAAGAGCATAAAAAATTAATTGAAGATTATAAAAAGCTTCAAACACAAGAAGAAATATCCCAAGAAGAAATATCCCATTTAAAAGAATTGATTCCCGAAGAAAAGCCTTCTAATGGTTTGTTTGGAAGATTTATGAAAAGAAAACCTTCAGAAGATGAAGAAAAAAATTTGGATGATCCTATCTCTGAATCAAAAAAATAGGGTTCAAAATAATAATATTAAATATTTTCATAGTTTGAATTGAATAATAAATTTGTTTAAAGGATTTTGTTGGATTGGATAATATTTGAAATCCTTTTATAAAATTTTTTGGTGTTTTAAAATGGTTTTCCACGTAATGATAATACCTACACTCGGCTGTCCCTCGAACTGTGCCTACTGCTGGAGTTCTGAGGAAGATTCAGAATTAATGACTATTGAAACTATTGAAAAAGTTGTAAAATGGCTTGAAAACTTCCGTGACGACACAGTAACAGTAACATTCCATGGAGGAGAACCCTTACTTGCAGGGTTTGATTTCTATCAAAAAGCACTTCCAATACTAAATAATGGTTTAGAACATCTTAAACCAGCATTTGCCCTTCAAAGTAATCTTTGGAATCTTACAGATGAAATGGCTGAACTATTCAGCGAATACAACATTCCAATAGGTTCAAGTATTGATGGTCCTGAAGAACTTAATGACTACCAGAGGGGTAAGGATTACTATAAAAAGACTATGAGGGGATATGAAATTGCCAAGGCCCATAATCTGAAGGTGAGTTTCATATGCACCTTCACATCCCATTCAATAAACTATAAGGAAGATATAGTTAAATATTTCCTAGAAAATGGATTAACACTTAAATTACATCCTTCACTCCCATCTATGCGTGATGAAAATCCGGAAAAATGGGCTCTTTCACCAGAAGCATATGGTGAATTATTAGTCTATTTATTAGACGAATATCTTGAGCATATGAATGAAATTGAAATTATGAATATCGATAACCTTGCAAAAAGTGTTTTCCGTAGAAGGGGAACTGTATGCACATTTGTAGACTGTATGGGAGATACATTTGCTATTGGCCCTGATGGTAGTATATATCCTTGTTACCGTTTTGTTGGAATGCCCGAATATGTGATGGGAAATGTGTATGATAATCCCAGTATGGAGGATCTAGCACAATCAGCACCATGGCAACTTCTCCAGGAGTTCAAGGAATATGTAGATGCTGATTGTAAAAAATGTACCTATATCAAGTTCTGTAGAGGAGGTTGTCCATATAATGCACTGGCAATAACAGATGCCAAAGTAGAAGGTGTAGACCCGCATTGTAAGGCCTATAAGCGTATATTCAAAGAGATAACTGACAGGGCAACTAGGGAGATGTTATCTGGATCTGGAATGGTGCCAACTGATCCCAAACAAGATAAAAAGGGTAAAAATAATATCATGTCTATAATGTTGAAGGGCACCTAAATTCAATCCTAAAATCCATATAAATTCCTTTAAACAATTTTCAATTTAAATCCAGTTGTATTAAAACTCCAAGAACTTTAGATAGTATTCCGAATTTTCAAATACTTAACCGGGAACTAATAGATGAGATTTAAACTAAAATCATGAGCTGATAAGATTATGATCGATGCAGAAAATCTTACAAGAAAATTTGGTGAATTAACCGCAGTAGATGATCTTACTTTCCATGTTGAAGAAGGTGAAGTTTTTGGCTTTCTTGGCCCAAATGGTGCAGGCAAAACAACTACCGTAAGGATGCTCACTGGCCTAATATCAAAAACCAGTGGTAAAGCCCAGATAGGAGGTTATGATATTGGTAATAGTGAGGATATGCAGAAGATCCGGAGAATGATAGGTGTACTACCGGAAAATGTTGGTCTCTATGAAAATTTAAGTGCTTATCAGAATCTAGATTATTATGGTAGATTCTATAAAATCAGTGCTGAGCATAGGCATGAGAGAATCGAGTATTTTCTTAATTTGTTAGGACTCTGGGATCAGAGAAATTTGAGAGCTGGAAAGTTTTCTAAAGGTATGAAACAAAAACTAGCTATAGCCCGAGCCTTAATTCATGACCCTCAAATCTTATTTTTAGACGAACCAACAGCAAACCTTGATCCGGAGGCTTCTAAAACAGTGCGGGATTTTATTCTTGAATTAAAAAGTGAGAACAGAACTATTTTTCTTAATACCCATCTTTTAGATGAAGCCACCAGAATATGTGACCGGGTTGGAATAATGAAAACAAAACTTCTTGCTATAGATACTCCCAAAAATTTGAGTAAAACTGTAAGTAGTACTAAAACCGTTATTCAAATTGAAAAAATTAATGATAAGATTATAGAAGCTGTTAAAAAAGCTAAACCCGGGAAAGTAGAGGTTAATGGCAATAAAATTATTGTTGAAGTGGTTGATGCAGTGGAGGAAAATCCTGATATTCTAGAAGCAGCTTTTACTGCAGGAGGCCGCATACAATTAGTAACTGAGGTCAATCCTACTTTAGAAGAAGCTTATCTGAAATATGTTAGGAGTTCTGATTAAAATGGATTTTGAAAACAGTTGGAATGTTGTTAGTAAAGATTTTGCAATATTTAGAAATAAGAAAAGCATTCTTTATACTTTAACCATACTTCCATTTGCAGTTGGAATTGGTTTCACCGTAATCTTATCACTTATTCATAATGCGAGTCCATCTCCATATTCCACTTATATTCCTGCTTTTAATGGGTTTTTATTTTGGTTCATTATTTTAGCGGCAATTATCCCTACTGCTGTTGCTTCTTATAGTGTGATGGGTGAGAAAGTTGAAAAAACATTAGAACCGCTCTTGGCAACACCTCTAAGTGATGGTGAAATCATTCTAGGGAAAATATTATCTTCTTTCATACCATGTATAGTTGCAACCTATCTTGGTGCAGTCATATTTATGATAGGCATTGATATTATTACTTCCCAACAATTGGGTTATATTCTGTATCCTAATTGGACTGCAACTGTCTTTTTACTTCTGGCTACACCTCTTGCTTGTCTTTTTGGTACTGAATTCAATACCCTCATCTCAGTAAGAGTTAGCGATGTTCGAACAGCACAAAGTTATGGGGGTGCAGTATATTTCCCTTTACTTATTGTATTCATTTTAGGAGAAGCCGGATATATTACACTAGACATTAAAACAATACTAATATTTTCAGTTATACTCGTAGTTGTGGATATAATCATTTTTTATATAAATAAATCCCTTTTCCAGAGAGAAGAGATGATCACAAGATTTAGTTGAGAATATAATTAAAAATTTTTGTTATAGAGATGAATAAATTTTTTTCTTTAATAGTATCAAAATTATAATTTGGAGGAGTAAAAACATGAACCTTGGTAAATTAGATGAAAAATGTCCTAAATGCGGATGTAAAGATAAAACACTTAAAAGGGATATTGAGTCTGAAAACTATGCACATGCTAAAACAGGAGCACTTCTATGTAGTGAATGTGGATATGTATTTAAAAAACGTGACGATAAAGAAAAAAAACAAGAATAAATCTTTATTTAAAATAATCTTTCATTTTTATTATTTTATATTTTTTATCCAACCTTTTCAAATATAAAAAAGAAATGATGTGGGTATTCACTTCAACTTTTAGAATCTGATATTATATGTCCAAATATAATATGTCCACATATATCTCCTACTAGTTTCAATGAATCAAGATAAAGTTTAGTTTATCTAGTTAATCTGTTGATCATTATTTTTTTTAAGAGCATTATTAACAACAAAAATTAGGTTATCAAACTATTAAAATCTTATTTCTTCCTAAAATGAGCTTTACCGTCAGATTATAGAAATACAACAGTAAAAATAAATCAAATTTAATATAAACAACACTATGACACTTATTTCTTTAAAAAGTGTTACAATTAATAGATAATCATTGCTAAATGCATGCATAGGTTTTAATACCCAAGTATACATTTATTTAAATAGGTAAACTTTTAAGTTTAAAATGAAGATTATTGTTGAGCATTTAAAGACCAGGCCCCATGAATGGATTATTGCACAACATTCTATAAAGAAGCAATGAAAGTATTTTTAATTCTGATCAAATAAATAAAAAAACAATATTGCTAATTACAACCATAGCGACATTTTTAACTCCTTTTATGGGTTCGTCGGTAAATGTAGCTCTACCCATGATTTCACAGGAATTAGTTGTTAATTCTATTTTATTGAGCTGGATAACAACTTCATTCTTCTAACTTCAACCATGTTAGCAGTTCCTTTTGGAAGACTTGCAGATATCTATGGAATGAAAAAGATTTACATAATGGGGATTATTTTCTTTACAATATCAACATTTCTAGCTGCTCTATCTCCTTCTGCATATTTTTTAATCTTTGCAAGAGTACTACAAGGTATTGGAAGCTCAATGATATTTGTTACAGGAATGGCTATTATAACATCAGTATTTCCTCCAAGGGAAATGGGTAAAGCCATTGGAATAAATGTGAGTGCAATATTTGCAGGACTGGTGATGGGGCCGTTAATTGGAGAAATATTAACTCAATCTCTGGGTTTGAGAAGTATATTTTATATAATTGTCCCACTGGGAATTTTAACAACAATACTTGCTATAACTCAACTTAGGGGAAAAGAATGGGCATCATGTAAAGGGGAAAAAATTGATTTAACAGGATCAGTACTTTATGCAATCACATTGTTACTTATTTTGGCAGGATTTTCTGAAGTAACAAAATTTATAGGTCAATTGGTGATAATTGCAGGTCTTATTGAATTAATAGGATTTGTATTTTGGGAATTAAGGGTAGATCATCCGGTTTTAGACATTAAACTCTTCCTTAAAAATAAAATTTTTGCATTTTCCTGATTTACAGCATTTATAAATTTTACGGGTATATTTGCAGTTATATTTTTATTAAATCTTTATTTACAGTTCATTAAGGAATTAGATCCTTATGAGGCTGGACTAATTCTTGCCGTCCAATCCATAGTTATATTTCTACATCCCATATTGCTGGAATACTATCAGATAAATATGAATCCAGAATATTGGCCACGATAGGAATGATAATTACAACCGTTGCGCTTATAATTTTCGCATTTTAAAATGCAGAAACCAGTATTTATTTGATAATTTTTAGCCTGGTTCTACTGGGTTTTGGATCTGGTATCTTTTCATCCCCAAACACTCATGCAATTATGAGTTCGGTTGAAAAAAAATATTTAGGTATTGCATCTGCAACATCAAGTACAATGCGGCTGATGGGCCAAACATTAAGTATGGGAATTGTTCTGGTTATATTTTCAATATATGTTGGTGATGTTCAGTTTAATCCGGGAAATTATCTCAGTTACTTCAACGTATTAATGTTGTATCTTACTATTTCAGCAGTACTAGGATTTATAGCAATATTCTTTTCAATAGCACGTAATTGAAAATAAACTCATTTTTTAGGTTTAAATTATCCATTAAAACTATATAATACCATAAAACAAGGTTTAAGGATTATTTGAAAGTATTTCAATACTTTCTCATAAGATATGTATTTAAACATTATAATTGATCTTTTTAATTTTAAAGCCTATATCTTATGCTATCGATATGAAATGGATTATCAAATAAATTTTTTTTTTAGATTTTATTTTTTAAATTAATTGTAGCATATTTCTCTTTATTTGTTGGATAATAATCACAAAATGATTGTAGAATTGCATAATATTGTTTAATTTTGTCTGATGATATTTTCTTCTTTTATCCTGAATCTAATTTATTATATTCAAATTTTAAGAATCTTTATATTAAGCTATAATCAACATTAAGGTGAGAAAAATGAATATAAATGAAAACATTACCGATTCTCTGCAATATCCCATTAAAGATTGGGTAAAAATAATATTAGTAGGAATAATCTTGATAATTCCAATCGTGAATCTTATTGGCCTAGGATATTACTTAAGAATCATAAAATCAACTTTAACGGGTTTAGATGAACTTCCAGATTTTGAACGTGTTGGAGAACTATTTATTGATGGTATAAAAATTTTTATAATCTGTATAATCTACTCAATCATACCTTTAATCTTCTATGCACTTTCAGTTGCCTTTGCAAGATCTGAAACAGTTTCCAGTTCTACAATTACTTCATCAATATTTTCCAGTTACCTACCTGGATTAACCGGAATATCATTGGTATTTTTAATAATAGCCTTTATTTTAGCCCTAATAATCAGCATATTTGCATATATGGGTATAACTAACATGGTTTACCATAGTGAAATAGGTGCGGCATTGAGATACAGTGACATAGTGAATAGAATTGCAGCAATTGGATGGGGAAATTACATCCTTTGGTGGATAGTAATGACTTTAATTATAATAGTTGCAGGGGTTATCCTTAGTATAGTTGGTGGAATTTTATTATACTTTATCTTGGGTTTTCTGGTCCTTTTATTGGGATATAGCTATTTAATAATATTCCAAGCAAGAACTGTTGCATTGACATTTGCATCTAGGAGAGAATAATAAGATGGTGATGAACATCCAGTAACTAGCCCAGTTTTAGATTTTCAATCCTTTTTGTAAATGGTTTCTTATTTGGAGGTGTTTAAATTAAATATAAATGGATATTATTATTTCTAATACTTACAATGTTATTAGGTTTAAATTCAGGATGTGTAGCTGCAACTGTGAATTCTACTACTACACAATCTAATACAAATTATATAATCGGTTATTATATAAACCCCAACGACACACCCATATCAGAAATCAATTTCAAAGCCTTAAAAAGCGCCGGGATAACAGATATATACGTTTTAGTTACTAATAATAATTATTTACCAGTACTATCAGAAGCTCAAAAAAAAGCTGATGCCGTTGGGATAAGGACCAACGCATGGGTATATCCAGGGTTCAGTCATGCCTCACAAGTCGCTCAGATGAAAATAGGAGTACAATTAGATGTGGAAACATATAATATGCCAGCATATCTTTTACAAATTCTGGCCATGAGGTTGGCCACCTATGGACAAACATTCTCACTTACAGTTAAACCCGACGGATGGGATGGAAACCAATACTACTATCTAATTGCACCTTTATGTGACTATATTGTTCCCCAACTTTATGTAGGCGAATACGGACAGGGAAATACAGGTCTTACAAATAAAGTTAAAAATTATAATCAAATCTACAATCTCTACGATATAATTTTCCCTGGAAAAATTGTGGCCGGACTTGAAACATACCAATCAGATAAAAATACAACTCCCAAGAATTTAAGTACATTATCAGCAGAAATCAAAGCTGTAAAACCATATACACATGGGATAATCCTATTCCGGTATGGATTATCCAACTTCAATGGTTAGAATAAATCTAGTTATCAACTATCGTCTCTTGAATTATATATTAGTAATAGAAAATGTTAATTGAAACTGAAATGTTACATTTTTTTCTCAATAAGGCAAATTAAATGACACAAATTTTTTTTCTTTAATTCAACACTTAATGGATTTGAATATTGTAATAGAAGGGAATTAAGCAACCATCACATCATTTCTTCTTCATCCATGGAATAGCTAAGAAATTCACTTGTTAAAAAAAACAACAATCAGGTAGCATATTATCGCTACAATGAGCATAATTACGAATAGAATGGTCTTATAGAAGTATATACCATCAAGAAAAAGAATTAATATCAAAATTAATGTAATTACACATCCTTAGGGTCAATGCCCTATCCGATACGTCTTTTAGCAAACCAAAGTTCTTTAGTTATTCTATCCCTTTATCCTTCTCCATAATTTTAACTTAGGCTTTTTTTAGGAAGTCTGTAAAATTGAAGGTTTAATCCAAAAAATAAAAATACCAAATCTATTATCTCGAGCCCACAGCTAAATCTTCGAGTCGTCCAATCCTAAATTTCATTTTTGTTTTCATTCAAAAAAATAAATCGCTGCCATATACAATATTAGACATTTTTGTAATACAAAAAAACATTTTTTCGTGATTAAATTAATTTTTAAATACATTACCCATTATTTTGAGTGTTGAGGTACCAATCACCTTGTGATTGATCTGACTGTAAAAAAGTTCCTTTTACCTCTTTTGCTTGAGATAATACTGTAAGCACAGCGAGGATAAATATACTTCGACAAAGTATTCCCACCTGTGTAAAGAATCCATATGGTGCAGAGTAACCAAATATGTTCACAGAAGGCAAAGCATTTATTTGTGATAATTGTTCAGAGATTATGTAGTTTTCACTATCTTTATCGATTGCTATGGAACCCGTTAACATAAATTAGATTCCAACACTCACCATCAAGTTCAATAAATTATAATAAACAATTTGTTTTTTTATAATATCATATAACCTACCTTATCCCGTGCATCATGGTTTCCAATCTTTTCCTTATAACAAAGAGTATTACCACTGCTATGATTGACATCACAACAAATATCATGAAGAACGATGAGAAGGTGGTGATTGGTATTCCAGTAGATATGGTGTCGGTAAACTTGGATCGGGATATAATGTACTTAACTATCCAGCAAGTATATTGGCAAATGCACTTGTCAAGAACCATCACCCATCATTAGACAAGCAAATTTAGCAGGTGAAAATTTTGATACCATAGACAAACCTATTGGTGATATACACAGCTCTCCAAATGTGAAAAGTACATAGGCACCCACAAGCCACAAGGGACTAATGGTTGCAGCACCAGCATCCAATGTTTTAGATGCAAATACCAATACCATAAATCCAAGAGAAAGTAAACATAAACCAGCACCCATTTTAACGGGAATTGATGGTTCTCTTCCCATGTCTTTTAGATAAAGCCATAATCCTGCAAAAAATGGTGCAAACAATAGTATTACAATTGGATTTACAGATTGAAACCATGACGCAGGAATAACGAAATTTATAGATGTTACAACCCTATCAACATGTTGTTCTGCTAGAAATGTTAATGACACTCCCGCCTGTTCAAATGCAGTCCAGAAGAATATTCCAAAAAATGCCAGGATAACTATTACCATTATCCTCTGTTTTTCGATCCAAGTTAATAGCTCATCTTTTTTACAGCTTCCTTGCTATATTTATGTACTGGTTTTTCCCCTACAGCATTAACCATCAGGATCAACCAGATACTTCTTTCTACCCAGTATAAAAATTGTTAATCCCAATATCATTCCACATCCTGCAGCAAAGAATCCATACATGAAATCAGCAGGATTACCTATGTCACCAAGGCCTCCTATGATAATTGGTGCAATTAAAGCACCCAAATTTATGCCCATATAAAATATTGTAAAAACCGAATCCCTTTTATTATCTCCCTCCTGATATAACAAGCCAACCATCGAGAATATGTTAGGTTTGAAAAATCCGTTTCCCATAACAAGTAAAAAAAGGCCAATTAAAAAGAAGGCTGTTTGATAATTGAACACAAAGAAATAATTAACAACAGCACCAGAAGAAGGTGTATATAAATAGCTGCTTGTAGCCAGAGCGAATTGGCCCAAAGCCATCAATATACCACCCGTAATGATCGATTTTCTGTTTCACCAGTATCAGATATGTATCCACGATTAATGGTGTTAAATATACCAGACCCGTATAATAACCATAGAAGCTTGATGTGAATGCAGTGTTGTAAAAAAGCGCCTTTAGCATGTAGAGAGATAGAATTGCCCTCATACCATAATAACTGAAACGTTCCCACATTTCTGTGGTGAAAAGAAGATATAATCCCTTAGGATGTTGTTTAAACATTGATATTCCTAATTTATGATAAATGAGTTTTAAAATTTATTTTTTTTAATCTTAATGTATAATGGAAAATTTATGATATTTAAAACTATTTATCACTTTAATCATAATTTTATATTAACGTAACACTTTACAACAAAATGATAAGAACATATCATGAAAATCCATTATTAAACATATAAAATTAAAGAAAAATTTTTTTTATAATCTTACAGTAAAAATATTTTTTAAACCCCTTGTTCTTCTACCCAAAACAGTTATCTATAAAGAATCCTCAACTAAAATAAGAGTAAAAATTGAAATTTGTAAATTGATTCATAGTTTTGTATCAGAAGTTCTTGAATGTATTATTTTATCTGGAATGAATCTATAAATAGTAAGAATAGTTTAAAGAACTTAATCTAATAAAAATTTTTGTAGGTTGGTAAAAATGATAGTTAAGGAATATTGCATGTATTGTGGGGAATGTGCAGGTGTATGTCCTCACTGTTTAATTGAAGTCCGAGAGACAAGTATAGATTTTAACGAAGAAGGATGTAAAGATTGCGGGATATGCATACAAGTATGCCCAGTTAAAGCTTTAGCCAAAGAGGATTAAAGAGGGAGATGTATTTATGAAGTTAATCGAGACAGATGTGCTTGTAATAGGAGCAGGTCCTGCTGGGTCATCTACTGCAAAACACGCAGCTCTGAATGGTGCAGAAGTTATATTGATGGATAAAAAATCCGAGATAGGTTCACCTAAAAGATGTGCAGAAGGAGTTTCAAAAGAGGGTCTTAAAAAATTAGGAATTGAACCAAACAGCAGATGGGTTACCAAAGAACTCAGTGGAGTACGTCTCATATCACCAAATGGAACAGATGTGTGGATGAAAGAAGACCAGGTAAAACTTCCTGAAGCAGGTTACATCCTAGAAAGAAAAGTCTTTGACAAGTTTATGGCAATGGACGCTGCAAGAGCTGGCGCCGCCATCATGATCAAAACCCTAGCAAGAGGTATGAGAAAAGATTATGACGGCTACATTGTTAGCTGTGAAAGTATGGGTGAAGATTTCGAAATAAAAGCTAAAATAGTAGTAGGTGCAGACGGTCCAGAATCCCGTGTTGGAAGATGGGGAGGTCTTAAAACTGCTGTTAAACCGAAAAATATGGAATCTGGAATCCAGTTTGAGATGGTCGGCCTAGAAATGGAAGATCCCGATGTTATAGAATTCTACTTCGGAAGTGTTGCACCCGGAGGATATGCATGGATATTCCCTAAGGGCGATGACATAGCCAATGTTGGCCTTGGAATTGTATCAACAGTCACTGATAAAAGTGCATATGAACATCTAGTTGAGTTTGTTAAAAACTGCCCTGCAACACAAAATGCTCAACCAGTAGAATTGAATGTTGGTGGAGACCCTGTTGGTGGAATGACAAAAACACTGGTAAAAGATAATCTAATGATAGTTGGAGATGCTGCGGGACATGTAAATCCATTAACTGGTGGAGGAATCATAACAGCATTAGAAGCAGGTATGTATGCAGGTGAAGTTGCTGCAGCAGCTGTTAAAGAAGATAATTACACCGAAAAAAGGTTGAAAGAATACCAGGAAAAATGTAAAAAAGAAATTGGTGACTCATTTGATAAATACCTGAAAACCAAAGACTATCTCCTAAGCCTATCGGATTCAGATCTCGACTCAATAGCAGCAGCATTCCAAGATACAGAATTTGAAAATATAAGTACCAAAGAACTTATAAAATTACTTATTAAAGTATCTCCTAAGGCACTGCTCAAATTAGGGAAATTATTTTAATTAACATTTTTTTTTATTTCTTTTTTTTAATTTGTTTTCACTGCTTAGATATATCAAAAAAGATAAACAAAAACTAATTTTTTACACTTTTTTATTTATTTTATTCAGCATCTTGATGCCTTTGTGGATTCATAATCTACCTTTTAAATCTGATTATAATAGTTTAAAATTTATTAATAAAGCTTTTAATGTATTCATATGAACAGTATGTAGAGGATACAGATCAGAAAGAAAACCATTGCAATTTCATGGTAGAGAACATCGGCAATATCAAACAGTTTATCCTTCTGGGTAAAGAGAGAAAGATATAATGGTATAGTTGCTAAAAATGCAGGTAAAACAGCCACTGCAAATTGTATTAAATTCATATCCCCATTTATAAATGCATAAAGCAGTATAATACCCGATATTAATGTGAGTATACTTGCAGCCCTCTGTTTCGATTTATACATGATATATGTTCCCATGCTTGCGGTGTATATGAACAGATAAACACTCACAGGAACAATAAATACATTACCCAAAAGAACAGCACATGAAGCCATTCTCAAAACTGAATTAGTTGCTGTACTGGAAAATGGTGCAAGCAAAGTGTCTTTAAGCCTAATTGGAGGAATTGTGTAAAGTATCTGATTTAAAAGCATTAGTACAAGCAAAACAGTAAATGCAGGTATAAGAGTTTCAATTGAAATTATAAATACAGCAGTGATTAAAAGAGTACAAAATAGGATTATCCATTTCTTATCGACATGATTCTGTATAAATGGTCTTGCCTGTTTATCCTTATCCCTTCTATCATGTTCAAGATCTGTTAGATCATTTAAACTATAAAGAGCACCCCATAGTGCAGATACTAATATAAGACCTTCAAGTATTGCATATGGATTTTTTATAATTATATTCGCAAAATATGCATAGGTAAGAACCAGAAGGTACATGTTAACGTTTTTAGCCGCCCATGTTATCCTAGTGGATTTAATAAGAGTTGTTATCATTTTCTTTGGAAATAAATTTTTTTTTTGATCGATGGCAATGCCAAATTTATTGGAAGTAAATATTTATTATAATATTTGAGTTCAGATTTCTTTTATAATTCAGATACTAAAAAGTATAATACGATCCGTATTTTAAAACTTTCAATCAAATCGTAACATCTTTAATTAATTCTAATCTTCATTTTCAAGTGCTTGACATATAAATCTGGGTTTGGATCCATACTCATGAATGTAATGTTCTATGAGTTTATCATCTGCTTTAACATGATTCTTTACTATTTTAATTGTTTCCTCTGGTTTGTAGGAAATTACTACTACATCAAAAATTGTTCCCATAACAGCTAAAACTAACTTTGAAAGGATACCCATATCCGTGAAAAGATCATATTTCTTTCCCCTAAAATGGAATCTCCATGCAGTTTGTAAAATAATGTTAATACGTTTATATTCCCTTCTTTCTTTAAGATATTCTACTACACACAGAAGATAAAATTTAGTTGCCCTTAACCCTGCATTACCAGACCATACACTAAAACCTACAGTATCATCATCTACCAGATGGGAGTCATGAAACATGTCTGCAAATAATATTGCATCAAACCCTTCCAAACAGTTATAGACTTCTTTCTTTGATTTTACATCAAAATCCTTTTTAAATCCATTATAAACACTATTAAAAACTTTTTGAGAGTTTATATTCACGTCTTTTATTTGGGATTTTACATCATAAACAGTTAGTCCCTGTTTTTCTATTGCAGCATATATATTGGCAGATTTACCCGTTCCAGGAGCTCCAACAACATGTATTATTTTTCCATGACTATTTTTCAGGGTTTTAAACATATTGGAAAGCTTAAGGAATGATTCTGTTACCACAAATACACTATTATCTATGGCAGAGTTGATCTTGTACTTTCCCATGCTAATAATTGGACTTTTAAGATATAATAATTACCCAGCTATGAAAAAACCCAGGATATTAAACCAATTTAAAAGGATGAAAACATTAATAACAACATCATAATGAACCCCATGATTTATTAACATTAAAAATCATAATTAAGGTATAAATAACTATAAACAAAACAGGAAAGGTGTTTAAATGGCCAAATATCGATGTACTGTCTGTAATTATATTTACGACGAAGATAAAGAGGATAAAAAATTTGACGAACTTCCTGATGATTGGAGATGTCCAGTATGCAACTCACCCAAGAGTAGTTATGTTTTACTCACCGAAGAGAGTGAAGATTATGAAAAAGCTAGTTCAACAGTTTCAGATATCATGATCGAACAGATGGCTGAGCTTGGTCTTAGACATGTATTTGGGATCCCTGGAACCTCAATTCTAGGAGTTGTTGATGCTATTAGAAGGAATGATAAACTCACATTTATACAAGTTAGACATGAACAAACAGCTGCATTAATGGCATCTGCATATGGTAAACTTACAGGACATGTAGCAGCATGTTTAACAGTTGCAGGTCCAGGAGCAACAAATTTGGCCACAGGTTTATACGATGCAAAGCTTGATAACTCACCCGTTGTTGCAATGACCGGTATGGTTAAAAGACAGTTAATAGGTCCGGGATCATTCCAGGAAATCGATCAATACTCATTTTTTGAACCGCTGACAGTATTCAACAAGATTTTAATGTCAAAGGATCAAACAACCAGCCTATCAACACTTGCAATTAAACATTCAATTATTGATCGTGGTGTTTCACATATTGGAATTCCCAACGATGTTCAAAAACTTCCATACACCGATCATATTGTGCCTTTCGAGGGAAATTTTCCAAATAAGGCAACAAGACCAGCAGATTCCCTGATGAAAAAAGCTGCAGATATAATAGATCAATCAGAAAGACCCGTTATAATAGCAGGTTTTGGAGCTATGGGTAATGGAGAAGTTTTATTAAACTTTGCAAGAAGAATACATGCACCCATAACCACAACTTTCCGTGCTAAGGGAGTTATAGATGAAAATGACCCGCTTTATGTTGGTAGTCATGGTGGTATTGGTTCAACATCCTCCACCATACTAGTGGATGATGCTGATCTGATTATTGTTATTGGATCATCATTTTCAGATATGACACAAATACCCGAGAAGAAAACTGTTCAGATCGACATCGACCCTATGATGATAGCAAGAAAGTATCCAGTTGAAGTTGGATTAATTGGAAACTGTTCTGAAATCCTTCCAATAATTTATAGCCTTGTTGAAGAAAAAGACAGACCAGGATATCTAAAGGAAATAAAAGAACTGAACCAAGACTGGAAAGATCTTCTTAATGAAGAAGCTGATTCTAATAAAACACCACTTAGAGCTCCTTATATTCTTAAAGTTTTAAATGATAAAATTTCTGATAAGGCGGTTATAACACTTGATGTTGGTGAACACTGCTGGTGGTTTGGTAGGAACTTCTGGATGAAAAAATCTCAGAAGATGGTTATGTCAGGATACCTGGCAACAATGGGTTTTGGACTGCCAGCAGCCCTAGCTGCACAGATAATATATCCTAATAGACAGGTTGTCTGTATAGCTGGAGATGGAGGTTTCTCAATGTTAATGGCAGACTTTTTAACTGCTGTTAAAAATAATCTCCCAATTACTGTCTTTATTTTTAATAATAAACAGTTAGGTATGATAATGCAGGAACAAAAGATGGAAGGATATGCTAATTGGCAGACAGAACTCCAGGATCTGGACTTTGCAGAATATGCAAAGCAATGTGGAGGAGTTGGAATAACAGTTAAAACTCCTGAAGAACTTCCAGATGCTGTGGATAAAGCACTTTCAATAAATAAACCCGTTATTGTTGATATAAATACTGATCCAATGCGCTTTATTTAATTAACAGGTATAATTCAGTATTAAATTAAATATTTGGGGAATAAAAATGGTGCAGGACCCTGAAAAGAAATTAATGAAGATTAAGAACACACTTGAAAATCGTAACAAATGCCACTGTAAGGTTTGTCCAAGCTATCCATATAAATGTGGAGGTGAGGTTCTTTACTGCAGTAAAGGGCCCAGTAACTGTGATATCTCCCCACAAGTTTGTATATGTGACACCTGTCCAATTTACTATGAATATGAGTTGGAAGGTAATTACTATTGTGATAAGGATGGTGTAGGTGAAAGCCGCAGCTACATACGGAAAAAAAGGTCTGATGAAGACGATACCAACTATAAGAAGATGGTTCAGATAAAGGATTCAAGTGCAATGGACGAGAGTGTTGTGGGATCAATGGGATCTCTCAATACATTACCATTTTCACTGAAAGACCTTTACTTCGTACCAGCACAACTTAAAAGGATACCATTGAATAGGGAGGATCATGTTGACACAGAATTGGTTATTGGAGTTGGAGCTCAAAAACCAATGAGGGTTAAAAGTCCCATAATGATTTCAGGCCTGAGTTTTGGAGCTGTATCAAAGGCAACTAAGTTAGTAATTGCAGAAACTGCTAAGAATTTAAATGTAGGATTTAACTCAGGTGAAGGAGGAGTATTGTCCGAAGAACTTCTAGATAATGGTGGAAATATCATTGTACAGTACTCAACAGCACGTTTTGGTGTTGATAAAGAATTACTCAAGAGTGGTGCAGCAATAGAAATAAGATTTGGACAGGGGGCATATCCGGGTAAAGGCAGTTATCTTCCAGCTGAAAAAATGACTGATGAAGTGGCCAATATGAGGGGTCTTAAAAGTGGTGAAGCATCCAATTCTCCAGCCCACCATCCAGATATTTTAAATCTTGAAGACCTAAAGAAAAAAGTTTCATGGCTTCGTGAAATTGGTGAAGGAGTACCTGTGGGTACTAAGATTGGATGTGGTGATGTTGAAGAGGATATTAAACTATTGGCTGAAGCGGGTGTGGATTTTATAGCACTTGATGGTTTTGGAGGAGGTACCGGTGCTACAGATAAATATGTGCGAGAAAATGTTGGAATCCCAATTTTTACAGCCATACCCCGAGCATTTAAAACATTGAATGATCTTGGACTTAAAAACCATATTACACTCATTGCTTCTGGTGGACTGAGAAACTCTGCAGATTTTGCTAAATGTCTTGCTCTAGGAGCTGATGGTATTTATATTGGAACAGCAGCTTTAATTGCAATAAACTGTGAACAGTATCGTATATGTTACACTGGAAGATGTCCAACTGGAATAACAGCTCAGGATCCAAAACTCACCAAACAGATAGATCATGATATCTGTGTGAACAGACTAAGCAATTTCATAGAAGTATCTACTAGGGAAATAGCAAACCTTGCAAGGATAGTTGGTAAAAATGATGTGTCAAAGCTTGATAAAGATGATTTGGTTTCTGTTGATCGAAATCTTGCCCGGGCATCGGGGGTAAAATGGGTTAATGGTGAATATTTGAAATAAATATTTTATTAAAAATATTTTATAAATAATAAATATTATTGAATTTGGGAGAACGTGTTATGCAAGAAAATATAGTTAAAAACATACCAAATAATATATTTAAACTAAAACAAACACTTTTAGGCTCTGAAACAGGATGGGAACTCACATTTGATGCTATTCCTGACCTAATAACCATACTCGATAGGGATCATAGAGTAGTTAAGGTTAATAAGGCCATGGCTGAAAGGCTTAAAAAATCACCCGATGAATGTATTGGTATAATATGTTATCAGGCTATTCATGAGTGTGATACTCCACCTGAAAACTGTCCACATGAACAACTCTTAAAAGATGGTCTTGAACATGTAACAGAGATTGAAGAGAAGAATCTTGGAGGATATTTTATTGTAACAGCATCTCCCATTAAAGACAATGATGAAAATGTGCTTGGAAGTATACATATTGCCCATGATATAACCCAGAGAAGAGAGATTGAAGAAAAATTAGAGAAAGCCCTTGAAGAAAAGAACACCCTAATCAAGGAAATATATCACCGGACAAAAAATAATCTCATGGTTATTTCAAGCCTTTTAAGTCTTCAATCAAGGTATATTAAGGATGAAAATACCCAGAGTATTTTTAAAGAAAGCCAGAACAGGGCTAAATCCATGGCCATGATACATGAAAAACTTTACAGATCCGGAGATCTTGAAAATTTAGACTTCACGGAGTATATTGTAAATCTTTCAAATGATCTCTACGATACATATACACTGGATAAAAATCTGATAAAACTTGTCTTGAACATTGATGAAGTAACATTAAACGTTGATATCTCAATTCCACTTGCATTAATTCTGAATGAACTTTTAAGCAACTCATTAAAACATGGCTTTCTAGATGGTATGGGTGGTGAGATCAGGGTTGAACTAAAAAGATATGATGAAAATTATCAGCTTTCAGTTAGTGATAGTGGAATAGGATTTCCAGAAGACCTTGATTACAATGACACAAACACACTGGGAATGTTGATTGTAAACAGTTTAACAGATCAGATCGACGGAGAATTAAACCTTGAAAGGGACAATGGAACAAAGTTTACAGTGACATTCAAAGACAAGGTTGACTAAAATAAAATATTTTAATTTAACTCTCTTTTTTTTATTAAATTTTTTTCTCTTAATTCAAGATCATGCTTTAATTGGAAGATTCATCCTGATCATAATTTATATAACCTGTTTTGGATTTTATTGTTTTATCATGTAAGACCCTTCCTTAAGATGTTGATATGTGTTATGAATTAATAGAAAAACTTATGCCATATAAGAGCAAGATACTTTTTTAAGATTATATTATCATCAAATAGTGTTTTTGGGGAATCAAAATGGAAGAATCAGCAAACGTGAACATAGAAGTTAAGATAAAAGCACTCAGAAAAAATTTGCTAGATTTGACTATGAGAAACAAGCTCCTAAACTTCAAACCCCAAGTCAGATCGATCAGGGTTGTTGACGAGATTCCAACCGAAATATATCAGTTAATGGTTTTAGAAGATAAAAAGATGCAATTCATGCCTAGACATGTAACTGAAACCAAACAAAAACCTATGAACTTAGATGTTGAGTTTAAGGACAATTCACAGGGTATTAAAGGTACAACTATAACTGAAATAGAAGATAATAATTCTGAGGAAGAGGAATTAAAATTAACCCTAGATATAAGCGATAAAGAAGCTTCTTTATTATGGAAGTTGCCATTACCCAACCAGAAGGTTGCTAGTAAACATCGAAACCTCTTCCTTCAAACCATTCATGAAGCAGAAGAACTTCAAAAGCGTCTCTTTTATATTAACCAACAGTCTAAATCTGTTCTTGAAGAACAGGGTTACAACATATTATATTTAGCACTTGGATTTCTGGAATGGACTGAAAATAATGAACCCGATAATAAACATAGAGCACCCCTTATCCTTATACCAGTAGCACTTGAACGTAAAAAAGTTAGGGGTTCCTTCAAATTAGTGTGGACTGGAGAAGATATAATACCAAACATATCCCTACAAGAAAAATTGCTTGAACAGGGAATAGAACTACCAGATTTTGAAATGCCCGAACAGAAGGAAGGCATATATCACTATTTTGAATCTGTTGACGAGGCAATTGAACCTAAAAAACAGTGGAATGTTATCTATGATATTTATCTTAACTTCTTCAGTTTCACCAAGTTTGTGATGTACAAGGATCTTGACCCTGAAAGCTGGGAAGGATCATCAATCAGTGCAAATCCTATTATCCAGTCTTTATTTGATCATTCAGAAGATCTTGATGAACCAGAATTCCATGAAGAAGATGTGGATAAAAAACTCAAATCCCGTGATGTTTACCATGTAGTTGATGCAGATTCATCTCAAATAGCAGTTATAGAGGAGTCTAAATCTGGTAAAAATATGGTTGTTGAGGGTCCGCCAGGTACTGGTAAATCCCAGACCATTGTAAACCTTATATCTGAATTGATTGCAAATGATAAATCAGTTCTTTTTGTCAGTGAAAAAATGGCAGCTTTAGAAGTTGTTAAAGACCGTCTTGATAATATTGGATTGGGAGAATTCTGTTTTGAACTACACAGCCACAAATCAAACAAGAAAAATGTTTTGAAAGGTCTTGAAAGAAGTATTTACAGCCATCAAGAGACCATGCGTTCTATGGACGAGGAATTTGATGAACTTGAAAAACTCAAGATGGAACTGAACAATTACAATCATGTACTTCATACGCCACTTGGAAAATCTGGTTTTTCACCGTTCCATCTGTTTGGTATGAAAGAAGAATCAATACAACACTTTAAAAAGGTTAAAAGGAATATTCCACGGGCCCATATTGAAAACCCGGAAAATTATACTTCAAAAGATTGGAAAAATGCTGTTTCAACACTTAAAAATGTTTCTGAAGTTATAATTCCACTTAAACCCATATCTAAAAATCCATGGTTCAACACACAACCCGGTACCATACTACCAACAGATAAGGAGGATATAAACGAACTCCTTAAAAATTGTGTATCAACACTCAACGATTTAGAAGTTGATTTATATGAACTAGTTGAACTGACCGGGATAAGAAAACCTTTAAATAAGGGAGAAATGGACAATTCTATTAAAATAGCATTATTAATTGCATCTCCAATCACCACTAACCCCAAGGTACTTTACAACCCGGTTTGGGAGATAGGAAGAGCTGATATTATTAAGATCATAGATCTTCTTGTTGAATACAACTCCAACAATGAAAAAATTAAGGAACGATTTAAAAAAGGAGTTTTAAACACTGACATCCAGGAATTACACGATGAATATGTAGAAAACTCTTCAAAATTCTTAAAATCCTTCAGAGGAAGGTATAAAAAGACTAAGGACAAAATTTCAAACCTTTACAATGCAGGATTTCCTGAAGAAGATAAGATTATTATAGAAGACCTTGAATCATTGATAAATTGTCAAATTATTTTAAACAGGATAAATGAACTTGAATCCGAAGCCAAAGCTGTTTTTGGAAAGGAATGGAAGGGAAGAAAAACCGATCTCGACACCATAAAGGAACTTGCTGAATGGGTACTTACTATTAAAAAACTTTTAAAAACTGGTAAAATCACCGAGCGAACCTTTAATATCATTGAAAACGGACCAGATTCCGCCAAGATAAATGGTACTATCCAGAAACTTAACAAGGATTATAAATCATTTTTGAAGATTTATAACAATATCAAGAAGTATATAACAATAGATGAAGAACTGGTCTTTGGAGTTAAACTTAAATATGTCCGGTTCCATGCAATGGAATTTAAAATAGAAGATTTCCAGAATGGAATGCCGCTATTACAGAAATGGTCTCAATTAACAGCTATTTTAGCTGAATCACCAAGTGATATTATATTTCCAGTAATAGAATTGATTAAAGCAGATAAAATAGAAATTGAAGATATAATTCCATGTTTAATGGCTAACTTTGCAGATGACCTTCTAAGAAATGCATTCCTGAACAATCCAGTTCTATCAAACTTCATAGGTGAAATTCACGAACGTAAAATTGACAGATTCATCGACCTTGATCGAGATGTTATCTCTTTGAACCGTCGTAGAATTTCAAACAGGATATCCAGTAACCGTCCCCAGATCAACAGTACTGCATCTAGAAACTCCGAACTTGGAATTCTATTAAGTGAATTCAACAGGAAAAGGGGCCATATGCCCATTAGAAAATTATTATCCAATGCTGGTGGACTTATCCAAAAAATAAAACCATGTTTTATGATGAGCCCACTTTCTGTTGCCCAGTTCATTGATCCAAAAAATTCTCAGGATCTTAGATTTGATGTTGTTATATTTGATGAGGCAAGTCAGGTAAAACCTGAAGATGCACTTGGAGCATTTTTAAGAGCTAATCAAGCTGTTGTAATGGGAGATACTCGACAATTGCCACCTACATCTTTCTTTGACATAATGTTAGAAACCGATGAAGATGAAGACTATGAAATAGCATCATTATCCGATATGGAGAGTATACTTCACCTTTGTAAGGGAAGGTTCCCAACCAAAATGCTTAGATGGCATTACAGAAGCAGGCACGAATCACTCATAGCACTTTCAAATCAGGAATTTTATGATAACAATCTGCTTATTTATCCTTCACCATGCCATGAAACAATTAGCCTTGGATTGAAGTTTGAGTATATGGAAGACACAGTGTATGATCGTGGCAGGAGTGCATCTAATAGGATGGAAGCAAGGAGTGTTGTCGAAGCTGCTGGTGAGCACTATAAAAGATACGGGGAAACTAAGAGTTTAGGTATAGGAACGTTCAATATTAAACAACAACAGGCAATTCTTGAAGAAGTTGAACTCTACCTTAAGAAACAACCCAAACTTGAAAAATATTTCAGCAGTGATATAGACGAACATTTCTTTGTTAAAAACCTTGAAACAATTCAAGGAGATGAACGTGACGTTATATTTATAAGCGTAGGATATGGGAAGGATGAAAATGGCCATCTAAGCCTGAACTTCGGACCACTTAACAGAGAAGGTGGTGAAAGACGGTTAAATGTCTTGATCACACGTGCAAGGGAAAAATGTGTTGTATTTTCAAACTTCAGATACTCAGAGATTAATTTAAGTGAAAATGCTGCCTTTGGACTCAGAGCTCTTAAATCATTTCTTAAATATTCAGAAACCAAAAGACTCGACACAACCTACACACATGGTGAAGATAATGAAACTGCCTTTGAAGATTCCCTATACGAGTTTTTAAGTGCCCATAATTATGATGTACATAAACAGGTGGGATGTGCAGGTTTCAGAATAGATCTTGCTGTTGTAGACCCCTCAGACAGTGGAAGATACTTAGTTGGAATCGAATGCGATGGAGAAAGTTATAACAGTTCACCAGTTGCAAGAGACAGGGATAGACTTCGTCAACAAGTACTTGAAGGACTTGGATGGCACATTTACAGGGTATGGTCCACAGATTGGTACCGAAACCGTGCAGAATCAGAGAAAAGACTGATTAAAGCAGTTGAAAATGCTAAAAATCTGAAACCAATAGTGAGTAATGTTAAACAAACATCTGTTGAACATATTGTTAAGGACAAAATAGCAGAGGAATATGAACCATCCTACGAGCAGAAACTGCACCAAGAGAAGAGGCCAACGATTACCATAAACGAGTTACCAGATGAAATAGCAGTTTATGATAATGAAAATACAGAACCATTAACAGCTGTTAAGCCATTACCAGAAAATGTGCCCGAATTAATAATTAAAAATAAAGAAGTGATGGTTAATGATCCAGTTTCTGTGGAAGTTTCAATAAATATTCCAGAAACAGTACAAGAAAATGAAACAGAACATAATGATCCCGATACTGTTAAGGATTATGAGGTCTGCAGCGAACTTTGCATACCAGTTACAGGCCAAATACACGAAAAATCAACATCTGAACTTGCAACTGTTGTAAAACAGATCGTTGATACGGAAGGACCAGTCCATACCAGTGAAGTTGTAAGACGTATCAGAGTAGCTTGGGGAATAAAGAGAGCAGGTAAAAGAATTCAAGATGCAATAACCGATGCAATAACATTAGCCTGTGAAAATGGTGATGTAACTATTAAGGATGAGTTTTTATATCCTAAAAACTTTAATTTGATTGTTCGTCGTCGTTCAGGAGATCCTCCGGCTAAAATTAATCTCATATGTGATGATGAAATAGTTGAAGCTGCAAAAATTGTTATACGAACACAATATGCATCACCAATGTCCGAGGTTGTTAAACAAACATCCAGACTCTTTGGAATTAAAGTAACACGTGGAGCTACTGCAAAACGGATTGAAGCGGTTGTTCAGCAATTGGTTGAAGATGGTGACCTGGAAGTACAGTCCAATGGAATGATAAACTTCCCTAAATAAATATTTTTTTTAGTTTGATATCATCATGTCAAAGTGTCTAAAATAGCCAGAGTGTGTAAAATAAGCATTATACAACAATATCACTCGAATATATCTTTTTTTATAAATATTAACCCAAATAAATACATTTGGATACTTCAAAAATTCAAACAAATTACAATATGATACCCTATTCCTTGATAATAGTCACAATGATCAGATTAATAATATAATATTTTCAGTATCATAGTTTGGAAAACAATAAGACATATTGGAATAATAATCTAGTATAATGAATTATCAGAGTTTTTTAATTCTATAAAAAAAATATTAAATTAAAAAATAAATAAAATAACTTAGATTCAAAAATGATTGAAAATTTTAATTTATTTTAAAAAAAATTATAATTATTATTAAATGAAACATGAGGAAATCCAATGAAAATCCCTTGTATAATAGATGAATCATTATATCGACCCGAAGCAGTTAGATGGAGGGAAAGAATGAGCTTACTCCAACCATTAGGAGATGTTGTTGTGGTGTTACCATGTAGCATGCGAAAACCTTACTCCTCATCCAAATCCCATACCATCTTCATGAGAGCAACAAAAAATATTCAAGAAGCCATCCTAACATCACCATTTGGTGTATGTCCACGTGAAATGGAACGTACATATCCAATACAATCATACGACACATCAACAACAGGAGATTGGTCTAAAGAAGAGATAGATGTAACAGGTGAATGTTTAAAGAAATATGTCGCCGGGAAAGATGTTATAGCACATGTATCTGGTGGCTATAGAGAGGTGTGTGAAGCATATCTTGATGATGCAGTTTACACATGTAACGATGGAAGAGCAACATCATGGGATTCAATGGACAATCTTAAGATGGAAGTAAAAAAATATCCCCGTATCAAAGCTAAAGAAAAACGGTTAAAAGGTTTCAAATCAATTGCCCGTTATCAGTTCAGAACTACAAAAGCAGATTCATTATTACCTGACGGTGTTAAAGCAGTTGGAAGATTTACCAAGAGGATGTTATTGGATAAAGAACAGATTGCAACCCTATCATTTGATACAGGATTATATTCTCTTAACCTTAAAGGTGGGGAAATATTAAAGGATATAGGAACAAATTGGGTTGAAATTGATTTTGAAATGAAAACCAATACACTATTCGCTCCTGGAATTCTAAACGCAGATCCAGGCATCGTGCCTAAAGATGAAGTGGTCATTCTAAGAAATGATGAGGTTGTTGGTGTTGGTAAAGCAGTTTTAAGTGGAGATGAAATGAAAAAAGCCACTAAAGGTGTTGGTGTAAGGGTAAGGCATCGAAACAAGTAAGTTTTGATTGTTCCCATACTAAATTCAAATTTTAAATTTTGGACCACATATCAAAGTATAAATATCATAAATGGAAAAAAGAGAAATACTTTATTTTTATTGGAATGAATGTGTGTTTAGATTAAAATGTACATTGTTCTGTAATAAATCTATAGAGCACATAAATTTAGGATATAAATAAAATTTACGAGGGATAAAATGTCAGAAGAACTAGTACAGAAGTTAAGAACAGCACTTTCAACTGTAGCAGACCCACATATGGGTGTAAGTATTGTTGAAATGGGACTTGTAACAGGTATTGAAGTTGATGAAGAAGCTAAAACAGCTAAAATTACAATCACACCCACCAACCCAGGATGCATGAGTGCAGCTAACATGGCAATGCAGGCAAGAACAGCAGCAGAAAGTCTTGATGAAATAGACAAAGCTGAAATACTTGTTGAAGGTCATATGATGGCAGATGCAATCTGCGATATGGTTAATAAATAAGATGGCTGATTGGAACATCACAGCCCTTGTTGGTGTTCCTGGAGTTGGTAAGACTTCACTTTGTAAAAGTGCAGCGGGGGCCCTTGGATATAAATATGTGAATTACGGAGAGTTAATGCTCGAAGTTGCCATGTATAATGGTCTGGCTTCAAACCAAGATGAATTGTTCAAACTGGATATTGAAGTTCAGCAATCCATATGGCAGTCTGCTGCAAACAAAGTAAATGAAATGAAAAAGTTTTCAAATAAGATACTTCTTGATCTGCACGGTGTTGACAAGTCAGAAATTGGTTATATTATTTCACTACCAATTGAAATCATCATCCCGGATCGGATAATAATTGTTGAGGCATCCTACGAAAACATTATCATACGACGATATCATGATAAATCCCGTATACGTGTCCTTGAAGACTTAAAAAATGTCAAGGAACATATGGAAATGTTGAGAATGTCAATGATGGCTTGTTCAGTTATCTATGGCTCTTATTTAAGTTTGATTGATAATAATGATTTCGAGAAATGTCTAGATGAACTCAAGCATATCTTAAGTTCATGAGTAGATTATTAATAATAAATTCAATGAAATGGTTCGTCTATCCTTGAAAACTAAAATTTAGAGAAAAGGATATATATATGATGAAGTTTAAACTTTGAATCTACCCGCACATTCTTTTGAACTATTGTTTATTGGATAGTACAAAAACCCCTTTTTTATATGAAGGGGCCCGTGGCTCAGGCGGTAGAGCGCACGGCTGATAACCGTGAGGTCCTGGGTTCGAATCCCAGCGGGCCCATTTACTTATATTTTCAGATCTATTTTTTGATAGATATACTCCAATTATTTCATAATTTATTCTGAAATATTAATATGTGAACAATTTCAAAAAATTTATACTTGAGAAAAAAAATAGTTGATTGGAGCAATTAGTATATTTTGGTAGATAGGTAAAACAATTAATTACCTCATTTTTTTTACCTTATTTCCTTTATTTTTTTAAAAACAATCCTAATAACTATATATTCCGATTTAAAAATCAAATGTATATTAATTATTTATTTTACAGATTTTAATAATATTTTAGAATCTGGATATATTGTATACGATTTATTTGAATGGTAATGGTTCGGGTTCTGAAAATCCTGTAGAGTTACTGATATCAACAAGTTCCAATAATTTTTTCATTGCAGATCCTGATTTAACAGAATTTTTTGCAATTATCACCCCATCTTTCAGACTATCAGCTTTTCCAGCTATAAATAAAATTGCAGCCGTGTTAACTAAACACAGATTAAGTCGTGCATCCTCTTCATTTGAGCTATTTTTACCTTCTAATACGGCTTTAACAACTTTAAGATTATCTTCAATAGTTTCAGGGGATTTAATATATTTTGGATCCGATCTTTCAACCCCAAAGTCTTCGGGATAAACTTCTTCAATTGTTATGATACCATTTTCAAGGTAGGCAATCCTGGTTTTTCCAATGGTTGAAATTTCGTCCATTGCAGGATTATCATCTTCATCATAGCCATGTACAACCATAGCACGTTTAACACCAAGATTTTTAAGAACCTCTGCAATTAAATCAACATATTCTGGTTCAAATACCCCTAAAAGTTGAATTTCAGCATTTGCTGGTGATGTTAATGGACCTAAAATATTGAAAACCGTTCTTATACCAAGTTTCTTTCTTATTGGCATCATCCTCTTCATGGCCGGGTGAAAGTTAGGAGCAAACATGAATGCCATACCAGTTTTTTCAAGACATGTAATAACGCCATTAGCATTACAGTTTATATTAACACCTAATGCTTCCAGAATATCAGCTCCACCACATTTACTGGTTATACTCCTGTTACCATGTTTTGCAACTGCAACACCAGATGATGATGCTATTATTGCAGATGTTGTGCTGACATTAAATGTTTTAAACTTATCACCACCAGTTCCACATGTATCTACCAAAGGATCCCTAAGATCTGTTTTAATCTCAATACACACACTGCGCATTGCCTTTACAAAACCTGTGATCTCTTCCGCGGATTCACCCTTGACTGCTAGAGCTGTTAAAAAGGCTGCACTTTGAAATTCACTAGCCGTACCATTGACCATCTCAATCATACAATTATAAGCTTCATCTTCGCTTAAATCAACTTTTGAAACGACCTTGGTTAAACCTTCATAAATCATGATATTCCACTTTCCATTTCTTTATTAATTAGAAAAGTTTTATCCATCTATTTTATTTTTAGTAGATCCCTTGAGTTCTTTACAGAAGCTTCCAATTTCTTGCTTGGCATTATCCAAATCATCAAGATTTTGTGTGATAATATTAATTATGGCACTGGCAACAATAGCTCCATCTGACCCTGATTGTATAACATCCTTAACATGTTCAGGCTTTGAAATCCCAAATCCAACAGCTATTGGAAGATCACTATGACTTTTAACACGTTTTATAAGGTCCACAGTACTTTTTTTAATATCTGACCTTGCACCTGTAATACCCATAACAGCCACTACATATAAAAATCCTGTGCACATCTTAACTATTTCAGATATCCTTTCATTTGTGGTTGTTTGGGCAACCATGAATATCTGGCCAAGATCATATTGACTGGCCATATTAACAGCATCACCAGCTTCTTCAGGTGGCAAATCTGCAGCTAATATTCCATTTATACCTGCATTTTTGGCTTTATTATAAAATTCATCCAAGCCCATCTTGTAGATGAGATTGTAATAGACAAGTATGCCTATAGGTATAGAGGTAAATTCTCTGATTCTACTGATGAATTCAAAGCACTTATCTGTTGTCATTCCAGAATTGAGTGATCTTATATCTGCTGCCTGTACACTTGGCCCGTCTGCAACTGGATCACTGAAAGGAAATCCTATTTCAAGTGCATCTGCACCGTTGTCAACGTACTGACGTACTATTTCAATGGATGTTTCAAAGTCAGGGTCGCCTGCAACTGTAAAGGGTATGAAAGCACCTTCACCCTTATTTTTAACTTCTTGGAACATTTCTTGATAGCTCTGTATTTGATTAGGATTGTTCGAATCATTTTTGAATGGTTTCATACGTCAACCCCCATTTCCTTTGCAACCAGGAACATGTCCTTATCTCCCCTTCCTGAAAGATTGATTATTATAGTTTTTCCCTTGTTTCCTTCAATATTAGCATATTTTTCCGCGTAGGCAACTGCATGGGAACTTTCAAGTGCTGGAATTATACCTTCATATTTGGATAATAATTCAAATCCCCTTAAAGCTTCCTTATTGGTTACTGCAACATAATTTACACGTCCAGTTACCTTAAGGTATGCATGTTCCGGTCCTACACCAGGATAGTCAAGTCCAGCCGATACTGAATGGGCTTCTGATATCTGGCCATCATTATCTTGGAGTACAAATGATAGTGAACCGTGTAATATTCCTTCGGTTCCCTTGCACAGTGTTGCACCTGTTCTTTTAGTTTCAACACCTTCACCACCACCTTCAACTCCTATGAGATCAACTGCAGTGTCATCAACAAAACCTGAAAAGATCCCCATGGCATTACTTCCACCACCAACACATGCTATAACTGCATCAGGTAGTTCTTCTTCTTTTTGAAGTATCTGTTCTTTTGCTTCTTTGCCAATTACACTCTGGAAATGTTTCACCATTGTTGGGTATGGATGTGGGCCCATAGTTGAACCTATCAAGTAATGAGTGTTCTCAACGTTTGAAATCCAATCACGAAATGCCTCGTTAATTGCATCTTTAAGTGTTTTTGAACCTGTTTCAACGGGTATTACATTACTACCGGATAATTCCATCCGAAAGACATTAAGTTTCTGTCTTTCCACATCTTCACTGCCCATATAAACTTCTGTTGGTATTGAAAGCATTGCACCTACAACCGCTGTTGCAATTCCATGTTGCCCAGCACCAGTCTCTGCTATTAAACGGGTTTTACCCATATATTTTGCTAAAATACCCTGTCCAAGTGTGTTATTTATTTTATGAGCTCCTGTATGGAGCATGTCCTCTCTTTTAAGATATACTTTACAACCAAATTTCTTTGATAGATTTTTTGCATGGTACAACGAGGTTGGTCTTCCTGCAAATTCACGTAAATAAAATTCAAGTTCTTCAACGAACTTTTCATCATCTTTATACCTTAAAAATGCTTCTTCAAGCTCTTCCAGGGCAGGTATAATTAGTTCTGGAACAAATATTCCACCGTATTTACCAAACTTTCCATTGGTTATCATCTTACAAATCACATCCCCCTAAATAAATCTAAATCCAAATTTTGTTACATACTTGTAAACAGCCAATTTTTTAGGCATTTATATTCATTAGTTCTTCTACACGTTCAGGATTTTTTATTCCAGGCGAATCTTCAACACCCGAGTTAACATCCACATAGTCTATTACTCTTTCAAGTATTGTCCTCTTATTTCTAATTCTTTCAGAGTCAATTCCACCAGCTAGGAATATTTCCAGATTATGATTTGCATCTTTAGCAATTCTAACAGATTCTAATGCAATATTGATTGGTATTTGTTTACCTGTTCCACCACTTCTACCCTTTACTTGGTAATCAAAGAGTAGAGCATCGCATGTTTTTGCAAACTCTTCTATTTCCATCACTTTTTCCTGTGAAAACTCTATTTTATTTCCCTGTGATTTAACTGAGTCTTCTGATATTCCCACAGCCCGGATAATTTTCATATTAGGTTCCACTGGTGTTCTATGAAAATTTTCTATCCATTTAAGATATTTTATTTGACTAGATGTTAATGAATGAAGCTGAACATTTCTAATACCTGTTTTTTTCATTTTCATGACTACTTCTTCAGGATTTTCAGGTTCTAAAACTAAAACAGCTCTATCTCTTGTTTTAAGTTCTGATACTAATTCAATGATCTCCTTGAGCTTCACATACCTCTTGGATCTTTTGATATTTATAAATCCTATAAGGTTAGCTCCTGATCCTTCGCATTTGGAAACATCCTGGGATCTGGTGATTCCACAGATTTTAACTTTCATATTCTTACTATCCTTTCACCCTTAACAGCATTGATTATGTTGGTTGCTGTTTTTAACATTCCATTATATCCATCTGAGCCCATGATAGATGTTCCTATAAGCAGTGCATCAACACCATACTTTGATAGTTGTAGTGCATCGTCCTTTGATCTGACACCACTTTCAGATACTAACAGTATTTCTGGTGGTACGTATCTTGCAAGTTTTTCTGTTGTTTTAAGGTCTACTTCAAAGTTTTTTAAGTTTCTATTGTTTATGCCTAAAATTTTTGCACCTGCATTTAATGCCCGGGTTATATCATCCCTGTTTCTACATTCAACCAGCGGGTATATTTCCAGCTCATTGCATATGGAAATTCCATTTTCAAGGTCCGGGTAGATACCATTCATTAATAAAACTGCACCTGCACCTGCATTTTTTGCTTGGTATATCTGATATTCGTTTACTATAAAGTCCTTTCTAATTATTGGAATATTTGTTAGGTTGTGGGCTGATCTTAGGTTTTCCAAACTTCCCTTGAAATATCTTTCCTCTGTGAGTATAGATATGGCAGATGCACCCGATTGCTCAAAGGCTTTAATTGCATCTTCTATCTTTATATTTGAAATATCACCCATTGAAGGTGAGGCAGGTTTGTATTCATAGATAACTGCCACATCGTCTCCCTGATCCAGTGCTTTTTTAAAGCTGATACTGTTTATATTTGCATCTTTTGATTCGTTTTTAGATGATTCTATTTCATCTTTAAGAATGTTTATTGGTTTTAATTCCTTTTCCTTCTGGAGATCCTTTCTTCGATGTTTTATTATGTCGGATAACTGGACCCTGTTTTCTAGAACTTTCATTGGCTTATCTCCACAAAGTTTTCTAATAATTTAATACCTTGAGAAGTACCAATTGATTCTGGATGGAATTGCAGTCCATATATAGGTTTATCTTTATGTTTTATTCCCATTATCATGCCATTATTGGTTCTTGCTGTTATTTCAATACAATCTGGTGTGGTTTTATCCACACAGAACAGTGAATGATATCTTGCAGCTGTTAATGGATTGGGAATGCCATGGAAAATTCCTTTTTCTGTATGATATATGCTGCTCTGTTTACCGTGTACTGGTTCGTTACGACTTATTTCACCACCATATGCAAGAAATATGCCTTGATGTCCTAGACATACTCCAAGTATTGGTATTTCAGATCCTAATTCCTTTATGACCTGCATAGATACCCCGAAATCTCTGTTTTTATCTGGACTTCCAGGTCCTGGTGATATTATTATACCCATGGGGTTTAGTTCTCTGATCTGGTCAACTGTTATTTCATTGTTTCTTTTAACTTCTATATGGGGATAAATCTCTCCAACCATTTGATAGAGGTTGTAGGTAAATGAATCGTAGTTGTCGATTATTAGTATCATCTATAATCACCAGCACTTGTTTCTGCTCGTTTGAACATGTTTTTATTTGCATTGTTAAGTGCGCTAAGAAGGGCTCCAGCCTTATTTTCACTCTCATAATATTCTTCTTCAGGTATGGAATCGTGTACTATGCCTGCTCCTGCCTGTATTTTAGCATGGTTTCCATCGCATACCATTGTTCGTATGGTGATAGCAAAATCTGCATTTCCATTGAGTGAGAAATAACCCACCGCACCTGCGTAGGGTCCCCTTGGTTTGTTTTCAAGTTCGTCTATAATTTCCATTGCCCTTATCTTAGGTGCACCGCTGAGTGTTCCAGCCGGAAACATTGATTCAAATGCATCTACAGCTGTTTTATTACTTTGAAGTCGTCCCTGTACACGTGATACAATGTGCTGTACATGTGAAAACTTTTTCACATCCATGTACTCTGGAACTGTTACCGTTCCAAATTCACTGATCTTTCCTACGTCGTTTCTTGCAAGGTCAACAAGCATTAAATGTTCTGCTATTTCCTTTTCATCCTCTAAAAGTTCTTTTTCGAGCTTTTTATCTTCAAATGGTGTTTTACCTCTTTTCCTTGTTCCTGCTATTGGAAAAGTTTCAACCATCCTGTTTTCAACCCTCACAAGCATTTCTGGGCTTGAACCTATTATTTCACGTTCACCGATTTTAAGATGGTACATGTAGGGTGAGGGATTTATCTTTCTAAGGCTTTCATAGAATGACAGCTTGTTTCCCTTTAATTCATATTCTTTGGCGTTTGAAATAACATCTTGGAAAACTTCACCTGCTTTAATCCGTTCTTTGACCTCAATAACCATGGCCTCAAATTCCTGTTTTGTGAAGTGCCTATTTTTTTCCGTGTATTCTATGCCTTCAATCTCGTGTGTTTCCCTTGCTATTTCTTCTATTTCTTCGAGTCTGTTCTCTCCTAGCGTGACGTATTCACATTTATTTTGGATTCTGTCAAATATTATCCCATCAAGAAACAGTCCAAATTCAAAGTCTGGTTTTTCACCGGGTAACAGATCAATGGGTTGGAAGTGTTTTGCTGCTTCGTATGAAACATATCCGACTAGACCTCCCCTGAATCCTTTTTTCCCATTTGCCTGGGAGGTTAGTTTTCTGATCTCGTCGAATGGATTTTTAACCTCAATTTCCTGTTTTTGTCCATCAGTTTCTATTTCAAGGATGTTGTCCTTTGCTCTTAGAATTGCTGAGGGTTTAAATCCTAAAACTGAGAATCTTGCAAGTCCACTGTCACTTTCCATTGATTCTAATAGGAAGGTGCTGGAGTAGTTGGAGTATAAATTTTTAAATAATTCAAAAGGAGAATTAAATTCTAAATCTGTACTCTTAGGTTCGTTTATTTTTATATTGTAATCGCCAAAAACATTCACTGCCTTTCATAATTTGTCACCTTGATAGTGTTAATAGTAAAATATAGTCAACAAAATATAGTACTTCAAAGTACTATTTAAAGCTTTAGAGTACAAATATGTACATAGATTTATATAGTTGGTACAATTAATGAATAGTTAGTGAGATCATGTGGGACAGAATAAAACATAAATTTGATAAATTCCCTGCGAGAATGGCAGTTGCAAGGAAGATAGTTGAACTAGGACTTAGAGTTGGAAAAACTGGTAAAATATACTGTGGAAATGTTGAAATTAGCGATGTGTCACTTGCAAGATCAGTTGGAGTTGACAGGAGAACAATTAAATCAACTGTAGATGTTATACTTGCAGATCCCCAGCTTTCAGGAGTGTTTCAAAACATATCTCCCGCCGGTACACTTCTTAAGAATGTTGCAGGCAATCTTGGTTTTGGTGTAGTTGAAATTGAAGCAGAAGCAGGAAATGCTGGTATTCTCGCCAGATCTACCGAACTAATATCATTAGAGGGTATAAGTATAAGACAGGCACATGCAGGAGATCCTGAATTGGAAGAAAACCCAAAGCTTACCATAATAACGGGAAAACCTATAAAAGGCGAGCTTATAAACAAATTTCTAAATATTCCTGGTGTTAAAAGAGTTTCAATCTACTAACAAAAAATATCATGAGGTAAATTCCCATACACTTTTTTTATAATAATCCCATAATCATTTAAAAGAACATTTCCAGCATATTGGGTTGATAAGATGCTTTAAAGTTTTATTATCAATGTACACTCCATACTAAAATAATTATAGTCTATTTTAGGGAGTTTCTATAAGCTTCTTCAGATTTTCTGGTAGTTTTGGGTTTGATAGTTTGTAATGTATCCATACTCCTTCTTTACGCCATTTTAACAGACCTGAATTCTTTAATAGGTTTAAATGATGAGATACTGTTGGTTGTGGTTTATCAAGTGCGGTCATTATCTCACATACACATAGTTCACCATGTTCTAATAGGTAAACTATTTTTAATCTTGTAGGATCCCCCAGTGCTTTGATTATATCTGCATTTTCCTGTATTTCATCTTCCCCTGGCATTTCAGAGAGTATTTTTTCTATATTCTCAATCTGGTTACAGTTGGGTTTTCCAACTCCCCTAACTTCACATGTTTTCATATTCAGTCCTATACTACAATGATATATTTAAATATATGGATATTTATAGTTGGGTTAGTATAAATGTTTCAGAGGGGGTAGAGAATGTCTACAAAAATTAAGAGAAAAAGTTTTGTTTATTTGTAACCACAACTTAGCCAGATCCCAAATTGCCGAAGGATTATTAAAATCATTATATGGTGAGTATTATGAAGTTTATAATGCTGGAAGTAATCCTACTATTGTAAATCCTTATGCAATAAAAGTCTTAGAAGAGATTAGTGTTGATATATCCGGAAATCGATCTAAAAATCTTAAAGAATTTGAAGACTTAGAATTTGATTATGTGGTTACTGTATGTGATGGAGAAGGTCAAAAATGCCCATGTTTCTCTGGAGGAAAAACTTATATCCAAAAATCATTTGAAGATCCTGCAGCAGTTAATGGAGATGACCCTGTCAAATTTGATGCTTTCAGAAGAAATAGGAAGGATATTAAATTTTGGCTTGAGAAGACTTTCAAGGTGTGATTGATAAGGGCCGTAAAGAATAGTATAAGTATAAAAAAAATGTTTATACAATCCATTTGATGGTTTCAGATATGGTAATTAAGGATCAAATTTTATTTTTAATCATTTAATTTATCTATTTTATACCATGCGAATATTATTTATTTTCAATTCGTTTTAATTCATTTTTAATCTTGTTTTTCATATATTTGACACAAAGTTCTCCATTATCATCAAGTCTCGAGACATCTGTAGGTTTTAAATTCTTTTTATTAAGTTCATCCATTACATTGATATTCAGTATTGATTTCACTCCTTTTTGTTCCAATATTTTAGGGGTGCAATCACCATCACAACCACTAATAGTAATAATAGGATATTTCTTGATTAAATTATTAAATCCCGTTCTATCAGCTGATGTAGCTCCCATACATATAGATATGGTATTCTCTGTTTCTTCAACTATATCTGCAGATGTTATTCGTGAAATTAAACCATACGGACTCATTCCGCTACATGCTGCAAATGCTATCTTGTTTTTTTTATTCATTTTTTTCCATCTATTTATATATTATTTATTTTATTCAAATACTGTTCATGAAATCTAAATTAGTACCGTCTAAATTTCTATTTTTTTTGATTTTAATATAGAATTCATCTTATCAAATCTATTTTTAATATGTGCGTATCCTTTTTCATCGAACGGACATTTTTCTATACATGATGTGCAACCTTGAATACAGCCTATACAAAGCTCTTTTACAAATTCTGTTTCTTTTTCACCACAACATGTTTCTTTTTCTATGATTGCGTTTTCTGGACAGGCTTTGATACATTTTCCACATTTCTCACAGTAATCTGTTATCCATGAATGTTGTTTATCATCTTTTATTGGTAAATTTGTTATACTAACAAATATGGCGGAAATTTTTTGTCTTGGACCTAATTCAGGAGATATTAAAAGACCACTTTGACCTATCCATCCTAAACCTGCTTTCTCACCGAGTTGAGAAAATTTCACAACACCACCATATGGATGAGCAACCTCTGTTGCATAATCATGTTTTCTAAGATAATCAGAGAGATTGTAACTTATATCGGCTAACTTCTTATAAGCAGAATCATTAAGTTTCTGTGCTTCAGGACCCTGTATTGCTTCAATAATTTGTTTATCCATTTCCATGGTTAATACAATTGCATTGGGATATTGGATGAACTTATCTCTAATTAAGAGGTCTGGAATGATTTGTGCGTACCCTATATCTTTAATACCTATAGAATGAGCATAGTTTTCAAAATCATTGATAAAATCCTGGTCAGCTATGATTTTGGGCTTTTTAGGGTTTTTAATATGGGATTCGTCGGGATTGTCAGTTCCTCCACAGTCACATCCAACTTCATTTTCTGTTCTATATTGTGATGTTTCTTTATTTAATTCTGATCCGCATCCGCATCCATTATCCTTTTTTAGTTTAATATTTTGTTCATGTGCTTTATCTTCCACTTTCATCAACCTTTATCCATATATCCAAATATGTAAATGTATAGATAAATATATTATGATATTATTTAAATCTTACTAAGAATTCTTTTTTTTTAAAATCTTTAATATTTGATTTAACACCCTAAAATTTTATTTTGGCTGTAAATATTAACTAATGTTATTTTAACATCAAATTCGTATTTATATTAAAGAATTGTTTTTGTGATTATTATTGAAATTCTATAAATTTACTAATAAATGCAAAAATATTTTATATTCAAATTATATAAATTATAATAAGATGTTATAGAGTAATATATTCGTGAGATAAGATGATAATCTTGTCACAATTTTCATATTTAAAAATATCTTTATATTGCCAATTAAATAATGTTAAAGTTATTAAAATGCATCCAAACAGGAAAATCAAAAAATATTATCGATTAATATTGACCAACAACCACATACATATATAATCAATAGTATTAGTAGATTCTAATGATATCTAAAGAAGTGTGTTTATGTTTAAGATAAATGTTTAACTTGAAAATTATGAGGAATTCACATAAAAAACAAAAAGGAAGTTGAAAGAAATTAACAAAAAAATATTTTAAAATTTAATTTAAATGTTCTTTCAAGAATAATCAAGTAATATGTCCGCAATATTAGAGTTAAATATATAAAATAATAAATTTAACCAAAGAATGGGTAATTTGATACTGAATTTGGACGTGATTTTAATGAATCTTGATAAAACAGTCTTTAATAGCGGTGCAGATTTGTGTATATATTTAAATCAACGGATCAATGAAAAATCCGGGGATGATCCGACAATTTTAGGTGAAGTTGTAAAAATAATGAAGTCCAAAAAGAACCACAAAATCTCGTAATACCAGGAAAATATTCTAAAATGTTATTAAACTATTTAGAAGAACAAAACAAATTTGAAAAAACATTTTCTGCTAATGGGGCCATGTTAATTTAAGAAATTTATTTGATTAAAACTAATTTTTAGTATTTTAACAGAATCAATCCAAATATTTTAATTATTATATTTAATGGAATAATGAAAAACCCTAAGGAACACTCCATTATCAGAATTAATCCATAAACATAACACTAACACCATCATAAACATGCATTAAAATGATAATAATAGTCAAATTTTGAGATTGAACATTTTAAAATAAATTAATTAAAAGAGAATATTTGAGAAATAAATAATGAAAATAATTATTTAAACTGAACTTTTTAACTCTGCTTCTTTATCTTCTTCATCAAGAACTTTTAAAAGCTCATCCCATGCTTCTAAAGATTCTTTAGCTTCAGTATCTGTTAAAACTTCTATAGCATATCCTGAATGAACAAGAACATATCTACCAACCTCTAAGTCTCCTACTAAATCTAATTTGGCCTGCTGTCTAACTCCGCCAAAATCAACTGTGGCTACTTTATCAGTGATACTAACTATTTGTGCTGGTGCTGCAATACACATATCAATCTACCTCGTTTACTTGATTAAAATCAATTCGTTATAAGCTGTAACCATTTCGTTCAGCCCAAAAGTTTATAGTAATATTTGAAACCTTTACCATTATTTAATAGATTTTATTATGTGCTTCAACCATATAAACAATATGTTCTGGAGGAAAATGTTATGAAAGTGGTAGTTGTAGGCGGTGGATCCGCAGGAAGAACAGCTTCAATTGAAGCAGCACAAATAGGTGAAGAAGTTATCCTTATTGAAAACGATAAAATTGGGGGAAAATGTCTCAATACCGGATGTATGGTTGTTTGCGGTCTAAATGACGTTGCAAAATTTGCAATAAATGCCAAAAAATTTAATCAAATCGGAATTACCGATGTTAACCCTAAAATAGACTTTGAAAAAGTAGTTGATGGAGTTAAAAATACTGTAGGTAAAATTAGGGGAGTGATTACTTCTGAAACTAAAAAATCAGGAGTTAATATCATTAATGGCCATGCTGAAATTGGTGATGGATTTGCAAATGTTGATGGTATAAACTATCCCTACGACAAGTTGATAATAGCCACAGGTTCACAAGCATTTATTCCACCAGTAGACGGGGTTGAATATGCTAAAACATATAAAGATATTTTAAATTATAAAAAAGTCCCAGAAAAAATGATTATAGTTGGAAGTGGGACAATTGCAACAGAATTAGCCGGTTTATTCTCTGCATATGGCACAGAAGTGCATATACTTTGCAGAAATACCTTCCTAAAAGAGGTTGAAACAGATATAAGAAATTATATTGTAGAGAAACTGCTTAAAAATGTTAAAATACATGAAAACACATCTGTCTCCGAAATATATCCTGATGGTGCATTAACAAATTCTGGACGTATGAATGGAGATGTTATGTTAGCAGTTGGTATGAATCCAAATTCAGATATTGTGAAGCATCTAGTTGAAACCGGGAAAAAAGGTGAGATAATAGTAAATAAAAGGATGGAAACAAGCCATAAAGATATATATGCTGCTGGAGATGTTGTTGGAGGTATAGGAACAACACCGGTTGCAAGGATGGAAGGTGGTGTTGCTGCCCATAATGCTTGTGGAGTGGCAGCAGAAGTGGATTATAGTTTTATACCGTCATCAATATCACTTTACTACGATGTAAGTTATATAAAATCTGATGAAGAAGGAATAAATGGACATATACCAGGTTCAGCAGGTCCAGGAGCATTTTGGAACGTTCTTGATCGTGAAACAGGAATTACAAAAGTTGTTGTAGATAAAGATGGGGAAATTAAAGGTATTTCTTCTATATCTCCCTCTGCACGTTCGGTACTGGCTTATATGTCTAAGTTTATGAGGGATGGTTACAAAACATATGATTTTGATAATTTTGTTGAAGCACATCCATCCACCGATGCAGTTTATAAGTTAATGAGGTACTTCTCAAAGTTTGAATAGATTAATATAAAATTTTCATAATTATAAGCAGGTGATTAGGTTGGATGATAAGAAATTAGTTGAAGATAATTGTACAGTGATGATGAAACCCTTCTCAGATGTTACTAAATTCCATGGACATATATGTCCCGGTTCTGCAATTGGATATAAAGCAGCTGAAGCTGGGTTAAACGAACTTAAATCACATTGTTCTCAAGATGATGAGATTGTAGCTATTGTTGAAAATAACAGTTGTGCAGTTGATGCTGTACAAGTTCTTACTGGCTGTACATTTGGTAAGGGAAATCTGTTGTTTAAAGACCATGGAAAACAGGTTTACACATTTATTAACAGAACCACCAATGAGGGCGTAAGAGTATCATTAAACGATTCATTTAATATTGATATATTAGCACCACAGTTAGAGAAACTTCGAGGAGCTGTCAATTCAGGAATTGCAACAGATCTTGAAAAGGAAGACCTAAAAAAGATGACCGAAGAAGTATCCCAAGAGATATTGGAAATTCCCTACAATAAACTGTTTCATTCAGAGCCTGTTGAAATGGATATTCCTAAAAAGGCCAGCAACTTTAAAAATGTTAAATGCTCAAAATGTGGAGAAATGGTTTCTGAACATAAGGCCATAAAACTTGAGGGTGAAATTACTTGTATACCCTGTTTTAAAGGTTAAAAATATTCTGGTTAATATAAAATATTTAGCCCCTTAGATTTTTTTATTTTTTTGAAGGTTTCTGCTGCTGTGTTTTGAGTGTTTGAATGGGTGTTTATTTTATTATTTTAAAAATACATTTTATTTTGCGTAATATAATCATAATGGG